>Ga0315284_10003411_pt1 | contig 22587 bp, 18 predicted proteins | sample YL17G09_16_MG_FD_203696 | JGI IMG/M metagenome (GOLD analysis project Ga0315284, IMG submission 203696) | Sediment microbial communities from Yellowstone Lake, YNP, Wyoming, USA - YL17G09_16 | ecosystem: Environmental > Aquatic > Freshwater > Lake > Sediment | place: USA: Wyoming | collected... | reverse complement strand
AAAATATTTCCGAGAACAAGAAAATAAATTAGTAAAAGAATTATCTCAGAAAGAAAATATGGTTATTGCTACTGGTGGAGGAACCTTCCTTAATTTAAATAACGCTAAAATATTGAACCAGAAAGGAAAGATAATTTGTCTTTATGCTAATTCTCAAACAATATATAACCGTTTAAAGGAAAAGAATAATCGGCCACTTGTAAAAGGGAATAATATTTTAAATAAGATTAATCATCTATTAGAAAAGAGAAAGAAAATATATGATAGTTTCCCTTGGAAGATTAATACTTCTAATCTTAGCGTTCAGGAAGTCGTAGATAAAATAATTGAACTTTTAAAAGTTGAAAGGTGAATAGATGAAAGAGATTAAAGTAAAAATTATAGAAGATAAAGAATATAAGATATATATTAAAAAAGGAATTCTCAGTAGTTTAACTGAATATTTAATCAGAACCATAGAGAATAAAAAGGTCATTGTAATTACTAATCCTTTGGTAAATAGCCTATATGGAACTAAACTGTTATCCGTTCTGAAAAAGGGCGGATATAATCCTGATTTTATAGAAGTGCCTGATGGCGAGAAATATAAATCTCTGATTACTGCCAATTATCTTTATGATGAATTATTAAAAAGAAAAGTAGACCGAACCACTACCCTGATAGCTTTAGGAGGAGGAGTAATAGGAGATTTAACTGGATTTATAGCGGCTACTTATATGAGAGGTCTACCTTTAGTACATATTCCTACTACTCTTTTAGCTCAGGTAGATAGCAGTATTGGAGGGAAGGTGGCGGTTGACCATCCTTTAGCTAAAAACATAATGGGAAGTTTCTATCAGCCCCGGGCAGTTTATATTGATCCTGAAGTTTTGCAGACCTTATCAGAGAGAGATATAAATAACGGAATAGTGGAGACTATAAAAATAGCAGTGATTAATTCTCCTTCTCTCTTTAGATGGTTAGAAAAAAATATTGCTCAAATCTTAAACAAAAATATTCATCTTTTAGGCGAATTAGTGAGGGAAGCTGTTCCTTTAAAAGTAGATATAGTTTTAAAAGATCCTTGGGAAAGAGGATTACGTAACCTACTGAATTTCGGGCACAGTATTGGTCATGCCCTGGAAGTAGAGGCAAGATATCAAGGCTTAAGTCATGGAGAGGCAGTAGCTTTAGGAATGTTAATCGAGACTAAAATTGCTCATCATAGAGGGATGTGTTCAGAAGCCCTTGAAGAACAGATTAAAAGTATCCTGTCATTCCTGCCTGCCTGTGCAGTGCACGCAGACAGGCGAAAGCAGGAATCCATAAATACAGCTATTAAAGAATTAGACCTTAATCAGCTCTGGGAAACACTCACTTTAGATAAGAAAAATATTCAGGGCAAAATGAGATTTATTTTACCAGAAACTCTCGGTAAGGTTACTCTGGTTGATGATATAACCAAAGAAGAAGTAATAAAAGCTTTAGAAGAATTTAAAAAGGAGTGGGTATTATGTTAAAAATAGGAATAATCAATGGACCAAATTTGGATATGCTCGGAAAAAGAGATCAAAAGATTTATGGCAGCTTAACTTTAAACGAAATAAACCGTAAAATTAAATTTTTTATTGAGAAGGAAGATGTTGAACTAATTATAAAACAGTCCAATTTCGAGGGAGAGATTATAGAATTTATTCACCAGCTCTCTTCGGAAGTAAATGGTTTAATTATTAATCCGGCAGCTTACACTCATTACAGCTATGCTATTGCCGATGCTCTTAGAGACTGTTCTATTCCAGTAATTGAAGTTCATCTTTCTAATATATTTTCCCGAGAAGATTTTCGGGGAAAATCAGTAACTGCCCCTGCCTGCATAGGCCAGATTGCTGGCTTTGGCTACCATAGTTATATTTTAGCAATCCGTGCCCTTCAAGATTTATTAAATAAAGAGGCCAATCCTCCTCTGAAGGTAGAGGGTTAGGGTGAGGGGAAATGTAGGGGTCGGATTCATCCGACCCGTCTCATCCCTCTGTCCTTGCGAGCTTTCTCTTTTTCCGTCATTGCGAGGAGCGAAGCGACGCGGCAATCTCTCTTTCCTAAAAACCGATAACTTAAATTAAATAGGGACACATCCCATTTTATTCTGAATGCGACAGGGAATAGTTGAACCAGTTCAATAATTCTGTAACTTTTTCTAACTTTTCGTAAGTGATTTGATACCTCCTGGTCCCTCATATCTTCTTAGATGAATTAAGAAGAAGTGTAGAGTTTTAGAAAAGTTAAGGGGAGAGGAAAAGAGAGAATGACCGAAAAGGGATAAGGACACAAGAACCTTTATTTACAAGGGTTTTAGACCCCCTTCAGGAATGCCCTTTAAACGCACGTAGAGTGCCTTTTTTGAGGCTTCAATTTTCGAAAAATCGGCAATTACGACCCCTGTTTTTGGCCTATTTTTGCCTCCCCAAAATCACGAAACCCTTATAAATAGCCACTTTCAGATTTTGAAGGGGTGAAAATTTAGCTAAAAAAAGCCATTTTCGAGGGGTAAAACCATAGCTCGACTTAAAATAATGCGCCACAAGCGATATCTCGCATTCTGCTTCTGAAACCCTTATAATATAAGCCTTTCCTCTTGCATAAAATTAGCTAAAATCATAAACTTTGAGCCCCCACCATCCTCTTGATATTTCAATATAATAAGATAGGGGCAGGGTTCATTTTTAAATATAGATGCTTTTGATAAATTATGTTTCAGATTAGTAACCAGTTTATGTCTGTTTTTGAAAAGTTTTATCAAAAAAAAGGATTTCTAATCATAATGTAGTATATACTAAATAATAGTAAACTGAATAATTATCTAGATAATGAAGTAGAGTTTTATCTATCCTGATCTGGTTAAACCTAAGGTGGTATCCTGGATGAAGGTAACAGGAGAGATTTTTCTTGATCAAGAAGAAGTGCCGAAGAGATGGGAGATCCCGTTTAAAGAAAAAGAGATAGTGGTTACGAAAGGAGAAAAATAAAATGAAAGAGGAAAGTGACTTTAAAAAGATAACCATCATTGGTGTAGGTCTGATCGGTGGTTCTCTCGGATTAGCCTTAAAAAAGAAAAATCCAAAATTTAAAATTAGCGGTATAGATAAATTAGAAATAATAGAAAAAGCCATAGCTCGAGGGGCGATTGATGAAGGTACCATTAATCTTGAAAATGGAATAAAAGAAGCAGATATAATAATTATAGCTACTCCAGTAAAAACAATTATAGATTTATTACCCCGAATTAACCCTTTTATTAAAAAAGGATGCATCGTAACTGATACTGGGAGTACTAAAGGTCAGATTGTGAAAACAGCGGATAAAATATTATCTAAAGATGTATATTTTATTGGTGGTCATCCTATAGCTGGTTCAGAAAAATACGGCATAGATTCAGCAGATCCTCATCTCTTTCAAGATAAAACTTATATTCTAACTCCTACCAAGGACACTAATTTATTAGCCCTAAAAAAAATATTATTATTAATCAAAATCATAAACGCAAAGAGATTAATATTAGACCCTCTTGAACACGATAGAATTGTAGGCGCAGTAAGTCATTTACCTCAAATTATGGCAATTTCTCTTACCAACATGATAGGTGAATTAGGTCAACAGGAGAATAATGATAATTATTTTAAAGCCATAGGAGAGGGATTTAAAGATATGACTCGAATTGCTTCCAGTCCTTATAAGATGTGGGAGGATATCTGCGAAACCAATCAGGAAAATATTTTAGAAATGATTCAGGAATTTAGAAATTATCTCCGGATAATAGAGGATAAACTTAAAAACAACCCTGGCAATTTAAAAGAAGAATTTCAAAAAGCACAAATATTAAGAAAAAGTATATCCTTTACCCAAGAGAGATGATTAAGGTGAGGGGGAATTAATTTTTTTGTAACATAACCTAAATCTTCATTGATAATTAACCTCACTTATGCTATAATTTAATTGCCAGATGAGGAAATTATGCACGTTAATGATAAAAATGAAGTAAAGAATATAGCTGTAAATAGAAAAGCACGATATGATTACCACATTTTAGATACTTGCGAAGTAGGGCTGGTTTTAAAAGGGACAGAGGTAAAATCTCTAAGAGAAGGCAAGGTTAGTTTGCGGGAAAGTTTTGCTCAATTTGAAGATAAAGAACTTTATATAATGAATATGCATATATCTCCTTATGCTTTTGGTAATATATTCAATGTAGACCCCAAAAGGAAACGAAAATTACTCTTGCATCTACGGGAACTTAACCGTTTAAAAGGGCAAGTTGAAGAGAAAGGTTTTACTTTAGTACCTTTACGGATTTATTTTAAAAGAGGTCGTGCCAAGATGGAATTAGCTTTGGCGAAAGGAAAAAAATTGTACGATAAACGGCAATCATTAACCGAGAAAGCAGTTCAAAGAGATGTAGAAAGAGAATTAAAGGATAAAAAATGGGGGCGATAGGTTTCGACAGGGATAAAAGAGGTAAAAATAGCGAGTCGAGGTTCCGTGTCCTCGTAAAACCATGGAAAAACATTAATCGCTAACAATAACGAATTAGCATTTGCAGCCTAATTAGGCTGCTTGTCTTTAAAGGTTCTTTGTTTACGAGACCTTTATAGGCATAACCTAAAGTAAACTATCTTTTATCTTGCTGCCCAGAAAGGTAAAAGAGAAAATTAAGGGCTGGCTTAATTTACATCCTGTCTATGGGAGGTAAAAAGAGCGAGAAAAAAATCATAGACTACACTCGTAGTGATTTTTACTGAAATATCTTTGGACGCGAGTTCAAGTCTCGCCGCCTCCACCAAACCTTTAATATTAAAGCCTTTCAGGTATTTTACTGAAGGGCTTTAATATTTTATAAATATTTTGCAAATTCTAATCTTTAGACATTACTTTAATATTGAAGAATTAACTGATTTATTTTAATATTTTCTATGGTCATATTCCCTTTAAAAGTTCTGAAGCTGTCCAATAGGGGGGAGCCAGACAATTTCCAGCCCTTTGGCATTTTGTTGAAGGGCTTTTATTTTTTATAAATATTTTTATAGAAAAAGAAGGATTTTTAATCTAAAAAGTAGAATAATTACGAAAATAATGGATATATCTTTCTAATTTTAAAAAATAATGTAATGGTAGAGAAAATAAGTTTATTTTAGAATAGAAAATTATACTTAAGGTCAAATAGGAAATCTGAAGAAAGGAGGATATCATGAATATCTTATATCTAATTGGAGCCTTGTTGTTTCTGATCATTCTGGGCTACCCCTACGTTATCCTCGTAATAGCAAACAAACAGCAAGGTATCACGAGACGAATAGGACAGGGATTATCAGGGCTTTTCGTTTTAGTGTTAGTCTTACTGATTCTCCTATATCAGACGGGGATCGTCCAAATGCCGGGTTTCAGACTTATGGGCGAGAGAGCCACGCCTAGAATGCAACGGGGCATGTCGGGCTATGTAACTGGCATGATGTTGGAAGACGAGAAGGCCATAGATGAATTCATCAGCATACTGAAGTCAAACCCTCAACTCTTTGACAATTTTAAGCAGAAACTTGGACAATGAAGGCTAAACCACCAAACACATACCCCACGCACAGGCGGTTGAGAGGACGGTACGCGGAAGAGGGATGCTAATTCCTACGTCAGTCGTGAGGCTGAGGCGTTTGCCATTATACGATAGGAGGAGGTCGTACTATCTCAATAATTTGGTAACTTTTTAACTTTTCATAAGGTAGTTTATAATCAATAATAATATCTAGCATTAATTATTTCTTCTAACTTTTGACACACCCTTTCAGTTTCATCACTCATACAAAAAGTTCTAAAATCGTTCTGTTAGGGGGGGGAGGGGAAGGGAGTGAACCAAGACAATAACAAACCTTTTAGTCTTTTGCTGGATAGCTTTTTGATTATGAAGAAGGATTTTTGGATGTTTTATCGAAGTATATAAAATAGCTATAAAATAATAAAATAGGAGAAAAATAATGTCACTTATTCCAGTTTTTAAAATAGGTTTATGGAATGCTTGGATATTTATGCTTTATTCTATATTAGCCCTTTTTATACTGCCCCTGCTCTTCAATAAGGAAAGATTTAAAGCAAAGGAGCCATACAGTAAGACTGAAAAGAAATACTGGTCTATATGGGTAATAATTTATTTTCTTACTATTTTATACTCTTTTTTTGTCCCGTTACAATTAGGAACCATTTGGTTTTATATTGGTCTTCCTATTTGTTTGCTTGGATTAATTCTATATACAATTGTTTCATTAAATTTTGTTACTACTCCCTTTGATGAGCTGGTTACCAAAGGATTATATCGTTATAGTAGACATCCTATATATTTATCTTTATTTTTATTTTTTACAGGAGTCAGTATAGCTTCAGCTTCGTGGATTTTCATATTATTTACGGTTATCACCATGATTTTATGTCGTATTTTTTCCATTTCTGAAGAAGAGTTCTGTTTAGAGAGGTATGGCGATTCTTACCGTAGATATATGATAAGAACACCAAGATGGATAGGAATACCAAAATCGGGGGAAAATTGAAGTGTATGAAAGTCACGAAAAAGAAGCTCCAACATATGCAACTGAGGATGTATCTATAATAGATACAATTGGAACTTGCACTCATAACCGCTCTATTCAAAAATTAGTAATTTGTTTTTGAAAAAAATACACTTAGCATAATTTACTATAACAGGCGCTTATTACTTCTTTTAACTTTTGATACACTTCTTCAGTTTCCTCATTCATGCAAAAAGTTCGAAAATCGTTCTGTTGGGGAGCTAAGAAAATTACCAGCCCTTTGGCCTTTAGCTTAAGGGCTTTTTTATTTATATAAAATATTTCCACAGAAAAAGAAGGATTTTTGAAGGTAGATGTCGTATATATAAATTATAAACATCATTAGATGTTTATAATTTCGAATTAAAACCATAATAAAGGAGGAGATGAAAATGTCTAAAGAACAATTGATCAGTATGATGCGGAAGTTCAGAGATGCATTGAATAAAAAGGATCTAGAAAAAAGCTTGTCTTTTTTTGCAGAGGATGCCGATTGGCTTAATCCCGACGGCGAATTTAAAGGGAAAGAAGAGATCAAGAATTATTTAAAATGGGGATTTGAAATAAGTCCAGATCAAAAGATTATCGAGTCAGGGGTCAAAATGATAGCCGAAGAAGATAAAGCAGTGTATGAGCATATTTTAGAAGGCAGTTTTGAAGGGATGAAATATCAAATTCTTGCCCTTTGTATCTACGAATTGAAAGGGGATAAATTTCAACATCTTAGAACTACCTATGATCGCTTGTCTATGGCGAAACAACTTGCCAAAGGTCCGGTTGCCAAAACAGCCGTAAACTCCATTATTAATCGGATGGAAAAAGGGTTAAAATAATAAGTAAGATAAATTTATATAGAATTTTTATTCAGATAAAAGTTGCGAAAATCGTCCTGTCTGGGGAGCCTGCTAATTCCAAGCCCTTTGGCATTTTGCTGAAGGGCTTTTTTCTTTTTTAAATTATTTTTCCAAAAAAGAAGGATTTTTTTTAAATTTTGTCGTATATAAATATTATAAGTAAAAAATTAAGTTTAAAAGTAATTAGGAGAAATCTCAAATGTAAAAAATCTTTTTAATCATAAAAAATTATCTATTGCCTTTTTCTTTAAAAATATTTTTTAGTTTTAAAAAAAGCTTAAAAATTCTAATTTTAAGGTATATATGCGATAATTCTTATTTTTGTAATTATTGACTATTGACCAACAGTAAAGCGGTTAGATATATTCCAATATTCCCACCACAAATCTTCAAATAAATCTACAAAAAAAATACTAATCCCACCGGGTTTACCTGACACCTATAAGGAGGGGGTTACCTATGATAAACAAAGACTGGCTCCCCGTTCACAGGTAAAGGAGGAGTCGACTGATACCATCTTAATTACCTGGCAGACTTAAAACAAAGGAGGTGATAAAAAATGGCTAAATTTTTAGTTGTTCATCCGGTAGGTAAAGAGTTTACTGCGGAGGCTGCCACACCTTTTGCGAAGGCAGTTAAGGCAAATCACACAGTTGATGCTTATTGGATTGGAACTCGGTATGCCCGCGAGCAAGGTAAATTATACTGTGAATTTGATGCAAAAGATGCTGAATCTATCCGTCAAGTCCTCGCTAAAGCAAATAAAATTGCGGGAGAATTGCCCACAGAAGGGATTTATAAGCTCGAGTTAATGGTTAGCTCAGAAGACTTTAGATAATATTAATTTTCAAAGGATAATGGGGACGGTTTTATTTTTTTCTAATAAGATGAAAAAACAGACAAAAATAGAACCTTCCCCATTATCACATTAATAATAAATAGTAATAAAAGGGGCACATCTCATTTTCTCAGACAATTAATAATATGCTTTTAAATTAGATAAATAGGGAAGGTGTGCCAAGTCAATAATTCGGTAACTTTATTTTAAGAATTATTCTATTTTTTAATTCCTAACAGGTGCCAATTATTTTTTCTAACTTTTGATTCACCTTTTCAGCTTCATCACTCATACAAAAAGTTCGAAAATCATTTTGTTGGGGGAAACCTCCCCTTTGGTGCAGGTGAAGGTGATTTTTGGATAATAAAGCTGGATGAAAAAGGCAATTTAGAATCTGCTCCCGAGAAATAAGATATAAAAAATCCAAATCTAAATAAACTAAAAAAGGAGTTTTCAAATAGCGGGGTCTTAACATTTAACATATAAAAATTTGTATTATATCTAAAAACTGCTCTATTAAATTTAACTTGACTTTAATATAGTTTTAGTTATAGTATTTAGATTATTGTAGATATTAATATTATCATTTAAGCAAAAGTTGCGAAAGTCGGATACTATGCTCCACCAAATTTGATTTGTTACCTTGATCAGGCGTTCCGCCCTCGCTCTTTGGCCACCGCAATTTTTCGTATTTCACTTTGCGGAATTCAGCGCAAAAAAAAGAGGTATTTAAAAAAATGCTGACGCTTTTGGCGTTGGCATCGATGATTTAATGAAAGAATAAACCTACCTATGGCCAATAATAAACAAAATTCAAAAATATTAAACGGTGATTGCGTAAATTGCTCTACAGATATAATTCTGGAGCGCTTCGCTACTTCTCTTAAAGGGCTTACCACAGAAGAAGCTGAAAAGCGCCTTGAAGAATATGGTTATAACGAACCTGCCAGAAAAAAGAAACGCTCCATTGTATTTCAAATTATTTTAAAATTTTTCAATCCTCTGGTTATAGTCTTATTGATAATAGCTTTGTTTTCCATCTTTTTTGGTGAAAAGATAAGCGCAGTCTTGGTTATCTTGATGGCAATTATGAGCGTGGTGTTATCTTTTTTTCAAGAGCACCGTGCCGGAAGAGAAGTTGAGAAGTTGAGCGAAATGGTGCGGGCTACCGCAACCGTTTACCGAAACGGCAAACTAATAGAAGTGGATATCAAGGAAATCGTTCCGGGAGACATTGTTGACCTCTCTGCCGGCGATATGATTCCCGCGGATTTACGGATTATTTCTTGTAAGGATTTGTTTCTCAATCAAGCATCCTTAACTGGCGAGTCTTTTCCGGTAGAAAAAATCGCAGGACCGATACAAACTAAAAGCAGTTCTCCTTACGATTTGACCAATATCGCCTTTATGGGATCAAGCGCGGTAAGTGGCACGGGGTTAGGCGTTGTTATTAGGACCGGCTTAGCCACCCAATTTGGCGAAATTTCGCGCAAGCTTGCATCAATAGCCGTTGAGACAAGCTTTGATAAGGGCGTGCGCAGCTTTACGTGGCTGATGATTCGCTTTATGCTCATCTTAGTAGTCGTTATTTTTGCTATAAATGCACTTTCTAAAGGGAATACGCATCAAGCGCTTCTTTTTGCTTTGGCGGTTGCCGTGGGCCTTACTCCGGAAATGCTTCCTATGCTGGTTGCGATTAATCTCTCCAAAGGCGCAATAGCAATGTCCAAGAAGAAGGTCATCGTCAAACGCCTTAATTCGATACAGAACTTTGGGGCGATGGATGTCCTTTGTACCGATAAAACAGGCACCATTACCTTAAATAAGATTGTTTTAGAGCGGCATTGCAACGTTGTAAGAAAAGAAGATGAGAACGTGTTAATGTTGGCCTACCTAAATAGTTACTACCAGACTGGTCTTAAGAACATTTTAGACCACGCGGTACTGAGGCATGAGAAATTACTGGTTAAAAAGTATAAGAAAATTGACGAAATTCCTTTTGATTTCTCCCGGAAGATGATGTCTGTCGTGGTGGAAATGGATGGCAAGCATCGATTGATTACCAAAGGCGCTCCGGAAGAAATATTTAAACGGTGTTCGAAATTTGAATTGGACGGAAATTTCTTTGATTTTAACGCCATTACGCTAACAGATTTGGAGCTCGAATATAAGCATTTAAGCGCTGAAGGATTCAGAGTTTTGGCTATTGCCTACAAAGATTACGATAATCATAAAGAAGTCTATTCAAAAGATGATGAAAACGGAATGGTTCTTAAAGGATACATAGCATTTCTTGATCCGCCTAAGCCAACAGCTAGAAAAGCTATTGAAACTTTAAGTAAACTGGGTATCGATTTTAAGGTCTTAACTGGCGATAACGAACTGGTGACCAAGAAGATATGCAGCGAGATCGGTCTTGATGTAAAAGAAACATTAACCGGTGAAGAAGTAGAAAAGGCAAGCGATGAAGAGCTAACTAATATGGTGAAATCCGTGAATGTTTTTTCGCGGCTTTCCCCCCTGCAAAAGGAGCGCATTATTCGGGCTCTGCATAGAAACAATCATATCGTCGGATACTTAGGAGATGGTATAAATGATACACCTGCTTTAAAGGCGGCCGATGTGGGGATATCGGTTGATAATGCTGTGGATATCGCCAAAGAATCGGCTGATATTATTCTTTTGCAAAAGAATTTAATGGTGCTGGGAGATGGAGTAATCGAGGGGCGAAGGACATTTGGCAATATTCTTAAATACATCAAGATGGGCTCAAGTTCTAATTTAGGAAATATGTTCAGTATGATCGGAGCGAGTTTGTTTTTGCCATTTTTACCGATGTTGCCCATACAAATTCTGTTAAATAATTTTCTTTACGACCTCTCGCAAATAGCAATTCCTTCGGATGATGTGGACGAGGAATACCTTCTTGAATCAAGGCCATGGAACGTAAATTATATCAAGAAATTTATGTTGATTATCGGCCCGATAAGCTCAATATTTGATTTCATAACATTTGGTGTTTTATGGTTTATCTTCCGTGCTTCCGAACCGCTTTTTCATACCGGATGGTTTTTGGAATCTTTCTGTACGCAAACGCTGGTCATTCATATTATCCGTACTGGAAAAATACCCTTTATTGAAAGCAAGCCGAGTCAGTTCTTGATGTTTACATCTATATACATCGTAACCATAGGTCTGGTTATACCATTTACGCCTTTAGGGCAACATTTTGGTTTTGTTGTTCCGCCACCGCTATATTTTCTGGCTCTTATAATGATTGTCGTAACGTATTTATTTTCGGTCCAGGCAGTAAAAAAGTGGTTCATAAAGAAGTATGGGTATGAGTAGAGTGGCTTGCTTTAAGTTTTCCACTCTTGGTGGACTATAAGTAGCCCCCGATTCAATTTTAGTAATTGTATACAAAGTAATAATACTGGCAAGTTTTGACAATTTGTCTTGAGAAATACCAATTTTTGTTCGGTATTTCTTTATTTTTTTTGCGATGATTGACGTTTCCAAAAAATTGTTCTACAATAAGTTATTAAACTTAATTAAGTAAGTTTTAATTCACCTTAGAAATACATCTAGATAAATTAGTTATGAGGAGGAATTTAAATGTCAGGTATAAAATTAAGTATTATAGGAGCAGGAAGTGCTATTTTTTCTTTAAGATTAGTAGGAGATCTCTGCAAAACAAAAAGTTTATCTGGAAGCTCTGTTTCACTTATGGACGTCGATGAAAAGCGTCTAAATTCAGTACACCATTTGGCAAAGAGATATGCTGATCTAGTGGGAACTAATTTAAGGTTCGAGAAAACAACAGACATGAAACGGTCAATTGAAGACGCAGATTTTGTAATCAACACTGCTCTTATAGGTGGTCATGGGCAACTGGATGCCACTAGAAAAGCAGGAGAAATGCATGGGTATGCAAGAGGCATAGATAGCCAAGAATTCAATATGGTTTCTGATTACTATACCTTAAGTAATTACAATCAACTAAAATATTTTTTAGAGGTAGCTCACAGTATGGAAGAGATATGTCCTAACGCTTGGCTTCTTCAGGCAGCTAATCCAGTGTTTGAAGGTACCACCTTGATATCCAGATATTCTGACCTTAAGGTTATAGGTTTTTGTCATGGGCATTATGGTGTTGAAACCATGGCAAAAAGTTTGGGATTGGATATAAAAAAAGTGAACTGGCAAGTTGCCGGATTTAACCACAATATATGGCTTACCCGTTTTCTTTATAAAGACGAGGATGCATATCCGCTTTTAGATCAATGGATAGAAGAAGAAGCGAGGAAATGGAAACCCAAAGATCCTTTTGATGACCAAATGAGTCCTGCGGCGATAGATATGTACAAATTTTATGGAAGAATGCCCATAGGAGATAGTGTTAGGAATGGGAGCTGGAAATATCATTACCATCTGGAAGCCAAGAAAAAATGGTATGGAGAACCCTGGGGAGGAGCAGATTCTGACTTAGGCTGGGCCTGGTATCAGAATAGTTTGAAGGCATCAACCGATAAGAGTTTTAAGCTAGCCGCAGATAAATCTATTAATCTTTTGCAAGAATTTCCCCCTGAGGTTATGAGCGGAGAACAACATATTCAATTTATCGATGCCTTGATCAATGGGAATCAAGAAAGATTTGTACTAAATATTCCCAATAAAGGGCCAATCATCCCGGGCATTCCCGAAGATGTAGTAGTAGAAGTACCGGTAATTGTAGACCAGAAAGGCATTCATTCGGAGGAGATAAACCCTCCCCTACCAAAGCGGATAATAGATATGTATCTTGCCCCGCGGAGGTTAAGGATGGAGTGGGCCTTAGAAGCATTCGTATCTGGTGATAAAAGGATACTTCAAGAAATATTGATCAGAGATCCCAGGACCAAATCTTTTGAGCAGGCAGAAGCAGTTATAGAGGAGATACTTGCACTACCATTTAATAAAGAGATGAAGAAACATTATGAAAACAAAAAATAAGGTCTGAAAACTGGATTTGGTATAAAGGAGGTGAAGAGATAGAAAATAAAAAATATTTAGTTCTGTTAGATAATTGGTTAGAAATAATATTAAAAGGAGGAATTTTAATGAAAAGGACAATTTTTTTGACGGCTTTCTTGACAATTTTTTTGACGGCTTTCTTGTTGATGGGTACTGTCGCCTCATTTAGTGCAACAACAATTCGCTATTCAGTTTGGGGAGCCCCTACAGAGTTACCACCATATCAAGAGATAATAAAGGAATTTGAGGCAGAGAATCCGGATATCAAAGTAGAGCTTATTAATGCACCATGGTCTAGTTATTTTGACAAAATTCAAACCATGATGGCAGCAGAAGACGCCCCAGATGTCATGTTTTTGCATACAATTCCCAGTTGGGCAGCCAAAGGAGTTCTTCAAGATCTTTCGACATTCATTCATGATTCGGACTTCCCGGTCGAAGCTTATAACCAGGAATTACTGAGCACCTTTTCCTATAAGGGAAAAATCTATGGGTTCCCAAGAGATAACGATACTAGCGTTCTTTTCTATAATAAAGATTTATTCGATGAGGCAGGAGTAGCTTATCCTGATTATTCTTGGAATTGGGATAAACTTTTAGACGCTTCCCAAAAATTGACAAAGCGTGACAGTAATGGACGAACTATTCAATATGCTCTAGTACTTGAGAGAAATAAATGGCACTTGTGGGTATATATGAACGATGGAAAACTTGTGGATGATTTAGATAATCCTACCAAGTGCCTTCTTTATGAAAGAAAAGCTGTTGAAGCAATTGAATTTCTAAGGGATTTAGTTTTGGAATATAAGGTCATTCCATCTCCAGCAGGATTAGCCCAATTAGGTTCATCTGCAGAATTATTTGCTACGGGTAGGGTAGCTATGGTTATGAGTAATGCAGCTCAAGTTGCATCTTTTTTAACAAATGAAAATTTACATTTCGGTATTGCGCCACTACCTTATAGAACAAAAAGAGTAAACTTTCTTGGGGGTGCAGGTTTTGTAATGTACTCCAAGTCAAGACTCAAAGAAGAAGCCTGGAAATTTATGCAATTTCTTTGTGGTCCCAAAGGGCAATCCATATTTGCAAAGAGTGGAGATGCCGTGCCTGCTATGAATACTACAGAGACTGCTAAGTCATTTTCAAGTAATCCCCCGAGTGAGTACGAAAGAAGAATATTTTTTATAGAGACTTCTTTTGGAATTAAGGATCCACAAATTCCCGGTTGGTATGATATATTTGATAATTACATGATAAGGGAAATGGATTATGTCTGGACAGGGCAGAAAAGTGTCGTTGATGTACTCGGGTATATGAGTGAAGAAGTAACGAAGAGGATTCAAGAATTAGGGACTTGGTGATTCTTTTAAAAAGCACAGTGGATTTTTTCCACTGTGCTTTTTATTTTATATGAGGAGGTTGCATGAAAAAGCTCAAAGTATTTGATGTTCATATTCACTTTTGTCCACTTGAAGAAAACTTTGATAAGACTATTGAAAGGCTCTTTAAGTATTCGGAACAGTGTAATGTAGTAAAAATGTGCTTGATATCTGATCAGGGTAAAGAACGTATTGTGGAAAAAGCATTTAAACAATATCCGGAGAAATTTATTGGTTATGCCCATCCAAACCTTGATTTGGATGAACCGCGAGCAATAAAAACTTATTACGAAAGAGGGTTTAAAGGTTTAAAGGTTATAAATACAGAAAGGAACTACGATGATCCGAAATACTTCAAGTTTTATGAATTAGCAGAACAACTTGGTATGGTTGTACTTTTTCATACTGGTGTTATAGGTGGTGCTTATGATTATTTATTGAATGAAAAAAGTTCTTTGGTTGAAGAAATGAAGGGAAAAAACAAGCAAGCTAATAATAAGAAAAAAAAGAAATCATCTTCTGCAAGAATGAGATCAATTTTCCTTGATACTATAGCGATTAACTTTCCGGATTTAAAAATGATTGGAGCACATTTAGGGTGGCCTGAGTACATGATGTCATGCGCCCTAGCACGTTGGAGAAAAAATCTTTATTTTGATATATCAGGTGGTGAAGTAGTACACAGGCATATTATAGAAGGAGGATATATAAATAAGGAGATTTCTACTGGAAAACTTGTTTTTGGTACAGACGCTTCTATCGATAAGATGCCTATTTGTATTTCAAATTGGTATTATTCATTACGTTCTATTGGACTTTTAGATGAGGAAATTGAAAAGATATTTTATTTTAATGCAGCTAAAATATTTGGAATTGGAGATAGTAAATAGCATGAAAATTACCATGAAGAAAAAGGAAGCTTTAAGCGCCTGGGTTTTCTTAATGCCGAGTTTAGTAGGATTTGTAATTTTCGTTTTTGGTGCCACTATAGTATCATTGTTAATTAGCTTTTTTGATTGGGACATGCTAACTCCTGCAAAGTTTGTAGGCTTGGGAAATTATCTAAAACTTTTAAAAAGTGATAGTTTTTTTTTGGTTTTAAGAAATACGGTAATCTTTGTTATCGGAACTGTCCCTACGAGAGTGATTTTTAGTTTGTTACTTGCACTTATACTTGTTAAAAAGATTCCTGGTCGTGCCTTTTTTAGATCTGCTATATTTTTACCAGTTGCCGCCTCTACTGTGGCAGTTGCTATGATATGGAGATGGATATTTAATGCAGATTTTGGATTGTTGAATGATTTTCTTTATAGAATAGGGATATCACAACTTCCACAATGGTTAATAAATCCTAATTGGGCTTTGATGGCATTGATTATATTTAGTGTTTGGAAAGATGTAGGATTTTCAACGGTAATATTCATGGCAGGATTGGAGGGAATTCCAGATACATTGTATGAAGCGGGAGAGATAGATGGAGCGTCAAGTTGGATTAAATTCTGGAAGATTACCCTTCCATTATTATCACCTACAACATTTTTTGTTGTGGTTCTAAATTTAATAAGTTCTTTTCAGGTTTTCGATCAAGCTTATGTGTTAACTGGCGGTGGGCCTGCATATGCAACAACTACGATTGTTTACTACATCTACAATTATGCATTTCAGCGGTTTAAAATGGGTTATGCTTGTGCAACAGCATGGATCTTATTTGCAATTATATTTGTTATTACAATAATACAGTTTAAAAACCAGAAAAAGTGGGTGTATTATATATGATAAAGAGATCGATATTGACTAAGAATAATTCTACTTTTTTTAAGTCTATAAAAAATAAAAAAGTTTCTGGTAATATCTATAGTCTAGGTAGATTAAAAATGTCAAAGATTGTATTGTTTATTATAATGTGTTTTGTTGCACTATTTATGCTGGTTCCGTTTTTTTGGTCATTTTCGACATCCGTAAAGACAGCAGGGGAAGTTTTTGAATATCCTCCTAAATGGATTCCTCAGTCTATTCATTGGGAAAATTATTCTCAGGTATGGGAAGTGGCCCCTTTTGGCCAATATTTATTAAACAGTACAGTTGTTTCAGTAATGGTAACTATTCTTACTTTAGTTACAGCCTCGTTAGCAGCTTATGCCTTTGCACGTTTTAAATTTCGAGGACGTGATTTTATATTTATGCTTTATTTAGGTACTATGATGATTCCTAGTCAAGTAACCATGATCCCAAATTTCATCTTTATAAAATTATTAGGATGGACTGATACCTATACAGGATTGATTCTCCCTAACGTTTTTACTGCTCTTGGAGTATTTTTGTTAAGACAATTTTTTATGACTATTCCAAAAGAATATGAAGATGCTGCAAAAATTGACGGTGCTTCTAGATTTCATATATATTTACATGTCATATTACCCTTATCCATACCGGCACTTTCGACATTAGCTGTATTTACTTTTGTATTTCAATGGAATAATCTTATGTGGCCTTTAATTGTGGTTAATAAGGATATTATGAAAACTCTTACTCTTGGACTTGCAAGTTTTCAAGGAATGTATAGTACGAATTGGAATCTTCTCATGGCTGCTGCAGTTATGGGAATTATTCCTTCTTTTGCCATCTTTGTTTTAGGTCAAAAATATTTAATTAAAGGAATAACATTCTCTGGGATAAAAGGTTGATAGAATTGACTTAAGTAAATTAAAATTTGCTTAGTGCTTAGTAGATATAGTTGTTTCCTATCTTTAAGTAGGTAAAGATTTGGTTAGAAACTTTTGCTGAAATAATACCTAAAGAAAAGAAATATTGGAAGAAAAAGAATTTTTAAATAAAATAAGAAAATAATTAAAAATATTTATAATAATATTGCATCGAATATTATGTAAAAGGAAATTGATTCTAAAGCTTTAAATTCAAGATAATATAGGAAGAGAGAAGGATATAATGAGAATAAGGAATTTTAACGAAGGATTAGTTTTAAAGACTATTGAGGAAAATGGTTCAATTTCAAGAGCAGATATTGGTAAGTTAATAGGATTAACTCCTCCTACCGTCTCGGCTATCGTTAAGGATTTGATGGTAAGGGATATTGTTCAGGAGATTGGAAAAGGAAACTCTTCGGGAGGGAAAAAGCCAATTTTATTAAAAATAAATTCGAAAGCCGCTTATATGGTTGCAGTAGACTTAGGAGGAGAAAATGGTCTAAGAGTAGCCTTGATGGATTTATCTTACCATATAATTAAAGAGAAATTTGGGCCAAAGATCGAGCTTTTAAATGGTCATAAATTAAAAGAGGCCTTAACTGTTATATTGAAAGATTTTTTACAAGAGATAAATATTCTCCGGGAAAAGATAGTGGGTATATGTATCGGTGTACCGGGGATTGTAGATTTTAAATCAAAAAAAATAATTGCTGCTCCTTGTTTAAATTGGGAGATATCCTTGGAGGATTTAGACTTAAGAGAAATTGAAATACCAATTACTATTGAGAATGATGTTAATCTTATGGCTTTGGGTGAAAAAACCAGGGGGATAGCCCAAAAAATTAATAACTTTGTCTTTGTAGGAGAGAGGACTGGGATAGGTGCAGGTATTATAACTAACGGAAAGCTTTATAAAGGTGCGAATAATGCGGCCGGTGAGGTAGGATATTTATTGATTGACCCTAAATATGCTCCTAAAAGCAGCAGAGATCATGGTTGTTTGGAAAAATTAGCCAGCTATAAAGTTATTGTAGAAAAGGCAAAGGAAAAGATGAGTCAGAATATTAGAGTTATGGAGGTCTATAAAGCGGCTGCCGAGGGCGATAGTGTTGCTCTGGGAATTGTTAAAGAAGCATTAAAATATCTTGCTTACGGTATTGGGAATATTTCCTGCGTGCTTGATCCGGAATTAGTGATTATTGGGGGGGGAATTTCCATTTTGCCGCCAAGGTTTTTAGAGGAAATAAAGATAAATATTAAGGGAATAATTCCTTTTGTTCCTAAGATAGAATTTTCTAAATTAGGAGAGGATGGAGTTTTAATTGGTGCCGCAGTAAAGGTACTTGAACCTTTAAAAAAGAAAGGATTAGCGCTTATTAATAAATAAAAAAAATATATTTCAATGATTTTATCGCAATAATCATAACTGTAGCAAAGAATAAATCACGGAAAGGGGGTGAGGTGTATAAAAGAAAAACAAGTTTTGTTTGCACAAGAATATTACGGATCTATTAATTTTTAGGAGGCTTTAAAGAAATGAAAAAGTATTCGAAGTTACTCGTATTAGTAGTGTTAATGGCATGCTTGATTTTAGCAAGTATTTCTGTTTCTTTTGCTCAAAAGAAGACTTATGAGGTAGCTGTCTTGCTTCCAGGGACTGTAGAGTTCTTTAGTATTATGCGCCAAGGGATAGACAAGGCAGCCGAGGAATTTGGTTTAAATGTTATCTATGCAGATGCGGAGTGGGATGCCGGGAAACAACTTTCTCAGGTGGAAAATTTTATTGTTAAAAAAGTGGACGCGATTATGCTTTGTGCGGCAGATAATATGGCCTTACTTCCAGCAGTAAAACTTTGTAAAGATGCCAATATTCCTCTGATCAGTTTTACTAATTCTTTAGGTACAGACCCGGAAGGGAAATATGAAGGAGTGGTCTCTTATATAGGAAGATCTGAAATTGGTGCTGGTATTATTCAGGGAGAAATGGCCGAATTACTACTGGGGGATAAAGAGGCGAGTATTGTGTTAATTGAGGGTAATCCTGGAACCGCTCCCCAGAGAATGCGGGAAGAAGGATTTCTGAAAGTTGCAGCCAAACATCCCAATTGGACTATCGTGGAAAAAAGACCTATTGAGGGTTGGACCAAGGAAGGCTCACTGGCTTTTATGGAGGCCTTTCTGCAAAGTGGTAGAAAAGTTGATTTAGTAAGCTGCCAGTGGTGGAGTGGAGCTATTGCAGCAGCTATGGCTTTAGAAGAGAAAGGGGTTACTGGAGTATATGTTACCGGTTTGGAGTATGCCAAGGAGTTAGTTCCTTATATAAAAGAAGGAAAAGTTACTGCTAGTACCTACTTTTCAGTTGTGGAAGAAGGTTATAAAGCAACTGAATCTACCGCTAAATATTTAAAGGGAGAAGAGATTCCCCAATTTGTAGAGATTAAGCATATAATTGTAACTAAAGATAATGTAGACAAATTTATTCCTGAGATGTAAAGGAGTATTTTTAAGGTGAGGTAAATTAGAAATAATATTTCTAATTAAGAGGGGGCAATATTTAAATATTTTAGGTAAGTAAATGAGAAAAAAATGGATTGGTACCCAGATAGTTTTAAATAATATTCCAAACAGCTATTTAAATAAAAATGATTATTTAAAAAAGAAGCTGTCCATAGCTAAAGAAGCTCTTGGTTTAGATGCTTTGCTGGTATGGTCAGATATCCCTAAAAAAGAACTTGATTTGGTCAGAGAGATTTGCACAGAATTTAAAATCAAGACCTATCTTTGGTATCCTGTTTTAGCTGATACTTCAGGGTTTAAAATAGAACAGGAGCAGGCAGTAGAAACCTTTGATGGATTACGCGGTTATGGGGAAAATGGTCGTTGGGATAAATTAGGGAAAGGACCTGAAGATTTTTTATTTCTTTGCCCTAATGATGAACAGAATATAAGACAGATATTTAGTCACTATCAGAATAAAATAATTGAAAGTGATTTTGACGGGGTTTTTTTAGATCGAATTCGATTTCCTTCTCCTTCCAATGGTTTTGAGGCTCTTTTTTCTTGCTTTTGTAAATCTTGCCGGAATAAATTCTATAGTGATTATGGTGAGGATTTAGAGAGCTATCGAAACCAGGTAAAAGCTTTTTTTAAAAAGTTTAAAACTATTGATATAAACTATTTGCAGGCTTGCCAGTCATTTTCCGATATTATTATTCCAGACAATTTAAAGAAATTTTATGATTTTCGTAAGCAGAGCGTTTATGGTATGGTGAAGATGTTTGCTGATGAGGCAAGACAGATGGGTAAGCTAGTAGGAATTGATTTATTTGCCCCCTCTTTAGCTCCCTTAGTGTCTCAAGATTACCAGTTATTAGCCAGGACCTGTGACTGGATAAAGCCGATGATATATGGTCATACCTCAAGTCCAGCAGGCTTCCCTCTGGAATTATATTGTCTCTTAAGGGCTATTTTAGATATCAATCCAGCTTTAGATGAAGGTCAATTAATAGATGAAGTAAATCGACTGTTAGGAGTGAACTTACCAACTCAGCTTGATGATTTATTAAAAAATGGTATTTCTGAACATATTATTTCTCGCGAGATGCAAAAGGTAAAGGAATTTAATTTACCGGAAAAAGTAGATATATATGTAGGATTAGAGGCAGTACAAATACCAGGGGTATGTCATATAGATAAAAGTATCTTAAAAAAATATTTAGAATCAGTTATAGAAGAAGATATTAAAGGTATTCTTTTATCTTGGAATTTATGGGAAATACCTGATGAAAACTTGAAACTGGTAGGTGATTTCTTATTAAAGTAGCTAGGAATAAGAAAATAGAAGAAGCGATATTAAGAGTTAGTAAATTAAATAAATCTTTTCCCGGAGTCAAGGCTCTGGATAATATTGATTTGGAAATCTACCCAGATGAAGTCCATGCTTTGGTAGGAGAAAATGGTGCTGGTAAATCGACTTTGATTAAATTGCTGGTAGGAGTTTATCAGAAAGATTCAGGGACCATCTATTTTAATAATCAAAAAGCAGATTTTGATTCTCCCGCTCAGGCCTTTCAAAAGGGAATCAGTGTAATTTATCAAGAAAATAGTTTAATTCCTCAGCTAACCGTTATTCAGAATGTATTTCTGGGAACAGAGTATTTTACCCCCTTCGGTTTAATTGATGAAAAAAAGATTTACCAGGAATATCTTAATATATCCAAGAAACTTGGTTTTGAACTTCCTCCTCATGAAGAAGTAAGAAACCTGGGGGTAGCAGAGCAAAAATTGGTAGAGATTTTAAAAGCCTTAATCCATAAGGCTAAATTTATCATTATGGATGAACCTACTGCTTCCTTATCGGAAAATGAAATAGAACATCTTTTCCGAATCATTTCTGAATTGAAATCAAATCATGTTAGTATGCTCTATATTACCCATATTTTAGAGGAAGTTTTTAGGATTGCAGATCGAATTACCGTTTTAAGGGATGGGAAAAAAATTAAAACCGTTTTTACCAAAGAGGTTAATCGAAATGAAGTTATTACTATGATGGTGGGTGAGAGTTTAAAAGATGCTTGCGTTTCTGAATCCACTGAGATAAAAGGTCAACCGCCAGTTTTGAAAGTGGAAAATTTGTCCAGGAAACCAAGAGTAAATGGAGTTTCCTTTGAAGCTTTTCCTGGTGAGGTTTTAGGTATCACTGGTCTTACCGGGGCAGGAAAGACCGAGCTATCCCGGCTTATCTTTGGTGCTGATAAATTAGAGGCGGGTCTAATTTTAATTAATAATGAACCGGTTCGGATTCGTTCGCCCTTAGATGCAGTTAAAAATAGAATTTCTTTAATTCCAGAGGATAGAAAAAAAGATGCCCTTATACTTATCCTGGAATTATATAAAAACATCACTCTTCCCTCCCTTGCTGAGTTTTCCAGCCAGGGAGTACTTTTGATTAGGAAAGAGTTTGATACTGCCAAATATTTTATAAAAAAATTAGAGATAAAAACTTCCGGTGTGAAACAAGTTGTAAAATATTTAAGTGGTGGAAATCAGCAAAAAGTAGTAATTTCTAAATGGTTGCAAACTGAACCAAGAGTTTTAATTATGGATGAACCTACTCAAGGGATTGATGTAAAAGCTAAAGTTGAAATATATACTATTGTACGGAACTTAGCTAAATCCGGGGTGTGTGTTATTTTTGTTTCTTCTGAGGTTTCGGAA
>Ga0315284_10003410_pt1 | contig 22589 bp, 17 predicted proteins | sample YL17G09_16_MG_FD_203696 | JGI IMG/M metagenome (GOLD analysis project Ga0315284, IMG submission 203696) | Sediment microbial communities from Yellowstone Lake, YNP, Wyoming, USA - YL17G09_16 | ecosystem: Environmental > Aquatic > Freshwater > Lake > Sediment | place: USA: Wyoming | collected... | reverse complement strand
TCTTGAGCTATAGGATACTCTGTAACTCTCTTACCATCAAATTTATAGTTACCACCTGGACGCATAAGTTTAACATCTCCTGTGTCTGATATACCAAGTAAAGGTTTTGTTAATGGCTTACCTGTTTTAGGGTCTGGTCCCATTGTTATTTTATTACTATTGACTCTTGTTATCTCTCCTGGATAATCCCATTGTCCTCTATCACTATCAATGATTCCTCCTTCTCTGAATTGTTTTATACCATAGTGAGGAAGAAATACATCATTACCTTTTGAATAAGGTCTTTGTACATTACCAGGAATGATTCCTCTTTTGATTTGCTCATCTATTTCTGTATTAAGATATTTTGCAACATCATTATTAGAATAATTAAAATCAGATAAGAATCCCATAGTGTTCATTGGTCTATATCCAAAGAATTGAGGAGCTCCTTCATTAGATTTAAATACTTGTTTTAACTGAGGAAGATAAGAACTATGAGATGTATTAAGACTTCCTGTATATACATCTCCAGATTTTACAAACTTAGAACCTGCATCAGTAACTTTATCAGAAACATTCTTTAATGATCCAGAACCTCTCAATGACAATGAAGGTACGTTCTGTTGTATAGCACCTGTATGATAAGGATAATCTTGTACCATATTCATAAATCTACTAGATGCTGCATTTGATACATCTCTTATAGGAGCTACTGCTTGTTGTACAAAATTTTCAGCTTTACTAGGATTAACCTGATTAGTAAGACCAGCTAAAATACTAGGATCTATTCTAAACATTGATGAATTAGTTTGAAGCACAGGTGGTTGTGGTGTATTTAAATGATCAAACATTGCTCTTATGTTTTCTCTTTCTTGCTGTGAACCTACTGGTATTGATGGTGCAGTGCTTCTAGCAAACTGAACAAGTTCATCTGTTGACATACCAACACTATTAGCATAATTTGATAATTCTTCAGAAGAAGCATTTAAAACATCAAATCCTTGATCAATTCCTGCATCAGAACCACTTGTTGTTCTAGGAGGTCTTTGTAAATTAATTCTATCTCTAATAGGATTTGCCAATCTAAATGCTTCCTGTTCTTGAGCGTTAGGGATTGCATTTTCTATTTCTGCTTTTGTTTTTCCAAATGCTTTTTTTAGATGTTCTTCAGGTAGTCCTTGCTCTAATGCATATTTATATTGTTGAGATATAGGTTTTCCTGTTGCTCTCATTCTTCCAATTTCTTGTACCTGTCTAAAGATTTTTAGTTCTTCAGGAGATAATCTAGGAAGTGTTCCTTCAATAGGTAAACCAGCAACTCTACCTGCTGCTTCTTTTAAACTCTTAGCTTTTGGTAAGTCTTTTAATAAACTACTGTAATCTTTAGCAGATGTCTTAATAGCTTTCTTAACAAGCTTTGCTTCATTGCCAACTGCCTTCACTCCTTTTTTAATTAGTGCACCAAGCTGAGCTTCAGGATAGTCTTCAATCTCTCCACCATCTCTAAATCCCATTGCTGGAGATAGATTTCTTATTTGGTTACTGCCAAGTTTCTTTGCTCCTCTAGCATAAGCACCAAGATCTAAAGCATCTAGTGCACTCAATCCTGCATCCATGTATTCTCCTCTACCTAACTGTCCAGGAATATTAGAAACAGCTGCAGCTCCTTGTAAAGGGTTTACCCAATCAAGAGCATAATCAAGATCATTTCTTGGTCCAACTTGAAAATTTCCAGGAAGATTTTCACCTCTTGCTACATAACCTGCTGCAGTTAATGGATTAGAAACAACTGCTTTTGTTCTTTGCCAATTTGTTTCTGGAGTATATTTATTTATAGAACCATGTTCTTCATTGTAAGCATTGTAATCTTCTCTTTCTCTTTGGTCTTTAGTTAGCTTTGCTCTTCTAGCAGCTTCTTTTTTTTGTGCTGCCACTGCATTATAATATGTTTTATTCTCTTTAGATTGTAATAAATCAAAGTCTTTTCTTTTAACACTAGTAGATTCAGAAGGTTTCATTACTAGCCCTCTCTCATCTTTTAGTTTAATCTTTTTACCAGGTTGTGCAATCTCTCCTCCATATTCTAATTTATTTGTAATATGTGTTACACCTTTTTTAAGAGGTATAACTTTAGCATCGTCATAACTATTGAAGTTTTCTGGTAAATTTCTTGACCACATGCCCTCATCAAATGTTTGAGCATTAGGATTAAACCCTAGCCAATAATTACCTGAAGGTCTGTAATTAAGAGTTTTACCTTTCATGTCTTTTAAATCAGAATGTTCAATGTAATTTTCAAAACCACAAGAACCAAAATAACAATCATTAACTCTACTATCACTTAAATATTTAGCAATATCATTATTAGGTATTCCTGCTAGCTTATCACCAGAGTGACCAAATATAGCAACCTTGTCAAATTGTGACATACCTTTAAGTTTACGTTGCATCAATTCCTCATCTCCATATAAAGGAACAACATCCACTTTAGTATTAGGATCTGTTCTATTATAAAAGTTTTTTACATTCTGTGCTTCTTTATAGAATGTACTATCCATTATTTTAGGATTTAATGGACTCTGATAAAACTTTGCATTAAGTTTATTTAATTTTTTTTTGTATGGAGATAGTTTATCTCTTAATGCTACTTCTTTATAGTTATCTAAACTTTCACTTAAATTAGTATATTCGTTAAATGCTTCTGTAACTCTAGGATCTTCAGAGTTGTATCTGTCAACTAATTCATGAACTTTTTTTTCAGCCTTATCAAGTTTAGAATATAAAGTTTTATAAGTTTTATCACTCATTGCTACAGAATCCATTGATCTCACAGAATTTCTATATTCATCTTGAAGTTTTTTTAACTCTGGAACTTGACTAGTTTTATCATCCCACATATCATAAGTAGAATCTTCCATAGGACTTTCTGCAAATACAACCACTTTAGAATTTGCAGCATCTTTTTGTGCTTTCTTTATTTGTTTCTGTACAACAGGTTTTTTAAATGATAATTGATTTTTAGAAAATACATTTCTATCTTCTAACTGATCCTTTGTTACTTGTCCTTGAAGTCTCTCATTTTTTATTTTTACATTCTTACCAACCTGTGCACTAGCCATTGTTTTCTTTGCATATGGACCATTGCTTGGAGCACCTATTCTAGCATACATGTTTCCTGTAGCTCCTGGAATAGAACCACCCATTTGAAACTGTCCTCCCCATGCAGGAGAATAATCTCTACCTACATTAGAATATCCATCTCCTTGAAAACCTTCAGGAGCAGAAGCTTGTGAATCATTATAATTATCTAACCAACCACCATTCTTCATGTTGTTGCTATTGTCTCTTCCACACTCATGACATATGTACATATCTTTCTTGCTAGAATCAGATTTGTTCCATGACCATCCACATGTGCATTTTACTTTACTACTCATTACTTATATGATATTTGTGCAGGAGTTAATATAAATTGACTCACTAAATGCGTTGTTGAACTATTGTCTAATATATGTCTCACCTTTAATTCTTTTGCTCTTAGCGTTGCTTTCTTGAAGCTTCTAGAACCATAATCCATATTAGCTTGATTTACCACTTTATCAATGGAAAGACTTTCACATGATGTTATAAACAATGGAATCTGAGAGCTTTTCTCTGCAGCCCAGAATGTATTATACTGATAGAAGTTATCACTCTTGGTATATAGAATTGTTTTGCTATCTGTATTGAATATTGGATATTGCATGTACGCACGCATATCATTAAGAGGTTTAGCAACAAGATTCAACACTCCTGAACTCTGTTGTCCATTGTATAGAATACTCTTATTAAAATATTTATTGTTTGTTTCTATTCTTGTATTATCATTAAATACACCATCTGATATAGATATATACTCATATGCTTTCGTATAGTCTTTTACATTCTGTAAGATTTCATCTTGATATTTATACGCAAATGGATACTCAATAATATATGGTTCTATGTTTCCATAGAATGTATTATAAAGACTTATGTTAGTCAAATGTCTCCATATACATGCTGTCATAATTTCTAAAAAAGTACTGTTAGCATATTCTTCTGTTGTTATAGGAGCAAGACTTATTGTCTTTTCTATCTTACAACTTCCTGTAGACTTTATTACAAGAATTGTTACATTATTATTTACAATGTAACTAATGCCAGCAATAAGAGTTTTTTTAAGAACATCTTCTGCTATTATATTACCAAATTGATCAGAGATGGTGAATGGCCCTGCTTTAGGGCCAGCCTTTGTTAATTTTATGGTTATAGTTTTTGACATATTAGCATCCTCCTATATTAGTTAATGTTACACTTGGTGGAACTGATGTACAACATGATGCACAAAATGTTACTTCTGAATATCCTCCTCCTACAATTCCAACTTCTGTAATTGTAGGAACACCTGCACAATTTACATAATTAATTGTAGATATACCAGCTGCAGTTTTTGATGCTTTATACAATGTACAAGGAAGTGTTGTAGTGGTTGTAGTGGTTGGTGTAAAACATGCCACTATATCAGTGATCACTCCTGATACAATGTGATACACCTCTCTTGTTGTATTTGCACTTTCATCTGTAAAATACCAACCATCAGGCACTACACTACAATCTGTTGTACCATTGTTTGCATACACTGTTTCCAACAATATAAGACTTGCAGCTCTTCCAATAACTGATGTATATGTAAAGCCTGCATTTGTTGTTACATATGTAATTGCATTACAAGCATCTATTTGACTTCCTGTTGAAACAACAGTTGATGGTGGAGATATTATATTATATCCTGTAATCAATGTAAATGAATTTAATCCAGTAGGTCTTGTGCAAACTGGGGGAACTGTAATTACACCTGTTCCAACTAATGTACAATCTGTTACTCTTCCTATTCCAACTAATGTACAATTTGTATTAGCTGTAGTGGTAGTACTTGTTGTTGGAGGAGCTGGTGTACTAGTGGTGGTTGTTGTTGGAGGAGTAGGAACTATCTCTCCTGCAATTAAATCAAAATCATCACAACATCCATTAATCCCTGAATAGAAGAAATTGTTTTCTGCTATATAGAAATTAGGAATGTAGCTATGAAAGCTCACCCAAGTTTTTGTGTTTACATTGAATGATAGAGTCCAAGACTTATTACAGAAATATTCTGGATCTGTTAAATACACTTGTGTTTTAAATACAACCTCATTTATTGTTTCTTCAATGTAGAACTCTCTAGTTGCAGAATCATATTGAATATTATTATCTAAAGGAATGTAATCAAGTTTTGATATAATAACTCTATCAAACTTACTATCATAGAAACCATGTAAACCAATACCTGTAAAATTATTATCTGTATTAACTCCAGGTATAGTTATTAATTGTCCATCAACTAAAATTTGTTTTGATGGAAAATATCTAAGAATTTCAAATGCTAAATGGTCTGTAAAGAATCTATTCATTCCAGAACCAAATGCTGATAAATCTTCCACTTGTGTTCCTTGTATAAGAAACACTTGACCTCTCTTAGCATCAACAGTAATTTGTCCTTGTGGTATTTTTAATAACATTTTATTCTGACTTCCTACATATCCAAGATCTGTTTCAGCAAAGTCTATTGGAGGAGCTCCTCTAAACAATGTTGGATTACCTACATACGCAGCTTGTGGATTACTTGTATCAATAGTTAAGAGATTGTTATACATCAATGTCTTATTCTCAAATCTAGCTAGTACAGCTTTATTCTGTATACCATCTAATGATGTTAAGTTTCCAAAGTTTTGAGGGAAATCAAAATATGAAAGTGCTCTATATGTTAACCAACTATTCACTCTATTATCAGCATCTATATTTTGTGAATCAGAATAGATTGCTCTAAATGGATAATATGTAAAACATAATTGACTAGTCCAATCTGGAGGAAGGTGTGTAAATGTATTTTCTTTATTCTGTTTAGAGAATGTTACATTATATGTATATGTATTATCATTAGCTATAGATACATAACTTTCTTGTACCCAATCATCAGGAATACCTGTAGATACATGTGGCCAGAAATCTCCTTCTCTATTATTGAATGCTTGTCTAAGATCTGTATTGTAAGAACTCTCACAATAGAAATTAGGAATACCATATGCAAATAAATAGAAGTATCCATCATAGTATGTTCTATTAGGATTAGTATCTGGAGGAGCAGGAAGTTGACTATTAGGGCAATCAAAATTATGTGCTTTATATGATATGATGTTTGTTAATGTAGCTGCTCCTCCTACAGTTAATGAATAATCTTCCAATATAGATCTAGCAGAATGCCAATACACTGGATAAGCTATGTTACCTATTTCATCATAGAATATATCGCTATCATCAGGAGCACCCACTCTATTATCTATAAAGAAAGGAAGTTTAGTCTTGAATGTAAATCTAGAAATAAATGTATCTCCACCAAAAACTACTGATGTTCCTGATGAATAAATGTTTCTTTGGAATCCTGTATCAATTGTTTCATAAGAATATATTTGTCCCCATTGATTTACAAATTGATTTTTTAATGATGCATAATATGAAACTGCACGTAAGTCTTGTTCTTTCTCTGGAGAAGAACATGCAGATGTATCTCCAATAGTAAATCTAGAATAATCTGTAACTTTAGGACTTCCTGCAACAATCATATTAGGACTATTACTTGGAAATGGTAATACTGGTTTAGTTAGATCAGTTCTTAAATAAACTGATGATTCTCTTCTATAGTTATTAACAGGAAATGTATCTCCTACAGATTCAACTCCAGGAATTAAATATCTTTTTATACCTAAGTTTCTTTGTTTAACTCCTTGACCATTAGGTATAGATTCTGAATAGTTATAATCAGCTATAGTGTTAAATGATTGAGCATAGTTTCTTCTTGTAATACCATTTACATATATTGTTAAATATGCTTGGTATGCAGTGAACATTGCTGTAGCATTAAATGGATTAGTTATATTACCTATTGTTGAAGAACTAGCTAATGCATCTTGTTGAGCTTCCTTTGTAAGAAGTTTATATTTAGCATTATTCTTCACTTGAGTAAAATGTCCTTTTCCTCCACCAAACATTACATTCTCTAATTTAAGAACGTTTCCTAAAAATGGTTGTCCAAAAGAAGTTTCTGGAGAATTAAATATTTGTCTATGAGCATTAGTTTCTTCTAATGGTGGTTGTGGTGTAGGATCTTTACATTGATCTGCTGCAATCACTTCACCTATTTTGCGAATTTCTATACCACAGTGATTGCAATACTCTACACAAAAAACATTAGGTGGTGAACCTGGTTCTGAAGCTTTTACATTAATAGTGTAACTAGAATTTGTTGGCCATCCTTCTACCCATTCTGTTTGTGTTTGTCCAAATTGATCAGTCCATTGAGCTCTCCATCCAGCACATGCTTGAATAAATGTACCACCAGAAGCAATTGTCCAAATTTCATAATTACCATAAGCAGAGGTAGCTTTACCTGATATAACTAATGGTTTTGATATAGCACAAATATTATGAGGCCCTAGTGTTTTTAATTCTTGTGTTGTTAATTTATCAGTGTTGCAACTAGTGTATTCTATTTTAACAACACCATTGCTATCTAATTCTGTAACATTTATAACAAATGGTTCACATATTTGTTTCCAAGCATTGTTTGTTTTATTTATAAATGGATCTTTATTAAGATCATTATATGGGTAATTTGGAAAGTAATAGTTTTGACCTTCTCTTTCATAGGTTCCTACATTTCTAAGTATTCCTTTAGCTACAATAGATTTGTTTGTTCCTCTGTCTCCTCTTACTATTTTGTATCCAACAATATCATCTCTTTGTTCAACAGTTAATGGAGAAGAAGAAATAAGACTTCTAATCTGGTCACTATCCACTCTAACACCAATAGGAAATACAGCATCATTACCCATTACTAATGAGCTAGCTGTTGTAAACAATCTTGATTCAAATGCTGGACTAACAAGAATATCTGGGAACTTATGATGTCTAATTGGTTGTCCAGCTAGATCACCCCATACATCTGCATTACAAGGATATTCTTCTGTAGATTCCCAATAGGCAAATTGACCATATTGATATGGTGTAGCATTTCCAATAGGATCTCCCACTGCTGATCCTATTACAGAAGCTGTGTTATATATTTTCCAATAAGGACTATAGTTTGTTCCTGGTTCTGGTTCTCCAATAAAATCTGGATCAGTGTCAAGAATATTAGGACTTGTATTTTCAACAAAACCTTTTACTCTTCCAGGAATATGGAAACCATCTGTTTGTTTTCCATTCTTCAATAAGAATACAATTTCAAATGCATACACTTCATCACGTAGATACCCACGTAAGTTTGTAGCATTTATTTCATCAGCATAGTTTTCAGTGGCAGGGATTCTATATGTTTCCCATAATAGAGTTATATTAGAAGCAATATATTGATAGTTAATTCTATTTATGGATGTAAGGTTATCCCATACAAGTATATCTTGTACAGATGTAACATCTTGGGCTATATCATAATAAGGAAACTTTTCAAATATATCATTGATAGTTAACTGTATCTGAGTTTTGTTTTGACCTGTGTAAGTAATTTGGTCATTATCTTGTTCAATAAAATATGTTCCTACTAATTCTACAGAGGTTATTCCATTAACTGTTTTAATCACAGCTAAGTTAAAATATTGATATTGACCTGTAACATCTAGTTCTGTTACATTAATAACAATAGATTTTCCTACAGTGTAATTAAAATTAACTGTGGTTATAGCTACGTCTGCAATAGGTGTAGGATTGGTAACAGAATAATAAGAGGTGTATGGATTACCTAATGCATCAGAATACTGAGCAGCAAACTGATATGTACCAGCAACAAGTTCTCCTCCTGTAGTAATATCTGTTACATTGATTTGAGGAATACTAAAGTTTGGTTGTAACTTAAGTTGATTACAATCTAATTCATCAGTGTATATAGGATCACAAAGAGTGCTACCTACTTGTAATAGTTTTGGTACATTATTAAGATCTAAATATCTTCTTGGATTAATACCATCTGTCCAATATATCTCTATAGTACAATTTGTAATCTTATGTACTGTTTTGTGTATAGGATGATTGATGTTGAAGTTAAGACAAGGTGCTTCTACTAATGTACGATAGATACAATCATTATTATCCATATATCCAATCTGACTATTGTTTATATCAGGATTAGTTATATAGAATATATGTTTGTTTTTTTCATTAATAAAATGTGTACCAATTAATATATACCCTTGAGGAAATGTAACACATAACTCATTACCTTGTTCATTTTGGTAATTAACAGAACTTGAATCAAAGTTTTCTAAAGCAGCATTTAATGCATAGGTTAGTGTACCAGGTTTAATCTGGTTCACAGTTTGATCCATATTCAATCCAATGTTTGCACTATTGAATTCTTGTTTAATATTTCCAGATTGTTTATCCTCTTGATCAGCCATAGTGCTTAGTTATTACGTCTTCTTCCAGCTCTATTAGTTCTGTTAGGAAGTTCATACATATTAAATCTCTTAAGGTCATTTACGATCCTTCTTTGTTTTTCCCAAGGAGTTTGTTTCTTCATTTCAATTTCAGCCATAATGTAAGCTTCTTCATAAGCTTGTTTATGATAAAGCATCTTTTGTTGTAACTGATTGAAAGTTTCATCATTAGTTTGGTTAGTAAGCATTTCAAACACTTTAAACTTAATGAATGCTTCTACATACTCTCTAATACGATAGTTGTCAGGAATCAATTGATTTCCTATTTCATCATACTCTGTAGCATAGAATATTAAATGTACAACACCATTTCTGAAATTAGTTACAAACTTGTTATCTCGTATATCAAATGAATCATAACTAGCAGAGCCAGGAGTGAATTGATGAATAGGAGGAGCTTCTTGATACATCTCCCAATTGTTTGTATACTCCACTCCACAGTTTTGTCTTACAGAGATGTTTCCAGGCTTAAGTAAGTAGTCATGAGTAAATCCTCTAGCTACGCTATTGTTTGTCTTATATACAGCTTGTACAAGCACAGGCATACATGTACCATCACATTGTGAGTTTTGACATCCAGGATTGTTACAAGGAGTTCCTCCAATAGTTAATGGAGCCACTTGTATAGTGGTAGCACTAGCTGCTTGTGAATAAAATGAATTAGCTGATTGATATGGATATCCAGCAACTTCTGTTGTCATCCATGCTTCTCTAACAGCATAAAAGTTATCAGGAAGTCTAGCTTGGAAGTCTTCTATAAACAAAACTTCATCAGTAATTACATATGTAGTTCTTCCTAACTTCTTTAGAGCTTTGTCTAAATAGGTAGGAAATAAAAGATCATCTACTGCACCTGTATCAAAGTAAGATTTTAATTCTTCTTTTACAGTTGAGTAGACAGGTTCTGGGCTAACAAAAGCATATTTATAATAGTAACTCATAATTTATTTTTTCCATTCGATGTATAAATGTTGATACTTATCGTTGGTCTTTAAGTAATGTGATAGGAGTCTTGATGTAAGTCTAGAAGGTTTGAAATACCAGAAGTCAGAATTTTTAAAACGTGCTGTGGGTTTAAACCACATCCAACCAAAAAAGTATCCTTCTGTGTGATAGTTGAAATTATAAATTACCTTTCCTTTCTCTCTAGTCTTTTGCCAGTCTATAGGAAGATTAACAAACTCTTTACCATCTACATTGTTTTTTAGTTTTCTTCTTTTCTTTTTGTTGATTGAGAACTCTCCAAAACCATAAGGAAGTTTTGCTTTATATCCTGTCTCTAAAATATATTCTTTGAAAGATTCATTGAAGGTGTATAATATATTCCTCCACTCATCAAATGTTAATTTTATAGATGGATGTTTTTTGCAAAACTGATTATAGTTGTCTTTGCTAGAGCTTCTCCAATCAACCTTTGTTCTCATTAATTAGTTGGTTTTGAGTTTGGTGCTTGTCCATCTATTCCTTCTTGACTTACATCTGTCTTAATATTAAAATAAGTAGATAATAGTTTCTTTGATGTTAGCTCAAGGACTTGTTGTTCTAAATATCCAGGAAGAGGAAACTCTTTGTCTAAAGGATTTATACAAATTTGTTCATCTGTATATTCTGGTGAACCACATCCACATTCAGGATACATAATATCATTGTGTACATCTTCTTCAAAGAATGCAACAAATCTAATTGCTTTAAGCAAAGGATTGTTTACATATAAATAATCATTAGATATCCAATAGTATTCTTCTTTCTTGATTACAGGAAGTTTTAGTAAGTTTAAATATCTATTAATAGTTATTTCTTTTAACTTCTTTCCTTTACCACTCATAGCGTTAATAGAATAAACTCCTTGTATTACATATTGGTAATTACCTTCTGATATACGTGGAAGTTTAAATCTAGTTCTAGCAATGCTGCATTCATCTACATAGTTACAACATTCAGAAATAGATACTTCTATCATCTCTAAACAAGGGATGGTAGTAAATAATGTATCAGTTGCCCAAAGCTTTCTTAGATTGGTTTCTCTCTTAATTAATAATAGAGAGTTATTTCTTATCTCAGATGCAATTGCACGATCTGTTATAAGTGAATCAGTAGAAAGTATCTTGTGGACACTTCTAACATCTGATACTAATTTTCTTAATGTTGCCATGTTATTTATATTCTATGTTCAAATTCGCAGATCTTTCCAAGTTTATCATCATAAACTAAAGCAAGAGCTGCACGTACTGAATGTACGAAATTATTATCATAATGCCATCTATCAGTTCCTGAAAGACTAGGCATTTGTTGTATTCTTACACCCTTCACTTCTTTAGCCATGTAGTGATGTTTATCTCCTGTATGTATTTCTCTGTATTTTGCATTACCAAAGAAATGACTATATTGAGGATGTGTTGCAAATAATAAAGGAAGATCATCTAATTTACAATTACCATGATGCCAGCCAATAAATGTATTACCTAATACCTTTGCTTTAATTACACTATGCTCTCTGATAAAATCTACATCTGGAGCATCACTGAAATATACATCTAATGCATGTGCTAAATAAAAAGATTTAGTCCTATCATGATTACCCTGTACAAGAACAACAGTAACTTCTTTAGCATATTGTCTTAACATATTGATTGTATCTACAAGAACAGTAAATCCTAGTTCATACTCAGCATGATATTCCATTATGGTATCTTGTGGTGTGCCTTGTGTAGTTTGGTTTTGGTAGTTATCTGTATGAAAAAAATCATTAGATATAGGTAGAATGACAGTGTCTATATTGTAATTAACCCATACTTTTTTAATCAAAGACTGAGCCACATTATAATATCTCAAAGCTCTTGCTTCAGGACTATTATCACCATCTACAGTTCTTTTAGCTAAATGAAAATCAGATAGAGATATTTCTACATCTACATGGTCTTTATCACCATTGACTTCTTCTTTAGTTATTGATATATTATTTGGTGTGTAGTTTTCTAAAAACTTAGCAAAGTCTTCTGGAGAGTAATCTTTTGGTTGTTTTCTTTTTGAAAACACTGAGGAAGTAAAACTTCCACTTGGTAACATCTTAGACCAATAGTTGGTAATGACGTATTTATCTAGGTTTATCTTATGTAGCTTAGCTAACTCAAGATCATCTTTAGGTTCAAATGCACTAATGATTGTGCTTTCTATTGTTCCTTTTTCAACATTCACTTTTCTAATTTCTCCTGTAGAATTATTAAGTTCTATTGGAGAGTTATTATCTTTCTCTCTGAGCTCTTTAAGAAGCTCATTCACTTCGTATTCACTTATTCCTAACTTCTCTGCATAGAACTTTTTACTTCTTCTTTGCGTCAATAACTCTTCTAATCTGTATAATAAACTTTGATTTTCGGACATATTTATTCATATTAGTTAAAAAATATTGTAAAGATAAAGAATAGTTTTTATATATTCCAAATAATTTTAGTTAGAGATATAATTAATTATAACTAAATTAGTTATAAAATAAAACTCCCCAGACAAATGCCTAGGGAGAAACCTTGTAAAACCAACAAAACAAGAGTTTTTTATTTGTTATATAAATCATGGTGGAGGACCACAATTGATTATTGTTGTTACTACTCCAAATGCATCAAAGATAAGTCCAAAAGTAGGACTTGTATAATAAGTAAGTCTAGCAGGAGGTAATCCACCAGATAAAACAGAACCAACTACAATAGGATAACCATCTAAAGTTACTGCAATAGGATAACTACTTACAGGAGCAGGACAACCACTAGAAGTATTACTTAAATTAATAGTAACAGGTCCTGGAGGAGCAGTTGTATGTGTAGTGGTAGTTGTTGTAATTGGTGGAGTAGTTGTAGATGTGGTGGTAGTAGAACTTGTACTAGTAGAAGTGCTTGTAGAAGTGCTTGTACTTGTAGAAGTGCTAGTGCTAGTGCTTGTAGAAGTACTGGTTGATGTACTAGTACTAGTTGATGTACTAGTTGATGTACTAGTTGATGTACTAGTTGATGTACTTGTAGAACTACTACTTGTAGTGGTGGTAGTTGGAATTAAATTAACTGGTATATTAATAAAATTTGTACATGCACCTGTAGACACCACTCTAATTATAGTTGTTCCATTAGGAACAAGAGAAGTGGTATATCCAGCTGTTAAAAGTGATGCAGCCACATTTGTTTCAAATGCTGTTGCATATCCAGTTGCATCTGAAAAAAGGTTGAAAGGACCTGCATCCCCACCAACTGGTATAACTAATGTTATTAATGCTGTCATAATTTATTTATTATATTTTTATTATTAAAAAGATCTTATAGGACGACTATAAAGAGTTACAGTTTTGCTTGTATCTTGAGCAAGTGAATTGTTAAAGTTTTTAGATTTTGCAAAGAAATTTCCGCTTTGACTAGAACTCCAATATGATGCAGTTAAATTAAACCCACCAATAAGAAATCTATTTAAATACAATTTATTTAATTCACCAATACTTGGGAGATACCAATCATTATATCCACCTTGAATTAAATTTATACTATACTCTGCTGCTATACCTGGTGTAGGACATCCACTTACTATCTGAGTAGTGTTTAAACTTCCTGTTCCTATTGTTGTTCCATTAGCTCCTAAAATTAATGTACCATCACATCCCCAAGGTGATAGGTTAATGTCATTAGCTGTTGCAACAAGTCCATGACAAACATTTGCATCATATCCTGGATCTCCTGGTTGTAAAATGTAAGCAATTATTCCACCTAACGTTGCTTGACCTACTGTATAAATATTACAAGGATTTACAACAGTGGTTGTTGTTGTTGTTGTGGTTATACCTGTACCAGATAAATATATATCAATAAAGTTTGTACAATCTCCTACAGAAACCACTCTTATAGTAGTTGTATAATCAGGTACCACTGAAGAAGAATATCCAGCAAGTAATGCTGATCTAGTTACTCCTGTTGCAAATGCTGATAAATAACCATCAAGATCTGAATATAGATCAAATGGACCTGAATCAATTCCAGCTGTTGTTAATGTTATTAATACTGTCATTAGTTTTAAATTTAATTATTGGTTTTATTATGGAAGCTGATTAGCTTGTCCAGTAAATGTGCATACTAGAATTTGATTAGCAGTTCCTGTAAAATTACATATTGGACAACATGTAAATAGTTGATTATCAATACTAATTATCTCTTCTCCTATAATCATTAAGTCCTCAGTGATGTTTATTACATTATCTTTAAGTGTTTCTACATTAGCTATAGCAGAACATAATACATCATCTAACTTAGTAAGAATTGTATTTAACCCATCACAAGTTTTTATATTTGTACAAGGAAGTGGAGTGCTATCATATGAGACAGCACTTGTTCCTGTTATTGTTATATTATTTATTTCAGAGTTATTACACATAATTTATAATGATGTAGTGGTGGTGGTAGTGGTTGTACAACATCCATTTAATATAGTGGTTATATCAACTATTTCATTATTGAGATTTATTACCTGATTAGTGATGTTTGTAACTTGAACATTTAATGTATTGATTTGACTTAAAAGATTACATATAATATCATCTATCTTTTGTAATATTACATTAAGTGTATCACATGGTTCAGCTATTATACATGATAATACAGGACCATTATAAACAATAGTGCTAGATGCATTTAATGTTGTAGTACATGCATTATTGTTACAGCCACAATTAGTGGTTGTAGAACTGCATCCACAAGGACTATTTAAAACTACGTCTGTACAGCAAGGATTCACTGTTAAAAAAGGATAAGCCATATTATTGATTTATTAAGGGATATACATTATGTAATAACAACCAAGTCCTGCTTGTACATTTGTGTGAGCACCACCACCTCCAAAAGGATTAATTGTTACTGCAGTGCTTATAGTAACAACTGTATCTTCAATTCCTGAATCAATTGTACTAACTGTTCCTGAATCACTCCATGTATTACCTGCATAATAAAATGCATCTGAAGCACTATGTTGTACTGCTCCACCAGTTTTAGCTATTGTTCTGTGGTTATGAGGAGCAGCTGTAGAAGCAGCTGTATTAGTGTGTGTGTGAGAAGGTATTTGTCCAACACCAAGAGCTGTTTGATTTAGTGTTCCTCCTGTTCCTCCTGCTGAATATGTTGGATTGAATGGAGAAGCTCCTGGATTAGTTTCAGGTGGTAATGTTAATCCTAACATAGATCCATCTGTTGCACCAACTCCCACTCTACCTCTTTTATCTGGTGTACCATTTTGACCATTACATAAATATATCTTTTCCCAAGGACCTGTAGATATTCCTGCACCTGTAGCATCGAAATTACCTGTTATAACACCATAGTATTCTACTACAGTGAAAGGAACCATTCTGTTATAATATTTTGAAGATCCACCAGTACTAGCTAAATAAGCTGCAATTAAAGCATTGAGTTCATCATATCTCACATAGTTTACATCAAGATCAAGAGCAAGTGCTACTAAATCAACTTGTACTTGACATAGTTTAGTAATAACAGCTTGTACAATAGCGTGTGTATCTGAAGATGCTGTAACTCCTGTTAAACATCCAATTGTGTAATCACCATTTAATATAGCAAGTTCTTCCACAATAGCATCAACTTGTTCTTGAAGATCACAAGCAGCTTCTATAAGAGCTTTTGATATATCTACAATAGAAAGATCTCCACACGTAGGAAGATATTTATTTACAACTTCACATACCACTGTAGGTGCAAGATCAATCTTTATTCCTGTACCATCTAATGTTGATACAAGAAATGTAATAAGAGCTTGTTCTACAAATGATAGAGAATCACCAGTTTGTATTCCAAGAACAGGAACATCTATTCCTGTATATTTAACACATCTGTCAGAGACAATCTCTGTACATCCGTTATAGCAATTTGAGCAAGTTGACATATTATTTATTTTAAAAGATTTATACTACTGTTGTAGTAGTAGTGGTTGTTGGATTTAATACAATAGTAATATCACAAGGAGCCTCTATGCAAGGTTCTGGTGTATTACATCTACTAACACATCCTAATGTAAGACGTATCACTCTACTAGCTATCATAGCTATAGAGTATTCATGTACATAATCAGGATTACAATACTTATAAGTTAGTATTCTTCTATATGTTATCAATTGGAGAATGTCACCAGCAGGTATAGGCTTGTTCAACATATATGAAATATTGTTGTACAAGTTGTTACCAAGTTCTGCTAACTTACAATCTATTTTTTTAAGGATGGAAGGAATGTTAGCACATTCTGGGCAATTGGTTAGTCTTGGTGATAACATAATATAAATTTTATTTATTTATTTACTTTAGAAGCGCAGTGAGCACATAGCCCATCTTTTAATTGACATCCACACCCTACATTAGCTTGACAATTTGAACATTGTGCCATAATTAATAAAAGTTTATTAGGTAGTTGTTACCAGAACAACCACAGTTTGATTTTAAAAAGTTGTTTAACATATTATCTGCTTGAGCATATAATGTGTTTGATTCATATTCTGCACAGTTATTAGCTGCTGCAATAGCTCCTTGAATAAAGAAGTTGATTGTATTTAATGTTACGCTAGATTGCGTTTTAAGGGCCATATCACACACCATCATATTTAATTGAAGAAAAGCATTGTCAAACTTCTCTTGAAGCCTGTCAACACGTAATATTGTTTTCTCCACATAGTTTGTATATGCAGGAGCAACAGAATATTTTAATCTGTACACTCCATCAGGAAGTGGTTGATTACAACCAGCATCTGTGATTCCCAAAGTAGATGATGTAAATACATTGACTTTATCAGGAACAAATGGTAATATCTTTGTTCCAAATCCTGGTATTTCAATCTCAATAGATGGTGCTGAAACCACTGGAGGATTGGTAGGATATACAGATGCGTCTGTAACACCAAGTGTAAGTACACTGTAAGTAGGAACTACTAATATATCTAATTGTAAGTTTGCCATGTTTTTTTAATAAATATGCCAGAGGAATATGAGTGTATATCCTCTTTCCCCTGGCATAGGTTATTTAATAATATTCTACTTTGTTCTTAATTAAGGAATGTTTGTAGAAGTAGTGGTAGTAGTAGATGGAGCAGCAGTAGATGTAGTGGTTGTTGTAGTGATACAAGGACTACCTTGATCAACAACAGTTCCTAAACCAGCTTCTAATACAGTAGTGATTGCAGCAGAAATACCACTTGTTACAGAGTTTGGAGCAGCAATAATCACTGTAGAATCTTCCATAATGTAATCACCCCATTGGTATTCAGATTTGTTGTACTCATTGAATTTGATATAGTATGTATCATAAGTGACACCAGTAGATACCCAAGACTCAAAGTTCTCATTGTAACCAACCATTCTATATAAATGTTTCAAGTAACCTGCTTGGTAGCTGTAGAAGTTTTTCTCTAATTGAGCAATCTCTGCAGATTGTCCTGTAGCATAAGAAGCACGTTGAGTGATGATTGGGTTAGCAACCAAGTTACAAGCATCTGCAACAATAAAGTCAGCAGTGGTAGCTGGACCAGCATATACAAAAGTTCTGAAAGACATTCTGTCATATTCAAAAGGGAAAGCAGCTACATCACAAGGTTGTCCATATTTAGTTAATGGTTTTCCTGTAATACGTAAAATTGTTCCACCTACATTTTCAAATGTGAAGAATGTGTTGAAGCTAATGTTATCAGGGTTGTTACCTGGAGCTTGTTGTCTTAATTTAGCAATTAATAACTCGATGATTGTATTATCAGATACATCATCACATGGATTCTCTGAACAACCACAACATGGAGCTTGAATAGTTACTGAACGTGTAAATCCATTAAAATACAATGTATCAATATAAGAAGAGTGAGCACGTAAAGTTAACGTGATACTTTCTCCACATTGTACAGTGAAATTAGTTACATCAGTAATTTGATTAGCAGCAGTTGGACATCCTGATACTTTGTACCATTCTGTTACATTTGAGTTACAACCAGATCCAGAAGGACATCCTTTAATCTTATCAGATCTTTTAGAGCCTTGTAAATAAGTATTTTCTCTACCTTGTGCTACATAGAAATACGGAGCAGCAGCAATGTTTGCAGCAGTAGCTAACGAATAATCGTTTCTAAAAATACCAACTTGTCCTGCAGTCAAGTTTTGTGTTGAGCCAGAGCTAGGGAGTGCAGTTTGCCCCACTGGAACCACGAAGAGCGTGGTTAATGAAAAATCAGCCATTTTAATTTATTTAAATGTTAATAAAGTTTATTCGTTTGTTTGTATTCTGAACTGTGCACTTTGTACTGCAGCAGCATTCTCAGTATACATTGCTAGATTCTGTACTGTTAAGTCTAACAATTCATCCTCTAAATATAATTCAAGTTCACAATCTTGATCAAATGATGGAAGACCATCTAACATTATATATCCTACTTTGTTTATATAAACTGGATATCTCATGTACATTATCTGTATATTATTAGGAGTGAACGTCCCATCAGTGAATATAGAGATTTTATCAGAAGCAAGAACATTAAATGTTTCTTGGTATTCAAAGCTTGGTTTGTAATGATCGTTGTTTAATATAAACTGAAGATCACCATGCTTTGCAAGATCTCTATTAATCCATATTCTTCTATCCTTACATCTTCCTTTATCAGCTAAAACATATGAATCTACATAGAACATATATTGTGGCGTAAGATCATGAACATTAGCAGACCATTGATTTAAATTAAGATCTTCTAATACTAGTGGCAATGGTTGATGATTATAATCTAATATAAGACTCTGTAAGTCTTCATAACGTTTCTTAAATGAATCTTGCCCTAATTGACTAGAAGTACTAATACCATCAATCTTTTGCTTTATCAACTTTATCTGAGCCTCATTCAAAGCTAAGATTTTGTCTTCTAATTGAATCTGTTGGTGCTCATTAGTTGATAGTTTATTTAGTTTCTGATCGATCTTATATAATAAACTATCTACTGGTATCATATGTTTTTATTTATTTAAATGCCCTATACAAAAAATACCTTTTGGGTCATCTATTGTTAGTTTTTTATTGAAATTAATAGCAATTACAGGAGTATTAATTTCTTTATTCTTAAATGTTTCATCAAGCCAGATAATTTTATTAGTTTTTTCATTTAATGTAGCCACTGGTGTTACATTTTTTATATTTACTTTTTTATCATCTAAGAAACATTTTCTTACTTTATTTCCTGAATTAATAACTACATACGTTATCATATGCTTTTATATTTTTAAAACTAGCTACTAAATAGCAGCTAGTTTTTTAGTTTTTAATTTTCCTTCTAATACTAATAACTCATCTTGGTTATCATCATCAGCAAGGAATTTAATTAAATCATCTTCATCTTTAGCTATTTCAAACTCACCTTCATAAACCTTACCGTTTGGTTTGATTCTATATACTGAATGTGCTACAGCTTGTTTTACTAAATCTTTTATATGGAGTAAAGCTTCTTTCATATCTGCAAATCTATTGAACACTTCAACTGGACTCAATCCTGAATATTTACCATTCTTGAATTCTGTTTGTTTCAATACATTATCTACTAAGTTGTAAACCACTTCTTCTTTTGTTTCTTCTGTTACTGGAAGACCTAAAAGTCTTGCAACTTTTTTCTTCTTCTCAGGAGACATAGAATCAAACTTAACAATAGCTTTGTTAATCAATTGTTTTTTCTTGTAGATTACAGCATTTTCTATCTCATCATCTACAACATAGAATTGTGTATCTGCTGGAAATTCACCTCTTTCCCATGCTTGATATGAACTAGCAATAGTTGGATGTACTCTCAACCATGAAAAAGCTATTTCTTGAAAAGCATTTGATAGATCAAAATAGTTATCACCATCTAATAGTTTAACTGATTGAACGTGTGTTTGATCATCTGTAGAAGTTGATAGTCCATAGTTCCAAAAATTAGAACGAGGTCCTAAATCAATATCTCCTATTTCATTCTCAAGTTTTGCTCTAAGATTTTTTACTCTTTCAATCTCTAATTCTTTTTCTAAAGGATCTTGGATTCTTTTAATGTACGTAGCATTCTCATCTAAGCCTGTTCTGTACTTTCCATCCAATTCTTTATAAGGATATTTGAATACACCTGTTCCAGGGATTCTTGTCATTCCTTTTTGTGATAGTCCACTATCCATTGTTTGTTGTTGAGAATTTTCTGAATAGTCTCTCTTAATAGTAGAAATTTTGCCTGTTTTACCCATAATGTAGTTAAATTTAATAATTTGGTTTAATTTGTTGCGTGGGTTGGACTCGAACCAACGACCTCAAGATTATGAGTCTTGCAAGCTAACCAACTGCTCTACCACACGATTTGTAGAGTGGTCCCACCGAAGGAACCTGAACCTGGATACTATCCATTTCAACACTCTATACACAGACATGAAGTCTAGTGTTTGAGAATCATCCCCTCTAGGAGGGAGAGGAGGTGAGGGGAATCTTCTCGGAATTTTATTATTAGAATTGTGGGATTTCCTCGATCAACACAGTTCTAGACAAATCTTCAATAAATACATCACATCTGTCTTTCATCCAGATTTCGTATCCTGGGAATTTGTTAGCAGAAGACATTCCTTGAGATTTAGCAAAACCTAAGTGGTGTCTTGTACCATCAATATATCCCCATGTCATAGAAGGAGCACCTTTCATTCTCACTTCTCTAATGTTATTTACCATTGAACCATCAGACATTGGAGAAACATCAAACACCATAAATACTGGAGTAGATTTTTTGTTTTGTCCAAACTCTAAGTTTGATTGTGGTAAATCTAATTCTTTCAAGTGAATCAATTCAACTCTACCAGTCTCACGTGTAACCATTGCATCAAATGCAAAGTTGTAAGTGATGTGTTGTCCTTCACCTTGCAAATATCTGTTTCCAGAATCAGCCATGAATGTAAGACCTGAATTTAATGCATCTGTTTTCAAAGCTTGTTGGAATACATCGAATCCAGCTTCATTAGTATACATTTTAACTGAACGGTCTTTCACATCCACTCTTCTGTAGAACAAGTCTCCAAATACTGAACGGATTAAGTTAGCAGAGAATTCACCTCTGTTATATTGTACTAAGTTACCATTGTTTCTCATTCTGTGGTAAACACCAGCAGATGTACGTTTCAATTCTTGTTTAGAACCATTAGTTTTAACTGTACCTGGTTTAGCCCAGATCATACGTTTAACTTTCAATTCAATCATAGATTTACGCATCCAGAATTCAATAAACGGTTCCCATTTAACATCATTACGTGTAAGTGGTAATTGGTTACGTCTTTGTGGAGCATACACTAAAATGTCAAGAGGTTTACCTGAAGCATCTCTCATCATTTTGTCATCAGCCCATTCTGTGATTTTGTGCTCATATCCATATGCAGAACCTAATGATTCAAACATTGTGATTTGCTCACCCAATCTTGGAAGACCTAATAAGTCTTGATCAAATTCACCAATAGCAGCATCAACTAATTCTAGTTCAACACCATATTGCAAGAATACAGGATTAACAAAATCTACTTTAGGATTGTCTGTTACTAATGTAAATGTATACAAGAATCCCATGTTCCAAGGCACTGGATCTTTGATCACATAGAAACGTGGACCATATTGACGTGTACCTACAGAGATGATAGCATTTTTAGAGAACTCATTAGTATCTAATACTAATTGAAATTCTTGACCATCAATACCTGTTTTACTTTGACTGATTAAAGTTTCTGTAGAAGCAGGAATGTCAATAATTTTTGGGAATTTGTAAGGAACTGCTATTTGCCATTTCCATGCATCACTATTATTATCAATGTAATAAGGTGTGCTTTTGTTGATCATGTCTAAGAAGTCATTACTGTAAAGCGAGCTCTGTGTATATAAAGAAATGATTTTCTTGTCATAGTCTGCAGGCTCAGTAGAGTGAAAACTCTCTAAGTGGTTAGAGTCTGTTAGTTTTCCTACTGCACGTTTGTCCATAGACGCTACACGAGCATAAGTAAAACCAGTTAACCCAGGAAT
>Ga0315284_10003409_pt1 | contig 22590 bp, 16 predicted proteins | sample YL17G09_16_MG_FD_203696 | JGI IMG/M metagenome (GOLD analysis project Ga0315284, IMG submission 203696) | Sediment microbial communities from Yellowstone Lake, YNP, Wyoming, USA - YL17G09_16 | ecosystem: Environmental > Aquatic > Freshwater > Lake > Sediment | place: USA: Wyoming | collected... | reverse complement strand
GAAGCTACTGCCTTAGGAGGAGATCGCCGAAGAAGGTTGTCGACGAAATAGAGGAATTAGTAAACGGATTTGATGTTGACTCGTTCTTTTTTGTCGACTCCATTTTTAATTATCCATTAGAAGACGCGCGGAAAATATGTGACGAGATAAAAAGGAGAAACTTGGATGTACAGTGGCACGCTTATTTCCGTGAGGATTTCTTGAACCCAAGATTCATGAAAGAAGCCTCAAATGCAGGATGCCAACTCTTTGAATTTCACTCCGACGGAGCCTGCGATAAAGTCCTAGCAATGTTGAATAAGAACATCAAAATCAAGGATATAGAGCATACTATTGATCTAATTCACACCGTCGAAAACGCAAGAGTTGGATACAATTTCTTTTACGATCTACCGAAAAACAACGCTGAAAACCTGCTCGCCTTGACACGTTTGACGGCAAGAATACTCTCCACATGCAGGGATAGACTTGCCTACTTGGCTCTGACAAGGATGCGAATATTCCCCCACACGGCGCTACACAGTACTGCCCTAAGACAAGGAAAGATCAACAAGAATACGAACCTACTGAATTCAGTTTACTACAAATCCGATTCTTCCAAAATCCAAGAAAAATACATTTCGCTTCTGGATAAACTTTCTTTCAATCTTGCAAAAACATGAAAGGTACGCCTTCCTAAGCAGAGAATAAATTCTTCAACCATGTTAAATCGATCCTAACAGATCAGCGGCACCTGACTAGCAGAATATCAAGGAAGCGAAAAATGTTACAACCCATAAGAATGCTTTGCTTTTTTCCACATCCCTGCGAAGAAGGGAAATTTCTGGGCGGGCAAGAGCGCAGATTTCTTGAAACATCTTCATTTCTCAAAGCATTTGGGGTTGAGATTTTTGCCTTGGAATATGATCCTTCCCTCGTAAAAACGAGAGATGTTTCAGGTTACAGTCCAATCATAATGAAGCGTAGTGCTTTTTTTGCAAGGCATTCCATTTTTGAGATGCTTAGACTGATTTTCCATGGATGGATGTCAAGCATCAAACTTGGAGTGGATATGATCTGTCTCCCCGGGTTCTGGGATAATCTACAGGGCGGCATCATACCGCCTTTTATTGTCAGCTTTCTTTGTCGAAAGCCGCTCGTGGTCGTTTTTCATCATTTGCGAGCAAGTGATTTCTCCGAGAGAAACCCCATTAAACTGTTTGCATACAAGCATGCAAAGGCATTCATAACCGTAAGCAAAGCAACGGCTGAGGACATTCAAAAGTGCTTCAAGGTAAATAGAATTGCGGTCACAGGCAACGGTGTGAATCTCAAGCTGTTTGAGAAGGCTGAGCCTCGAACAAAGGTTTATGATGCGGTGTATTTTGGCAGAATGTCCGAGGAAAAAGGAGTTCACACACTGTTGAAGGCTTGGAGGATTGTGGCTGAGAAGATGCCTTCAGCCAAGCTTTTGCTTATGGGCGGTTTTCTGGGAAGCTCAAAGGAGGTTTGGTGGAATCTTCGCAGTGACCTCGGCCTCAACGAAAGCGCAACTTTTTCTGGCTATGTTTCAGACGAAAATGCAGCGAGAATGCTTGGCATGTCAAGAATTTTCGTTCTGCCCTCTGAAGAAGAAGGATTTGGACTTACAGTTGTGGAAGCAATGGCCTTGGGTTTACCTTGCATTCTCTCGGACTTGCCAGCTCTCAAGGAGAATTTTCATTCCACGGCCATCTTCGTGAAACCCCGAGATGTTGATGGACTTGCACAAGCAATAATGACTCTGTTAAATGATGAAGAGAAGCGCAGAAGACTTGGAGAAAAAGGAAAGAATCTTGCCCGCCAGTTCTCATGGGAGAACGTTGCCAAGAAAGAACTGAAAGTTTTGCAGAGCGTGCTTGTGGATTAGTCTTTCTTTCCAGTTGCGGTCGTTTGATTGAGATACCAGAGAGGTCGAGAGTGGGATTAAAATTGGTGAAATTCACATCAGCCAAGACGCTTTCACTCGTTCTAGTCTTGCTATTGCCGATCGCAGCAGCCAAGTCAGTTGCCGACAACTTGTCAGCTGAATCTAGTCCCGCGGAAAGCGAACGTGCGGCTGATTCAACAGAATGGTATCTCAACACAACTGATTGGATCAACGTTACGTTGATGCAAGGTTTCAGAATTGCATTGAATCGCGATAACGGTCTGATTCATTGGTACTGGCCTAGCAATCCATTTGAAGATCGAGCGGTAGATCCGTGGGGTGCGATCAGAGTGGAAACATGGGGATACAACGACGGACAAGGATTTGAGAATGGGATAGAATCTTCGTTGATTGCATCCCCCACTGGTTCTTGGGTTCTGGTCAAAGAGACTTGGATTACTAGTTCAGCCTATAAAACCAAGGTTGAGCTGCATATGGTGTTCTATCGCGATGTTCCATGGTTCTATTGCTATTCGAAACAGACTTATCTGACAGAACCAAATTCCACAAGTCCCAGCTATTGGTTTCGTGCGGGCAACCAACCGCAAATCTGCCTACTTATGAAAGATTCCAATTCCATTTTCACACCATCTCCCTTCAACGAATCAAAAATCAATACAGAAGAAGTGATGCCTGTCACACATCAGTGGATGGAGCAATTCGGGAAATTTCCCTGGACAGCCATGCATTCTCAAAGTGACAACGCGTGTCTAGGCTTGATCGCGTTGAACGTTTTTCCACCAAGCTACGACCTAATGAGCAGAGGCGGAGGGACAACAGAAGCGCAAATAACCTTCATGGCCGCCGGAACTGGAGACCTCGGAGAATCATGGTATTTCCCGAAAGACTTCAGTTGGTATGCTCAATTTCTTATCTACCCCTGCTTTGACGAGTCGCCTCCATATTATGACAAGATAGACAATCTTTCCGAATCGCTGTACAGTCTCACATATGAACTAACAGATTTTGACTCGGCTTTCGCAAGTGCAAGCAACATTTCGGGAGCACCCAACACGCCTGAAGACGCCCAAATCTTTGTACTCAACAGACTGGGTTGCTTGGACGGTCTATTCGGACGCGGTTTACTGTTTTGGAACGGTACAACACCCCGCAACTATTATTCGAATTATCCAAACAATTACATGCTCATTTTTGATCAGAAATCCTACGAAATGAATAATGACCTGTTCAGTATAAGCGGTTATGGAAAATGGAACTCAACCCTTGCAGGAACTGATTCCCGCAGTGGATACCATGTGCAAAACTGGAAACAGCAGGACTTCAACTACTCTTCTGCGATGCTGGACGCTAGTTTGAAACACACTTGGGAAGCATGGGACGACAGTGACAAATTCCTTTGGACCACAACTTTCGAGATCAAATCAGACAGTGAAGTCACTGGAGCTAAATTCTGGCTCGAAAAGGGAAACTGCAATGTCATCAAGCTGAACTCCACAGTCTGGGAAATCTACTACCCAAGTGCGTGGGGAGACGAGCCAGCAGTAACTTTGATGTTCCAAAACGCAACTGTAGATTACTCAGACAACAAATGGACATACTGGCTTGTCAATAATACTTCACAACAACATTGCCTAGCTGGAGAAAAGTTCACCGTGAGCTTCTATCTTTGGCTGCACTACGGTCACATAACTGATGTCAACCAAATAACACCTTTACACACAATTCAGCCCCAACATATAGCCCCATTCCATTCTCATTTTCATCATAACATAAGAGACCCAGAAGGCACTGGCGACTTCAGTTTTTGGAGCAATGCCACTTTCATAGACGCTAACATATCCTATCTGCCTGAGAAAGGAGAACTGACCCTGGTTCAGACCGGCAGCGGTGTAGGCACTGCAAAAATCTATTGTGCAGATCTCGGAAATCCGGAGAATGTCACAATAAACGGAGAAAACGCAGACTTCGAATACGACGAAAACACAGAGATTTTGACTCTGAACATCAACTTCACAGAAACTCCGTCTGAAATTGCTGCTGCCATCATTGACTTTCCAGATACGACTCCTCCGCACACAGAATTGCTGATTCGTTCACCCAACTTTGATGCGAATGTAACTATCTACGTTAGTTCTGCCACTCATTTTGAACTGAACTCCGATGATGTCGGATTTGGCGTGGCTTACACCTCCTTGAAAGTAGACTCTCAACAATGGACCAACTATTCAGCCTCTTTCAATCTCACTGGATACGCTGAAGGTGTGCATACAATTCGGTTTTTCTCTGTCGACAAAACCGGCAATGCAGAATCAACGACAAATGCCGAAGTAGTACTTGACTACTCGCCGCCCATAACAAAATGCAGTCCACAAGAAGGAAGCTATTCTGAACCCATTACAGTTAACCTTTCAAGCATCGACAACGCTTCAGGCGTAAAAGAAACCTTCTATCGAGTAGACTCCGATTTGCAATGGACAAGATACACGAGTCCTTTCAACATCACTGAGCCTGGGACGCGTGTTGTACACTATTATAGCTCAGACAATTTGGGCAATGAAGAAATTTTTCAATCAACCTCTTACATGATTAATGGTCCTACGTGGAACACGTTGACGTTAGTAGTAGGCGTCATAGCGGGCGCCATAACTGCGTGCACGGTGCTTTTCTTGATAATTTACAAGAAAAAGAGAAGAAAAGGCATTTTGACATGACCCACGACGTTTGATGTGGGTTCTTAATTAGCAATTGAGTTTGTCTTTTCCCCCTCGTGATCTGAAGTGGATTTGCAGCATGCGTGCAAAATCGTGAACCACATATTCTTGATTGTCACGCTTTTACATGGGGTAGAATCTTGATGCCAAAATACTCACATGCCCTCGTAACAGGAGGCGCCGGCTTCATTGGAAGCCACATTACGGACAGACTCTTGCAAGAGAAATTCGAGGTCACTGTCGTCGATGATCTTAGTAGCGGACGCCTGGAAAACGTGAAGGCTTACGTCGGAAAAAGCAACTTTCACTTTATTAAGGGAGACATTCGAAACCCGGAAACAATCAGGAGAGCAGTGAAAAATGTTGAAGTAGTATTTCACGAAGCCGCATTCGTAGGTGTCACTGAATCAATCAATGAACCCTTAGTTGCGAATGACATCAATGTCAGCGGAACCTTGAATCTTTTAGAGGCTTCAAGACAGGCTGATGTAGAACGTTTTATTCTTGCTTCTTCAGCAGCTGTTTACGGAGAACCCAAGAATGTGCCAACAAAAGAGGATTCGCTCACATTTCCAGACTCGCCATATGCTGTTACCAAGCTGGCGGCAGAATCCTACGCAAAAACCTATTGTCAAATCCATGGTTTAGAAACGGTTTGCCTGCGCTATTTCAATGTTTACGGTCCAAGACAAGCGTATGGACCGTATGCGGCAGTCATAACAGCCTTTGTAAATGATTTCACTAAGAATAGGCAACCTACAATTTATGGAGATGGAAAACAAACGAGAGACTTCATAAACGTAAAAGACATTGTTCAGGCCAACATGTTAGCCATGGAAAAGAGTCAATCTGAAGTCTTCAACATCGCAACAGGGTCTTCTGTAACAATCAATGGTCTTCTGGAGATTGTGAAGAGCATTTTTGGAAAGACCAAAGTCAAACCTAAACATGCTTCAGCAAGACCTCACGACATACGCAGAAGCTGCGGTGACATCAGCAAAGCAAACAAAATGTTAGGATTTACGCCTGAAATCCCTCTCAAAAAAGGACTTGAAGATCTCATAAAATACCACCAATAGGCTGTTCCTCGTTCTCAGCATGTGCGTGAAAGCATTCTATCCCACACCTACAAGAGCATTTATTTAAAATCATCCCTTGAAGGCGATCTAGGAGATTCTGAAAATTGCTGTCTGTGGTAATTCCCGCTTTAAACAGCGCATCAACCATTTCACGCACATTATCATCCATTTTTTCGAACAAATCCCCTAAGGTTCCATTTGAAGTCTTGGTAATTGACAACGGCAGCTCTGATAACACAGTTCAAATAGCGAAGAAATATCCTGCTAAAGTGTATCATTGTCCAACTAGAGGAATAGGGCCGCCGAGAAATCTTGGCATAAAGATGGCGAGAGGAGAAATCGTTTGTTTCACGGACTCTGATTGTGTAGTTGAAGATGATTGGCTGGGGAGAATAGCCACCTTCTTCAGGAAAAACCCAAATGCAGATGGAGTGGGAGGTCCGGTATTCCCAAATCCCTGTTATGAGAACAAAATCCAAAAACTAACTGGAGAGCTCTTTGTAGAAGACCAAGTGTATCCGAGGAAAACGAGAAAAGTTCGTTTTGGCTCTTCAAGCGGAGTTATTTTCGGGTCAAATAGTGCCTACAGAAAAGAGATTCTTGTTTCCGAAGGGCTTTTTTGCGAACCGGGCGGGTCGAATTTGGAACTCAGTTGGAGGCTCGTTAGAAAAGGACATCAACTATTTTTTGATCCTTCCATCAAGGTGTATCACATTTTCCCATGGAAACTTGTGGGAATTGCTAAACAGCAATTCAGGTGGGGACTGCAACTTACGCACATGAATAGAATAAACCGTTTAGACAAAGGAAAAGCGGAGGAACTGGTTTTGATCTCATATTTCCTCGCTAGACGACTGCTCGAATTGATTACTTTTCAGAGTCTAGACAGGAAAATGTTGCACTTTTTCCAACTAGCAAGTTTCAGTTTCGGTCAGATCTATGGGTATAAAGAATAGCAGAGCAACTATCATTAATTGTTCAGAAAAGAGCGAGTTTATCAGAGAGTTAACGGAGACTGATTATGAGATTTCTAAGATCGACCAGGTACATCCTAGATCACTTCTTGCTATATTCAGGCAATTATACATTGCTTAAGATGACCTCACCGAGGCCAGACTACGCGGAAATAAGAGTTACTGAAGGCTGCAATAGTAGATGTATAACTTGCGATGCATGGAAAAGTTCTCGTCAAAACGAACTGACAACCTCAGAGATGAAGGATGTCCTCAGACAGCTCAGAGAGATATCTGTGGAGATTATTCGTATCTCAGGGGGAGAGCCATTGATCCGTTCAGACCTCTCAGAAATCGTCGAAGAATGTAATCTTCTTGGATTCAAGGAGATACATATAGCGACCAACGGGCTTCTCCTTAAAGAGAGGGCGGAGGATCTCATTGCTAAAGGGGCAACGCGGTTTGATGTTTCTTTGGACGGAGGGCCTTCAACCAACAACCGTATTCGTGGGGTATCTGAACACTATGATATGGTGCTTGAAGGGATTGGCGAAGTCAAGAGAATCGAAAGAAAAATCCGCAGAAAGATCCCGATAACGATTTTCACGACATTGATGAAACAGAATATAACTGAGGTTCCGTCGCTGGTGAAGATGTGCGAAGAGATGGGACTCCGCTGGTGCTTCAGCCTTCTATGTGGAAACCTCGACTTCTTCAGCAGAATAGATACAACGAAACTCGCGGCAAAAGATTGGGAGATGATAGATCAGACTATCGACTACTTGAAGAAAGTGTATAGCGAAAAACCCTGGTTGATCTACTCAAATCAAGAGATTCTTGAGTATGCAAGAGATTTCATGAAAGGAAAAATCAACCTTTACGACTTTCCTTGTGTCTTAGGGTTCACAGTAGTTTGCATTGGGGCGAAGGGACAAGTGTACCCCGGATGCTACGTTCATAAACCGATTGGAAACATCCGGAAGGAATCCTTAGAGAAAATACTCAAGTCAAGTGAATACAGGCAATTGGCTGAGAAAATGTATAAGAGAGAGTGCCCAAACTGCACTTTCTACTACGAGAAAAGCATACTAGTTAGGCACATGTTCCGAAGAGCAGATGCCCTGAGAAAAATCATGAGAAGCAGACGTATATGAGTTCTTCGAAAACCCGTAGAATATTCCTGACTTTTGATGTTGAAGACTTCATAAATGAGCCTTCGACAAAAGCTCTTCATGCAATCTTGCTCCTCCTAGCAAAATACAAACTTAAAGCCCTCTTTTTCATCACAGGTCAAATTGCTGAAGAACTTGCTTCATGTGCTGAAATTCTGGAGTTGCTTCGAGGTCATCAGATCGGATATCATTCGTCCAGTCACTCAGTGCGGCCAACAATTTTTGAGTATACCGATGTCGAAGATTATGAAGAAGCCAGATCGGTATCTCTGAAAAGAGAATGTTCTCACATAGATCCGCTGACTGGAGAAATCCAGGGGGAAGGGGGGATACGCGTTTTGCGCAGTTTGTTCAGAAATGACGTTGTGGAAGCTTTTAGGGCACCAGACTATTGCTGGACGCCTCCTCACCTAGAAGCATTGAGAGATTTGGGGATTAAATATGACTTCTCTTCGCAGATGTCCAAAGAACCAGCTGATTTCAGAGGGATCACATTCTACCCGTATCCGATTTGCCACAATTGGACTGGCAATTACCTGTTCCGAGATTTGTTGTTATCACTTCTTAAGAGAAAAACGACCGTGGTCAATTTTCACGACTGGTATTTTGTAGATGCACAACCCTGGAACTACTTCTACTCGAATGGAAATCCCGAGAAACTGCGTCGGGTTGAAGCCCGTAAACAAGAGGAAACTAGTAGGATGTTTCTTGCCTTCGATTTGTTCCTCAGAATCCTTAAAGTGGTGCAAGACCTTAATCTTGCTCGAATTACTCCCGAACTCGAACGAAGTCTGACCAGTCTCAATATTGAGCAGCTTGATCCAAAGAAAGTATGTATGGCGATGGCAAGATGGTACAAGGATAACTATGGCTATCTTCCAACCAATCTTTGCCAGCATTTTGAAAGATTCTTTTCAGATTCTTGAGAATATCCCTTTTCGAAAAGGCACGAAACCAGCTGGTTTGTCTAAATTGCAGAAAGACTTCTCAATAGTCATTCCCACAAGAAATAGAAGAGAAGATCTGAACCGTCTTCTTAGCAGTATTGCAAACCAAACATTGCTGCCCAAAGAGATCATTGTTGTGGATGATAGCGATGATAATGAGACTAGAATCCTTACGGAGCACCAGAACACAGATTTCCAGAACAAAAAAGTTCAATTAAAATATATGCGAGGGGATCAAAAAAACAGAAGCATCAGTGCTGCAAGGAATATAGGAGCAAGGAAGTCAAATGGATCCATTATTTGCTTCTTGGATGATGACGCTATCTTAGACAAGAACTATTTGGAGGAAATTGCTTCTGTTTTTGAAACTCAAACGACCGCCATTGGCGTTCAGGGTTATATTGTGAATTATCGAACCGACTCTATATTCTCAAATGCTTTAAATAGGGTATGTTATGGATTTCCACGCGACTACTTTGAACCGAATAAGTGCACCGCATTTCCATTCGTATATCCTCAACCCTTGACTAAACTGATCGAATGTCAATGGTGCGTCGGTGCGAATTCAAGCTATCAAAAGGATATATTGAAGGATTTCAGATTTGACGAGAATCTTGCTGGTTACTCGTTGTGCGAGGATCTTGATCTTTCAGTGAGGTTGTTGAATCGTTATCCCCATTCGCTATTCATGACTCCATATGCAAAGCTGGTTCATCGTGGTTCTCCATGTGGGCGAGTCTCAAAAGAGAAATTCTTCTCTATTTTGGTTCAAAATACCACGTATTTTTTCTATAAGAATGTTGCTCAGAATCTCAGAAACAACATAGTGTTCTATTGGGGCTTTTTTATCGGTCGATTTGTTTTGAGATTCGCTTATCACGATGCAGAAGGAACAATACTGTTGGCAAAGGCCGTATTTAAGACTCTAAAGAATTTCGACAGTGTCAAAGTGTGCGCCAACTTCAAACCGAAAATAGAGTGAGATAAACTACACAAAGCTAATAGGCAAAAAGACTCTTCTAAATCGAGGTCACGAGCGCGCAATCAGATTACGTGTGAAACAACTTTGAAAATATTGCTTTGTCAATCGTACTTGGGCCCAAAGAGCGGGCAACCGCTTGTTTTTCCACTAGGGCTTTCATATCTTGCTTCAATGGTTAAAGAAAAGCATGAAGTATTTTGTTGGGATCCTAATGTTTCGGAAGATCCTGTGAAAGAGTTGTCCGCCCTGTTGTTGAAGGTAAACCCAGATCTGGTAGGAGTATCACTCAGGAACATTGATAGCATATTTTCCTTCAACAGGCGCTCGTATTATGATCCGTTTGTTTCTATGATTAAGGTTATTCGTGAGAATGCTCCTTTGTGTGTATTGGTTGTAGGCGGTTTTGGTTTTTCCCTTTTTGCTGAGGAAATAATGAATAGAAACGCTGAGATAGACGTTGGACTCGTATTTGAAGGAGAATTTGCCTTTGCTGAGTTGTTGGAAAATCTTGATCATCCAGAAAACGTTAAGAGCCTTATTATTAGAAAAGGGGGTAAACTGTTTTTCACTGGAAGGCGCGAATGGGCAAATTTCAATCTATTACCTTTTCCTTCAAGAGAATTTTTCGAAATAGAAAAATATCTAGAAGCTCCTTATTCATTTGGTGTAAACACTAGTAGGGGCTGCGGTTACGGTTGTATATTTTGCCCAATTAAGGTTATAATGGGTGATTCTTTCCGTTTGCGATCACCCGAGAAAGTAGTGGATGAAATCGAGATTTTGGTCAATGATTTTGGCATTAATAGTTTTAATTTTGCTGATGAATTGTTTATTCCCTTGAATCATAGTCGTGGAATATGTAGGGAGATTATTAGACGAAAGCTTGACATAACGTGGCAAGCAGCTTTTCATCCTTTATTCATAAATAAACTTGTTATGGAAGAGGCTTTGAAGGCTGGTTGCACTCTGTTCGATTTTTCACCTGACGGAGCTTCAAATAATGCGCTTCGATTCTTAGGTAAAAATTACTCAATAGATTACGTGGATAAGACTGTTGCCTTGGCAAGCAAAATGGAAGGTGCTAATGTTGCCTACTCTTTTCTTTATGACTTGCCGAACTATAATTCTGAACACGTCAAGGGGCTTATGCGTTTAATACCGAAAATGATGATTGCCCTTCGAAGCAAGTTACGTTTTATATCGCTCACGAAGCTGCGTATTTATCCTTATACTCAAATATGTGAAATTGCTATCAAAGAAGGAAAGATTAACGCGCAAACTGATCTAATTTACCCTACATTTTATGAGTCGAACTCGTCGCCGAATTTGGCGAATTCTTTGGTTAACGCTATGTGGGGTTCATCAATTTTGTTTAGAAAAGTTTTCCAGAAGAAATAAGGCAAAGAATTCAGGTAACGAAAATAACGTTTAAATTCGCACGCGCGTTTTGTGAATGCGAAGGTGTATTGCAGATGCATTTGACAACGAGAATCAAAAAATCGAAGCAAATGGTTCGACTAGTCAGACCTTTAGAGCTGACTCCAAGTGATCTGATATATCCGCTTTTTATTAGGGAAGACGGGAAAAAGTTTGGAATCCCGTCTATGAAAGGGCAAAGTTATCTTTCATTGGCGGATGCTGTGAAAACATGCCAGCAGACTGTAGATCTGGGAATCCCTGCGGTAATGATTTTCGGCGTTTTGAAGGCTAAGGATGCTGATGGAAGTATTGCTTTGAAGAAGAGCGGTTTTCACGTCAAGATCTTTAAGAAGCTGAAGAAAGAGTTCGGAGAAGATCTGGTTCTCATTTCTAATGTCTGCTTGTGTGATTATACGGCTGAAGAGTACTGCGTGTACAGTAAAAACGGGAAAGTTTTGAATGAGAAGACGGCCGAGATGCTTGGAAAAATCGCGGTGGTTCATGCTGAAGCTGGAGCCGATGTGGTAGCGCCTGCCGCTATGTGTGATGGACAAGTGAGGCATATGCGGGCGGCTTTGGATAAGGCAGGTTTTGAGGATGTTTCGGTCATGTCTTACATAAAGACGGACAGCGTTCTGTTTCAACCGTTTTTCGAGGCCATGACGCTGTCGAAGGAACCACGTAAAGGGATAGATTCGAGCAAGTTTAGGACTGATATAATCAACGAGAAAATGTTCATTCACAAAGTAGACCTGGACATTAACGAAGGAGCTGATATGATCATTGTCAAGCCGGCTCTGACAAATCTAGATTTGATCCTGAGAGTCAAACAAAATTACCCAACGATTCCTATCGCAGCTTACCAGGTAAGTGGTGAATACGCGATGATAGAGCTACTTAGCGAACGTGCACATGTGAACAAGAACAGTTGGCTCATGGAAACTCTGAGCTCTATTAAGAGGGCAGGAGCCGACATGATCTTGACATACCACGCACTCCAAGCAGCTAACCTTATAAGAAAAAATAGAAATTGAGCTTTGAAGTTAGAAAATCTCGAACCATGCAAGCCAACATAACGTGTTGAACGACATAGGATTTTCGACTAGAACGACTTGACAATTCAAGATTCAGCCAACGAACGTGTTCCGTGATAGTGATGATTATAGAACTCGTCATCTTGTGGGTTGTGCTAGGTTTTCTTTCTTTCGGTCTTCTAGGTATGAATTTTCTCATTATGAGAAGAGCAGCAAAGCACCCATGGAGATTGGAAATCAACAGGGATTATGCTCCGAAGGTGTCAATACTCGTTCCAACTTATAATGAATCAGATGTTATCGGCTTCAAACTTGAGAATCTGAGCAAACTGGACTACCCCAAGGAATTAACTCAGATAATCGTGGTAGACAGCAGTTCCACTGACCGGACGCTTGATATCGTAAGCGATTTCTGCAAACAGTATCACGAAGTGAGCATCGAGATTCTAAGAGGAGAGAAAAGAGGCAAATCGACTGCTCTTAATTCAGCTCTGAAGCATTGTGTTGGAGACGTTGTTGTTGTTTCAGACGCTGACTGTTTTTGGCCCTCAAACATACTGCACGTGGCATTGCCTTTCTTGGCTGATTCCAGTGTGGGAGCCGTTTCTGGGCCAAAAATATTGCTAAACCCTAACCAGTCATGGATTACAAGAACTGAAGAAGGCTACCTGAATTCAATGAATTTGATGAAATTTGGTGAATCAAAAATCTGGTCAACTCTACTATTCGAAGGGGGGTTTAGTGCATACAAAAAACAGACTCTAGAAACTTTTGATCCTTACAATACTGGATCCGATGACTGTGGTACGTTGATAAAATTCGCCGAAAAGAACTTCAGAACTATCGTTGTTCCTGAAGCTCGTTTCTACACGACGTTTCCTACAACATGGATGGAAAAGATTAGTATGAAAATGCGAAGATCCAATCAGCTCATGCGAGTTTTGCTCAGGTATATTGACCTGATTCTCAAAGGGCAGATTGGCAGTCCGAAGAGAATCATAATTCAGGGCTTTCTTACGTACATCTTGGCCCCTCTAATGTTTATCGCATTGTTAGTGACGACAATTATGCTGTTGTCGCTTTTTCCCTATTTTGCCTTGCTGCTTCTTATTTTCCTAATACCTAGAGCTGGGCTCCTTGTCTTTGAGTCGATTCAGAATTACGCTATACTTTTCGTTTCTTTCTTAGCTGTTATCTCTGGCAAGAGATTTCTGATTTGGAATCAACCTAAGGATAGAGCTTTGATAAATGGCAAAGTATTGCAGGAACATGGTTTGATCTAGAGCTTGGTAATTACGGCGTTGTGGCATACGGGAGGGCATCGAAAGGATGTTGAGCAGGCGCAATTGCGGTGACCGATCAGTCAAAGCGTTCTCCATAGAAAATCAGTTCATTGAAGCAGGGAATGTACACGCTGGCTATCATTAGATGCTGAATTGTTCGCTTGGGCTTGTTGCTGCAATAATTTCTCCACCCAATTTACTGTAAATTTAGACACAAAATCCGCTTTGGATGGTCTTAACTTTTTCATGAAAAACCCATGGCAAATACTGCTGAGAACTGCAAAGAAATAATGAACGCAGTGAATCGCACTGGAAGAAGAGTTTCCGAAGGCGAAGGGTGTGATGGCAAGGCTCAGTTGGCTGTCCGGTTCTTATTGATAGAAACATGTATGGAAGCTGAGGTTGATGTTATTCCGCAAGTGTTCTGGAAGAGGTTTGACTGATTTTGGCGATATTTAAGCCTCTTGTGACTATTGGTGTATGTGTCAAAAATAGTGAAGCTACGCTTCCGGAGGCACTTGAGAGTATTATGGAGCAGGATTTTCCTCATGAGCTTATGGAAGTGATTTTTGTCGATGACGGAAGCACGGATAGTACTCTTTCGATCATTGAGAGATACGCTAAGAGATTGGATATGCGAGTAACTATATTCAGTCAAGATTGGAAGGGATTAGGATTTTCGCGAAACACAATTGTAAACGCTGCAAAAGGTTGCTACATCGCCTGGGTTGACGGGGACATGATTCTTCCGAATGATCATGTAACGAAGCAAGTCGAATTTATGGACAGCAACCCAGACGTGGGTATCGCTAAGGCAAAATACGGAATATTGGAAAGTGAGAATCTGATAGGATTCTTGGAGAACATAGCTTTTGTTGCCGTCGATTCTCTTTTCGGCGGAAAATCCACATCGAGAGTTCTGGGTACTGGAGGCTCGATATACAGGACTAAAGCTATTCAGGAAGTTAATGGATTTGACGTTAGCATCAGTGGTGTAGGCGAAGACATGGACGCCGAACATAGAATTAAGAAAGCAGGATGGACGCTACACCTAGGGAGTCCCGCCTCCTTTTATGAAAAACGTAGAAATACCCTAAAATCTCTTTGGCGCGAAGCCTTCTGGCATGGTTACGGAGGACATGTCCTTTTTAGGAAAAACAGAAGAGCTTACACTCTTCTGAAGATGACGCCTTTTGCAGGTTTTTTCGCTGGAGCTTGGTATGCCACCGTAGCCTACCGAATGACGGGTCGAAGAATTGTGTTTTTGCTCCCGCTTCAATATACCTTCAAGAGAATAGCTTGGTGCTTAGGATTTCTTAAAGGGCAAATAGATATGAACGGAGTTAAGCGTCAAAAGAGCGCCGTTTGGACTTGACATAATTTGTATTCAGCTAGATCAAAACTGAGCGATTACACGACTGCATCTATAAATGCTTGTCCCACTCTATTTGGTGTACGATAGCCCACGAACCAAGGCAGGCTACTTCTAAACCATTGGTATGCCGAGTAACTCAGATTCCACTCATTGAGCACCTGCAGGGTACTCTTGAAATAGGTATATTCAGCATCATCGGTTGTTCCTCGGTATGAGCCGATAGCGCTTACCCAAATCGGAATATTGTAAGTGTCCAGGATGTATCTGTATCCGGCGCCAGCATATGAAGTGGCGTTGGGTTTTTGCGCAAGGAATCCTCGAACATAATCAACATCTGTTGGAGCATTTGGGTTATATTCGAATGTTCCGTGGTACCTATAGATGTGGTTCGAGAAAACTATGTTATGGGTTGGTCTGGATTCTTGGATCCATTTTTCCATCCACATGCAATCTCCGCAATAACCCCAGTGAACGACTACAATATTCTCGGCTCCAGTTGACCTAATAGCATTTACAGCCCGCGTTGCCACGTCGAACCACAACGTCTGGTTACCTATTGGTTCATCGTAAAGAGTGAAAATTACATTCGGATAGCTTTTCAATTCTGTTGCGACACTGATCCAGAAATCTATGAAGTCTTGCTGTGTCCAGCGTGTTGAATAAGGAGCATAGGGCTGATCCACGTTGCCTTCGCTTTGGTCTGGTTCCCAAAGTCGTATTTGGAAGTATAGACCATATTCTTGAGCGATCCTTGCTGCTTCTTTTATTGCAAACCGATAATGCTGGCTTGTTGAATACCCTCCAAGTGTCACTGCCAAATCATCGATCCACCAGTTACCCCATATGAAAGTGCTGAAAACGTTGACATGCCAGATGTCTCGAAGATTCTGCATGTCAGCTCTGACGTTCGCTTCTTTCCAATTGTAATAGTCTCCACCCCAAGCGCCAACACAACTGTCTGCGTATTCAGCGAGCCAAACACCTCGCAAGACGACAGTGTTGTTGTTCATGTCTTTGATATATTTTCCGTCAACATGTAGGGGCGAAAATGTCATAATTGTTCCCGAGCTGGGAATAGCTACATTGTTGAAGAGTGCGGACATTGCTGGGTAGAGATTCATGGCCCCGATAAATACTCCTGAAAAAAGGAGTACTACAAAGAACCTTGGCCCCCACATAACTATCTACCTCACATTTTATTCATTTCACTGAAAGCTATGGTGTGTACTCGTTTAGTACACATGTTCTTCATAAGTACATATACATGTCTGTGTAATAAATCTTATGTCGCACTATACAAGAAACCAGCTCTTCTTATTAAGCATCTTATTAGAGAGTCAAGGGATTTGGGTCCTAAATGTCAGAAATTCTGAAATCGCGAAATCTTATGTTGACCATTCTATTATTCCAATCCTTAGTGTGGATCACGATAGTGTTCGACATTCAAATTGCGAGGCAGATACTCGGATTCTTCTATCTCACATTTATTCCAGGACTCATCATCTTGAAGTTGCTTAAACTCGAGAGACTTGCCCTGTATGAGACAATTCTCCTGTCGGCTGGAATTAGTGTTGCATTTTCAATGCTTGTAGGGCTCTTACTGAATCAGTTTGGTCCTTTCGTTGGCATAATGGCTCCATTATCTTCAGCCCCATTAGTGGTTGTATTGAGCATTTTCGTCACAATAGGCGTGGTTCTGGCCTCTCTGAGAGGACAGGAGTCCAAACAAGAGCAAAGCAGAAAATTCAGAATCACAAAAACTGTAATTGTATTAACCATTTTGCCTGCTTTGAGTTCGGTGGGGGCTCTTTTCGTTAACGCGTTTGGAAGCAACGCTGTCTTGCTCTTTAACATAGCCGCAATTTCAATGCTTTTTGCAGTAGCGATTTCTTCCAGGAAACTGCTACCTCCTAGCCTTTACCCATTTGTAGTAGCAGTCATAGCGGCAGCCATCATATTGCATTCAGCTTTGATCTCCAGCTATATTTTCCCCTTTGGATCCGATGTGCAAATTGAGTACTACGTCTTCAGAACCACACAAGATAGTAGCCTTTGGCCCATAAACAACCCTTTTTTCAGTGATTCAGGTTATGGTAGACTCAATGCAATGCTGAGCATCACGATTCTTCCAACGATTTATGCGAACGTATTGAATATTAACTCAGTATGGGTGTTCAAGCTAGTGTTTCCTTTGTTTCTAGTTCTGATCCCTTTGGCCCTCTATAGCATATGGAAGACATATTTTGGCGAAAAATACGCCTTTGCTGCGGCTTTTCTGCTCATGGCCCAATCAACATTTTACACCGAACTTCTGGGTTTGAACAGACAAATAATCGCCGAGTTGTTTTTTGTGTTGCTGTTGTTTGTTTTTCTGAAAAGAGAGTTAAAATCTGTCGCCAAATTGTCTTGCTTCATTATCTTCAGCATAGGCTTAGTTGTATCGCATTACGGTCTTGCTGAGATTTTTCTGTTATTAATTTGTCTTGTAGTAATTTTTCAAGCTCTAACAAAAAGTCCAAGTAGAAACATAACAGCAAGTATGACTGTTTTGTTCTTTGTGATAATGTTTTCGTGGTATATATATACGTCTAATGCAGCAGTCTTTGATAGTTTTGTATCATTTGGCAACTATATTTACGATCAACTAGGCGATTTCTTCAATCCCGCTTCCAGAGGTGAACTTGTTCTAAGAGGACTTGGTGCCGAAGCAGCACCTTCAATCTTGAACGCACTCAGCAGAGCATTTGCATATATAACTCAGGGTCTCATTGTGATCGGATTCGTCGGTCTTCTTGTGAAACGTACCAAAGTTCGAGTTGAACGAGACTATTTTGCACTCAGCTTTGTTGCTTTGGCTTTCTTAATTCTTCTAGTACTTGTTCCCGGTCTGGCGAATACGATGAACATGACAAGGTTCTACCATGTTCTACTGTTCTTCTTGGCTCCTCTATGTAGTGTAGGAGTTCTAGTGGTAGCAGGTTTTGTGACAAGTAAAAGAGAGAAACTATTAGCCACCTCGTTGTTGCTGATAGTCTTAGTTCCATATTTCCTTTTTCAGACTGGCTTCGTCTACGAGGTTACAGGAAGCGATAGTTGGTCAGTGCCACTTAGCCACTACAGAATGGATCCTTTACGTTTGTATGGTCATTTTGGCTATATTGATTCCAATAATGTATACAGTGCACAATGGATCTCGAACAAAATTAATCTAAAGTCTTCAGATCTGTATGCAGATGGTCCATCCAAACTCAATGTACTGACCACTTACGGTATGATTTATAGAGGAATCGTTCGAGAATTTTCTAATATAACTATCTTAACAAATAGCAGCGTTGTCTATTTAAGTACATTGAATGTAATTTATGGAAAAATCATGTCTGGAGGTGGCTCATGGAATTCTAGCGAATTCGAATTTCTATTTGACAATTTAGACAAGATATATACTAATGGTGGTAGCGAAATCTATGAGTACGTGCCTTAGTCTTTATTATTGATTCGTTATCCCTTACCGTGATGAAAAGGAAATGGTTATTGATCGCTATTTGGATACTTGATTGACCGACAACCCGAGTAGTTAGGTGAAGACTAGAATGCGAATATTAATGGTTACACCCGCTTTTTATCCTGTCAAAGGCGGCACAGAAACCATAGTTCAGAGTCTGACAACGGAGCTCAATAGAGCAGGAACACATGCAGATGTCATGACCTTTAATATGGATCGAAAATGGAATCCCAAATGGAGAGGGAAAACAGAGAAGATTAACGATTTCACTGTTTTCAGAATCCCAGCATTAAATTGGTTTCCATTTGAGCATTCAGAAAGAATAATGTTGGATGTTAACTTGATACCTGGTAGATTCACTCACATAATGAAAGGGTATGACATTGTACACTTTCATGAAATAGAATATAGTTTTCCCTTGTTCTCCTTTTTGGTAAAAAAGCCTAAAATCTTTCATGTACATGGAATTGACCCTGATTTCCAGAGAAGATATCGTATCCCACAGTTGATATTAAAATCCACAGCTGACTACTATATCTCTTTAACCAGACGAATGAAGGAAGAATTAGTAGGGTTAGGTATTCCCAGAAACAGAGTCATACATTTGCCTAATGGAGTCGACACCAAAATCTTTCATCCAAATGGAGAAAAAACAGAGAACTTGATACTTTTTGTTGGAAGAATCGAATATATAAAAGGCTTGCACATTCTGCTCAAATCCTTGCGTCTTTTAGAAAAGCCAATAAATCTAGTGATAATAGGTCCTGCTGATTGGAGTCTTGATTATTACAAAAGCGTGCAAAGCTTGATAGAGAGTGAGAACTCCAGAGGAAAACATAAAATAACCTATCTGGGTCCCCAAGATCGCGCAAACATAGTAGGATGGTACCAGAAAGCATCGATTCTTGTTTTGCCTTCCCTTTGGGAGGCATTTCCTGTTGTGATTTTGGAGGCCCTCTCATGTGGCACGCCAGTAGTCGCTACAAACGTCGGGGGGATTCCAGAGGCCGTTCGAAATCATAGAAACGGAATTCTGGTTCCACCAAATAACTATCAAAAATTGGCAGAAGCTCTGGGGTACTTGTTGGAAAACAAAGATCTCAGAGATAGACTAGGTCAAGAAGGGAGAAGATCAGTGATTAATGATTTTTCTTTAGAAGTGATAACGCAAAAGCTTTGTCACATATACGAGAAAATATCCAATCAGAATAATCCACGATAATACAACAAAAGACCTATTATTGCGAAGCGGAAATTCATTCGTAACTGGCCAAGAACTAAGGTGAATAGAATGAGTTTAATTGGTGTTGTAAAAGTCGCGGAGGCTCAGAACAGTCAGATTAAGCAGGCCGTGGCCAAAGTGCTGAAGTTGATTAATTTTCAATTTCCAAAAAATGTTAAAAATGTCGTTATTAAGCCTAACCTTTGCTATTACTGGGACTACTCTACTGGTCAAACAACTGATCCGAGATTTATTGGTACGTTAGCTGAGATTATTAGAGAGCGGATTCGTTCTGATGCCAATATCTCAGTCGTCGAGTCTGATGCATCCGCTATGAAGTGCGCATATGCTTTCAGAGTTCTTGGCTATGAGCGGCTTGCAGGACAAAAGAATGTCAATCTAGTAAACCTTTCAAAGGATAAAGTTGAGAAAGTTCAGACCACGGTAAATGGACGCATTGTTACGCTATATATGCCAGAAACGATCAAGAATGCCGATTTGCGGATAAACATCCCGAAGATCAAGTATATGACCCAAACGAAAATCAGCTGCGCCCTAAAAAACATATTCGGCTGCAACCCCATCCCAACCAAATACAAATTCCATCCACAGCTCAGCGAGACAATAGTCGCCCTTAACAAAATCATGAAATTTCACCTTCACATTCTCGATGGTATAGTCGTTCCTACAACCCCCCCCAAGAGACTCAACCTTATAATGGCAAGCCAAGATCCAGTAGCCTTCGATTCTGCGGCATCAAGAATAGCCGGCATAAACCCACGAACTGTCAAACACATAATGCTTGCACAAAAAGAAGGACTAGGAACAACAAACTATAAACCGATCGGAGCAGACCTTTACGCTTTTTCAGAGCAATTCCCAAAGAGAAAACTGACAACACGATTCCTGACACAAGCATATACACTCGCCACTAAAATGAAGCTGCTAAGCACCGACGCATTCTAGTCAACCGACAAGGAGGAATAACAAACGCCAAAGACCACAAAACTCGGAATAATCGGGCTTGGATACATTGGCAAAGTCCACTTAATGAACTGCCAGAAACTACAGAACGCACAACTTGAGGCGGTTGCCGACATATCAAGAAAAGCCTTGAACACCGCCAAGAAAATGGGAGTGCCAAAAACATACAAAGACTACAATGAACTTCTCAAGGACTCTAACATCGACGCCGTGATCATCTCACTGCCGACACATTTGCATGCTTCAAGTGCGAAGGCAGCCGCAGAAGCAAACAAACACATACTGCTTGAGAAACCCCTCGCAAGAAACCCAGCCGAAGGCCGAGAAATTCTCGAAACCGCAGGAAAGCACAATGTAAAATTGATGATTGGACACCCAATCAGATTTTCCACAATAAACAGACAGTTAAAAGCTAGAATCGCGAGCGGAGAACTCGGCGAAATCCAGATCGCCTATGCGACAAACATTAGTTCAGGTCCATTTATGCATCGTTCACAGGACCAAGCACCTGTACCAGTACCGGAATGGTGGTGGAACAGAGAACTCACGGGTGGCGGTGCATTAATTGATCTAGGCTCACATATGATTGATCTCGCAAGATGGTTCTTCGGCGAAGTCACCGACGCCAAAGCATACCTAGGACACAGATACAACCTCGATCAAGAAGACCACGCCATTTGCACTTTGAAATTCGAAAAAGGAACAATCGCCGTAATAAACGTCGGATGGTTCAGCCAGCAAACGCAAATGGAACTCGAGGTCTACGGAACAGCCGGCCACGCTTCAACAACACAAAAAGCGCCAAACAAAATTAAAACAGCTCTCCAGTTGATGCTTAGACAGACACCAAGCTATTACTTACCTTTCCTGAGCGAAGTGCAGCACTTGGTTGATTGCATACAACAGGACAAGCAGCCGGAGCCTTCAGGCATCGACGGCCTCAGAAACCTTGAAGTCATACAGAAAGCCTACCAGAACGAGATAAAACTAGTCTAGCAGAAATTGCACAGAAAGATGTGATTCAAGAATGTTTCTTTTCGCTGTAACTCCAACTCTTCAAGATGCTTCCTATTACAGGCAGCAGAATCTTCAAACAACCGCAACGAAACTCGCCAACTACCAAATTCTTCTCGTTCACGATCCCGAAAATACCCAGTTGACCCAAAAAAGCCATCACCTGATTCTGACTGACAGCTTTCAACCCTTAACAAAGCAACAGGAAGACCTTCTTCCTACCCACGACACGCAACAGCTTGCCAGAAACCTCATCCAAACTCTCATCCACATCGACACAAGGAAACAGGAAATTCACATCATTAAACCTCTTTTCTCCCAAAAAGCACTGTACTATCACGTAAGCTCAGATCAGAAATCCCTCTACATTTCCACCCACATCAAACTCCTAAAACAATCAGGCATACCTATCCAAGAAAACAAAGAGGCCATCGCCGAATACTTCCTCTTCGGTCGCATACTCGCCCCAGAAACAATCTACAAAAACATTCAAAAAAGCCAAGCCGGACAACATCTACACGTCACCCTCCACAACAACGAACTCGCATTCACCACGCAAAACCATCAATATCCTCAACCAAACACGAACACCAAAATCGACGAACAACAGACCACCGAAACACTAATCCAAATACTAAACCAAACGCTCGCACCGCTCAAACCGATAGCAGACAAAACTGCCATTAGTTTCAGCGGAGGACTCGACTCCACCGTCCTCGCTCAAACGCTTAAACAGCAAGGCGCAGATGTGCATGCTTACTCAATTACTTACCCATTCGAAAACCAACAAGAAACCACCGAACACAAATACGCCACAACAGCCGCACAAGCCCTCCACTTCAACCACACACCACTAACAATGACACCAAAACATTACTTGGAAACCCTCATCGACATGATAGCCAACGGCGAGGAACTTATCTGGTACTACTTGCAAACACCTCTTCTCTGTCACATAATCAAACAAACACCCGAAAACACCAAAATCATGATAATCGGAGACG
>Ga0315284_10003408_pt1 | contig 22592 bp, 35 predicted proteins | sample YL17G09_16_MG_FD_203696 | JGI IMG/M metagenome (GOLD analysis project Ga0315284, IMG submission 203696) | Sediment microbial communities from Yellowstone Lake, YNP, Wyoming, USA - YL17G09_16 | ecosystem: Environmental > Aquatic > Freshwater > Lake > Sediment | place: USA: Wyoming | collected... | reverse complement strand
ATATATAGCCTTATCTACTAAATCATGAAATTTAGCGCCTTTATTTATTAATGTATCTATAAAATTTTCTCTATTATAATATATACATGATTTTAGCGCTTCATCTTTATCATAATTATCATAAGCATTTATTAAAAAATTAATAAATTCATTAGTTAACGCTTTATTACCAGAACCGTATTGAATACATAATTCTAATACAGCATCAATATTAGTTATAGCTGGAGGATACCACATTTTTAATGTTTTTATCCATTCTTCAATTCTATGAAGCATGCCTATACCCATATCTTTTATAGGATCAGATTCATCTGTAAATTTTTCATATATAAATTTAGCTCTCATAAATACATTTTATTTACATATTTACTTTATTCTATCGTGTAGTTGCTGATTTTTAATAATGAACATATTTCGTATAGCAAGCCAAGCAATTTCAGGATTAACTTCATTTTGTATGAAAGTTATATACATTGCGTAATAATTATCTAATTCTTTTATTTCTTTTTTGTTAAGAGGTAAATTATTAAATAATGTGTTAAAATCATTTGAACACAAGGGTTCTTTTATATTAATTTCTTCCCATGTTTTCATATTATTCTGTTTTAGATTTTCCGCTTAATCTTCTTGTAATACGACCACGAGTTAAATCATAAGGTGACATATCTAAAGTTACTTTATCACCTACTAAAATTTGAATAGAATGCATTCTAATTTTTCCTGATAAATGGGCAATTACAATAGCTTCATTATTTAGGGTAACTCTAAAAATAGAATTGCCCAGTGCTTCTATTACTTCGCCGTCGACAGAAATTGACGATTGTTTTGACATTTTATTTATTTTTTTGAATTATTTTCATTTTATGATTAACAGCAATTTTCAAAATTATTAAATATGCAACTATAAAAAATATAATCGGCATCCATACTGGAGCAAATATCCAGTACCATGACCATGTTATTATGCATGTAAATTTTAATAGTAAAAATGTCAAAAATAAAACTGTTAAAAATGATATGCCTCCCATTAAATCAGTATTCATAATTTTAAAATAGTTATGATTTAAAATCTATTAACAATTGAATAGCAGATTCTCTACTAATACTTTCTTGTTGCATCAATAGCCATATTTCTGCTTCTGTAGGATAATATTTATTTTTCATATATTTTCTTCCACTCAGGTTTACCAAAATGCCATATTTCACAAACTTTACATTTATACACAACATAATCATTAGCTATAAAGCCTAATTCTTTATGATTATTCATTGCTTCAATTGCATGAGATTCTGTGTCAAATTTTGTTCTACGAATCATGGCTGATCCTACACCTATTGAACAAACACCTTTTTCACCCTTCATTATTGATTATATTTAATTTAAGTAAATATAATCAATTTTATTGAAAGAAAAAAATATTTTAATACTTATTTTCAATATAATCTATAAGTTTTTGAATATCTTTATCTACAGAAGAATTAAATAACCCAAAATTAGATTTTAAAAATTCAATTCTTTTTTCTTTATATTCCGTTGAAGATAGAAATGAAAATTCTTTTCTTAATTTCATTTCATTATTTAATAAAGTTTTGTACCCATCTTTAAATTTGGCATTATCAGCATTCCAAAAAATTCTTTCAAGTTTTTCAGTAGGTCTTTTACGATATTTTGTTACTTCAATTAAATCGCAAACCTTTTTTAATATTTTTGTGTCATTTGTTTTAAATGCACATTTAAAAAAATATATTGATTGATTTTCATTATCTTTTTTCTTGGGATCATAGATTGCATCGTGTGTAAAAGCGGCCAATAAAAGAATATGCTTTTCGTAAACATCAAGTAATTTAAATGAAATATCATTTTCAATATCTTTAATTATTTGAATTAAATGATCGGTATTATGATAATATCTATCTTTTTTATTCCAAAGATATTCTAATTCTTTTATACTATTTTTATAAAAATGAGTTTCTAATATTTTTTTAAAGGTTCTAAACGGATTCATTGTATTTATATAATGGATTATAATATATTTTATTCGACGGATCCATACAATAAAATCTGTATCCGCCGTTATTTTTAAATTTAACTACTATTTTATATTCATTATCGCATTTTATTATTGTTCCAATATTTCCCATAGAATCTTTTACTTTCATATTTTCTTGTAATTCTGAAAATTCCAATTCATTTTTTTTCATTATTTTCAGTTTTAGATTTTGGTAAAACATATAACACATCTTCTTTCATATGGACTATTTTTGGTTTATGAAATTCATAGTATGTAAAAATACATATGATGATCATCAGTGTTGTAAGTGTAAATTTTACTATTGGTTTTTTAAAGGAGGGAAATATTCCTAAAAAAGCATAAAATATACATGCTACTGCAAAAAAAGAAATAAAAGCTGCGCCCCATCTTACAAATATTCTTAACATAAAAGAATGAAGCATTGCTATCGTAATAATTATAACAAATATTATTATAATCCATGCAATATTGTTTTTACTTAATTTTGTTTTCACTAGTTTTATTTTTAGGGATTACGTCTAAAATTTTTGTGATTTTATCTAACTCTGTCGATAAACGTTCAATTTCTACTAATTCATTATTTGGTACACGCCAATTATATAATTCTGCTAATCTATTAGATTCGAATATAAAATCTTCTAATAGCTTTATTTTTATATTCAGTAAATCTATTTTTGTTTTAGTATTCATGTATTAATATTCTATCCTATCGTCAAATTTTGATTTATTATTACTTAAATAATATTCACCGCGATTATTAAGAAAATATTTATGATTTTGAGTTATATTACAATATATTTTTAAAGATTCAAAATGTCCAGTACTTATAGTTCTTGTATATTTTGGATCAAATTCTCCAGTTCTCATCCTTGTAATAAATTCTACAATTTCTTTATATCTTCTTCCACCTGTATTTTCGCCACGTTTAATAAATTGAAGATATTTCCATAATAAATAGCCTTTTGAAAATACTTTAGAATATCCTGGTTTATCAAATAAAACATGTGATGCTCTATCTTTTATTGCTCCTAATTTTCTATATCTCTGTTATATTAATTTTTTTTCATATTTTTCCTCAGACATTAATATTACTTCTTTCTTAATATTACATATACTTCTAAGTTCTTTTTCTGTTGGTTTTATTCCATTATCATAAAAATATAATTTTCCGTTTATTTCATTTGGAAAAAAATCTAATGATAGTAGATTAGAATTTTCAGATACTACTAAATTTGCGTTAATATTATTAAATTTAATATATGATGGAAAATTATTAATTCTATGAAAATAAAAAGTTGTATCTATAGCTTCATTTAATTTTTTACCATTAACCACCTGTAAGATTTCTTCAATCGATTCAGGATAAACTGAGTACGCCTCTGCTTTATACGACATATCAATAGTTCCATCTTCATTAATTTTGCAATTATGTTCAAGATTATTATCAGAAAGCCATTTTTCTATTAAATGCTTAGCGCCTATTCTCATATCTTCTATTGGATCTGTTTCTTCAGAAAATTTTTCATTAAGGTTTTCTTTAATTTTACTATGACTTGCGATCCAATTTGCTCTTTTTTCTTTAGCAATATATTTTCTAATCATATTGTATAATGTTTTATCTTTATGTTCTCTGGCATATTCTATTCCTTCATTTCCCCGAGAATGTATATCAGCACCAGCATCCAATAATAATTTAACTACTTTAATATGATTATGTTTACATGCCCATCTAATAGCTACATCATCATACGCGTGAATATCGTATCCTTTTCCTATTAAATATTCAACAAAAATAGTTTTTCCATCTTTTGCACATAGATATAAATAATTATTTAGAGGCTCATCGGATGATCCAATAGATTTGAAATAATTTTTAATCATTTTCATATTTATCCCTATACCCATATCATAAATTGGATCTGATTCATCAGTAAATTTTTCATTAAGAATGTCATCAATGTATTTTGCATTCATATATAATCTTTATTTTATATATTTAAGATTTCCATTGTTTTTTTCTTTTACTTATAAATTTCCAAGATTTTTTAGGTTTTCTGCTTCTCCAGTAATTACATCCATCATGAGGTGCACAATGCCAACATGAAAATGGATCTTCTAAATGTTTTACCCAAATTTTATATTCTTTATTATTGGTAGTTTTATCAACAATTTGTGATCTTTTCCACAAATGTATTGTAGAACGTTTGCTGATATTTCTTCGTTTTCTTGAATGAAAACTTCTTCTTTTTGCTTCTTTTCTATTCATATGGTCTAATTTTAGTGAATTGTTTCACTAAAGACCATCAAGTATTTTAAATTTTATTTTCATATAATATATTTTTAATGTAAAAATGTTACGTCACCTACTTGATTAAAATATTTACCGTCAACAAATCTACCAGTTGCTTTCCAAACATATACACCTTGTGGAGCTAAACTACTTCCTTCTCCATCAGGTTTACTACCAAAATATCCATCCCATCCTTTATATAATTCGTGACTTTCATAAATTAATACTCCCCAACGGTTAAATATTTTTAAATCATATTCTATTACATTTTCAAAACGAGGTCTAAATACTGCATCATCAACTTTGCCTTCCGTCCAATATCCTCCTGTAGGTCCAGATCTATTCCAAATAAATGCATTAGGAAAAATTATTTTTCCTATAGCAAAATTTACTTTAATAGGTGTAGTTAATGTAGCTGAATCAATACATCCATCTGATGATGTTACTATCAATGTTACATTATAACTTCCTTCTTGCAGATATTTATGCCAAGGATTATTTTCTATAGAAGTTTCGCTATCTCCAAATTTCCATAACTGATAAGCATTATATTGAGAATAATTGTAAAAAGCTACAATTTGTGTATTACTTGTTACTTCTGCAGGATATACATTAAAAATAGCCGTAGGATTTTGATATACTACTATTGGGCCAGTATGTATTGATTGACCAGCTATACTACTAGCTATTAGTTTTACTACATAATTTCCTGGCGTCATATAAGTATGTGAGGGATTTTCTTCTGTAGATAATACATCATCGCCAAAATCCCATAAATAAGATGTTGCGTTTAAACTATTATTTATAAATTGAACTGTTAATGGACTGCATCCATTTTCATCTGGTTCAAAATTTGAAATAGGTAATAACGGCATAATAACTTTTATGTGAATAGTATCTGATGATGAACACCCAAATCTATCAGGAATAGTTTGATATTGTACTATATGAATTCCTAATCCTGCAGTTCTTGGATTAAAAGTTTTTCCAACTACGCCTTCACCTGAAAATAATCCATTTATAGGAGTAGCATTTAACGTTATTATTGGACCATTTAAATAAAGTATCGGCACTGGTGTTATTTTAACAATAGGAATTGGTACAACCACAATGTTTATTTTATCGCTATCACTACATCCATTAAAACTGGTTATGTTGTATCTTATTATATGTGTTCCTACTCCAGCTTTTGCAGGATCAAATACATTTGTAGAAACGGCACCTGACCAAATTCCGCCTATATCATGTACAGTTAATGTTATAGCAATATTATTTATACATAATGTATCAACATGCGTTATTGTTGCATTTGGAACTGGCATTACTTTTATTGCTATATGATTTGAATCTCTACATCCAAATGAATTAACTATATCATATATAATTATATGATTTCCTAAGCCAGCGGTTTTAGGATCAAAAAGATTTCCTGTAAGTCCTGCTCCTGTCCAAACTCCTCCCAAATCATTAGACGTTAAAGCTATTCGCGATTCATTAATACACATATTATCGACTGGTGTTATAGTTGCATCTGGTACTGGATAAACTGTTATAGATATCTGATCTGAATCGCTACAATTTGTATTTATTATTTTATATTTAATTATATGTGTTCCTACTCCTGCAATTAATGGATTAAATGTATTTCCAATGACACCTTCTCCAGACCAAATTCCGCTAAAATCATGAGCTAATAATGGTAGTATCAAATTACTCATACATACGTTATTCATCGGCGATATTTTTGCATTAGGTGTTGCATCTACTTGAATTTCAATTTTGTCAGAATCTCTACAACCATTAGAAGTTATTATACTATAATTTATTTCATGTATTCCTACTCCAGCTTTTACGGGGTCAAATATATTTTTTGTCATACCATCACCAAGCCAGACTCCTCCAGTGTCAAGTGCCATTAATGTTATGGGTGGCTCACCAGTACATATCGCTTTTACAGGAGTTATAGTTGCATCTGGAGTAGGCAAAATAGTTACATCTATTTGATCTACATCTGCACATCCACTTACGTTTATATCATATTTTATTGTGTGTGTTCCTATGCCAGCAATAATTGGCACAAATTTATTTCCAATAACACCGTCTCCAGACCAAACTCCGCCAAAATCATGAGCTACTAATGTTAATGTATCGATACTCATACATATATTACTTATAGGAGTTATAGTAGCATCGGGTGCTGCACGAACTACTACAGTTGTTATTATGTCTGAATCTCTACATCCAAATGAATTTATGATTTCATAACCAATTGTATGAATTCCTATGCCTGCAGCTAAAGGATCAAATATATTGCCTATTATTCCATCTCCGATCCAAATTCCTCCTGTATCATGTGCTACTAATGTTACTTTTGCATCATTAACACAATAATTTGTAATAGGTGTTATTATAGTTGCATCTGGTGTTGGATAAATAGATACATTTACACTATCGGCATTAATACACGATCCATTGGTAATAACATATTTTATCATATGTGTTCCTACTCCAGCTACACTTAAATTAAAAGTGTTTCCTACTACTCCGTTTCCTGACCAAGTTCCTCCGCCATCATGAGCAACTAATGTGATTATTTTATTGCTCATACACATATTTGGTATAGGATTTATTGTTGCATTAGGATATGCATTTACTAATACAGTTTTTTGATCAGAATCAGTACATCCATTAGAATCAGTGATACTGTATGTTATTGTATGATTTCCTATGCCAGCAATTGAAGGATTAAATGTGTTTCCTACTACTCCACCACCAGACCAAACACCTCCAGTATCATGAGCCGATAATATAATTGTTGAATCTAAAATACATAAATTTGGTATAGGATTTATTGTTGCGTCTGGCATCGGTACAACAGTTATCGTGGTTTGATCTGTAGCTGTACAACCGCTTCCATTTGTTATTGTATATTTTATTATATGAACTCCTACACCTGCTGCAGAAGGATTAAATCTATTTCTTGATACACCATTACCAGTCCATGTTCCTCCACTATCATGAGCTGTTAAAGTTATTAGAGGATTTTGTAAGCAAAATGGTCCTACGGGAGTTATTGTAGGATCTGGATATGGCACTATTAAAATTATTGCAGTTGTAGTAACTGGCGCATAATCTCCATTAACTAAATCAACAGGTAATCCAGGAATATTTGGATCATCGTATGGATTACAGTAATTCCAATTTCGCAATGTAACTTGAAAATATTGTCCTACTAATTTATCGTTAGCAACATTCATTATATCTGACCATACGCCAGAACCTGTTACTGGACCCGGAAGAGTAATAATTGGAGCGGTATAAGGAAATGTTTGTGAATTTCCATTTATAGTTACTGGGATCCCAGTCATTGTAATATCAGTTCCATATATCCATTGTATCCATCTTGTAAATACATTAGGCACATCATTTTCTTGGGGTGGTACACAATTAAACTGTGTTAAATCTTGAAAGCGTACATTATCTCCATTCCCAACACATATAGGATACACCGTTGGATTAATATGCATATGTCCACCATTGTGGTTATCATCATCCCATACAGTAACTATTTGTTCTTGAGTTGACGATGTACACAATACTCTATTAACCATTAAAGTTACTTGAGGATGATAATTACAAACATTTCCTTGAGAAGTATAAATATGTGTAGTTGTTGTTTGAAAAATTCCAGGTCCTACAGTAGATGCAGGAATTATTTGTATGGGGGTTCCATCATCCCAATCATATTGTATAGAAACTTGAGTTCCGTTATCATTCACTCCAGTATAACTAGCATTCCAATTTACTATTACTGGTGAACATAATTTATCTGGAGCGATATTATTAGCTTTTGCTAAAATAGAACAATTTTGTCCAAATAAAGACAAAGAAGACAACGCAAAACATAAAAAAAGTAATAACTTTTTCATATTAGTAATATTGGAGCGGCGCAAGAGAATCGAACTCTCATCCTCAGCTTGGAAGGCTGATATAATAACCGCTATACGAGCACCGCAGTTATTTAATTAAATTTATTAATTCTAATAATTTATTTTCTATATATTTTTTACCTATAATAGTTTTAGGATTTTTCCAATCAATTCTAAAAACTTTTATTCCAAGAGAATTTAAATATTTGTCACGTCTTTTATCGCTTTCTACTCTATTTTTATGTTGTGATCCATCAATTTCTAAATCTATCTGTTTATCTATAAAATAAAAATCTAAAAAATAATTTCTAATACCATCATTTACATGATATTCAGATTCATATGTTATATTTTTATTATCTAAAATTTGTTGAAAATATTGTTCAGGATAACTTTTTATTTTTCGAGATTTCCACGATGAGCAATTACTGTTTTTTATAGAATTTAAAACAGAATTTTTTATTTTTAATTTTGATATGTCAGTATGTTTTTTTCCTTTGAAAGTAGGAATCAATTTTCCCGACTCATATTTTTTAATTTTAGTTTCAGATATATTTTTAATAATTTCAGATGTTTCTTTAGTTAATCCTTTAGCCCAATGTTTAGTTTCTCCTTTTTTAATTTTATTACTATAAATTTTAAATCCACTAATTTTTATATGTTTATATATGATATGTGAAGATATACCATTTTTTGTGTATTCTTTTTTACAGTATGGACATTGATATAGCCCGTTATTTTGTTTCCAACACTCTTCTATATGTAAATGTTTTTTAATTGTTCCATTACAATGATTATAATGTCTTTTAAAATTTGATAAACTTATATTTCTATAACATTTATCACAAGTAATAGTTTTTATTTTAATCATATTTATTTTTTATTTGTGCGGCGTAGGTTAATCGAAAACCCATCTGAACATTGGCAATGTCCTATACTAACCGTTATACTAACACCGCATTATTTATCTTTTTTTGGTCTAAATAATTCATAATCATCTGCTACTTCAATAGCATCGGAAGTTACTGCGCCAAAAGATTTATAATCATTTGCTGCAATCTGCGCTTCTAATTCCGTTTCATAAAATCCCATATCCATTTCAGTTAACGTTGCATCTAAGTATCTATAAATCCACTTCATCGCTGTAGTTTTTAATATTATATACATTTTCTAATATTATTCCATTATTTAATTTTAATGGAAATTTTAATGGAAATTCTGTCTCTACTGTTCCTAAAAATTTTACTTGTTTTCTTTTATCTTTTACTTCTTTAAATCTATAATCATTTTTAAAATCTTCATTCGTTAAATCCCCTATATAAAAATTTAATTCTTTAACCCATTGATATTTATTATTTATCTTTGTTGTATATTCTTTTTCAAAAACTGACCACATTATCTATTTGGGTATTTAAATTTATGATATTTATTAATTTTTTTATATCGTTTATATGCTTTATTTTTAGTTTGTATATTATGTTTAGAATATAATGCTTTATTTTTACCTAAATAATTATTATTTAATATCATTAATCCTCTTTTTTCATTATAACTTTTTTTATTTTCAGAAGGATATTTTCTACTATAAAAATTATTTTTATTACGTGAAGCACATCCAAAAGTTAATAACAATATAAATAAAAATATAAATAATTTTTTCATAAAATATTATTTATTATATATATTTACCGTTATCTAAAATCCCAAATTACAATACAGCAGCCCTTTTGAGTTTTAATGATTTCAGAACTATTCGGAAATTCATTTGGAAAACATTTTGCATATTTCCATATATAATCGTTTTTAATTTCAGGGGTGAATACTCGTACAATAAATTTATTACAATGTTTTTTTATTGAATCAATTAAACATAAGCCAGTTTCAAAATTTAAAGCGCCATCGCCTATAATAGTATCATAAAAACCTTCGATATCAAACCAATCTCCTTTTTTTGCAAAATCACTTGGAAATAAATCTATGCCTTCATTGGCTAATTTTCTTAAAGCTTTTGTTTCGCCTAATAAAAGAACTTTACCTTCTATATGTTTTTCAAATATGGACACTTCATATTCATTCGGAACTTTGGGCGGCATTAAAGAATTCCAATAATTAAAGTCCTCTGATATACTATATTTACAATTCATAATATAATTCCTTGTTTTTTTATTTCTATACAAGTTTTACATTTATCACAAGCAATATATACATTATCTTTTAAAATAGGTGTTCTACAAGACCATGTACTTTTCTTTAATTCTTCTGGAAGCATATCCCAAATTTGTTTTTTTGACATATTTATTAGTGGATACATTTTTTTAATACTTTTATTAAATCGTAATAACATAGTATCTAACAATTTTTGTGATAATTGAAAATGTACTATTTGATCATTAAATGATGGTTGTGAAAAATCTGTTTTTGTTTGGCCTATACTTACATAATCATATTCATAATCAGAAGTTACAATAATTTGTGAACATACAAAATTTATAACATCTGTATCAAACGAAAATCTATTTGTTAAAAAATAAAAATCCATGGCATTTTTTGTAAATTCAAACTTTCTGCAATTAGTTTTAAACCATGCTAAAGATAATTCAACTGCTTTTGCTTCTGCTATATATCTATTTTGTCTATTTATCATGTATATAAAATGTGCATGAATATCATAATCAAAATATTTTTTATCTGTAAGTAATGTATATAACATACCGGTTGAATCGATTCCGCCGGAAAACATACAGAGTATTCTTTTCATTTTTTATTTTATATACAATATAATGTTAATTGTTTCTTTAAAATGATTAAAATGATGGGCACGGCAAAGCTTTTAATCTTTTGTTTGTTTTTAACATATTCATTGCGTTAAACCTATAAATAACAGATATTTCATGAGCGCCACCAGATGCTTTAAATAAATTTGATATTGTAAAATCATAACTATATCCTATATCAACCTGTTTTGTTTTCATACCCACTAAACCAATTACTGCATCTCCAGCTTGTAATGTTGTAGCTGTAACTTTATAAAAAGGAATTCCTCTATACCATATACCAAAAACTAGTGGATGTATGTAATAATATACGCCAACATCGGATTGATAAAAATTTCCCTGTTTTTGTAAAATAATAGCAATAGAAATAATATCTTGTTCTTGTTGTTTTAATCTAGTTTTTTTATAAATTTGCCATCCGCCAAATAAACTAGTTTTTATAGGTACTTTACCATTATCTCCATAAAATGATATTTTAGGACCAAAAAGATGATCCAACGTAATTCCACCCCATATTCTATCATTATATGATATTATTGATACTTCATAATCTATTCCACCAACATTATTAAATTGTGGAGGAATAATTACAGGAGTATTACCAGCCAAAGATACTTGAGTATTAAAAATTAGTTTATTTATATCTAAACCAAGATAATAAAATTTAAATTGTACTCCTGGTCTTAAATGCCATGATTTTGTTATATTAAAATCATATGAATAAATTGCCCCTATATTTGTAGTGCTTAAATCTCCTGAACCGGCAACATCATAAGTTGCTAATATGCCTATTCCTGAATTAAATTGTGGAAGCGCTTTATCAAAGGAAAAACTATATGTATTATAAACCCTTGATATACCAGGCCATTGATCTCTATAATTTAAAGATAATCTATTTGCATCAGCAGCACCAGCAAATGATGGAGCTAAATATAACGAATTAGCATAAAATTGTGAAAACGTAGGATCTTGTGCAAAATTAATTTTGAATAAAGTAAAATATATTATAATAAAACTTATAATATATTTTTTAAAGATTTTCATTTCTTGTAAAATAATCATATTTAGTTGTACATACTTTACACTCAGGTCTTCGCTTATGCCCATATAAGCATAGTTTTATTCTATATATTTATGAAAAAAAGATTTTAAGGAGTTAATAGTTTGTTAATTGTACGCTCGAAGGGATTCAAACCCTTAATCTTCTGAGTCGTAATCAGAGGCATTATTCAGTTGTGCTACGAGCGTATTATAGTAACTCCACTGGGAGTCGAACCCAGATCAAAAGTTTAGGACACTTTTATTCTTATCCATTGAAATATGGAGTCATTCGAACCCCGGAAGGGATTCGAACCCTCATCGATCCATTACACTACTATAGCTTAGAAGGCTATTGTGATACCGGGGCAGTTATCGTTTAATAATTAATTTTCCAGTATATAAAATTGCAGTAGTTGATTCTAACGTAACAATATAAATACCTGATTTTATATAAGATGGAATTTCTGTAGTTATAATACCTTTTTGCAAATTATTTTTTGCCAATATTACTCTTCCTGAAAAATCTACAATTTTCATTACCTTGGGCACTATATCATCATCTATTAATATATTAAACACATCTGTTGCAGGATTGGGATATATTTTCATATCATGATAAGTATGAGGTATTATATTTGTAGCTATTTGATTTGAAATAGTTATTTCTGCTGTACCAAATACTCCAGATCCATCATTAGCCATTGCCATTACAGTAACTGTTCCATCTGTAAGAGCTGTTAAAAGACCAGTAGAATTTATAGTTGCGATTCCTGTTCCTTGCACCACAGTCCAATTTGTATTACTTTTAGCTAAACGAGGAATAGTAAATAATCCTGCAGCAACAATTCCTATCTTTTTAAGAAAAGATAAACGGGTAATATGTTTCATTTATTATAATTATTTTGATACTATTATTTTTGTTGTAAACATTATTATATTTTTATTCATTACTCTAATTATATAAATTCCTGAAGATAAATCAAAAGATAAGTTATATGTTCCATTGCTTCCATCTATACTATTTATTTTTTTATCTATCATTAACTTACCTGCAAAATCATATACTTGTACACTTGTAGGAATTATAGAAGAATCTTTAAACATCATACTTATATGATCTACTGTAGGATTAGGATATACTAAAATCTCATTTTTTAAATTTTTAGTCGGCGGAATGATGGTACGTATTGACCCGCCGTATGCTCCTATATTTGGGGGAGTAAATATGTCAAAATCTTCAAAATCTTTAGTTATCCAAGAAGTCGGTATACCTTGTCCAATGCCAGGAGATTGATTTTTTAAATGAAAATCTGTAGCAGATATGAACATTGGATCCTTTTGAATATTGTTTTGTTGTATATTATGTAATGGAAGATCTATGTTTGTATAATATGGTAAATTATCTATTGCCCAAGTAAATCCAGGAATTGCATTTTGATATAATATATTATTTTCTACGAATACTGAATCAAATATAACTGGAGTTGTTATTATTCCTGCGTATTTTACTGGGTCACTTATTATAAGTGAATCTGTTGATTTTCCGCCTGCAGCAAATATTGATGCATACTTAAATCCTTGAATAATATTATTTCTTATTATAATATTTCTGGCATCTCCTATAGTAGGCATCCAAATTCCAATCATTGTAACTCTATTTTCTGGATTAGCTACTAGTGTATTATTAATAATATTTATATTAGTGGCTGGGGCTGACGTTAATCCAGAAAATCTTATTCCAGAACCATAAAAATCTCCAGAAGTAACACCTACGTTATACATTATATTATTGTAGATATATACGTTTTTGACAGAAGTATTTCCATAAGATTCTACTTCTATTTGCATTGCTAAATTCTTAAAATAATTATTTCTAATATACAAATTATCTACATCGCAGACATATATTCCTGTTTCAGGATCTACGTTCATATTATTTTTTCCTATAATATTATGATGTATATCTAAGCAATAAGAATATGATGTTTTTTTATTGTATATAGCTCTTATGCCGCCTTCTATTGTATTATGATGTATTTCTATTCCACCATGGGTATTTAATAATTCTATTACATATTCGGGGCCAAATTCAGCATATGAATTGGCCCCTGTTTTAAAATTGACAAAAGTACAATTATATATTTTTACATTGCTTCTTCCTTTTATTTCTATAGCATTACATCCTATTAAATTATTACCATCGATTTCTATTCCAGAAATATGCTGGTTTCCATCTGTTCCCTCTGGTGAAGCAAGATATATAGTAGGAGTAAAAGATATAGTTGAAATTATTTTTGAAGTTATCCCAACACCTTCTATACTTACTCCTACAGCAAGAATACTTGAATTTATTTCTGAATAATTACCGGAATTTATATAAATTATATCACCAGATTTAGTAACTATAGAGCATGCAAATGATAATGTTTTCCAAGGGTTGGATAAAGATCCATTATTTGCATCACTACCAGTAGAAGAAATATAGTATTTTGTTGCATTTAATTGAATACTAATGAATAATAGAAATATAACTAAACAATTTTTCAGTTTTATTTTATATATTCAAAATATGCAATTATTTTACTAATTTCAAAATAACTACAGTGTCTTTTTTACTTTCGATCCATTTAATTATTGCGCCAACAAGAATTTCAATTACACCTTTAAAAATGAGTCCTTCTGCTTCTTCATCTAATCCTGGAATATCGATTAATGCATTAACTAAATCAGTTGCAAGAGTTTCGGCAAGGTCTACATCTTCAGCTAGTACTGCATCTACTAAAGCTGCCAATTTAATTTTTATATCTTCTTTTAGTTTATCTACTACTTTATCATCTAGAAATGTTATAACGGCTTTAAATACATAGCCATCGATAAGTTCTAGTATGCCTTTAAGTTTTATAGCATCATCTAAAAGAGAAGCTAATTTTTTTTCTTGTTCAACTGTTAAAATTCCGTTTTCCATAAATTTAAATTATTTTAGTTTAATTTATTTATCTATGAAAAAAATATGAAGTACAAAAGTTTTATGGGTGAAATATGGGATTCGAACCCATGCTAAATGTTCCACAGACATTTGTGCTAACCACTAACACTAAAATCACCATATTATTTTAAATTTAAATTATTATTTCTAGCAAATTCTTCAATATTTTTTTTCAAACTAAAAAGAATTTCTTTTCTTGTTAATTTATTATAACGCCCTATTGCCATTTCTTCTATTATACTATCATATATTTCTCTAAGAAATTCAATGAGCTCAGTTTGTTTATTATAATTCATTTCAAATGTTATATCTATTAATTTACTCTTTAGATCTTCATTTTCTTCTTTAAGTTTTTCTATTTCATTCATTTTTGGAATCTTAGATTTTTTTTTCATATGAAACAAAAACCATTTTTTTATTTCTTCATTAGTTAATGGATCACCTTTTATCCATGGATATTTTTTAATATCGATGGGTTCATCTGTGGGAGTAGGAAGTATAATATTCTCTTCTGTTTTTTTATTTTCAATTATAATCATAATTGTGTATTTTTTAAAAATCGTATTTTAATTTCTTTTGTATTATCTATAGTTTTAATATAAAGAAATGCTTCTTCTTTATCTATATTTTCATATACCATGCTATTATCAAAATTAACTACTAATTGACCATCAATTTCTACAGCTGCTTTGATTTTTTCTTGTAATTTAACTTCCATATGTTTTTATTTATTATATACTAGTACCGCTAGAGGGTTTCGAACCCACGAAGCTAATTAAAGCAACAGTTTATGATACTGTCCCGATTGTCCACTCTGGCATAGCGGTATGGAGCCAGGCCCATGATACAATGGGGATCTTCCTGGCATTTGTAGCGCATGAAGGATTCGAACCAACGGCTTTGGGTTATGAGCCCAATGAGATGACCACTTCTCTAATGCGCAATGTGGTAGCGGGTGAGGGATTCGAACCCCCGCTGCGAAGCTTATGAGACTCGCCTCTAACCACTAAACTAACCCGCAATATTTTAAGCTAAATATATTTACCCACAGATCTGAGGATATTTCCGGAACTCATTACAGATACTATAGGATTGTTCCTTTAATTTTAATATTTAGTTTTGTGGAACTACTCGGATTCGAACCGAGATTATACTTCGCGTCTCCATCTTGTAGGGGTGGGATGTTTATCCAGTTACACTATAGTTCCAATTAATTCTTCCAATGTATATACTATTTTATACTGTAAATTATTTTGTTTATAAATTTCTAATTTATTTAACCAATAATTATAATCTTGACCAAGCCATTTTTTCTTTTTTTCTCTATTTATTCCATCAATTTCTATCCATAAATTTTTTTCCATTAAATATATATCACTTATTTTAGAACTGTTAGGAATATATTTATGAGCTTCGAATTTTATATTATTTTCTTCTAACCATTCGAAACATTGTTTTTCTATTTTTGATTGATATTGAGTTCCATTTTTTGTTTTTCCTTTAGTTCCAAATCCTCCCTTACGCCCGATATCTCTTAAATGTTTTCTTTTTTCCTCATTTTTATATATATTTCTTAAAGAATTACTTATTTTTTGTATATAAATAGGATCTTTTGATCTTAATTTTCTTGCGCAAGAAGATGAACAACATATGTTATTTCTTTTATTCCAATGAACTGCAAATTGTTTTTTGCATTCAGGACAAATTTTTTCAACATCTTTGTGAGCATTTTCTTTTCTTTTTTTACTTACCTTTTCATTTATTTCTTTTCGTTTTGCTTTAGTACTAAATGCTTTTGCACATTTTTTTGAACAAAATCTTCCAGAACCGTATGTTCCGCTGTGTTCATTTTCACAATTTTCACAAACTTTCATAAATGTTTTAATTTTATATACATAAGTAAGTGAAAAGTTTTTGAACTTATGTCTTTTAAGATGCTTTATTAAAAATAGATAAGTAGACAAACCCACGAATTCGGCCATATATGTCTTTTAGGCGCTAAAGGGAACTTATCTATAGTGGGCAGAATGGGAATCGAACCCATATTTGCAACCAGTTACCTTGGTCGTGTGTATCAGACACGCTGGATATCTGCCCTAAAAATTGCGTTTGGTGAAAGATTCGAACTTTCGATGGGATTTCTCTCGGCAGATTAACAGTCTGTTGTCTTCGTCCACTTGACTAACCAAACAAATTTTGCACCCCCGAAGAGATTCGAACTCTCCTGATTGAATAACGTGACAGGCTATCGGCCACTCCAAGCAGCCCCCGAGGGTATTATTTTCTTCTAAAACATTTTTCACTATAAAAATTTAGCATGTGTCTTTTCATCCATTTATTAATATGTTGGGTTTTCATATTAAGTAATTTTGCAACTTCATTTACCCATCCAAATTTTGAAAAATTTATATTAGAATTTTTTATTAAATTAATTTTTTTATTTATTTTTTCTTTTTTGAGTTTTCTTTTGTTGTATATTATTTCTTCTTTGTTAGTTAAAAATAATTTATCAACGGATATAATCTGATATGAATTTACAAACTGTCTAGCTTGATTTATATAATCATTTGGTTGTCTATACATATCAATCCACTTTATTCTTAAAAGTTTCCACCCATTTTCTATTAAAAATTTATTCTTCTTTTCATCTCGATTTTTAACAATTATATCTTCGTGTTGTTTCCCGTCTATTTCTATAGCTATTTTTTTATGTATCCAAGCAAAATCTATAGAATAAATTCCTACATTAAATTCCTTTTTATAATTTTTATCTTCAAATTCATTTTCAATAACTTTCATAAAAAAACTTTCAGGATAAGATGGTTTATTATTCCATCTACTCATTCCTATATTCCATGCTCTTCCTTCTTTATGAGCAAGTTTTAATTTAATAGATAAATTTTTTCTCGTTTCTTCTGTAAGAGATTTTCGTGTTTTTCCTGTTAAAGATTTACTTATTTTTTTAGAATAATTATTTACTCTATCGTCAGTTTCTTTTTTTAATCCTTTATTCCACGGTATTTGCATAATATTTATATTTTATATTATATACAGTTAAGTGCATAAAGTTTTAATCTGCTGTTCTCTCGATGGGAATCGAACCCACATACAAACCCTCATTAAGAGTGAGGACCGGCGCCATTACGGATACGAGAGAAAATTTTGTGGAAGCGAAGATAATCGAAATCTCCACGCGAACATTGCAAGTGTCTGCCGCCAAGCCTTGGTACATGCGCTCCCAAATTTTCTATAGGCATTTATCGCAGTCTCTAAGCGCGGTATCTTTCCAGTTTAAGAGTCTCCTATAGAATAATAAAATTTAGTCCTCTTATTGGCATAAGAGTATGTAAGCACTACAATCGAGGGCCAAAATCCTCCAAGTCTTCACATATACTAAATCTTTGCACGAGTACTAGGATTCGAACCCAGAAAAGAAGTTTTGGAGGCTTCCGTGATAGCCATTTCACCATACTCGCATTTAAGTAGAGAAAAATCGGTAGAGATTAACAGCCGGATTTGAACCGGAACTTTTGTATTGCAAACAAATGTGAAACCATTTCACTCGAAGTAACTCTGATCCATTACTACTACTTAGTGCGGGTAGAGGTAATCGAAACCTCATCATCAGCTTGGAAGGCTGTTACACTGTGCCATTGTGCTATACCCGCAGTTAACTGAGAAATTTGTATTGAGGATTTTTTCTTTTATTGTGTTAACCATTACACTATTTCCCCAAAAATTATTTTGGCGGGGAAATTACGAATCGAACGTAAATTAATAGCTTGAATGCTATTCGAAGTATCTCAATTACTTCACTACAGTTAATTTTTAATTTGTGCACCCGGTGGGACTCGAACCCACATCCTCGGTTTAAAAGACCGGAGCTAAACCACTTTTGCTACGAGTGCAAATTACCAATATGTCAAAGATCGTTTTATTTCATTAAAAAAGCGGAAACTTTTTAAGGGTGTCCGCTTTTTAGATATTATGTAATTTAATTAACTACTTTTCATCTTTATTAGCAGACATTTTTCTTCCATCACCATTATCATTGGCTTGCCATTTAATATTGACCATATGTCTCGCTACGAGTTGCATTGTTTGCGTTGTTAAATTTATTATTTTATTATATATTAACTAAAAAGTTTTAAATTTTATTACTTATTGTAAAAATATTTATTAACTACTAAATAAAAATTTAATATTAAAGTATAAATATAATCAAAAAATTTGAAATAAAAAAATATTTTATCAATTATTTTTATTAATAAATTTATTTTTCTAAATCTTTTAATTCTTGCTTAAGTTTTTTAATTCTTTCTTCTCTAGCAATATCTATTCTGTTTCTATATTTAGGTTTAAATTTAGACAATTTTGCTAATAATAATACTAGTGCAAAAAAAACTACTATAAATACAATGGCTATAGGGCCATCATCCATCATTAAAGTTATCATTTTATGTTTATTTTATTTATATATTCATTTGTTAATTATATGTGTATCTTCTACATTATTACGTATCTTTGTTCCTATTAATTTTTTAGAAAATTCTATATTTTTACAATTTATTTTTGCTTTTTCTAAATATGGAATATAATACTTAATATACTTTTCGTAATTATCTTTAATATATAATATTCTATTACTTTCTCCTATTGCAATAATATTTGAATCTTTATTTCTTTGTACAGTAATGAAATTGGGTTCAATTGGAAGTATATTTCCCCAATTTTTTTTAACATCTTTAGATATTATATTTTTATCTTGTAATATTTTTATAATATCATTATGAATTGCTCCTGTATGAAGTTCAATGAAAAGATCTCCTGAAAAAACTATAACTCCTCGAACATTTTTTGCAAATTCTTTAAGAGATTGCGGATTTTTTATAATTTCTAAATTTCCTTCTTTGTAAAAAACTTCTCCATTTCCTGATATTTTCTGTTGCTGAGATTTATATTTTTTTTCAAATTCACCAAATTCTCTAGGTACACCTGCAAGATGTGGATCTTTTTCTGTAAATTTATCAGCTAAACTTTCTCTTACAAGTTTTTTCATTTATTATAATTATATTAATTTAATCCTACTATAGTATATCCTGCTGTAGTAGTTTCATATACATTAAATAAACCATATTGTTTTTGAATAGCTTTAGTTTGAGCTATAGTTTCAAACAATACAAATTCATCGATATCGATCAAACTCTTGTCAAAACAATACAATATTAATTCAGTTCCTGAATAACTAGCTGCATAAGTTGCGTATGTAGATTTTTTAGTCATAAAGATAATAAATTTTCAGTTTCTTTTGTAATTATACCTTGCATTAAAATAGAATTTCCAAGTTCACCCCAATATTCAATTTTTTTAACTTTTTCAAATCCTAGTCTTTTAAACATTTGCAAAAGATGTTTATTTTCAACTGGAACTTGAACTATTGTACCATACGAATATTTTTTAAACAATTCTTTAACCATATCTTTAAATTTTCCTTCACCCCTAAATTCTTTATATATATAACTTCCCATGAATACGAGAAGACCTTCAGGATACGTCTTAGACACTAAATAACCGTGATCAATATATCCATATATAGTCTCAAATCTTGATTTCTGCAAATCGAGATTATCTTTTTCAATAAATTCTCGTACTAATGGCATATTATTAATTTATTTGTTAAATATAATAAAAATTCTTGATATAAAAAAATATTTTACTATTTATTTTTAAATTTATTCTTCTTTTATATATGCATTTTTAACATGTACATTCTTTTTTACAGCTGTTATAAAAGACCATGGGTTTTCAATTCCATATATTTCTTTTCTATAATTATTATCATAAATTATAATAATACAATAGGTTACTGGTTTTAATGGTACATAACCATCAAAAAATTTACGAGGATTGTATGGTTTAAAAAAATTATTCATTATAAAGGTTTTTCTCTATTTTACAATAAGATGGTAAATCTTCTTGTGTAAATACTTTATAAGAAATATGTCTACAGTATAAACTTCCATATATATGTTTTGCAATTCCTTTTAATGATGTTAAGTTAAAACAATTTGTACACATATAATCAGCATACACTATTTCAGGCCCGCCAACTAAAGATGTAATATTAGTACCCATACAATTAAAATCTTTTTCTATTATTTTAGGACACCCACTTAAGTTTGTTAAATTATCACAAGCATGAACACTAAAATTTCCATACACGTGATTAAATTTAATATATTTTGGAAAATTTTTAAATTCACCATTAATAATTATATCTCCGTTAACATCTATCGTTGAATCATTATTTATAGTATATTTAGTAATATAATGTTTTGCAAGCCATTTTTTAATTTTATAAGATGTACCTATGCCCATATCCTGTATAGGATCTGATTCATCAGTAAATTTTTCGTTAATATATTCTTTAACCAATTTCATTATTTTTCAGGATTTTTTAAATTTTCAATTTCTTTTTCATACGTAGATTCAGATTCACCAGATTCATGATATGAAAAAATATTTGACCATTTTCTATACGATCCGGCTTTTAACATGTGTTGAAATTGTGATCTTAGTTTAAATCTTACTATCATTGGTAATACTATTGATGATCTAATTATATCTTCACTGTATATTATTATAGGATTTATTATAATACAACTAAACCCTAGTTCATCAATTATAGTTTTAACATAATCAAATAAATTATTTATTTTATTATCTGATAATTTTTTAATTACTGGATGATTAAACCAAAAATCAATGTATCCATGTCTTACATATATAGTATAAATATACCAATTTTTATCTTTTTTACCAAATAATTCAGGTAAATTTTTAAATTGACTAACATTTCCGATTCCCATATCTGTGATAGGATCATTTTCTTCATTAGAAAATTTTTCGTTAATAATATATTCTTTTACTAATTTCATACTGCAATTCTTCCTTCTACTTTACATACAGCTTCTACGTCTTCCGTTGTAAATTTTGTTCCATTTAATTGAAATTGACAATGAAAAGCCCCTGAGCCTTGTCTAGTTCTATGTACTTCTTTTGGAGAATATTCTAAAGATATTAAATTATTACTTGAACAATTAAAATATCCCCATACTAAGTAGGGACATCCTCTTAAAGATGTCATATTACAATAAACTGCTGCAAATGCTCCACGAACAACGTTAAATTGAATGTATTCTGGTAAATTTCCATTTAATTTTCTGGTTAAGAAAACATCATCATATACATTGATCTTAAGATCATCTGTTAATTGATACGTTTTGATATTCATGCTTGTAAGCCATTTTTCAATTTTAACTTTATTCCCTATCCCCATATCTTTTATTGGATCACTATCTTCTGAAAAAATTTCGTTAAGCCAATCATTGTATGATGTAAATTTCATTAAATTTATTATTTTATATTCTATATATTTTAAATCAAAAAAGGATTAGAATACAAATTCTAATCCTTTTTATAAAAATAACTGAGAACCATATTTTGTGCATTTTAAGGAGTTAATTCTCCGGAGATTTT
>Ga0315284_10003407_pt1 | contig 22597 bp, 15 predicted proteins | sample YL17G09_16_MG_FD_203696 | JGI IMG/M metagenome (GOLD analysis project Ga0315284, IMG submission 203696) | Sediment microbial communities from Yellowstone Lake, YNP, Wyoming, USA - YL17G09_16 | ecosystem: Environmental > Aquatic > Freshwater > Lake > Sediment | place: USA: Wyoming | collected... | reverse complement strand
CTGGCTCTAGCTGTCTTCGACAGGTACGGCAATCACGTCAGCACCGCTCACACGAGGATGTACGACCGCATGAAGATGGATTCATACGGAATAACAAAGGAGAAGGATATCCCGTACTCGGCTCGCTTTGCCGCATGGGGCCCACCTTGAGGGCCGGTATTGACCCTGACAAAGTACCTCGTTGAGAGCATGCATCCACCGGCACTGGCTCTTGCTTCATTTGTGATGGCATACAGCTTCGAGACGGACGCGACATATAGGGCCGTGTTCCTGATGCCGAACTCCTTTGTGGCTCTGCAACGTGACGGGGAAACGAGTCTCCTCCTGAACACGATATGTGCGTTGCTTGTTATGGTTCCTGCCATGCTGCTATCGGGTTTCCTGGCATGGAGGGTCACGAAGGACGCTGCGGTCATTGGGCTGTCGTCACGGGAGAGACGGCTCTGGCATATAGGGACATTTCTGTTTGGCCTGCCTGCTTATATCACATACAGGCTGATGCGACCGGGGTGCGTTCTCACGGTGTGCAGGGACTGCGGGCGGGGCAGGCGGGTGGACAGAGACGTGTGTCACCACTGTAGCAGCGGGTGGGATACGCCGGAGCTTGAGTCACCCGCGTGGCGCGTGATTGGGACCCCGAAAGAAGGCCGGACAGTCTCCACATAGGCGCAGTGACATTGCCGCACTCACCCGGGTTCATTGTGGATTCCCGCCTGCGCGGGAATGACATGCGCAGGCCGGCTTCCACCATAGGCGGATAGAAGTGGCAGCGGTGGTGCGCGGGTCATTTGGCCATGATGCCGCCGAGGCCGCCGGAGATCAGGGTGGCGATATTCGTCAGGATGCGGGGCAGGGCCAGGCCGCCGCGGCAGGCCAGGTACTTCGGGCTCCATTCAGGACTGAATTTATCCTTATATTGTCGCAGGCCGCGGAAGTTGTAGAAATGCTCGCCGTGCCGGAAGACCAGGGCGCCGGCCTTGGACCAAAGGGGGGCCAGGGCGCGATTCTCCAGGCCCGACAACGGGGCCATTCCGAGATTGAACCACTGATAGCCCTCCTGTCTGCCCCATTGCATCAGCTCGATGAACAGGTAATCCATGATGCCTTCCGGACAGCTCGGCAGGTAGCGCATCAGGTCGATGGACAACTCCTCCTTGCCGGCGCCCTGCCAGAGATTGGCGAATGCGGCGATTCCCTCGGCGCCCTCCACGACGGCGATGGGGCACTGCGAAATGTACGCGGGGTCGAAACAGCCCAGCGAGAATCCCTTCTCTCTCGTGTTCCTCTCTCGCAGCCAGGCATCCGAGACGCGCTCCAACGGATCCATGATGGCCGGGACCTCGCCGGCGGGGATCACGCGGAACGCGTAACCGTTCCTCAAAAGCTTGTTGTGGGAATGTCGCAATCCCTTCCTGGCGTTGCCGTCGAGCGAGAAGGACGCGAGGGACACCCTCGCCTCTTCCCCAAGCTTCAGGAACATCATTCCCAAATCCGTGTACAGTTCGGGAACCTGCACGTCGACCTGGTAGAACACGGGTTGGCCCTCGTAACGGTCGCAGATCTCGAGAAACTTCCAGGTGAGGTCCTCCCATTGCTCCTGGGGTCCGACCGGATCGCCCATGGCGACCCAGGTGCGGTTCTCGACGGCGTACATGATGAACGCGTCGTGGTTGTCGCTGAAAACGAACTGCTTGTCGCCCAGCAGGGCCAGATGGGCATAGGTCCGTGGCGAGCCCTTGACGATCTCCCGGACCTTCGCCAGCGTGGTTTGGTTCAGTGTCTCCGGCTTGGGCCGCCCCGGCACCAGGAGCCGCGCCGCCGCGTAGAGAAGGATCAAGCCGACCGCGCCCGCCGTGGCGCGCAGGAAACGCGGAGCTTCATCCTGGAACGTGAATCGCCACCACAGGTCGTGGGAATACTCCACGTGCTTGTAGGCGAACAGGCCCAACCACACGGAGCACAGCAGGACGATAGTGATCAGCGTCATCCACCCCGGATTGAATCGTTGCGTCGTCAAAGATGCCTTGCGGTAGAACTGGCTTCGGCAGGGCAGGAGGACCGCGAGCATGACGCCGAGGATGATCGCCTCTTCGTAGTCCAGGCCCTTGAGCAGCGAGAAGCCGATGCCGGCCACGAGCAGCAGGATCGTAAGGTGGTACGCGCCATCCAGGCGCCGTTGGAGGCCGCGAGCCAGAATCAGCAGCGCGGCGCCCGTGAGGCTGCCGAGGAAATGGGACAGCTCGATCGCCGGCAGCGGAAGCAGGTCCCGAAGCGCCTCGAACCGGCCCTTGACCGGCGGCAGCGCGCCGGAGAACAGAAGGATCGCGCCCGCCACGAAGACCGCGAACGCGAAGACCTGCGGTGCAACGGCGGATCCCCATTTGCCGAGGTGAATTCCGATCCGTTGCACCAGCCTCGTCGGCTGCAGGGCTTCGTGAATCGCGAGCATCAATGAACCCAGCAGCAGGGGCAGGATGTAGTAGATCAGCCGATAGAGGAGCAGGGCCGCCGTCAGGGCCGGTGCATCGCCGCCATCAGAGAGGGAGAACAGGATGACCGTCTCGAAAACGCCGAGGCCGCCGGGAACGTGGCTGATCATCCCGGCCCCTTGGCCGAGCATGAAGATGCCGAGAAACTTGGGGTACGTGATCTGCATTTGATGCGGCAGCAGCACATAGAGGACCGCGGCCGCCAGCAGCCAGTCGGTCGATGCGACTATGATCTGGCCGGCGGACAGGGCGGTCGAGGGCGTCCGCAACTGCCACCCGCGAATGGCGATGGGCCGACGCCGCAGCGGGACGGCGAGCATATAGAGGCCAACGGCTGCAAGGCACCCGACGCCGACGATCCAGATCGACTGAACGGGCAGGTGAAGCTTCTGCGGCAGGGGCACGTACTGCGGCTCCAGCACGAACGACATGCCGGCGACGAGAAAGAACCCGAGCCAGACCGTGATGCCGCAGAACACGACCAGCTCGGCGATTTCGCCGGCGGACAGCCCGAGGGCCGAGTAAATTCGAAACCTGGCGGCACTGCCCCCGACCACCGTGGCATTATGGCTGAACGCGTAGCCGATGAACGAGGCGAGCGCGAGCTTGCGATAGGGCAGCGGATGGCGGGCATACACGAGGGCCAGGGCGTCGCTGGCGGTCAGAACGAGGTAGTTGAGGATGGTGAGCACGAAGGCGGCCAGCAGGTCGCCACGAGGCACCCGCTGGACCTGACGAGCGATATCGTGGAGGCGATAGTCCTTCAGCTCGTGATGAATGACAACGGCGGCCAGGACGAACAGGCAGACGCTGATAATGGAACCGACGTTTCTAATGAGTTTTCGTTTCATCGTTCGTATTCGCCGAGTCTCTCGATGCAGAACAGGCAAGAGCCTGAATCGCGCCGGCTATTCTACCGATATTCTCCGCCGGACGTAACGGGTATTCTGTGTAGTCGAGAAGGTGGATGCGCGACAAGATTGTGGCGGAGCAAGCATGAGGTTGTGGGTGGCAGCGGCAAGCGCAAGCTTGCCGATGGTTTGTCCCTTCGCCATCGGCAAAGCCTTCGGCCTTGCCGCTGCCACCCCTTCAATCGCCGCTTTCTTGTCGTACACCCGGAAGAGTCTTGTACCCCATCTTGCCGTAGGCAGCAACGAACACAGGCGCAAACCTGTGGCACCCTCGATCGCCCGTCTTGTCGCGCGGGTGGCCAAAAAAGGAGGCAGGCTTTGGGGCCTGCCTCGCATGGTGTGTTTGCACGATTCAGATGTTCGCTACGGCCAGAACTGGCGGAGGTAGTCGATGCTCTTTTTCGCGATGGTCTCGGGGTCGGGGTCGTATTTGAAGACCTCGACGGAGAGCCACTTGTCGTAGCCGACGCTACGGACGGCTTCGGCGATGGGTGCGTAATCGACCTCGCCCATGCCCGGGCCGTAGAGGTTCGGGTCGTTCACGTGGAAATGGCCGATGTCCTCGACCTTTACCGAGCGGATGACCGCCGGCACGGGTTTGGCCTCGGAACTCATCGCCTTGACGTCGAGATGGATCTTGAAATTCGGATGGCCGATCTCGCGAACCATCTTCATGCCTTCCTCGACGGTGTTGATGAAGTTCGTCTCGGCGGGCGAGAGCGGCTCGAAGCAGATCGTCAGGCCCAGCTTGTCTGCCCGGTCGAGCAAGGAACTGAGCAGATCGACCGCTCGGCGCCAGGCGCCTTCTTTCGTCTGGCCCTCGATGACGCTTCGCTGCTTGGGCGAGCCGAGGACCAGGACCTTTCCGCCGAGGTCGGCGCACAGGTCGAGCAGGGCGGCGAAGTAGTCCCGCGTCCGCTGCCAGGCGGCCTGGTCGGGCGTGGTCATGTGCAAACCCTTCGGCCCGGCGAGCAGCCAGTGCAGGCCGACCATCTCGAGCCCGTGGTCCGCGATGACCTTGCGGGTCTCTTTTCGCTGCTTCTTCGTGACCTCGGTCGCGGACGGGCCAAGCGTGAACGGCGCGATCTCGATGCCGTGATACCCCAGCCGGCTCGCGACCGAGCAGACCTCGGCCATCGGTCGGGCCTCGAACATCTCGTTGCACAGGGCAAATCTCATCCTCGTTCCTTGAAAGAAGAGACCTAAGTGACGAAAAGGACCTAAAGGCTGGCGTCGCCATTTAGGTCCTTTTCGTCTTTGTCGTCCTTAGACTTGTTCCGGCACCACGAACGGCTCGCGGTAGTTGCGCTTCAGGAACATGTTGGCCATCTCACTGCACTCGCCGACGTATTGCTCCTTCGCGGGATCCATCGTGAGCATCGGGCCTATCGTGATCGGCTCTTTCGTGAGGTCCACCTCGTTGGCGGCCAGATGATCGAGCATCCTGTTGAACGAGTCCATCATCTCGGCGTTGTCGCCGATGGCGGCCTCGATCTCGTCGGGCGTCGCCTTCTTGCCCAGGCGGTAGGAGGTGTTGGCCATGTGGCACAGGGCGGCGGAAAGATGCCCGACCTCGATGTCGGCATTCTGGTCGCTGCGCTTGTGGCTTCGCACGGCCTTGATGAAGTTCTCATGGTGCCCCTCGCCGCCGCCGCCGGAGAACTGCTTGATCTTCTTGCCGTCGTTGTCGAAGACCCAGCCGCCGCCGTCGCCGGCGGGGAAGTAGCCGCCCTCGCACTGCACGAAGTCGCCGATATCGACGCCGGTCTTGCGGTAGTTGTCCATGGTGCGGACGCCCTTCTTGGTGGGCAGCCCGCGCACCTCGAAGATCAGCGGCGCCGGCCTGTAGTCGAAGAAGGCGATCTGGGTATTGGCCGTCTCGCCCGTGTCGCCGACTTCGCGGACGCCGAACCGGCCTCCGATGCTGAAGGCCCGCGTCGGCAGTCCCGGATCGCCCAGCGCCCAGCGGGCGATGTCCATCTCGTGGGGACCCTGGTTGCCGATGTCGCCGCAGCCCGTGTTCCAGACCCAGTGCCACACGTAGTGCAACTGGTCGCGATGCAGAGGGACCATGTCGGCGGGACCGCACCAGAGGTTGTAGTCCACGCTCGCCGGGACCGGCTTGGGCCCGTTCGTCCCGTGGACGATCCCGTTGGTTCCTGGGCCGCGGCCTTTGTAGCAGAACCCGCGGACCCACTTGATGGCGCCGATGTTGCCCTGGCGAATCCACTCGAACGCCGCTTTGTGGGCCTCGGACGAGCGTTTCTGCGTGCCGATCTGGACGATGCGGTTATACTTTCGGGCGGCCTCGACCATCTTGCGGCCTTCCCAAATCTCGTGGCACGCGGGCTTTTCGATGTACACGTCCTTGCCCGCCTGGCAGGCCCAGACCGTCACCAGCGCGTGCCAGTGGTTCGGCGTGGCGGAGGTGATCGCGTCGATCTCCTTGTTGTCCAGGAGTTTGCGCATGTCCGTGTAGGTCTGGAGTTTGACGCCTCTCTCCTTCTCAAAGCTGGCGGCTCTACTCTCGACGTGATCGCGGTCGGCATCGCAGATGGCCACGAGGCGGACACCTGGAATCTTGCTGAAATAACCCATATGGCCGCCGCCCTGGCTTCCGACGCCGATGATGCCCAGGCGGATGTCATCATTGGCCCCGAGCACGCGCGAGGCCGGTGTTGCCATGGCCAAGCCGGCCCCCACGGCCATCGAACTGCGGATGAAATCCCGACGTGTCAATTTGCTCATAGTCTGCCCTTTCCCTTTTGTATTGATGATTGACGATTTCAAGAGAGTCCGGACTCCTCTTTAATCAATCATCCATCATCCATAATCAATTATGTGCCCGCGTATTCACGGTAAAGATCAGCCACTTTGCCCTGTTTATCGTCACCCTTGTGGAAGTAGAAGCAGTACTTGAACGTCGCGCTCTGGCCGGCCGGGATCACGAAGTTTCCCGCGCCGGCGGGCTTCTTCTCGAAATCGTGGATGCCGAACGGATTGACGGCGAACAGCCCGTAGTCCCGGACGTGCCACCACGTCGGGTGCCGCGGGTTCTCCGGATGATCGAAGATCGCGATGCCGACGACCTCGCCGCCGACCGGCCCGTAATAGTCGCACCATGTGGCCCGCTTGCCCCATGTAGCATCATCCGTCATGCCTTCGCTGTTGATGATGTGTCCCTTGGCCACTTTGCCTTTCGTCTGCATGGTGGGAGTCAGGCGGATGGCCATCGACCCTTCCTTCGTATCGCCCATCGTCACCTGGCCGTTGGATGCCTGGATCGTGACCTCGAAGTCCATCATCGTGCCTTCGGGCCGGTTGTAGAACCGGTGCGTCCGCGTGTCGGTGCAGACGAGCTTGCCGTCCGGCGCGACCCAGTTGTTCTGCGACTTGATGACGCCGACCTTGGGCCCGGAGGTGATTTCGAGGAACTTGTCGTGTACGATCGTTCCCTTGCCGTCGGACCAGAAATCGACGCCGTTCACGTCGCCGTGGGTGTACCAGAGCGACTTATGATGAGGATGATCGTGCTCCTCGTCCGGCCCGCCGTCCTTGATCGGCCAGTGCCGGATGACCGGTGCACCCGTCGGGCCAATCACCGGATAGAAGTACGGCCGGATCACGTCCTTCATGCAGTACTCCGTGAACAGCTTGCCGTCGATCTCCACCGTGACCTTCTTGTCCTGCTCGGTGATCTTGACGCCGCCGGCGCTGGGCTTCGGAGCCGACTGGGCCTTGGCCACCATCTGCGCGAAGACCTCTCGCTGCTCGGCCAGGGCCTTGACCAGGTCGGCGGGTTTGGTCCGCCCCTCCAGCAGGACCCAGCCGTCGTAGTTCGTCGCGACGAGCAGATTGATCAACTGCTGGTACGGGTAGTCGTTGAGGTTCAGCTCGCGGACGTGGGCCGTATCGCCGAACCGCGAACGCACGAGGTTGAAGTTGTACTCCAGACCCTGACCCTCAAGGTCCTGCGAGTTGCAGTTCCAGCAGACGCCGACGTTGGGATGGTTGGCCACGTCCATGATCGCCTTGATGGTGGGCAGCAGGGAGCATCCGCCGTGGACTTCCAGCCGCAGCTTCTGGCCGTACCCGGCGGCGAATTCGCCCAGCTCATTCAGGGATGTGCCGATCTGCTTGATCGTCTTCTCGTACGGCACGCCCTTGGGCAGGTCGTTTGGCTTGACCTTGACGCCCAGCCCGCCGCAATCGTGCGACAGCTTGATGTAGTCCTTGGCCCCGGCGATGTCCTTCGCCAGCTTATCGCTCTCGGGGTAATGGAACGAAAAATTCGTGCCCATGCCCACCAGCACCACGCCGCTGTCGGCGAAGCGGGCCTTGACCTCACGCCGCTGGGCATCGGTCAGGTTCGACTCTACGCCGTGAGCGTGCTCCACTCGCAGCTCCACACCCGGGACTCCGGTCTTCTTGCAGTTCGCGATAATCGTCGGCAGGTCCCAGTCCTGGCCCCAGAGGTAGGTCACCAGCCCGAACTTCATCTTCGAGCCCGAATTGCCGGCCAGCACCAGGGTCTGGCTCAGCGGGCCGGCCGCGAGGACCCCCGCACCCCAAACGACTGAACTTGCGAGAAATTCCCGACGCGTGCTGCGAGCTTGGCTCATACTGCCGCCTTTCCCTCTAAACGATGTGCCTTAAAACTGGAGTTCTGCAAAATAGAGATGGGGCTTATATTATTCAAGGAACTCCAATCGAACGAGAACAACGCATCTCCTGCGTACCCATCCATTCGTTCCCACAGTGACCCGAAAGCGCCGATCGGCCGAATCGCCGCTGCCCACAACATCCACCGCAGCACTTTGCCCATCCTCGAACGGCGCCAGTAAAGACGGATTATCCGCCTCAAAAATTGCACTGTCAAGGCAAAACCACGTGCCCGGGTGCCGGGTCTGCAGGAGGCATGCTTCGTCGCCCAGCCGAAAGCCGTGAGCGGCCGCAAGTGCGACCGGATCAAGTACTTGATCTGGGCGCCCTGGATGGGCCTTATTCTCTACCTGCTGACTCGCCACGGCATTCGCGCCGTGGACTTCTTCTTCATGATGGAAAGCCCCGTATCGCTCGACGGGCCAAGTCGCCACCCCATCTACCTGACGGTAACCGGCCTGATCTTTGTGCTTTCCCTGTCCGTGGGCAGAAGGGCCTTCTGCCATGCCGGTTGTTGGATGGCGCCGTTCATGGTTCTCGGCGCCAGAATCCAGCGCCGTCTGAGAATTCCCGCTCTCCACCTGCGTGCCGTGCCGGAGAAATGCGTTCAGTGCCGCATCTGCACGGCCGGCTGCCCGATGAGCCTTGACGTCACCGGCATGGTCCAGCGCGGCGATATGCATTCGTCGGAGTGCATCCTTTGCGGAAGCTGCGTCGATTCGTGTCAACACAAAGCGATCCGCTATTCTCTTGGAATCGACCGCAAAGCCAAACCATGAGGTCGAGTCTACGTCTTGCCCATGAGCCCCGCCTCTGCCGTTGCGTGATCCGGCGTGCTGCTTTGGCATACTCGGCGACTTCCTGGGCCTTTTCTTGCGGGATGACGATGACGCCGTCGAAATGCAAGTGGGGCTTTGCATTTGTAGGTGAGGTTGTTGCTTTTTTCCGACCGGAGGGGTAACCTGACCGTATGAAGCCGAAACAGACTGATCTTAATCGTTGAAGAAGTGCGAAGACCACGTATGCTCACAACGTCAACCTTGGGAAGTCAGCCCAATGCCTGATTTTGAGTTTTCATCGCATGCGAGAGAGATGCTGATCGAGCGCAGAGTCCTTGAAGAATGGGTCTGGCGGACAGTCGACACCCCGACAAAGAAGAAAATGAGCGTGGATGGAAACCTGCATTATACAAAATCTATTCGGGAACGGGAAGGCCGTGTGCTTCACATCGTCGTGAATCCGAACGTTTTGCCTCATCGCATTGTAACCTTGTTTTTTGACCGTCGCCTGGGAAAAAGCAAATGAGACTGAAAATCGATAGAGAGAACGACGCGCTTTATTTTCGTCTGGACGAAGCTGAAATTGTCGAGTCAGAGGAGGTTCGACCCGGTGTGATTTTGGACTTCGACAAAGACAACAACGTAGTGGGCATCGAAATCCTGTCACTGAGCACGCGAGTGTCGCCAGAGAAGTTGCGCATCATACAAGTCGAGACTGTGTAACCGCGGCTGATGGGAAAAGCTCATGTAGGCCGAGAAGGAAATGAACCCAATCGATTACTTTCGGGACCTCTCAAAGGAACTGGCAGCCGTCCAGAACCGGATTCGCAACTTGATCGGGGATGCTCACTGGCCCTCTGACGGAGCATGGAAGGAGAGTGTCTTGCGTGCTGTGCTCCGAAGGTATCTCCCCCCATCATTTACAGTCGGTTCGGGATTCATTTTGACACCTGAAGGCGTCAGTACTCAAATAGACATTCTTGTCTGTGATGATTCCGCGCCAATTCTGTTTCGTGACGGCGACTTCTTGATATCGACGGCAGATTGTGTTCGTGCCGCGGTAGAAGTCAAGACACAGCTTTCATCGACGCAGATCCTTGATGTGTTTGACAAGCTCAACCAGATTTCGTCGCTCATGAGATGCCGTTGCGTGTATCCTCCTCCATTCCTCGGACTGTTCTGCTATGGGCGCGCCAGCAGTGAAGCGACGATCATTCTTGATGCCTTAGAACGAGCAAACGGTGAGGCTGTCAACTATGAAATACGGGCCCTATGCTTTGGTCATAGCCAGTTCTATCGGTTTTGGGAGTTCGATCCACGTGGCGCGTCCAACCAGCCGTATAACTCATGGCACGCCTATGAGTTGCCAGAGATCGCGCCTGGCTATTTCGTTCATAATCTTCTCGAGTTCCTCTTTCCTCGTGCCGTTGAAAGAGCCGAGAGCATGTGGTATCCAGTGGATGGGAAAGAGCGATACCTTGTTGCAGCCAAGAGAAGAGGGAATGGCTAACATGCTCGGCTGCTCACCTAAGCGCCGATAGCCAAGCCTTATCAAAACAGTGTCTTGGCCTACTTGACGGAGTCGTCTTCGGGCAGGTTGAGCTTCTTGTAGAGGCCGCGGCGGCCTTCTTTGTCGCCGTCCATGATGGCGCGAGCGTACTCGGCGACTTCCCGGGCCTGTTCTCGCGGGACGACGATGACGCCGTCGCCGTCGGCTATGATGACGTCGCCTGGCCGCACGAGGACGCCGCCGCACTCGATGGGACGGTTGACCGATTCGATCTCATTGCGGCCGGGACGGATGCCGCGCGCCACCTGGCGCAAGTACAGCGGCATCTGCTCGGTGGCGACTTCGTCGGTATCCCGGCCCCCGGCGTTCGTGACCACGCCGACGCAGCCGCCCAGCTTCCAGCCCATGATGTTGTTCGAGCCGATCGTGCCGACGTCGGAGTCGGGTGCGTCGTCGATGACCAGGGCGGTTCCCTTGCGAATCAGCGGCATGAAGGGCTCCGGGGTCAGCTTGTTGTACGTCTCGCCGACCCATTTGTCGAACGCGGCCGTTTCCATGTGTGGGGCAGGGGGCTTGTTGGTTGGGACATAGCGGGCCGTGACCGCGATGCCGACGAATCGGTGCCTGTAGTGCGTCGTGTCCTTCCAGGCGGCGTGGATCGCCGGCGACATCAGCATCACGTTCGTCAAACCCACCTTGTCCAGCCCGTCCGTGACATCGGAGACCCGCAGCCCGTCGAACAGCTTGAGAGTCCTCATGTCCTCCTCCTCGGTGTAGACCTTGCTCTCCATGAAGTTCCTGCCCGCCCGCAGGTCTTCCGCCGCCGGCTTGGGACTCTGCTGAGCTCCCACGGGGACCGAAACCAGGGCCATCCATATCGCTGTGACGACGAGCAGAGTTGCCGCCACGGCCAGGGTCAATGCTCTTCCACTTCTGCGATTCATCATTTCTTGCCTCCACAATTCATCGAGTGAGTCATCGATTCTGCGGCCGGCCCGTCCAGCCTGCGCCACTACTATACTTTCAGTTGTCGCCGGCGGGAAGGCGCAAGACGTGAATCGGCGCAAAGAAAAAGCCCCTGCGGAGCCGGTGCGAGGATATTCCCAAAGCCAATTTAGGTTATGTTTGAAATACCCGCCAGATGCTGCCCAGGGGCCAAGGTTCAATCAATTGTCTTCATGTCCCTATGTTGCCATGATCGCATTCGCCAAGAAACTCACTTACCTGTTTCGGTGACTCGACTCTTGTCGTTCTACATGTCGAATCGGCAGGCGCCACAATGATACTTGAGTCTTTCTGGAAGCCCTCGGCCGGCGAGGAACCCCATCGGGCGAGCGGGCAAATCGCTGTTGGAGGGGGGCCATCTTCCCCCATTTCCCAAGCTGCCCCAGCCAACATGGACTCGCCGCACAGCCGTTCCCCCGTGTATGACGGTCTGCCTCACTTAGCCCCGATAACCTGTGAAGCCGCACCGAAGAAAATTTGACCGCCGGATCAAAAAATCTGCAGCGCACGTGAGAATCACGAAATCAACGCGGGCGACAACATGAAGGTCCGGTTGCTGACGGAAGCCCGAGAAAGCATGGCTGCCGGCCGGAATTGGAGGATGTCCGGAGACTTTTTCCGGACCGCCAGCAGCGATCCCCGGTGCGGTCCGGCCCTGCCGCAATCCTGTCGTGCGCCCTCGCCCGTGTGTCCACAATCTCTGGCTTGCGAGCGGAATGCACGTCGGATAGGATAGGACCCGGCATTGTTCGTACACTATACAGGTTGGACCGTGAAATGAAGATCGAGATTACTGAGAATACATCCATTGGGGAGGACGAGCTGACGTTCAGGACCTCGCGGAGCGGCGGTCCCGGCGGGCAGAACGTCAACAAGCTCAACACGCGGGTCACGGTGCTCTTTGACGTGACCGGCTCGCCGAGTGTGTCCGACGAGCAGAGACTGCGCATCACAAGCAGGCTCTCCAATCGGATCGACAAGCGGGGCATCTTACGCGTCGTCTCCCAGAAGCATCGCAGCCAGGAGGCCAACCGTCAGGCGGCGGTGGAACGGCTGCGGCAACTGTTGCAGGAGGTTCTGACGCCCGCGCCTCTCCGCAGAAAGACCAGGGTTCCCACGGCCGCTCGCGAGCGCAGGTTGGAGAACAAGAAGCAGCGCAGCCGCCGCAAGAGCGAGAGATCGAAAGGAGATTGGGGGCAATAGCGGCAGCGGGGGCGTGCTCGGGCGGGTCGAGGCTACTTGGCTCGGCGATTGCGCGAGGCCAGGAAAACGACCACCGCCGTGATGATCATGAGCACCACGACTTCGCTTGGGCTCAGCAACAGGCCTAACACATCTTGTCTCCGTACAACGCTACCATACCTCGTCGCGGACCGGCCGACACGTCAACCGCCCGACATCGGACCATATTGAAACACAAAACCCGATACGCGTCCAATCGATTTATGTTTTCGGCAAGGCCAATGCGATGGTATTCCCGCGAAGGCGGGAATCCAGGAACCCTCCGCATGGACCCATGCCCGTGCCGTGGGCGAAACTCGCCGTCCCGGAATTCTCGCATTTTCCATGTAATAGATTTCCGTTTCGGGCGTCTTACTCTGTGAAGGGCGCGATATGGAATGGATGATCGAACAAGTGAATAGGATGGGCGAGACCTTCGTGGGACTTGCCTTGCCGATGCTCCTGACATCGACGGCGTTGATCGCCTTCGTCTTGTCTGTGGAGTTCTTCCTGCGAGTGCGAGTTCGAGCCGCACTGCGGTACTGGCTCGTCGTATCAGTCCTTGCCTATCTGCTGTTGACACCCTTACTCTCACTGAATCCTCCTTCTACCCATTGGCTTGCCGGCACGGCTGCCCATGCAGATCCGACGTTCCCCGCGCCGGCAAGCCACACAAACGCTCCCCTATCCCGGCCCATCACCGGACAATCCCAGACCACCGTGGCGGGGGTAGGGGAGCGACCACTAAGCCTGACGTGGCAGGGGGCCGTATTCGTGTTCTGGTTGGCCGGCGTCTTCGCCGTCAGCGGTATACTGTCGCATCGTGCCCTGGCCGCATACCGGCGGATCGACGGCTCGCTCACGGCCAATCTGCTGATGAGAGACATTCTCGCCTACTGCTGCAAGCGCATGGGCATCCGGAGCAAGGTGCAACTGAAGATTTCCGAGGATGGGACTGTGCCCGTCGTGTGCGGGCTGTTCAGGCCCGTCATCGTCGTGCCGCGAAACCTCGCCCCCACGCTCGGCTCTCGCCACCTGCGCGACGTGCTCTTCCACGAGCTGGCCCACGTCAAGCAGCTCGATCTGTGGGTGCATCTTGTCCAGAATTGCGTGCAGGTGCTGTACTTCTACAACCCCTTGCTCCTGCTCGTTCACGCCGCCCTGCGACGGCTCCGCGATGAGGCGGCCAACGAAGCCGTGATCGACACCATCGGCGACGCCGGCCGTTCCTATACCCAGCGCCTCGCCGACGTCGCAACCCTCATGACCAGACCCCCGGCCCCCAGCCTCAACCTCATCGCCGTCGCCTGACAAAAGCAAAGGGCCGCGCCAATCGCACGCGGCCCCTGAATTCATCCAGTCTTGTCTCGGCATCGTTAGAGCATCCGCCGTCTACGAAGCCAAGCAATGAATCCGGTGCCCAAGCTGCCGAGCAGCAATGCTCCAGGCGCAGGAATCGTGGGCTCGGTCTCGACATAAGTGCGGAATCGCATGTCGCCTTCCGTACCGAGGTTTCCCAACTGCCAAGTGCCACTCCCATTATCCCATTGCCAAAGGGCACCGCCGGCGTAGGACGCCGGGTCGGACTGGTAGCCTACGACGACACTACCGCCTGGACCGCTCGGAAGGACCACGATAGAGTACATCTGGCCCGCTGTGATGGAGATGTTCAGGGGAAGGAAGTCGATGGGTGGGGTCCAGTCGTCAAAAGGCATAGGGTTGGGCAGAGTAACGGACCCGAGGACGGTTGGGCCGGGTTGGCTGGCTACCGTGTCTCTGATCTGCACGGTCGGTGCCACCTCTGGGAAAGCACTCATGTGTGCGCTGCCGATCTGGACGTCGCCCAAGAGGCCGGTGAGGCCCGCCGTGAAGGTCTGGCCCAATTGACCCCAATTGGCTTGCCCACTGTTTGCAAGCTCTTGGTTCTGGTCCAGAATGGGCAAAGCCCACGCGGACGAGCTTGCCAACAACAATGAAACGACGACACATGCTCCAAGCACTCTCTTCATCATCCTTACCTCCATTCCTCTCCACCTGACCTCAACCACCCGAGCCGGACTGTGAGACGTACTCCACAGGATAGACAAACTGCCGGCACAGAATGCCCCTGGAGCTTCGTTCCCGTTCCGTCGGTTTTGCTCAATGGTCCTCAGACGTGATCCATCACGATATGTCCTGACTCCACCACTTTGAATTTTATCGTGCCCTCGCGGGATTTGTCAATACAAAAATCCCCTATTCTCCCTGGAACACCCAAAGTGTCGCGTGGTGTCGAGCTTGCGCCGGGCTTCCGTGGGGTCAGCACTGCCCACCATTCGAGCGACAGGCCTTCTTCCCGTGGATTCGCTGGCCATTAGTACTTCAGGGAGCAGGTCACAGACTACGGCTGCTTCACCGCATCTCGCGGCAGCGGCCAGCGGACCCGCGAGGTGCGCTGCAGCGGGGTGAGGCATTCTCTTCGGCATTTTTGTTGAAAAGTCGTCGGCCGTCTGGTACAAGTTCCCAGACGGTCAGGCTGGGTGCAAGGAAGGCTGTCATGGCGGTTCAGTTTGTTCTGGGGCGCAGCGGGACGGGCAAGACGAGCTATTGCGTTCGTTCGATTGCCGATGCGCTGCAGGAGCGGTCGGAGCAGCCGCTGCTTTTCCTCGTGCCGGAGCAGGCGACGTATCAGGCGGAGCGGGCGATCCTGTCCGACCCGCGGGTGGGGGGCTATCACCGGCTGCACATCCTCTCCTTCGACCGGCTGCAAACGCTCCTGCTGGGCAGGCACACGGCCCGGCCGGCCATCTCGCGAATCGGCCGGGAAATGCTCATCCACAAGGTCCTGCGCGATACCAAAGACAAGCTGGGAATCTTCGGCCCATCCGCTCTGCTGCCCGGTTTCACGCGGCAGATGGCCGGCATGGTGTCCGAGCTGCATCACTATGCGCTCTCGCCCGAGGACGTGGATGATCTGGCGGGCCGGTTGCAGAAGGGCGAGGGCAATCGCCTGACGGCCCTGAAATTCGCCGATATCGCCGTGATCTTCCACCGGTATTCGCAGCTTCTGGAGGGCAAGTTCGTCGATCCGGATGCCCAGGTGAACGCGGCCTGCAAGGCGGTCGCGGGGGCGGATTTCGTCAAGGGGGCAAGGCTCTGGATCGACGGGTTCGCCGGCTTCACAGGCGGCGAGCTGGCGATCCTGGGCGAGCTGCTCAAGGCGGCCGATCACGCCTTCATCGCGTTTTGCGTCGATCCCGCCCGCGTCGGATCGATCACCTGTAGAGACGCAAAATCTTGCGTCTCTACCGCTCCGCCGCCGGAGGGCCTGTTCGAGCCGGTCGAGCGGACGTATCTCGATCTGCTCCATTGGGCGGCCGAATCCAGGATCCGCGTGACCCAGCCGATCCTCCTGAGCCAGGTGCGCCGGTTCGACGCCTGCCCGCCGCTGGAGCACGTCGAGCGGAATATCTTCTGTCCGGGGGCGGCCCAGTCGAAGGCAGCGGGCAGGGTACGCCTGATTTCCGCGCCCAACCTTCGCTCGGAGATACAGTTCGTCGCTAGGCAAATCCTCAGTCTCGTCCGCGACAAGGGATACCGGTACCGCGAAATCGCCGTGGTCGCGTCGGACCTCAACCAGTACGAGCCGTACGTGCGGGCGTACTTCGACAGCTACGGCATCCCGTTCTTCATCGACAAGCGTAAGCCCCTCGACCAGCACCCGGTCGTGGAGCTGATCTGCACGGCCCTGGAGGCGGTCACGAGCGGCTTCGATCACGCGGACGTCTTCGCGTACCTCAAGAGCGACTTGGCCTCTATCGAGCCGGCCCGGATCGACCTGCTCGAAAACTACTGTCTGGCGTTGGGCGTGGACGGCCGGGACTGGCTCAGCAGCGAGCCGTGGCGATTCAAGGCCGCCGATGATGCGGACTTCGACGAGGACGCGATCAACCGCATTCGCGGGCAGGTGATCGGGCCGTTGCTTGCGCTGCGGCAGGCCCTGCACCTCGACGGCAACGCTCAGAAGACTCTGACGGCCGGAGCATTCACCCGCGGCGTTTTCGCCCTCCTGGACAGCCTGCACGTGCGTGAGTGGTTGAACAAGTGGGTGGAGCAGGCCCGCGAGCAGGGCGACCTGAGCACGGCCGACGAGCATCGGCAACTCTTCGATACGCTGATCGACGTCTTCGACGAGCTTGCCGAGGTTTTCGCCCACGACGAGATGGCCGCGCAGGACTACTTTGGAATCCTGCACTCGGCGTTTTCGCAGATGACGTTGGCGTTCATCCCGCCGAGCCTGGACCAGGTGCTCGTCGGCTCGATCGAGCGAAGCCGTCATCCGAGCCTCAAGGCGGTCTTTCTGCTCGGCGCCACGCAGAAGCAATTCCCTATCCCCATTCCCGCCACGGGCGTGCTGACCGACGAGGACCGCACAGCCGCCGAGACGGCCGAGTTTCACATTGCGCCGGCGATGGCTCAATCTCTTGCGGACCGCCAGTACCTCGCGTACATCGCGTTCACGCGGCCGTCGGAGTTTCTGTGCATCAGTTTCCCGTGCCTCGACGAGAAGGGCGGCCCGGTCGCCCACTCCCATTTCCTCGACGATCTGGAATTGCTGTTCGACGATCTGCACGAGGAATTCGTCGGGGACAATCTGCCGGAGCTTGACGAGGTCCGCGATGCGGCGGAGCTGACGGAGCTGCTCTGCACCCGCCTCGGCACAGATGCATTCCTGCCCGACGCCGGCGACAAGGACCGGCTCAGTGGACTGCTCGATGCGATGCGATCTGCCGGCGATCAGGAGGCGATTGTCCGGCCGGTTGCCGCCGCGTTGAGTTATGATAACCTTGCCGGCCTCGATCCGGCCGTTGCGAAGGAGTTTTTCGGCCGGGAGATCGGGGGCTCCGCGACCCGTCTCGCCGCCTTTGCCGTCTGCCCCTACAAGTACTTTGCGAACTATACGCTCCAGTTGAAGCCGCGACGCGAATTCAAGCTGGAACCACTGGACTTGGGCCGGTTCTACCATGATGTTCTGGATCGCCTGCAGAAACGCCTGTCGGCCGAGGGGGAGAGCTTCGCCTCCATGAAAGAGGACCGCCTCGTGCAGCTTCTGGACGAGCAGATCGCAAAACTCATGGAGCAGGATACGTTCCTCTCGAAATTCGTGCGGCGGTCCGCGCACAACGCATTCGTCGTCTATAGCGCCGGCGAGGTCCTGCACGAGTGCGTGCCGGACATCGCCCAGATGGTTCGGGCGGGCTCCTTCCGGCCCCGGCTGTCGGAGGCGGCCTTCGGGCACGTGGCGGATGCGTCGAGCCAGTTCAGCCGATTCGAGCTGCCGCTGCCGGCTGGCCGCGTGCTCGTCCTGAGCGGCAAGATCGACCGGCTCGACATCGCCGAGGTCGGCGGCAGGAAGGCGGCGCTCATCTTCGATTACAAGCGGACGCAGAGCGGCGCCCGCTTCGACTGGTCGAGGTTGTACTACGGCCTCGACGTCCAGCTCGCCGTGTATATGCTCGCCGTGCACCACGCCGGCGTCGCGTACGCGGATGATATTGCCGGGGCGCTATATCTGCCCATCGAGGCGGCCCCCAAGAGGGCCACCCCGGCCGAGTTCGGCGAGGAAAGCCGCAAGTTCCAGCGCAAGGCCCGGGGCATCATCAACGGCGCCTACTGCGGGCACCTCGACGCCAACGCCGCCGGCTACAGCGATTACTATGGTTTCTACGTCAAGAAGGACGGCGACCCCTACGGACAGTATTCGAGGAGCAACGCCCTTCGGCCCGAGCACTTCGCGCGTCTGCTGGAGTGGTCGCGGAGCAACATCATCCGCCTTGCCGCCGACATCGCGTCCGGCAGGATCGAGTGCAAGCCGTATCATCGCGGCGGCGAGCGCGGCTGCACGTTCTGCGAGTTTATGCCCGTCTGCCGCTTCGACTGGCAGATCAACGAGTACAACTTCCTCCAGCCGGTGAGCAAGGAGAGCCTGATTGAGCGGCTTGAGAACCGATGAGCAAGGATAAGCAAATCAAGTGGACGGACCAGCAGGCGCGGGCGATCCTGAGCCGCGGCGGCAATATCTTCGTCACCGCATCCGCCGGGACGGGCAAGACGGCGGTCCTCTCGGGCCGCTGCATCAACCTGATCTCGGAAGGCTCCGTCTGTCCCGATGTCCTCAACATGCTCGTGCTGACGTTCACGGATGCGGCGGCCGAGCAAATGCGCTCGCGAATTGGCAAGCAGCTTCGCGAGGCGTTTCATCGGACCCGCGACCCGCGGCTGGCCCGCCAGCTTATCCTGCTCCAGGGCGCCGACATCAGCACGATCCACTCGTTCTGCAAGCGGCTCATCACGGAGCACTTCCACAAGCTGTCCCTCGATCCGTCGTTCCGCGTCATCGACAGCGACGAGGCCATGCTGCTCAAGGCGGAGATGCTGGAGGAGACGGTCGAGTGGGCGTGGCAGCAGAGCCATCTGTCCCAAAGCCTGCACGAGCTTCTTCGTGGGCGGGACCTGCGGGAGAACAACGGCTTTCTCTCGAGCGTCATCCAGGTCGGCGATTTCCTCGAAGGGGTCGCTGTGCCCGACGCGTGGTGCGAGCGAGCCCGGGTGCTGGCGGCCGCGGCAAACTTCGCAGATGCCGAGCTCGGAGGCAAGCAGAAGAAGCTTATCGAGACCCGCTTGAACGCCGTCCTCTGCCGGCTCGCCTGGGCACAGAAGCTGTACCGCATGGAGGCCCCGGACGGGGACTGGGCCGACAAGATGGAGGCAACCTGGGTCGGGCCCGTGAGGGAGTGCCTCGCAAAGCTCAAGGCGGGCGATTGGCAGGGCTGCGTCGAGCGCATCCAAGCGAACCAGTCGCTGCGAAAGATCACGCCGAAGGACCTGTCCGAGGCGGTGCACGGGGTGGTGACGGGGCTTGTCGATGCGGCCGGCCGCACCGTGAAGGGCCTGACCGGGCTGGCCCTCGTCAATCCCGACTACTTGGACATCGTCGGCCGCTCCACGAGTACGCAAACGCAGGTCCTGATCGAGCTGGTGCAGAAGTTCACGCGGCTGTACGCGGCGAGAAAACGGGCATTGAGCGGCCTGGATTTTGCCGATCTGGAACGATTCGCCCTGCAACTGCTGACCGAGAGCTCATCCGAGGGACAACTGAAGCCCTCCGAGACGGCCCTGGCCCTGCGAAAGCGATACAAGCACATCTTCGTCGATGAATACCAGGACATCAACCCCGTGCAGCAGGCGATCCTCGACGCGCTGGGCTCGGGCGACAACATCTTCGTCGTCGGCGACGTCAAGCAGAGCATCTACGCCTGGCGCGGCGCGGAGCCGACGATCTTCCTGCAACACCTTGCCCCGGCCTCCATCGACCCGAAGGATATCTCCCACGGCTTCCGTGTGGACCTGAACTACAACTTCCGCTCCGCCAAGGGGATTCTGGACTTTGTGAACAAGGTATTCGGCCGGATCATGACGGCCGCCGTGGCGAACATCGACTACGATGAAGCCGCCCGCCTGCGACCCTCGCCGCAGGGGTCACAGTCTCAGCCTCTTAGTGCGGGTGGCAGCGTCAAGGCCGAAGGCCTTGGCGATGGCGCATGCGCAAGAGACCATTGCCAAGCTGCGCTTGACGATGCCACCCGGCGCAAGCCCCTCGTGGAGCTGCACATTCTCGACGAGAAGGCCGCCGGCAGCCTGGACGCGCAAAGCGGGGACGACGAGGAGACGGAGGCCGACGAGGATACCGGCCTTGTGCACGCCCGCCACCGCCAAGCGGCGATGATCGCGCAGCGGATCAGGCAGATGGTTGGCGCCGATACGGGCCGGGCCGAGTTTCAGATCCGGGACAGCGAGACGGATTCCTTCCGCAACGTGGAATATCGGGACATCGTCATCCTGATGCGCTCGCTGGCCAAGAAGGCGAACGATTACGTCGAGATTCTGCGGCTGAACGGCGTCCCGGTCAGTTGCGACGCGACGGCCGGCTACTTCGAGGCGACGGAGATCAGCGACGTCCTGTGCCTGCTCAAGGTGTTCGACAATCCCCAGCGGGACATCGAGCTTGCCGCCGTCCTTCGCGGTCCCTTCTTCGCCCTCACCGACAGCGACCTGGCCCGGATACGCCTGTATGAGGCCGCCCACCCGGGTGGCACGCTCAAGCGAAGCTTGGGGGTGGACTCCCAAGACCGGGAGAAACCATCGCCAAGACCGCAGGGCTTGACGATGCCACCCGCTGAGCGGGATCAGTCCGAGGCGGCGAATTTCTATTCCTGTGCCATTCGCTACCGCGATGGCGGCCCGGATGAACCGTTGCGAGGCAAGCTGACGGCTGCGTTCAAGACGCTCGAACAGTGGCGAAGTCTCGCCCGCCGCGGCGACCTGGCGGGCCTGCTCTGGCGAGTCTATCGCGAGAGCTCCTTCATCGCGTTCGTCTCCGCTTTGCCCAACGGCCAGGCGCGCAAGGCGAACCTCCTCAAGCTCCACGACCGCGCCGTTCAGTTCGAGGGCTTTGCCAGCAACGCGGGGATCGCCTCGCTGACGCGGTTCGTCGAGTTCATCGAGCGGCTCCAGGCGGCGGGTCAGGACTGGGCGCCGGCGCAGCCCGGCAGCGCGGCCGGCAACGCGGTGCGCGTCCTGAGCGTGCACAAGAGCAAAGGACTCGAATTCCCCGTCGTCTTCCTCGCGGAGCTCGAGACCCAGTTCAATCGGCGCGACCTCTACGCGGACATGGTCGTCGATACGGACGACGCCGTGGGCCTGCAAGTCGTCGACGGGCGGTCGAATACGAAATTGCAGTCGCTGGCGCACCAGGTGATCGGGGAGAAGAAGCAGGCGGCGAGCCTGGCTGAGGAGATGCGAATCCTCTACGTCGCGACGACGCGAGCGAAAGATCGGTTGATTCTTACGGCGTCGCAAAAGCGGACGGATTGCGGCAGGTTTCTGGCGACCGGCCTGCTGCTGGGCGAGGAGAGAATCCCCGACTGGCTGCTGACGGCGTGCAAGAACGGCCTGGAATGGGTTTTGTACGGCCTGTCCGACCAGCGGGTCCTGCACCAGGCGTTCGGCACGGACCTGAGCGACAGTGCCCGCGACGACGCGCTGTTCGAGTTCCGGCTCTACGGCCTGGAGCAGTTGAAAGCGTTCTCCGAGCGAGTCCTGAGCCTGCGGGCGTGCAAGGCCGAGGGCGCGAGAACCGCACGGGACAAGCCCAAGCCCTCGGCCGAAGCGAAGAAACTGCTCGCGGAGATCAGTGGGCGTTTGAGCTGGCGGTACCCGTATGCCGGGGCCACTACCTCGCCGGCCAAGAGCTCCGTGACGAAGCTGACGCATCCCGACGATGTGCTTACGCCGCGCGATTCCTCGCAGTCCCTGGCCCGTCTGCCGATTGCCCTGGCGGCGCCCGGACTCGCGGCGACCCAGCCGTGCGATCCGCTATCGACCGGCACAGCGGCCCACCTGGTCATCGCCAGCCTCGACCTGAAGCAGCCGATCACTCTCGACGTGATCGAGCGGACGAAGAGCCGGCTTGTCCACGACCATGCCATGACGGCGGAAATGGCTGAGAGCATCAATGCCGAGATGATCCTGGCCTTCTTCCAGAGCGATCTCGGCGCGGTTGTCTTCGACAAGGCCAACCGAGTCCTGCGCGAGTGGCCCTTCACGTACGCCCATCGCACACCCGATGGAGCGGCGGGCGAGTTCGTCGTCGTGCAGGGCGTGATCGACATGCTCGTGCAGATGCCGCAGGGCCTGATCGTGATTGATTTCAAGACGGACCGCGTCGGCCGCAGTGACGTTGCCGCACGAGCGGAGGTCTATCGAGGCCAAGTGGACCTGTACGCCCGGGCTGTCGCCGCCATCCTGCGGGACAAAGTCCTTGCGAAGTGGCTCTACTTCATGACACCGCGACAAGCCATCCAGGTGTAGCACCGACTATGATGAAGGCTCTCATGATTTCAGTTGCGAGTGGATCGTCCGGTTCTCCTTGTCACCCCGAGCGCAATCGAGGGGTCTGGCCCCGAATAAGTTCCTGTGTTC
>Ga0315284_10003405_pt1 | contig 22600 bp, 22 predicted proteins | sample YL17G09_16_MG_FD_203696 | JGI IMG/M metagenome (GOLD analysis project Ga0315284, IMG submission 203696) | Sediment microbial communities from Yellowstone Lake, YNP, Wyoming, USA - YL17G09_16 | ecosystem: Environmental > Aquatic > Freshwater > Lake > Sediment | place: USA: Wyoming | collected... | reverse complement strand
AGTATTTAAAAATTTTGAGCTTATGTGCAGGTGGTGCATCAATAGCCTCTTTGAGCATTAGGGCCAGCGGAGTCTCAAATGCGTCTAGTTGGCCTGAAATGGTTTCTAATTTGCTCGGAGCAATAAACTCACATAAAAGATTCACCACATAAAACTCAACATCATCACCGAGCTCGATGCGCTGATTAGCCACAGCTTCCGTAACCTTCTCTCGAAAAAACTCGTGCGGTTTAACCATCAGCTCTAGCTGCGGTGCGCCCATGGACCCCTCCTTCACGATGTCAAACGTGAGGTAGATTTAAACTTATTCATATTTATATCTTCAACCTTAGTTGGCCAGCCAGTCAATACCCTCCCTCTGGCCTTACTTTGGAGTTATCGGCATTTTTCTCTGTAATCTTTAGGAAAAAATCTTAGACTTTACGAACCACAAATACTAAGACCCTTCAGATAGTTATCCAGGAATTGACGGACACACGTATTGAGGGGGGCGGCAATTGGCAGAGGGACGCGAACATAAGAATGGCCGCACGGACTCAACACCACCAGCTGACAAGCTAGGCCTTGAAGAAATAGTCCACGTAGCCAATAGGATTGGTCTAGAGTACGCCAACGCAAAGCGAGAGGCAGAGCGACTAGAGTTACTCAAGCCTACAGTGCGAGCCCGTATTGCAATCCGGCTAGACGACGCCTCGATTAGCGAAGCCAAGTTGCGTCGGCTTACCGAAACTGATCCTGAGTATATCGAATTTATTGAAAAGCTTGTTGTGGCTAAAGGCGAGAGCGACAAACTTCGTATTCGATACGAGTCTTACAAAAATTTATTTGAAGCTAAACGCAGCTTACTCAGCTACCAAAAAGCTGAAATGAAGTTAATTTAACGTTTGAACTCTTTTTGCCCGACCTGCAAAGCACTGATCCGTTGCTTAACCTCGTTCAGACGAGCAATAAACTCTGGATCTGCGGACGCCTGCTTGCGAAAATTCCGGTAATAGCGCAACGACTTCTCTTTATCGATATTTTCGTAGGCTTTGCCGAGTAGATAATGACCTTCGGTAAGTCTAGGTCGAATACGCACAGCTCGCTCCATATACGTCACCGCCTGCTGCGGCTTACCTTTATCCAGCGAGTAGCGCCCAAGGCCCAAAAGCGCGCCGGCAAGAAGCGGTTGTTCCTTTAGTGCCTCGCGATATGCACGGGCAGCACCCTCGTAATCATTTAAATCGTAAAGAATGTCACCTTCAACGCTATTATAGAAAGGCTTAGAAGCGACCGCGATCTGCTTCTTCGCACTGGTAACTATGGTCAACGCCTCTTTCGGACGCTTCAACTTAAGCAGTGTGCGAGCAGCTATAATTGCGGTTTGATCATCATCCGGAGCAATTTTCTGCAAATCGCGCGCTATCGACAGAGCTTCGCTGTAATAGCGGATTTTAAAGTAACTCCATGCCAATGGCTTTAACGCTCGAGTATCACCGTCTTTTAACTTAAGCGCCCGCTTGTAGTGAAATATCGCTTCAGCGTACTTATCCTGAGCCCGGTAACCCTCACCCAAGTAGTAATTTGCATCAAAATCTTTCTCAAACTTGGGCATTGCCTTTTCGAGATGCCGCACCGCACCCTTATAATCACCCATCTTAACCAGCACCATCCCAAGGTTCCGGTGCGCAGTAAAATTATTCGGTTTCACCGAGATAGCTTTCTTGTATGAATCAGCTGCCTCTCGCAGCAGACCGTCTTTGGCATACTGGTTACCCTGTGTTACCAGGGTGATCTTCGGATTTGTCGCACAGCCAGATACTATCGCTAATAGCCCGAGCAGTGCGGCCAAACACCCACTCAAAACTGGCATTTTCAGGATGTTTTTCATAGGACCCATACTCCATCAGATCGGAAGTAAACAACAGTATTGGGCTATCTATGTAGTGTACCTGATTTTCTATTCTGACGTGTGCAAAGCCTTCAGCTAGCTTCACTCAGCGATATAGTACTCTTCGAATAGCGACCAGCAGCGTCCATTTCTTGAGTAAAAAGAAAGCATAATCGCTTTCATCGACCATTCCTTATAGTTGGCGGTCTTGTAGCTATAATAACGCAGATCTAAGGAGCCAGATTTACCGGTCACCAAACCATCTGGAACAGGCATAAAATCATCAAGATAATAACATTCATTCGGAGAATTACGGAGAAACGGCAAATAGGTTGGGTCGACCACACCGGTCGCCACCATAGTCTTGCAGCCTATCGTGGACGCCAGAGCAATGGGGAGTAAGGCTCCTAGGATTGCGATGTTGAGTTTCATTGTACGCCCCACGGTCTCAAGGCTAAACTTCTCCTTAAACCGAATCGTCACCAATGATCGAAACTTTAGCAAAAAAGCCTTGGCAAGGAATCAACATGAAGCAGTATTTATATTTCATACTGGTAGCTTGCACTGTGTCCTGCCAAACTTCCGGAAGCCAGAAAAGCGCCTCAAATTGGTATCCGCTGTCGCAATCCGAACAAGTAAATTGCAGGCTTTGGCCGCTTAGAGATGGCGAGCTTCAAATTGATGAGATCAACGTTGTTAAAGGAAGCAAGGGCGGCTTCCTTGTCTCAGGGTTAAAGAGAAACGGTGGGCGGTTTCACTATTATTCGCCACTGAATTCAGATTCACCGACAATCGAAAACTTCGCCACCCTCAGCTTGGGAAGTTCAGCAATCGTGCTTGGTGGTATTCAGTACGGTTCCGGCCTATATGCTGTGGTAGTGCGCAATGAAGAGAACAACGTCGCAATAGAGTTGCGGACAGTGCCCGGTAATATTCTTTCGTTCAGCAAATATACTGGCATAAAACCAATCGTCGATGGGGAGGCTATTTTAGCTCGAAACGGAATTTGGCTAAGTTACAAAACCGACGACAATCTTTACCATTTAATTTTCTTTAACACTCGTGAAGCAAAAAAAATTACAGCTCATCCGATCACGAATCTCACACTTACAAACCCTCCGACGCTGATCCCTAGTGGAGCGGAATCAACCGCCCTGATCGTCTGGCATGAAGACGAGAGAGATCGCCCGTTCAAAACACAGGTGATCCGCGAGGACGGCACTAGCGACGCTGCCACAGACCTTGGTGGTAGATACAGTCAGGTGGAGAGTTGGACTGCGCGAGCGCTGAATCGCCATCTATACCTCGCCACAATTGAGGGAGACACGATGATAGTGCAGGCTGATCTGAAGGTCACGGAGTTCAATTTAACTCAAGCAGGCTTCAAGCCCGAGCCCTCCAATGCATATGCTCTCACAGATATCCATACCACTGAGCCAGTGTTCTTTCATGGCCGCAACGGCTTAGAGGTCCTCTTATTGAATTGGATTGACGAAGAAAGCACTCTTGCGCGATATCATGTGAATAGCAGTCGTCCCAGTAAGCCGACTTATTCGGGGATTTTTCAAAAAGGCACTCGAATCATCGGGACCTCTCAGGCACCTGCACACGATGCTGAATATCTAGTAACTAGGCACCGAGATGGGACGCGCTGGGCATTTCAACTCTGCCGCCTATGATTTCAAGGTCGATCATTGAACTACGCTGAACACCCTAGTAAACAAAATATCCTGCAATCTTTTCGGCACTTTGCCCTCGACATAAAGATCGCTCACAGCGTCTTTGCTTTGCCATTTGCTGTCGCAGCCTTTATTATCGGGGCGCTTCCGAGACCGACTACTCGTCAAATTTTGCTGTTGCTGGTCTGCATGGTGACTGCACGTAGCTTTGCTATGGGAATGAATCGGTATTTAGATCGGCACATTGATGGGTCCAATCCGAGAACAAGGGCGCGCAAAATTCCGGCAGGTGAGCTAGATGCAAATGCTGGGCTGGGATGGTCCATAACCGCAGGCGTCTTGTTCGTCGCAAGTGCCTTCGGCTTGAGCCCGCTTGCAGGGTACTGCTCAGCGCCTTTACTAGCAATTCTAGCAATGTACTCAATGATGAAACACTTGTCTTGGCTGACTCATTGGTACCTCGGGATTTGTTTGGGACTGGCTCCCATCGGCGTAGCCATGGCCATGACGGGTAGGGCAGATTGGCCAGTAATCTTTGTGGGCATCGCCGTCTGCCTATGGACCGCTGGTTTTGACATCCTATATTCGCTACAAGATCGGACTTTTGACATCGGGCAAAGGCTTAAGAGTGTGCCAAGCCGTTTTGGACCAGCCGGATCGCTTGCGATCAGCAAAGTCTGCTTCCTTGCGATGATCATTTTTCTATCCCTAGCTGGTTGGTATAGCGAACGTGGTCTAGTGTACTTTTTAGGCGTAATCGCCATAGCGGTGCTTTTGGCTTACGAGCAATTCTTGGTTAGAGATGCCCGAGTTACTGGTCACTCCCGCCACCTGAATATCGCCTTTTTTAATATGAATGCTTATGTAAGCATTATTTATTTGGCGTTCAGTGGTCTCGACTGTGTCTCGTTTTGATGGAGTCGATCATGGAACATAGGATTCTAGTTGCTGTAACGGGCGCGTCTGGCTCAATTTATGCAGAGCGCCTAGTAGACATTCTACGAACCCGCGTGAAGCGCGTGTATCTGCTATTTTCCGAAACTGGTGCCAAAGTGGTCCGTCATGAGCTCCCTCTTAAAACAGAGGGATTCTCCCTGGCACGAGCATCACTCGGCGAGGTCGACACCTCCGATCGCGAAGTGCTACGAATTTTGAAAAACGACGACCTATTTGCACCGGTAGCCAGCGGATCTTCGGCACCAACTGCCATGGTCATTGTGCCAGCCTCAATGGGCACTCTGGGCCGCCTTTGTCATGGCATCTCGAGTAACCTGATCGAGCGCTCTGCAGATGTCTGCCTGAAACAGAAGAAACCCCTATTGATCTTGCCGCGTGAGACCCCTCTAAATTCGATCCACCTGCGGAACATGCTGACTTTGTCCGAACTCGGATGTCACATCATCCCGGCCATGCCAGCCTTTTATCAGCATCCGAAATCCATAAATGATCTCGTTGACTTTATGGTCGGCCGCGTCCTTGAGGGACTTAATTTAGAGCACGACCTCTACCCGGCGTGGAACCCTCGTATGCGATAATTCCTAGGAATTCCCGGAAACACTAGTTTTTTTAGGCACAGCTACCGATCGCTTTGGATTTGTGGCAGTGTCCCCCAATCAACCACCGGTTTCACAACGGAGGACCCTGTATATGTTACATTTTTTTGCACTCTGGCTACTTACGGCTCTATCTTTCATCATCACTGCTTATGTGGTGCCAGGCTTCCAATTAACGGGACTACTTCCCGCAATGGCCGCGGCCGCAGTTTTCGGGTTTATAAACGCACTAGTACGCCCCATACTATTTTTACTTACATTTCCAATTACCGTAGTAACGCTCGGTCTTTTTCTGCTTGTATTAAATGCTGTATGCCTGCTGTTAGCTAGTGCCTTAACACCGGGTTTTGAAATCAAAGGGTTTGGATCAGCCGTACTTGGCTGGATTGTGCTGTCAGTAGTATCTTGGAGTCTAAATCGCTTGGCTTTAGCCATATAACCTAGGGATTGTCGAGTTCTTCGAACTCTCCCAACTTTCTGTTTTTCATGACATTTTTCCAGGAAAACACGCGGCCGTTCATAGCAATATAGACCCCATGAGGCAGTGCTTGCACGAAGGCAACTGCACTGCCCATGTTGAAAAGTCCGTCTGAACTACCAAACGTGAACGGGATCATCGCACCGGTGAGAACAATAGTCTTGTCGCTCACCTGTTCTCCGAGGCGCTGCGCGGTATCCACCATCGTGTCCGTACCGTGCGTAATCACAATCATTTCTTCGCGGCAGCTGATGCAATTCTCGACAATGCTCTGACGATCAGCCTCTGTCATTTCAAGACTATCAATCATCATCAGAGTTCTGACTTTGATTTGAACCTTGCATCGGCCTAGCTTAAGAAGCTCCGAGACATGCGTATCTCCAAATACAAGAGTCCCATCGATCTCATTGTAATTTTTGTCAAATGTGCCACCGGTGACAAAAACTCGAATACTCATAATTGCCTCTAAAAAGTGCGTCACCTCAGATTACGGAGTCGACCTTGACGGGTCAAGGATGGTTATGTATGTTCCGCCCGCACCGAAGGGGGCCCGCCATGACTCAGTCAGCCAAAGTACGACAACACGATCTCGAAGCAAAAATCAGAAAAATTCGCGGCCAACTGGACGCGATGAAGGAATACAAGCGCCTAATAGCAGCGGATGGCATCAGTCCAGACACTGACGATAAAGCACGTGAAAGCGAACTGATTGTCCGATTGCTCTATTTTGAAAAGCAGCTCGCCGGCCCTAAAAATGGAACCGCCCAGTCTAAATCACCTACGCGACGGGCGCCTGCTGCTCGACCCAATCGGCGTGGTAATCGCAAAGATAAAAAGGACTGAAACTCCGCACCATCTATGTGCGGAGCCCGATGTCACTTGCCGAGAGGGGCGGATTTACTGCATCATCTGAGCATCACTGCTCTAGAGGTCCGCACTCTTGCTTACCCAATTGACCATTCAAGGTTTAGCAATCATCGACAGCTTGTCGATTGAGTTTTCTCACGGTTTCAATGTCATTACTGGCGAAACTGGTGCCGGGAAGTCGATACTTATTAAAGCTCTTGGCTTTCTTCTCGGAGCTAAAGCCAGCGCGGAAACCGTACGCCACGGCCGCGATCAGGCAACAGTCTCAGGTCTATTTGACGTACCACATGGACACCCATGTGGCCGCGTCCTTGAGACTTATGGAATCGATTCAGAACATGAGGCGAGTAGTTTTGCCATCCTCGTGCGCCGAACAGTCAATAGCAAGGGCCGGTCACTAGCTTGGATCAATGACATGCCCGTAACGGCGACTGTGCTGCGGGAGCTTGCCCTCACACTCATCGATGTCTTTGGGCAGCATGAGAATCTCCGTTTATTAGACTCTGTCCAACATATATCTTGCCTTGACCAATTCTTGAGAGATCGCACTCTACCCACCACCTACACCGAAGAATACAGAGCCGTGCACAAGCAAGTGCAGAGCTTGATCGGGATGATAGATGGATTTAGGACCAAACAACGAGACGCCGACTATTTACTTTATCGATGTAACGAGCTGAGGACATTTTCCGCTAGTCGAGAAGATTATGCCGCCACCCATGATTTGTGTCTTCGCGCTGGTCACACTATGACTTTAGCGAGAGGCCTTGAAGAGGCGCAAGCATGTATAGATCAGGGTGCCAATGGAGAGTCCCTGAGCCATCCTCTTTGGGAAGCAAGTCGGATACTCGGACGCATCAGCACGATTGCGCCTGACCTAGGCACTATCGCCGAACTAGCCAGTCTGCTAGCCCATCAAGTCGATGACCTTGGCTTTCAACTTGGAAAATCCTTCGAACGCCTTGAAATCAATGATGATGATATCGAGATGGCCCAAGCTCGCCTCGCCGGTTATCAAGAATTATTCCGCAAATTGGCCGTCACTGATATCGACTGTTTAATTAGCGAGCACGAACGGCTGGAGGCAGAGCTAACTTTTCTGGAATCTGCCTCAGTCGATGTATCCAGGCGTCTATCGGAACTTGAGATTAGCAGTAATCAACTAGCAATCACTGCAAATGAATTATCAGTGGCACGAAGGTCTGCAAAAGGCGCAGTCAAGCGACGCATCGAGGCCGAGCTGCACGCGCTGGCGATGCCGGGAGCTAAGATTGACGTCGATTTAAGCGCGGTGCATAAGCCACTTGTGTCGACTGAGTTCTCCACCTTCGGACCGGAAGCGGAAGCGGTTTGGGCTCGGATTTCGGAGGTACTTTCAGGCCTTGGAGAGCACGGAGCAGAGAAGGCGCAGCTCCTACTTGCTGCAAATCCAGGAGAGCCATTGTTGCCTCTTCAGAAGATCGCCTCGGGCGGTGAAATTTCTCGGATTATGCTGGCCCTAAAAAAGGCACTTGCGGCAGGAGCCGATACTTGCATTTTGGTTTTCGATGAAATCGACACTGGTATCTCTGGCCGCATCGCAGCTGTTGTGGGCCGTAAAATGCAGGAACTATCCAATGAGTTTCAAGTCATTTGCATCTCGCATTTGGCACAAGTTGCCGCTCATGCAGATGCACATTTCCTGGTGCACAAACTAAGTCGAGATAAACGCACTGAATCGACGATATCTAGATTATCTCCTCGCTCAAGCGAAGAGGAACTGGCTCGCCTATTATCGGGAGAGGAGCTCACTCCATCTAGCCTTGCAAATGCTAGAGCTCTCGTAAAAAAGGCGAAAGAGAAAACGGTATGAATCCGACTAGATCTAGATAGGCTTCACCCTCAGAGGCTGCTTTGGAGGGGTGGCCTCACTCGCTTTGATGTCAGCAGCGGGCGGGTGCTTCTTCTTGAAAGCCAAATACTTTTTCTCAGAAACAAAGACCGGAAATTCCGTCTCGAACGTCTTACCAGCCTCAATTTGAAAGTGGCGGGTGCTACTTTGCCTAGTGCTGCTCTCACCTGCCATCACTGTAATATAGTGATCCAGCCTGTAAGAGCCCACTATGAGTGGCATCACCGTAGATCTCTCTAAATTGATATCCAAGGTGTGACCCGTGAAGGGGGCAGTAATAGTGTCAACTCGGACTAAGTCTGTGATTTGCCCTGGACGATGCTGTGGGAGCGGCGACAACTTCATGTAGCCAAGTGATAGGCTCTTATCACGGACAGTGGCTGGAACCTCATACAAAATATCGCGTGAGCCATCTACGCCCACGAATATAGGGGTATCTTGATCGATAAATAAAATAGGAATGTCAGATACGCTCTCAATAAATGGATATGGTTCATCGGGCGCATAGAGTGACACACTGCGCTCACCCAAGCAGGGGTTGACTGCTGAAGGCAGAATTTTTTGACACCCACTATCAACGGTAATACTGCGCGTCTGGAGATCTTTTTTCTCACCCTCAGCAAGCTGCACTTCGACTGACTTAGTTGAGCCGCTAATGGCCAAAGTCGCAGTACCAGGAAGCACGGGATATATTTCATTGAAATTAAGCCAATGCCCTCCATTAATTGATACTAACCAAGGGCTCCCTTTTATCTTCGCGGGCTGCTCCAAATCCACAGCATCCGAGGTCTTGACCCGCAACAGAGCGGGTCGAATGCGCCGCTCTTCCCCCTCCGCCAACTCAACATGCATTTGAGTGCCATTGACCTCAACCAAATATCGTCCCTTTAGCAAAAACTCCCAAAATCCAAACTGCTGATAATTGGTCGCCGAAATTCGCTCATCTAAAGGCGAAATAAAATAGGAAAGCTCCTGCCTGTTGCCGTCAAAGTCGGCAACTTGCAAAGCCGAAAGACGATAAGTCATGACTTGCGGCTTATCGTTGCCGGGTATCTTACTAAAGTCGATGCGCATGGGTACCATGCCCACCAATAAATCCTGCTGACCCCCGATAATATTTAGGTCATATCGACCGGCCAGCATCTGCCGGGATTTTGTTTTGTCAGAACGACTACATTGAATCGAAAAACTATCGTTCACAGTTGGTTGATGCGGCGGCAAAAACTCAACTCGATGCGCAACTAGCGTAGCCCTCTGCCCAGGATAAATTATCAGAGTCTCACTTGAGCAGTCCGCCAGCACCAGATAACTTCCGGGGACAAGCGGCACGTCTTCATTGAAGCGACCGGCTTCCTCTGAGACAAATTGCAGAGGTGACTCGTTAGCAATCCTGTAAATCTCGAAAGCACCACCGGTACTCGAAGCTCGGACATTTAAGTAACCAACTTTGGGCCTACGATCGCAACCGCTCACTAAAAAGCTAGCTACGCTGACAAGACCAAGGAGTAACGCTACAAGTCGATAGGCGGCTATTTTCGTGCTCATAACCGATTATATACCACGAATAATACTCGAAGCCGAAGAGCAAAAAGTGCCCATCAAAAGCCGAACCCACAGGACAGTGATAGCTGTAACTGACTGGCAGCCCCGAGCCCTAAATATAGACGGGGACCAATTGTAAATTCGGACCTATTTAAAACCCAATAATCCATACCGCCACCCAGCGCAAAAACGGCGCCCCCCTTGCTTGCTGCGCCCTCTGCGGCCAGTCCATCTGTCGGATGCAAGTGGGACTTTAAGAACCCTAGCTCCCCTGAGCCTATAGCGACCGTTTTTAGCGAAGTCTTTAGCTTTACCTGGCCACCGATATTATGCGTTTCCCACACACCACGGTAGCTATGACCATTAACCAGGCCGCTTACTACGACCGGAACGAAGCGGTAAGAAACCCAGAATTTCGTGGCCTCATTTATAGCAGATATTTGGTAATTCAGGCCAAAGTCACTATAGCCACTTGATTTCCAGGCACCTCCAGGTTGGGAGACTTTCGCCCAACCGACGCTAGAGGCAAGTGACACTTTTCCACTCAGCATTTTGGAGAAGCCACTAACAACGGGGGTTACTTTATCAGATTCTTCACTATCCTTCGCAGCATCCCCTTGGCCCCCGCCCTCCAACTGGGTAACCGGTGGCGCCTCGACATGACTATCAGATTCCCCATTATCATCTGCTTCTGGGTTTTTTTCCGAAAGTTCGCCTAGCCCCTTAGCCAAGAGCTCGGGAGCACCAGAAGTTAAAACCCACAACAATAAGACAAACAGAGCGGCTGCCTTCCGCATACGACACTCCCCGAATTTAGATTAGAAGCTTCAATTGAAGTGCGTATCTACGGTCTTGAAGATTGGGGTCTTGACCAGCGATCGTGCCCACTTGTTCGGTATAAGTCACGAATCTGAGGGTCAGCAAAAAGACGTCTAACTGTAGTCCGCCGCTCAGCGAACCCTGGTGTAAGCCGGTTTGTACCTTCAGAACCGATCCCCAACCCCACTCAGCGCCGACATTGAATTTTTTAGAGTAATGAATCGGCTGATTAATGGCATGAGCATCGACTGTCGTGAGTAGGTACATCCCATGTGATTCCCATGGGCGAAGACTAAACCCAGCATTCATCGACGGTAGACGAGTACTTGGTGCTGCTAGGGCTTCACCCTGTACATCGGCTTTTTTAAATGGCGTACCACCTAAGTCCGTCACACTTAAGCCCAGGGTAGGCTGCATCGTTTTTATCGGTGTAAATAGTAGACCTATATCACTGCCTACCCCGTACCCTCCCTCAATAAAGTCCTTCAGCTTAGGCCCTGAGGTCGATGCCGACTTCCCAGTAAATGCGCTGATGTCGTTGATTCCAAAGCTGTGATTGACTCCACCTTGCGCGACTAACTTTACGCTGAAGCCTAAACTCAATCGGTCTTCAAGAAAGTTTTTAGCAAATGAAAATGGAGCGATCAACCTGGGCCCAACCTGGACGTCTGCTGATATGTCTCGGTGCACAACTAAACTTCCACCGGCATCCAAACCTAGTCCGAAACCAAAACCCGGGAACACTAAGTGCGGGGTATAGGACAAATTAAAGTACTGTGTCTTGCCTGTATTCTGCTGAAGAATCTCTAATGCCTTATCTTCAGCTTCCGTCGACGACGAGCCCGCAGGAGAGGGGGTTGCTAATTTTTTAATTCCATTAATGGCGCTAACTGTGTTGCTTGAAATAGCAAGTGAGGGATTCAGCAGCTCACCGGACCACGTTTTTAATCGCGCCAGACCTGCTGGATTATAAAAGATTGCGTTGAAATCATCGGCTACTGCGACGAACGCATTCCCCATGGCTAGCGGCCTGATACCATAGTGGGTCCAGGTTAACTCTTCAGCATTTGCAATAGCTGCGGAGAAAAACAAGCAAATGACTGCGACGTATCTGACGAGCCTACGAGTGTAGTGACCCATAATTCTTCTCCACGACGAAGCGGCTGCGCCTTGGGCCAAAAATGATGCTTATTGAGAGCTAATGGTTAAGCGTAACACATATTTAAAATGACAACCAAGCGATTGCCCCCCGGTCTCACAGATGCTACGATCAAATTTATGGTTATTACTCGGGGGTTAAGCGACTCTTTAGAGTAACTAGCTCGACCGACTTTGGTAACTCACCCCCACTCATACGGAGACAGGCATGTCCAAAGCGGACGTAGCGGCTGAGCGGAAGGACCAAATTGTCCGAGCCACCGTAGATTGCATTACCAAGTATGGTTACCATAATTTCTCGATGCAGGACGTGGCTCGCACTGCAGGAGTTAGTAAGGGCATCATCCATTACTACTTCCTGAACAAAGATGAGCTCATGATGTCTGTGCTAGACAAAGTCGCTGGCGACATAGAAAGAGTCCTAGCTTCTGAAATGAGTTCCATCACTGACTCTAAGCGTAAGTTGGAAGTATTTATCGAAGTCTGCTTCGACATAGTCCGTAGCACGAAAGAATACTACCAAGTCAACATGGACTTCTGGACACAGATAAATCAAAAAGACGAAGTTAAGAAAGTTATAGCCAGGCACTATCTGAAATTTCGTGAAGCTGCTGCCGCCGTTATTCGAGAAGGGATTTCTGCTGGCGCATTTCGTCCAGTCGATGTCAAAGATTATGCATCCTATATCATCGCGGTGATTGACGGCTTAAGTCTACAATGGCTGTTTGACGAGGCCTCCTTCGAGTACGACAGAATCATAAAGAAATCGGGCCAGCTCCTAGTAGAAGGACTGCTCAAAAGGTAACCTCTTAGCTCTTGGACGCACCAATGGCCTCTACCTTAGCGCTGGACGGCGACCGGATCCGTAGCCTAGTTGCAAAGGCTGACTCTGGAGGCGTGACCGAAGCCGCAGAACGACTTCGAATCTTAGATGTCCTTGAGCAGCACGAATGCTGGGGACCATTTTTCAGGCTTTTGGGCAACACAATTGCAGAGAGCCCCAAACACGCAAATGAGTATTTTGTGCGCCTTGCGCGTGTGCAAAATAAATATCTCGAGGATGCATTTGCAGCAGCCGAGACTTGCGCAAATTTGGTTGCCGAATTACAGGTGAATTATCTTCAGTTCAGCGTCGATATGCTACCTCAGGTCATCGACTTTGAAGATTTTAATGCCGAGGGAACAGTTCTTTCTGCGATTTGTGACTTTTTACCAACAGCAGCGGATCAAATCTCATGTCTTGAGCGTCTGTGCATGTTGTATGAAAAAAAGATCCACAACGAGAGTAGGCTGGTGGCAACCTACGAAAAATTGTTGCAGGTCGACCCAAGTAATGTTCGCGCTCTTAGATATTTTAAACTCACCTTCACCCAAAGTAACGATTGGGATCAGGTAGTAGATACTTTGAAGAAGTTATTAGTCGCTGTCAGGAAACCGCAAGAGCTTTTTCGCGTCGCACAAGAGCTTGCTGCAATATATTTATATCAACTGGACATGCCGTCTGAAGCGATCCAAACCCTTGAAATACACTGTTCTGACAGCCCGCTAGACACCTCGACAATTTTATTCGATGCATACCAGCGCCTTGCGGACTGGCAAGGATGCCTCCGAGTGTTAAGGCAATGCCTACTTAACGTTGAAGCCGAGGGTGCGCGTGCGATACTCCATCAAAAAATTGCCGTCTTGAACGCTCAAATAGGCGCCACTGGCGAAGCCTTGGACAACTTCACAAAGGCGGTGAAAATCTCACCGCATTTCCTCGATGCAATTGAGGGCATCGTCAACTTAGCCATTCAGCAAAAAGATTGGCCTCTGGTAGAGCAATGGCTCGGACACCTTGCCGATGCGATCATTGATGACAGACTCCGCATCCAAGTCCAACAGGCGCAAGGCCGCCTCCGCGATGGGCTAGCGCATGCTAACCAACAATGATGACTTCATCTGCCTTCGCGATTATGGAACTACCGAACTAAATCTTGAAGTCAGTGGCATCCTTCATCGCGGACTGGCGGAGAGTAAGCCAAGGCGTATTAGCTACGCTAAATTAGTCTCGACAGTTGTACGTCAGATGCTAAATACAAGCTCACATTCGAATACTGCAACTTCCGTGCTGATGCACAGCACGGTTAATGAAGCGATAGAAACAAGCAGACAACTTGTCGATGTGCCATGTCTCCGTATTAATCCACCAATTATGCCAGCATTCCTCGATCAGTTACACGCAGGAACCGGCAGTCGAATTATCGCGGTGCTTGGTGAAAGCGAAAAATCTCGACCAGAGGCTCACGCCCAACTGGCGCGAGTTTTCGCCGCCCAGAGCCCCCAGCGCGAGCGTCAAATATCTCGGGAGTTTAATGAAGCCCTGACCAAGGTACATGGTGAAATTTCTATTACTGGAGCGGATCGTAGGCGCCTAGTGACTGAGGAGCGCCCTGGAAAGGCCGGATTACTCAATCTATCTGAACCGACATTTCGTCTGACAACCAAAAGGTGGCAAGCCCTAGCCGCAAGGGACACCCCAAGTATAATCAGGTCACCGATAGAGACTGCCGAAGGCTGGGGAGTCGGCGCCATCAGATTTGGTCAGAGCAATCCCATTATCCGGGGCAAAGACCATAGATCTCTCCAACTAAGTTCCCTGAGTCTGCGAATGGCGCCAGAACTTATTAATCTCGATACAGGACAGGTTCTGCGTAGGATTACTCGCACCTGGCTTAAAGAAAAAAATGGCTTTGATTTCGACAACCTTCGACGGGTTGTAGTGTGCACGCCTTGGTTAGGAGTGGCGGCTAAGCTGGCAAGCGCATTTGATCAAGTTCAGTTAAAATCACCATTATTGACCTTTCCAGATTTTGTGCATGGCTGGCAGCCATGCTTGACTGCAATGGAGTTTCTACTACACCCAGAGGTTCCGGCTTTGTTTATTTATACGGGCCGATTTCCTGACGTGCATCTCATGGCAGTGTGGCAACAATGATTGAACGCGTTGGAGATATAGTAGTTGTAAAACTACCAAAGGATATTTGCTTTTATGAAAGCAAAGCACTTACGACAATTGATAAACTGGGTAAGTTGGCCGAAGAATTACACAAGACGAATGGCGGCAAGATAAAGGGAGTGCTTCTTTTACAAGAGGGAACCGCCAGCGATTGGCATCGTGACTGGGTTGCGGAGCTAGCCGAAACCTGCATGTTTAATGACCTGGTATATCGCATTGATACGTGGCGGTGGGTGTTATCACTGATAAGGAATTCGCCAATTGCGTGGACATACGCCGCGGCTGCTGATTGTCGCGGGAGTTCCTGGGAGTTAGCTCTATGCTGTCAGCATCGGTACTGGTTTAAGGCCAACGCTCTGTTAGGCTTCCCAGAAATCAACATAGGAGTTTTCCCACCCGGGGGAGTCCTCGAGTCGCTCAACAAGAGAACTGGTCGGACACGAGAACGATGGCAATCAAGCCCTTTCTGTACAGCAAGTGAAGCACTTGACGACGGATTGATAGATTTTTGCTCCGAAGCGATTGATTGGCAGGTGGAAGCTACAAGCATTTTCGCTGACATCTTGGCGCTGAGTCCAAACTCTGGCGTTCGCGAACAACGGAGAAAAAGGGCTAAGAATGACTTTATTTCTGTCGACTCGCAGTCTAGACGAGCAGCTTATGAAGAAATTGAAAATGTTTGGCGACAGGAAAAATTTGGAGTCGCAAGCGGCCCCACTGCCTGGGACTATTGTTGGCAGTTGGTAAAAGAACGAGCAAAACTGAAGAATCCTGGCGACCTGGGACGGTTGATTAGCCTAATCGCTAGTCGCTATCTACTCTCTCCAGCCTATCTAATTTGGCTCCAAAGTCGGCAGGTGGCCCATGCCCGTAGCGGGGCTTTATCCACAAAGAGAAGCTGCCTTCTCCCAATTGTAATCGACCTCAGTCAAGCAGCGCCTCCAAACTCAATACTAGTGCGGCTACTTCAAGCTCCGATTCAAATTATATTCGCTACAACCGATGGTCGAGACCTAGTGGCGGCGCTCAATCTGCAGTTCAGTCGACTTGAAAGCGCGCTCGGGAATATTGCGGCACAGTATCTATGGGAACGCGGGGTGACCTGGTATCAAGGACAGGCTAAAAATAGCCATAGCACTGTGCTTAGCTGGACCCATGACGATTGCTTCACCATCACAATTAATAGCTCTGACTACCGCTTTTTGCGACTCGACGGTAACGCACCCATGGCAGAGCCAGGATTGATGGAATTTTTTGGGATAGATGACCATTTACCAACTTCTGCTCAGGCAATTGTTGAGTTGGTGTCCGACGGCTTACTAAGAACTCAAGCTAACTCTACCGAAATCCCTCTTACCGCCCAAATTCGCTCAATTTTCCTCGATGAGATGCTGCGCATTAGCCAGTATACCGATGGCGATCTAACCACTGTCGCCTCGCACCTCAAAAATTCTGGTTGGCGCTTCGCGGGCGATGGAGAATGCTGGGATCGCTTCCTGCGAACTAGGCACTCATCTCTGTCATCTACTAAAGGGGAGACTACCGGAAGCCGGCTCCCTTCATATAATTCAGACATTACGACGTGGCGCTTCGCTAAAGTTCAAGCTAAACGGTCTAATACAGTAGCAGAAACCAGATGGAACGAAACGGCAGTGAGCCAGCATTTCGCTTTATTTCTTGGTCGGCTGGCCGAATTAACTTTATCTCAAGACATTCGACGGGACCGGAGCGCCACAGACTTCCTCTGCGCTTCGGCTTTGGGACTTCCTAACAATTATGGAACCCCTCTGACTTTTCTAGGCCAGCGGGGTAAACGACGCGTTGAACACTACACCGCGATCCATTGGCCGCATTTTCAGCTGACAGGGAACAGCAACCATGGCGACATCAAAACCTAGCTATATTTCGCGTCTTTCCCACATGATAGATGATACGGGCACCTCACTTTGTGTCGGGTGCGACCCACACGTCGATCGGCTACCCCCGTTTATGTCTGATGCCATCAGCCGGGACGGGGCCTTATTATTCTTAGAACCTTTTACTAGGACTTTGATCGATGCCAGCGTTGGACTGGCTCCAGTAATTAAGTTTCAAAGTGCATTCTACGAGGCCTTCGGTGCATCAGGATATAGAGTCCTCGAAAATATGGTTTCGTATGCGCGCAGCCGCGGCCTGCTTACGATTCTTGATGCAAAAAGGGGAGATATCTCATCAACAATGAGCGCATATGGCCGGATGGCATTCGAAACTTTAGGTGCTGATGCTTTAACCGTCACACCGTATATGGGGTTAGATACCGTTGAACCCCTTATACCTTGGCTGCGTAAAGGCCATGGAATCTACTTGGTATGGATTAGCTCCAATCCTAGCGGGGGATTGATTCAGGACACAGTAGTCGCAGAAACTGCAGAACCTTTATCGTGCCTGCTATTCAATGTTTTTCATGATTTTTTTGCCAGAAATGCTTTGCTCGATGCCTTTGGGCTAGTGCTTGGCGCCACTAGAGTCGCAGCGATCCCCGATTCTATTCTGGGTAGACTAGAGGAGGTCGCGCTGCTCATGCCCGGCATTGGCGCGCAAGGAGGGGAAATAACCCCGACTATCAGTAGACTCTTGGCTGGGGGCAAGTCCCTTATCCCACAATCGCGCGCGCTGAGTGCCTGCCCAGATGAGGTGGGTAGCTGGGGCGATTATTTTGATCTAGTTCGCGATAGAATCAAAAAAGCCGCAAGCGAAGCAGCCTTTACTGTCTAAGTCGCTGGAGCGATGCCACTTAGCAACTTCGCTGCTAGGTCCAACCATCCCGCATCGTGGAATCCCCTCAGTACTGGAGGTAGAAGGCGAACAATATCGCTTTTTATGGCCATTTGTTGCCACTGAGCCCCACCTAATATCTCGTCGGCCTGTCTCCGGTCACCCAGACGACACGAAAGCTTCAGCAAGGTGAAAACCACTACCGGATTAGCTGAAAAATTGCTCAACAAGGGCCTTAGTACTTTAAGCGCCTCCCCAGCATATGACTCCGAAGACTTCATGTCCAAAGCTACTAGCCCCATGTACAGACACACTTCTTCACTATTCGGGAGAATCTGCCTGCATTGGCGTAATGCTGTGAATGCTTGATCATGCCTTCCAAGAACATGATTCACTTTTGCCAACTGGAACCAAGCCAGAGGTTCAGAAGGAGACAACTTCACAGCTATTTCGAGTACTTCTGCAGCATCGGAAACTCTCCCGAGTTCTAACAAAGCCTGCCCTTGCAGGGTAAACAGTGCGGCAAAAGGTTCATCGACTTTTTCACACTCTGCAATGCATTGTTCCAGTCGACCTGTATTCAAAGATGCCCATGCCGCCAGAAATCGCAGCACGACCAGGCGAGTGGCGTCAGCGCCTGATTGCATCACCTGGAAGAAGTGATCACCTTGATCACTGCGGACAGCTACTTCACCAAGCAGGCCCATAAGATCTAGTATTTGTGCGTTACAGCCATCACAAATAGCCTCTGCAGCCAGGAAATCCGCCAAAGGTTGGCGAGAAGTACCCAGGAAAACTCTGAACCCATCAATCCACTTGCGCACCCCGCCAATCTGACCAGAAGACAGGGCTTCGCAAAGACGCCAAACCAATAGAGCTGCCGGCTGAGTTGTACCAGGGGGAGCGGTAAATTGGTCATGGTACCAGGCCATTAAGCCAGGATAATCCGATAATTTTCCCAATTCTTGCAAAAGATCCTCAGCTGCATGGCGAGCGTTAAATTTAATCTCTAGACAAGTTTATCATGCTCACGGTGCCACCTCGAATCTTGCTAAGTCACACTATGTCCGTGGCATCGGGCAATCCGCTTCGCTTACACTAAAAAAGATGATTAACTTTTGGCTTTTATTTTTTGTGCTGGGAAGTCTAATTGGCCGCTGTTACGGGGTCAGAGTAAATGTTTCCTGGTTTGATTCCGAGTGGCTTAGCTCTACCCTCGTATTAGCATCACTCAGCCTTTTCGTACCCTTCAAGGCCAAAACGGGCCGATTTATAAAGCATATATTGGTAGCCATCCTCGCTATTATTTGGGGCGCAAAACATAACGCGCCACCAGCAGACCAGGGGCTATTAGGTTCTTATGCTGTCACTGAGCCATCTGCTTGGGACAATCTCAGTAATGGTCCATTATTAATAAAAAGTGATAGCAATACCTATCTCGCTTACGGCCAGCGAACACCTTTCGCAGTAGGCAAATTGAATATCATTAACAGTCCGGCATTGTTTACGCGACATCGTGCATTCTTCCACGCAGAAGCTAGCCAAGCACCTGTCCGTGGCTGGTTTGATCATCTGGCATTTAAATTTCGCGACAATTTCAATCAACGACTTGAACGCCTGCCTATTCAGCATCGACGCTGGCTGCAGGCGACTATTTTAGGTGACCTAAGTAAATTGCCTACAAATATTCAGATTGCTGTTAAAGAAACCGGATTACACCATTTACTAGTCATCAGCGGACTTCATCTCGTTATAGTAACGCGCATGACAGATTTCTTACTGCGGCTAATTCCGCAACTCGCTTATGCTATGCGAGTTATTTCCGCAAGCACCTGGATTTATTGTTCAGCAGCGATTCGGATCTTGGTTGCAACCACCGGTATCATTTACTTTATCGCCGTCGGGGGGCCACCAAATGCACAGCGCGCTATCCTGCTTTCAGGCTTGTGGCAATTCAGCACGGTTTTCTCTGGAATCATCCCGGCATTACTGCGCCTTAGGCTACTGCTTTTATTTCATACAATACTCTTTCCAATAGGATTTCTTAGCGAAACTACATTTTTAGGCTGGGGTGCTTATGCAATAATTTTAGACATTTCAAATTTTCAAGGTTGGAGTCACCTGCGCACCCTTTCAGGTACGTTTAAAATGCAGGGTCGAATGCTTATTCTTGCTGCTGGAATATTTGGCGAATTAAACATTATGCCAGCCTTACTAATGCCCTGTTTGATCCCAATATTTACGCTTATCTTAGGTATTTCGGTCATCCTAATCTGCACTTCAACTTCTGCCGCATTGCAAACGTTTATGTTGGCATTACACTCTGCATTAAAATGGTTCTTACTTAAATCAGCCGATCTGGTCGCTGTTGCTCCTTGGCTAAGTTTTAAGCATGATTTGATACCAGAATGGATCCATCCAGCAGCATTAATTCTCACTACTGTGATGATGCTTAATATTTGTCAACGCATGAAAGTTGCGCAATTCGTGCGGCGATAAAAACAGCATTAAGTCATAACTCATGCTCCCTCCCACTATTAAAAACAGCCTCGCATACTTCCCTAAATACATTTAACTCATCAATTATTGCAGACCCTTATCTAGCGGACTCAAGATATGCATTAAACTTAGCAGATGATCCTGGCGATAACATGACGGGCGTCATCTCGGAGGTATGGCAATGGCAAAAAATCCATGGTTTGGTCAAACTGTTGTAATAATCGACGACTCTGGCGTTGTTCGCGAGGAGTTAGGTCAAAAATTTGAAGCCTGCGGCTTAAAGGTTGTTGCGGTCGCAGTGAATGGACTACATGGTCTAGAACTAGTGAAACAGCATCGCCCTGACCTTGTTAGCATCGATATAATCATGCCTGAAATGGACGGTATTGAATGCTACAAGAAAATCCACGCGTTTGATCCCAACATCAAGTGCGTGATCATCTCTTGGCTAGCAGGTGATGCAAAGATAATCGACAAACTAAGCGCTGTCGTTCCGAAGTACATACTCCAGGCTAAGCCTCTTTCGCAGTCTGACCTTGAATCTAGATTACAGCGAATTTATCATCCTGAATCGCGTCTAGAGGAAGCCAAGGACAGCGAAAAACCACTACCAGATGACATCGACAACGATGACATCTTTGGCGACCTGGGCGTAACCACTGTATCCTAAAATCTGAACTACACCACCTTGGCCAATTCGGCTTCGTCGATCTGTCTATTTGCTTCTGACGTAACAGCACCAGAATCTTGCTTAGCAGAAATATTCAAGTAAGCGCTAATCCCGGCAACAACCAAACTAAACAATGCAACGAGAAGGAATGCCTTGTGCAAAACAAGACCAAATACGAGGAATACAACAGTGGCGATTGCACAAATCGTGGCGTTTACACCAATCTTGTCAGACTGATGAATTGGTAGTTGGCCGGTAAGTACGCCGCTATTGTAGCCCTCAAGAATGAGCTTCTTTTCCTTCGGTTTATAAAAATGCCGGAGCATAGTCTGCGGCTTGTAGACGTAAGAGGCATACCAGAACGGCAGATGAATCAGCTGAATCCCGGCAATTTCGATCTCGGTGCGGAAATCAGTGAGATAATCAACATTCAACTTTGCCAGCTCTAAATGATATTGCTCAACGTGAAGCTTAGCCCGTCGCATAGCCTCTTCTTCAGATACCTGGACTCCCAATATGGCGAGGCCATTGCTGAATTTAAAATCGAAGAACTCGCGAGACTCATAAGCCGCCTTTTCAGACTTGGCGTCTTGCAGCTGACCGCGGGAAAAGGTTGAATCGAGCGGAAATCCATCCCATCCTACTGAGACAGGCTCCTTAGGCTCGTGTAGGCGGGTCATACCCCAGGACTCGCAAATATTGTGACGTCCCGACACAGCCCAACGGTAGATCCTTTTGAACTGACCCTGCTCTATCAGATAATCCGAACCAAATTTGGCCTCAATTTGGCGCCGCTTCTGCCGTTGCACGAGGCCTTTCCAAACTGTATGCGCCTCAACCGAGACGACCCAAAATGGGGCACTTAAACCACTGATATCAGATATAAAAAACTCGCTGTCGACGGAGTCTTGTCGATGATTCAAGCGGCGTAGCCACTCTAGAACCAAAGCCTTGACCTGGACTGGATTCGAGCTGTTGGCAACAATGAAGTGGTCGTTGTAGACCTCCTTGTGACCAGTCTCACGCTCGAGGCTAAAAGTGGCCGAGCAGAGAGGGCACATCAAGAGGTAATCACTGACATCATATTGCGACGAAGAGTTACAAGCCGGGCATGCTAACTCGTACATGTATTGGTACCTCCACTTTTTATGGTATCACGGTAGGCCTTGACACTGGGCGGGCGGGCCTTAACTTCATGAGAGGCGCCACCTGCGCCCAGAACAAGCAAAGTCACATCAATTCGATAATACAGGAGACATCATGGGCAAGATCATCGGCATCGACCTGGGGACCACCAACTCGGTGGTGGCGATTATGGAGGGTAACCAGCCCAAGGTTATCGCCAATGCCGAAGGCCATCGCACGACTCCCAGCGTCGTAGGTTTCTCTAAAGACGGGGAAATTCTCGTTGGTGCTGCAGCGCGTCGTCAGGCTGTTACCAACCCCACCCGGACAATTTTTTCATCGAAGCGCTTTATTGGATGCAATTTTGATGAGCGCTCGGATGAGGCGACTCGCATGCCTTTCAAGGTTGCGAAGGGTAAAAATGGAATGGCTGTCATCGAGCTCGATGGCAAACAGTATACCCCTCAAGAGATCAGTGCGAAAGTTCTTGGAAAGCTGAAACAAGCAGCTGAGGACTATTTGGGCGAAAAAGTGACTGAAGCGGTCATTACTGTCCCTGCTTACTTCAACGACAGTCAACGCCAAGCAACCAAAGATGCCGGCAAGATCGCTGGGTTAGATGTAAAAAGGATCGTGGCTGAACCAACCGCGGCAGCCTTGGCCTACGGCTTGGACAAGAAGAAGAGCGAAAAGATCG
>Ga0315284_10003404_pt1 | contig 22602 bp, 18 predicted proteins | sample YL17G09_16_MG_FD_203696 | JGI IMG/M metagenome (GOLD analysis project Ga0315284, IMG submission 203696) | Sediment microbial communities from Yellowstone Lake, YNP, Wyoming, USA - YL17G09_16 | ecosystem: Environmental > Aquatic > Freshwater > Lake > Sediment | place: USA: Wyoming | collected... | reverse complement strand
CTCCGCACGCACGCGACCCCTAGCCGTTCCATTCAATAAAAACGGGCAGGCCGGCGCGCTGTTCTGTTTTGCGTGCGTGCGGAGCACGCACCTACATTCTGCCGTGCCAGAATCCGCAGTCACACCCAAAAACCCGCCCGACGCCGTTTCGCGTTGACAACTCTCCGGGCGCGCGGTAAGCACGACCGCGTGCCGCGCGGCAACCTGAAAAAAATCCGGGCTCCGGGCGATTTGCTAAAGCGGATAGTGGGCTCCAGCCGATACCGATTGCGCGAGAGTGTGTCCGTGCCTCAGCCTTTACCCCGCCCGGCATGACGCATCGGTCCCCCGCGCGCCCGCTGGATGCCTGCCACACGCCGTCGGTCCAGGATGACCTCGCGCGGCCCAATGGAAAGGACAGTCTCATGCGGCTCAAAGGTGTGATCGGTGCGGTCGTGATAGTCTTTGGCCTGGGGAGCGGAGCCCGGGCGGACGAGGCCGAGGCCCTCAAGACCTATGCCCGCGGCGACTACGAGGGCGTCGTCAAAATGCTCGAGGGGCCTGCCAAGGAAGGCCAGGCCAAGATCCAGGAGCGGCTGATCCTGGCCCGCGCCTTGCTGCACCTCGAGCGCAAGGACGAGGCCCTGGCGGTCCTCCGGTCGGTCCTCGACAGCGACCGCGAGAACCCCGAGGCGAGCGCCCTGGCCGGCCGCATCCTCCACGAGGACGGCAAAGACAAGGAAGCCCTCCCCTACCTCAAAGACGCCTATCGCCTGAAGCAGGACGCCGCCACGGCGGGCGTCCTCGGCAAATGCTACTATGCCCTGGGCGACCTTCCGAAGGCCAAGGCCCTGCTTGAGGCGGCCCTGGCCGAGGACATCCGCGACCCGTCGAACGCCCTCCTCTTGGGCAAGATCTGCCTGACGACCGGCTTTGGGGCGCTGGCCGAGAAGTATCTCCTCCAGGCTGAGGAGGCGGGCCTCGACTCTGGCGAACTCCATCTCCTCCTCGGCCGGGCGTACCTTGCCCAGCACAAGGAGGTCGGGCCGATTATCACGCTCCGCCTTCCTGCCGACGGCGGCGGCGCCAAGCCCGGCCAGGTCGTCCAGGGGCACGTGGTCCTCGGCCCTGCCGAGGACGCACCCGACCGCGTCCGGGCCTGCACCCGGTACTCGGCCCTCTATGAGGGGCGCCAACTGCTCGATCGCGACCCTGCCAGCGCCGACGCCCTCGCCATGCTGGCCGCCGGATGGCTGGCCGCAGGCAATCCGAGCCAGGCTCGCGAGCCGCTCGCCAAACTCGCCGGGGCCGAACCCGGGAGCCGGCGCGTTGCCGACCTCCAGGTCGGACTGCTCCTGGCCGAACGGGACTTCGGCGCCCTCGAAAACCTGGTCGCCCGAACCCATGAGAAAAAGGTCTTCGACGACCGGACGGCCGCCGAGACGTACTACCAGGCGGCGCTCCTCCTTCGGGCCGAGGGCAAGCGGCCCGAGGCCATCGGCCTCCTTAAGAAGGCCGAGGCGCTCTATCCGACCTCCTCGAAGGTGCTGCGGAGCCTGGCCGACCTCTCGGTGGCCACCGGCCGGCCCCAAGAGGCGCGCGGCTACTACGCCCGCATGGTCGAACTCTTTCCCGACGCGCCCGACATTGACGAACTCCGCAATGCCCTGAAAGTCCTCCAGGAGAAGACAGGAGCCGAGCAATGAGATTCCCCACCCGGACAGTCCTTGCCGCACTGGCAGTGGCCGCTCTGGCGTCGGCCGCCGGAGGCGCCGCCGCCCAGACGATCGCCGAACTCGAAAAACAGGTCCGCGACAATCCCATCTCCATCCAGGCCAAGGAAGCCCTCGCCGAGGCGTACCTTAAGGACTGCGACCTGGAGAAATCGCTGGCCCTCTGGCGGCACATCCTCGCTCAGGCCCCCGATCACTCGCGGGCCAAACTCGTCGTGGAGCGCCTGACGCTCCAGAAACTCGACCTCGACAGCCACCTCGACATCCTTCAGAAACTCATCCGCCAAGGCATCACCGAGGGAACCGGCCAGATGCTCGATGCCGCAATCGAGCGGGCTGCGACCGACGCCCAGAAAGCGCGGCTCCTTGCGCTGCGGGGCGACCTGGCGGCCCTTCGGAACAACGAGGCCGCCGCCCGCGCCGCCTACGAGGCGGCCATGAAACTCTACCCCGACACCACCGGTGCTGCGCGGGCCGCCGTGGCGCTCGCGCGGCTGGAGATGGCGCGCGGCCGGGGCGACGAGGCGCGGCGGCTGCTGACAGGTGTCATCGCGAATGAGAAACTCGAGGACCGGGCCGCGCAAGAGGAAGCCGTCCTCGAACTTGCCTCGGCCGACGCAGCCGGAGCGCCGCGGGCCGAGGCCGCCGAGGCGATGAAGGCCGTCGCGGCGAAACTCTCGGTGCCCGAGGTCAAACGCCAGGCCCTCCTCCGCCTCAAGGCGCTCTTGGTGGCGCCGTCCGAAAAGTGGACGCCGGATGCCGTGGACGCCGTCGAGGCAATCCTTCGGACCGACCCGCCGGCCGAGGCGGCCATGGCCGAACTCCGGGGACTCGCCGCCGCCGTCGCCCAGGGCCAGGACTCGCCGACGCTCGACCGGCTCCTTGCGGCGCTCGATGCCCTGGACTTGAAGGACACGGCCCTGGCCCGCGAGGCCCGGTTCCTCCGGGCCGAGACGCTCCTCGGGCGTGCGGCCATCGAAGAGGATGCCAAGGCGATGGCCGGCCGCGTGGCTGCGGCCGAGAAGGCGATCGGCGACCTGGCCGTCGCCGAAGGCAGCGCCGCCGACCGCCGCCGCCTCGACTCGCTCGCCGGCCGCGCACGCCTCCTGGAGGCCCAGAAACTCCTCGCCCTCGAGGGTCCGACCCAGGCGCTGCCGGTCCTCCTGGAGGCCAAGGCCCGGTACCTTGAGATGCTCCGCACCGACCCGGCGGAGGCGCTGGCGCGGTTGGCGGGCATCGCCACGCTCCTCGAACAGGTCCAGGAATGGGAGATGGCCGCGTCGCTCAACCGCGAGATCACCGCCCGGTTTCCCCACCGGCCCGAGGGGCGGGACGCCCTGCTGCGCGTCGCGCGGCTGTATGAGTCGCATCTCGACGCCCCGATGGACGCCCTCGAGGTGTACGCCGAGTATGCCGCGCGGTACCCGGCCGAACTGCCGTACCGGCAGCGTGAGGTAGGCTCGCGGCTCCAGCGGCTCGGCTACTCCAACGTCCTGGACTTCCAGAAGCGCAACCGCCTGAAGCCGGACGGCCTGTTCGGGCCGCTCACGCGGGCCAGGCTCGAGGAGATCGAGAAGGGGTTCGACCAGATCCGCCTGCGCGACGGCGGCGAGGAGGTCCTCAAGGGCGAGTTCGTCCATCCGAAGATGTTCGCCATCGCCCGCCGCCTCGAAGACGCCGGACACCATCACGAATCAATCGTCGCCTACCGGCTGTTCCTGAACCTCTTTCCGACGAAGAAGGACGCCGACGACGCCCTGCTGCACGTCGCGCGGCTGTTCCGGGACAACCTCCTGTTTGAAGAGGCGCTCGGCGCCTACGGGTCGCTCATCGAGGACTATCCCGACGGCGACAAGACCAGCCTGGCCTACATCGAGGCGGCCGCCTGCAACGAAAACCTCGGCCGGTGGGACAAGGCGAAGGAACTCTACGAACTCTACTTGAAGAAGTTCCCCCGGTACGACCAGGCCGGCCTCGCCGGCGACCGGCTGGCCCTCCTCGACGAGATCCGCCAGTACGCCGACTTCATCGCCGACAACCCCCAGAACCCCAAGTGCGCCGAGGCCCAGTACCAGATCGCCACGATCTTCTACAAGCAGTTCAAGAACCACGCGAAGGCGGCCCTGGAGTTCGAGAAGGTGGCCGAGAAGTACCCGAAACACGTCCGGGCGGCCGACGCCCTCTTTACGGGCGGCACGGCCCAACTGAAGGCCGAAAACTTCCCGGCGGCGCGCACCCTGTACGAGCAACTCGTCAAGGACTACCCCGAGAGCCGCCTGGCCGACGACGCCCAGTTCTGGATCGGTCACACCTACGCGTACAGCGCCCGGGCCGTTGGAAAACTCGACGAGAAGCGGATCGTCCTTCGGCGCCGGAGCCTGCGGGAGCGCGAACGCCTCGTGGCCGACCTCGACCTCAGGCGCCTCTACGCGCCGGCCGCCGAGGCGGGCGGGGAGGTCAGCGAAGAGGTCTGGGGCGGCGACACGCTGGGCGTCCTTGCGAGCGGGTCGAACCGCGACCGCACGAACGCCGACCTGTTCCGGGCGATCCGCGCCTACCGCCAAGTCGTCGAGAACTTCAAGATGGGCGACATGGCCGGCGAGGCCCTCCTCCAGATCGGCACCATCTACACCCAGTACCTCAAGGACCCCGAGAAGGGCATCGAAGCCTACCAGGAACTCCTCGCCCACTACCCCGCCAGCGAACAGGCCGTGGACGCCCTCTTCGAGGTCGGCGGGTACTACCTGAAGAGCAAGAAATACGACGAGGCCGTCAAGGCCTACCAGCAATTTACTTATAACTATCCGCAGAACCCGCGGGTGGAGGACGCCATGCTGGCCGTCGCCCGGTGCTGGGCCGAGCAGAAGGCCTGGGACAAGGCCCTGGACGCGTACCAGGGTTACCTGAGCAAGTTCCCCCAGGGCAAACAGGCCGAGTTCGCCAAGGCCCAGATCGCCTGGATTCGTATGTACCACTTTTAGGGAAATACGGAGTTATGGTTAAGCCGCAAGCGGGCGCTATGGCTGAGCCGCAAGCGGCAAGCATGGCTGAGCCGCAAGCGGCCCGCGAGCGCCGGAGGCGGCTCGCCGCGCTGGCCCTCGTGGGTGCAGCGGTCTTGACCCTCGGCGCGGGCGGGTGGGGCCTGGCGCGCTGGGTAAACGAGCGCCGCATCGACGCGCGGCTGGAGGCCTGCTCCGAGATCATCTGGCGCGAGGCCGAGTCAAGCGCGCTTCCGCCGGACCTGGTGCGGGCGGTCATCCGGGCCGAGAGCCGCGGCCGGCCCCGGGCCGTCTCGCCCGCCGGCGCCAAGGGCCTGATGCAAGTGACGCCCATCGCCGAGCGTGAAGTCCGCCAGCGCCTCGCCCTCCCCCGGGGCGACCTCTTCGACCCCGACTACAACATCCGCGTCGGCGCGGCGTACCTTCGGCGGTGCGTCGAGCGGTTCGGCGGCGACCTCTACCTCGCCCTGGCCGCGTACCACTGGGGACCCGGCAACGTCCAGGCCATCCAAAGGAAGTATCCGGGCCTCGCGGGGAAGGAACTCATCGAACGGCACGCCCCGGCTGTGACCGCACGCTATTGCCGCGAGGTGCTCGGGGGACGGCCGGTGGTCCTGCCGAACCCGTGACGGTTGGTTGGGGATTGCTGTGCCGGCGGCCGGGGCGTAAACTGGTCCGGACGCTGGAGTTGGAGCCGAGATGAAAAGCCTTCGCGCGGTTTGGATCGTCACGGCGGTCGTTGCGGGCGCGGCCCTGGCGGCCGGGTGCATCGAGACCGACCAGGAGTTCACCCTCAACCCCGACGGCTCGGGCAAGGTCGTCTACCAGGTCGTGACCATCCCGGCCCAGATCGGCGTGGCCGAGCGGCCGGAGCCGCCCGAGGTGACCACCAAGCGGTCGGTCGTCGAACTCCTGAACCGGTCGCGCGGCGTGGCGGCCTGGAGCGACGTCCAGTACGCCCTCCGGAAGGACGGCCGCATCTGGTTCAAGGGCACGGCCTACTTCGACCGCTTCGCCGACCTGAAACTCCACCTGATGAAGGCCTCATCGTTCGTCTGGGCCCGCGACGACCAGGGCGGCATGGTCCTGCGGATGACTCCGCTGCGGCGGGACGACGTAATCCTGCGGCCGCCGCCCAAGGTCTCCGACGCCGAGGTCGCCGAGCGGATCAAGGCCCAGCGCCAAAAGTGGTACCAGACGAAGCAAACCATGGGCTACGCCGTCGCCGCCCTCAAGATCCAACTGACGTTCCACCTGCCGGGCGACCTCCGCGAGGCCGCCAACTTCACCCCCATGCCCGACGGGTCGGTCACCATGAAGTTCGAGGGCGAAAAAATGTTCCATGCCATGGACGAACTCATGGCCGACGACGCGTTCATGGACAAGGCGGTGCGCGGCGGGGTGGAAGTCGTCCAGGCCGGGCCGGGCACCAACGAGGTCATCAACGAGCGGGTCTTCGGCCTGAAGGGGCCGGCCTTCGTCCGCGTCGCCGGGGACCTCAAGACCCTGTTCGATTACCGCGCGGAGGTGGCCGCAGCGAAGCGCGACTATCCGGCGATGATGAAGCGGCAGGGCCTCGACCAGGTGCAGGCCGAAACCGTCCCTTGAGCCGGTGTGAACTCACAGGGGCCTGGCGAAGGATCTCGAATCTTTTTCCGGAACTTTCCGCGGTGTTGCGCGTTCCATTAAGCAGGTAGCCGGGCAGAACCGCCCCTTCTCTTTCGCCCGGCTGCTTGCGGTCCTTCCCGGACCGCCCTTTGGCCCTGGGGCGTCGCTACTCACCCCCCATGGTGGCGACGCCCATCTTTTTTACGGCATGGCTAAGCCGCAAGCGGCCTCCGGGCTAAGTTCTTTCCAGTTCAGCCTTTACCATCAGCAGGTCTTCGTACACCTTGCGGCGGGTGTCGGGCGTGTAATTCCGCAGGACGTAGGCGGGATGGAACGTCGGCATGAGTTGGGCCCCGTGGTACGGGTAGAACCGCCCTCGCAGGCGGCTGATGCCCTCGTGGGTCTCAAGGAGGTTTCGTGTGGCGACGCTCCCGAGGGCGACGATCACCTTGGGCCGGAGGATCTCCAGTTGCCGCATGAGGTACGGCCGGCAATTCGCCGCCTCGGCCGGAGACGGGTTCCGGTTGCCGGGCGGGCGGCACTTGACGATGTTCGCGATGAAGACCTGGTCGCGCGTCATGCCGATGGATTCGATCATCTTCGTCAGAAGCACGCCCGCGCGGCCGACGAACGCCAGGCCCTGGCGGTCTTCTTCCTCGCCCGGCCCTTCGCCGATGAACACCAGGCGAGCCCGGACGCTGCCCTGGCCGGGGACGGTCAGCGTCCGGTTCGCCAGGAGTTCCGGGCACCGCTCGCACGCGGCGACCTCCGAGGCGATCCGGGCCAGGGCCTCTTCGCGGGTCGCCCCGTCCTTTAAGTCGGGCGCCCCGAAGTCGAAGCCGCCCTGGAACAGCCGCTGGTCGGCGGCCACGCGGAGTTCCTCCTTCACGGCCTCGGCGGCGCGACGCTCGGCCCGAGGCGGTTCGACCGGCGCCGGCGGTCCGGCGGGCGCCGGCTGCGGCCGCGAAGCCGGGGCGCGCGGCAGGTTGACCGCCGCCAGGCCGGCGCGGTGGGCGTCCTGGAGCCGAAGCCGGAGCGACCCGGCCACGGCCCCCAGTTCGGCCCTCGCATCCGATTCGTTCACGAACAACCCCCTTTGGCGCGCGAGCCGCAAAACCCGTACGCGGATTACGGCGACCTTCCGGTCACCGCTCGAAAACACCACGGCAACGGCGCGCCCCGAGCGGCGCGTAACGAGCGGCGACCGGGAGGTCGCCGTAGCACCCGAAGGCGCTGCAACGTGCGGCGCGTAAGGCTCAGACGTCTTCGCGGTTCTGGAAGTCCTGGATGATCGCCGGGCCGGCGGACGTGCCGATCCGGGCGGCGCCCGCCTTGAGGAACTCCTGGACGGCGAGGAACGTCCGGATGCCGCCGGCCGCCTTGACGAGTGCGCGGCCGCCCACGGCCTGCACGAGGAGGTGGACGTCGTGGACGGTCGCACCGCCGGGTCCGAAGCCGGTGCTCGTCTTGACGAAATCGGCCCCCGCCTCCAGCGCCAGTTCGCACCCCCGCGCCTTTTCCTCGTCCGAGAGGTAGCAGCATTCGAGGATGACCTTGAGGACCCCCCCCTCGGCGATCTTGCGGAGGGCGGCAATCTCGGCCCGGACATCCGCATAGCGGCCGCTCTTCATGGCCACCAGGTTGATGAGCATGTCGATTTCGTCGGCGCCGCTCTCGATCGCGTGGCAGGCTGCGGCGCGCTTCGCCTCCAGGTTGTCGTGCCCGAACGGGACGCCGACCGCCGCCCCGGCCGCCACGTCCGTGCCGTGCAGCAGCGCGACCACCCGTTCGATGTCGTACGGCGGGACGCAGACGGTGTGGAAGCCGTAAGTGATCGCCTCCAGGCAGACCCGCTCGACGTCCTCGACCGTGTGGTCGGGCTGAAGGAGCGTGTGGTCGATCACCGCGGCGAGGGTCTCGACATTCAGATGATCGGGTTCGAGGGACTCGGACATGGTGCGTGGACCTTATCGGGCACGAGCAAAGGGTTCAAGCCAAAAACGGCGGCCGCGCGGCCACCTAAGCGCGGCCGGGCGCTACGGCGACCTTCCGGTCGCCGCTCGATGGGCCGCGGGCGGGCCGTCCAGCCGCCGCTTACTCCAGGACCGCGCCGGGCTCGCCGCGCACGACGCGCCCGATGCGGTAGACGGTTTCGCCTGCCTTCTCGAGCATTTCGGCGACGTGCTCGGCGTAATAGGGGCTGACCACGAGGACGAATCCGATCCCCATGTTGAAGACGCGCCACATCTCCTTCGGGGGGACGCGGCCGGCCTTCTCGAGCCACTTGAAGATCGGCGGCACGGTCCAGGCCTTCCTGCGGATCCGGGCCGACAGGCCTTTTGGGACGACGCGTTCGACGTTGCCCTCGATGCCGCCGCCCGTGATGTGGGCCATGCCGTGAACGACGCGCTTGGTCCCGTAGTAGTTGAGGACGCGCAGGACCGGCTCGGGGTAGAGGCGGGTGGGCTTGAGGAGTTCGTCGGCGACGGTCGCGCCGAAGCCGGGCAGTTCGTCGCCGACCTTCAGGCCGGCGGCCTCGAAAACGATCTTCCGGACCAGACTGTACCCGTTGGAATGGATGCCGCTGGAGGCGAGGCCGAGGACCGAGTCGCCCGCCTCGACGCGCGAGCCGTCCACGACGCGGCTCTTCTCGACGATGCCGACGGCGAACCCCGCCACGTCGAAGTCGCCGGGGGCGTAGAACCCGGGCATCTCGGCCGTCTCGCCGCCCAGAAGGGCGCAGTGGCACTTCGCGCACGCCTCCGCGATGCCGACGACGACGTCCCGCAGGACCTCGGTATCGATGTGGCCGGTGCCGAGGTAATCCAGGAAGAACAGGGGCTCGGCCCCGAGCGTAAGGACGTCGTTGACGCACATCGCGACGCAGTCCTGGCCGATGGAGCGGTATCGGCCGGCGTCGATGGCGACCCGCAATTTCGTCCCGACGCCGTCCGTCCCGGCCACCAGCAGCGGCTGCCGGTAGTTGCGATGGAACAGGCTCTCGTTGTAGTCGATGTTGAAGAGGCCCGCGAAGTGGCCGTAGAGTTTTTCGACGCGCGGCCCGTGGGTCCGGAGGACCGCCGCCTTGATCTCGTCAACCAGCCTGTCGCCGGCGTCCATGTCAACGCCGGCGGCCTTGTAGGTGAGAGCCTTTGCCATGGGGGCGTCTCCGCGTCGCGGGCGAACCCGGCCCGCGGCAGGCGTATCGTATCGGCTTTCGGGCGCGGGGGCCACAGATTTTCGCGCGGTTGCAGCGGTTGCAGGCGTTGCCGTTTCGAGCGGCGACCGGAAGGTCGCCGCAGCGCCCGGCCAGGGTTTTGACCCGTTCGCCCGCCACGGCGTGCTCCCGCACGCCGCTCGAAAGGCGGCGTTCGGCAGGGGGGGACTTGAAATTCACTTGAAATTCAGCGGCGTCGGCGCTAAATTCGACTTTCTGCCCGTTTGGCACCCAGGGCTTGGTTAAGGGGACGCCTGTGAAACTCGGGTTCTCGACGCTGGCAGCCCCCGACCGGCCGCTTCGCGACCTCGCACAGGCCGTTGCCCGCGCGGGCTACGACGGGTTGGAACTGCGCGGCGTGGACCGAAAGCACCTGGACCCTGCGATGACCGGGGATGAGCGGGCCGAGGTCCGGCGAATCCTCTCGGACGCGGGCCTCGAGGCCGTCGCCGTCACGTCGTACGACCGCCTGACTAAACCGGCCGGCGGCCCGGAGGCCGGGGCCGACCGCATCCGCGCCCATATCGCGCTGGCCCGCGACGTCGGCGCCGCGGGCGTGCGACTCTTCGGTGGCAACGTGCCACAGGGCGAACAGCGCAGCGACGCCGAGGCGCGGGCCGCCGCCCTCCTCGCTTCGGTCGCGGACGACGCCGCGGCCGCCGGCGTCAGGCTTTGCCTGGAGACGCACGACGCGTTTTCGACCGGGCGACAGGTGGCCGCGCTCCTCAGGCGCGTGAACCATGCGGCCCTTGCCGCGCTCTGGGACGTCCATCATCCCTGGCGCTCGGGCGAGCGGCCCGAGGACACGCTCGACGTCCTCTGGCCGGCGATCGCGTACCTGCACGTCAAGGATGCGTTTACGATGCCGGACGGGTCGCGGCAACTGTGCCTGCTGGGTGCGGGCGACGTGCCGGTCCGCGAAATCCTCGGCCTGCTCAAACGCCGCGGCTACGGCGGGTACCTGGTCGTCGAATGGGAAAAGCCGTGGCAGCCGGAGATCCCGTCGGTGGACGTGGCAATCGGCCAGCATATTCTGAAACTCAGGGAGTATCTGGGCGAGACGGGGGAGTAGCAATACAACGCTATAGAACCGGGCATGTGTGCCTGTGCCAGCAGCCCAACGGGCTGCAAGAATATAGCCCAGGGCAACGCCCTGGGCAGAAGAAACGCCTTTTTTCACCAAGAAGCCCTGAAGGGGCGAGACAAAGCGTGGGTTGTTGTTGCGCCCCTTCAGGGCTTGAACCGGAGGAGCCGGCCGGAACACCCAGGGCGTTGCCCTGGGCTATCGTGTTCCAGCCCTTCGGGCTGAACGGCTATGGCCGGCGACGCTACTTTGTGGGGTTGCCATACTAGCCAGACCAACCGGCCGGGCGGTGAGCATCGCATGGCGAAGCGCAGCGACAAGGCGAAGTGGATCTGGATCGCCTCCGACACCCATGTGGAGGACTGCTGGGTCCGCGCCCGCCGCGAGTTCACCCTTCGCGGCGACCCCGCCGAGGCACGGCTCCGCGTGGCGGCGTTCGGAGACTACGTCCTCTACGTCAACGGCCGGTACGTCGGGTGCGGGCCGACGCCGTCGTCGTTCGAGTCGCCCATCCTCGATGAGTACGGCGGCGTGGAACTGCCGCTTGCGCGCGGCCGGAACGTCATCGCCCTCTTGTGCCACAACCCCCACGTCGCCCTGCCGCGCAGGCCGCGCCTACCGGGCGCGCTCTGGCTCGACCTCGAGGCGACCTATCGGAACGGGTCGCGGGTGACGTTGGCGACGGACCGGCGCTGGCGGATGGCGGCGGCCGAGGACATGAGTCGCCGCTCGCCGCGCATCCACTGGACGGCGGGATTCACGGAGGTGCGCGACACCCGCCGCGAGCCGGCCGGCTGGACCGAGGCCGGGTTCGACGACCGCCCGTGGGGCCGGGCGGATGAGGTCAGGCCGCGCGTCTCGCTCGAGGGCGAGCCGGCGCCCGTCCCGAAGCCGGCGTCGTCGCCGCTGGGCCGTTCGGGCCGGCCCGAGGAGACGCCGGTCCTTCCGAAGCGGGTCCAGTCGGTCGGCCGCGCGTCCTGGCGCCTGGGCGTCACGGCGATCCCGTTCGAGTTCACGGTGCTGGAGCCGGCAATCGGCGAGTTCTACGCCGCGACGTTCGTTTACTCCTCGACGAAGCGTCGGGCGCGGCTGGAGTTCGACTGCGACGAGTCCGCCGCCGTCTACGTCAACAACCGGCACGCCGCGCGGCAAGGCTACGACGAGGAGTTTGCCGACTGGCTTTCCGAGTCGGACCGCGACGAATACGCGGGGATCCATCGCGGGCAGGGGCGGCGGGTGTCCTGGGCCGAGGTTGACCTGGAGGCGGGTTGGAACTCGGTCGGCGTCGTCCTGTACGATCCGGGCATGGCGTGGGGGTTCGCGATGCGGTTCTGCGGCGCCCGCACCGGCCGCCCCCTGAAACTCGCCTTCTCGCCGGACCAGCGCCGCGAGGACCTGGCCGACTGGTCCATCGTCACCGAGGAACTCTGCCCCTGCGGCTACGGGGCCCTGCCCGAGACGCCCCAGCCCAACGAGCGGACGTTCCCCGACCCGTCGTACCAGGCGGCCTGGGAAAACCGGGCGCCCAGCCGCAAGGCGGCGCGCGGCACGGCGTCGCTGCTGGCCGAGCCGAAGGGCAAAGGGCCGCTCGTCCTGGAGGGCGGGTCGTACGTCCGCTACGACTTCGGGGCCGAGACGGTCGGGCACGTCGAACTCGAGGTCCGCGGTCCCGCCGGCGCGATGCTCGACCTCCTCTGGGCCGAGACACTCGCCGCCGACGGCTGTCTCGACGCGGTGCGCGGCGGGGAGCGGCATGCCGACCGCCTGATCCTGCGCGGCGAGTGGCAGACCGTCCACATGGCGGGCCGCCGGGCCCTGCGGTACCTGGAACTCGTGGCCAGGACCGACGCCGGCCGCGTCGAGGTCCGAAGGCTCGCCGTCCGCGAACTGCACGCCCCGGACGGCGGCGCACCGCACCTGGACACGGGCGAGCGGCGCCTGGCGTCGGCCTTTGCCCTCGCGCGCCGGACCGCCCGGTGCTGCGTCCAGCGGACGTTCGAGGACATTCCGGCCCGCGATGCCGCGCAGTCCATCCCGGCGGCCTGGATGCTGGCGAAGGTCGAGCGGACGCTTTTCGGCCGGGCCGCGCGGTCGGCCGACGCGCTTCGCGCCTTCGCCGCCGACCAGGACGGCAAGGGCTTTTTCCGGGCGGCCGTGCCCAGCGGGGCCCGCTATACGATCCCCGACTGGAACCTCCTCTGGATTATCCACCTGGCGGAGCACCTCGCCTGGACCGGCGACCGCGCCATCGCCGAGCAACTCTATCCGGCGGCCGAACGCGTCCTGGATTGGACGGCCGCCTACACCGACCTGGAAGGCCTTCTCGAGAACCATCCGGACCAGCGGCCGTGGTGGCTCTTCGTGGACCTTTCGCCGGTCGCCCGGACGGGCGTCGTGACTGCCTGGCAGGCGCTGTACGCCCGGGCATTGCGTGCCGCGGCCGAGGTCGCCGACTTCCTCGGCCGCCACGAGGACGCCGGCCACCACGAGGCCGAGGCGACCGAACTGGCGAAGGCGGCGCGGCGGAGGCTCTGGGTCGCCGGGCTCGGCGTGTTTGCCGACGCCCGCCACTTCGAGCATGTCTCGGAGTCCGCGACGCCGCAAAGCAATTACTACGCCCTGTACGGCGGACTGGCCGGGCCGAAAAGCACGGCAAAGATCCTCGATACCTTCTGGAGCGGCAACGAGGAGACCGCCGACTGGGGCCCGATGGAGAACCCGTTCGTCAAATACTTCGCGCTGGCGGCCCTGCTGGAGGCCGGAGAGGTTGACCGGGCCCTGGCAATCGTGCGGTCTTACTGGGGCGCCATGGCCCGGGCGGGATACACAACCGTCCCGGAGGTCTTCCGGTCGCCCGCGGCGACCCCGGAGGGCGGGCCGGGCGGCGACGGCCAGATGCCCGACGCCCCGGAGGGCGGGCCTTTCGGCCGTCACCCGGCGCCCGTCGCCTGCCACGCCTGGGGCTGCTACCCGGAAGCGTTGCTCGCGGAATTCGTGCTGGGGGTGCGGCCGGGGAAGCCGGGGTTCGAGCCGGCGCTCCTCGTGCCCATGCCGGGCAGCCTGAAGAAGGCCCGCGGCGGCGTCTGGACGCCGAAGGGGCTGGTGCGGGCCTCGATCCGGACGGTGCGCGGCACGCGGAAGGTGCGGTACGACGTGCCGGAGGGGCTGCAATACCGGGTTGACGCCCGACACCTGGCCGAGGGCGACGGGATAGAGGTCGCCGGCGGGGCGGAAGAGAAGGGTTGACGCCGCCGGCTGGCGCTGGTATTCGGATTGGTCGAAGGCGGGCTCGAGAGAAAGGCAACGCCATGTCGAAGCGCGTGTTGAACGTCGGCTTGGTCGGCGGGGGCGGTGGCGCCTTCATCGTCAACCCCCACCAGAAGGCCATCCACTTCGATGGGACACGACGGGTGGTATGCGCTGCCCTGCATCCCGACCCGAAGGTCGCCATGGCCGAGGCCGAGAAGTGGCCCTACCCGATCCAGGGCTACCCGAGTTACGACGCCATGATCGCCGACCAGGCCAAACTCCCGATCGGCCGGCGGATAGATTACGCCGTCATCGTCACGCCGAACTTCGTCCACTTCGACCCGGCAATGAAACTCATCAAGGCCGGCATCCCCGTCTTCTGCGAGAAGCCGCTGACGATGACCTCGAAGCAGGCCCTCGACCTCGAAAAAGCCGTCGCCAGGCACACGGTGCCCTTCGGCGTGGCCCATACCTACGTCGGCCACTGGTCCAGTTGGCTGGCGCGGTGGATCGTCCGGAGCGGCAAACTCGGCGAGGTCCGCTGGGCCGACGCCTGGTACCTCCAGGGCTGGCTCGCGACGCGGCTGGAACTTTCGGGCCAGATGCAGGCCGAGTGGCGGACCGATCCGAAGAGGGCCGGCGCCTCAGGCTGCGGCGGCGACATCGGCAGCCACGCCTTCATGCAACTCAGGTTCGTGACGGGCCTGGAAGTGACGAGCGTGCGCGGCCTGCTGGAGACGTTCGCCCCGGGCCGCATGCTCGACGACCACTTCACGACGTATTGCGAACTGTCGAACGGCGGCCGCGCCCTGGTGCGCGCCAGCCAGATCGCCATCGGCCACAAGAACGACCTCGGGATCGAGGTCAACGGGACCAAGGGAAGCCTCGTCTGGCGCCAGGAGGATGCCGATCGCGTGACGATCCGCCTGCCGGGCGAGCCGGACCGCGACTATTGGCGCGGCGAGGTCAAGGGCCAGGACTCGTTCCTCGGGAAACTCCCCGCCTGGGTCGGGGCCGAGCCGACCATCCCCTCCGGCCACGTCGAGGCGTTTCACGACGCGTACGCGCGCCTGCACCGCTCGTTCGAGGCCGACGTCCGGCTCTACAACGAAGGCAAGCCGTTCGAGTGCGACGGCTCGAAGTACGCCAACGTCCACGACGGCGTCCAACACATGAAGTTCATCGAGGCAGCAGTCAAGAGCGCCCGCTTGGGCTCGAAGCCGGTGAAGATGTGAGGCCGTTTAGCCGCGTTTAGCCGCGAGCCGCAGGCGAGCGCGTGCCGTGCCCAGGCGCGTCGCGCAACGCAAAGGAGGCAGGCGATGAAACTCGGAGTGTTTGCGGTGTTGTTCGGAGGGCAGCCGCTTGAGACGGCCCTGGACTACATCTGTGCCAGCGGCCTGGAGGCGGTGGAGATCGGCGTCGGGGCGTATCCGGGCGACGCCCATTGCCCGGTGGACGACCTCTTGGCCTCGAAGCCGAAGGCCGACGAGTGGAAGGCGAAGATCACGGACCGGGGTCTGGAGATCTCGGCCCTGTCGTGCCACGGCAACCCCCTCCACCCTGACCCGAAGATCGCCCGGGCCCACACCGACACCCATCGCAAGGCCGTCCGCCTGGCCGAGCGGCTTGGCGTCGAGACGGTTGTCAACTTCTCGGGGTGCCCCGGCGGCGGCCCGAAGGACAAGACCCCCAACTGGATCACGTGCCCGTGGCCGCCCGACTTCGAGGCGGCCGTCAAGTGGCAGTGGGAAGAGAAACTCATCCCGTTCTGGCAGAAGGAGGCCAAGTTTGCCAAGGAGCACGGCGTCCGGATCGGCTTCGAGATGCACCCGGGCTTCTGCGTCCACTCGACCGAGACGCTGCTTCGCCTGCGCGACGCCGTCGGCCCGACCCTCGGGGCGAACTTCGACCCGTCGCACCTCTTCTGGCAGGGCATGGACCCGATCGTCAGCCTCAAGGCCCTCGGCAAGTCCGTCTTTCACGTCCACGCCAAGGATTGCCGCATCGACGCCCAGAACACGGCCCACAGCGGCGTCCTCGACACGAAGCACTACAGGGATGAACTCCACCGCTCCTGGATCTTCCGGACGGTCGGCTACGGCCACGGCGAGGACTTCTGGCGCGACTTCGTCTTGACGCTTCGGATGATCGGGTACGACGGGGTCCTCTCGATCGAGCACGAGGACAGCCTGATGAGCGTCAACGAGGGGTTCCAGAAGGCGGTCGGGTTCCTCAAGGGCATCCTCCTTTCCGAGAAGCCCGGCGGGATGTGGTGGGCCTAGTGTTCGAGCCCGCCGCATGGCCATTGCCCGAGCCCGCCGCGGAAGCGGCGGGGCACGTGCTGCCGGGCAGGCATGTACACCTGCCGAGACCTACTCGACCCGGCGAAACGGTTGCCGGTTGTTGACGTAGTTGGCGAGGTCGTGTAACCGCCGCTCGCCGGAGACGGGCTCCACTTTGCCTCCGGCCGTCCACCAGCGGCGCCGGCCGGCGTCTCGCGCGCGAAGTGCCCGGGTTGCCCGGTCCTTCAGCACTTGCCGCGCCCTCGTGCCGCGCACCTCAGGCGCCGTGACGAGAACGTGAACGTGGTCGGGCTGCACGTTGATCGCATGAAGCCGCCAGCCTCGGAAAGCACAGGCTTCTGTCATGGCAGCCTGGGCTTCGTGGCGAAGGTCTTCGGTCAACCAGCAGGGCGGTTCGGCCATCCGGTTGGCGTCAGCGGTGTACCGCCGCTCGTCTCGGAAGGGGTATGGAGTGCCGGGCTCGTTGTGTTCGGCGTCCACGTAGCCGCGGCTGTCGCCCCGCAGCCATTGTCCGTAGCACGTCCAGATGAGGTGATAGGCCATGGGCGGCGCCATGGGACGCTCCTGCTTGTCGGCCGCGTGCAGCGCGCCAAGAGGCCAAGGTCGCTGCGCTAAAAGGCCAAGGTCGCTGCGCGAAAAGGCCAAGGCCGCTGCGCGTGGCCCCGTGCTTCCGCACGGGGCTCGTGAGCCAGCAACTTCCGCACGGGGCTCGAAAGCCAGCAACTTCCGCACGGGGCTCGTGAGCCGCGCGCGACCGGGGTTGCTCACGCATCCAGCCGGCACTCCTTCGGGCGGGCGAGGGTGATGAACGCCTCGGCCGCCATCGCCAGCGATAGCGCGAGCGTCACGCCGTTCAAGGTCACGAGCACCCACCGCTGGTAGCCGGCGAATTCCGCGCTCGTGAAGAACTCGACTTCCTTCCAGACCATCGCCCAGACCGTCAGGACCAGCATGAAGAGGCACGGGCCGAGCGTCAGCAGGTACCCCCACGAGCCGCGCCGCCTGAGGTAAATCGTGATCAAGAGGAGCGCCAGGGCCGCGAGCAACTGGTTGACGGCCCCGAACATGGGCCAGAGCGTCAAGGCCCCTGCTCCGGAGGCGCCCGTCCCGAAGGCCAGGGCCCCCGCGCCGACGACCGCCACGGCCGTGGCCACCCACCGGTTCGCCAAGGGCGTGATGCGGAAACTCGTGGCGAGTTCCGCAATGACGTACCGCTGGATTCGCGTGGCGGTGTCGAGGGTCGTCCCGGCGAAGGAGGCGATGAAGACGCCCATGATGACCAGGCCGATGGCCCTCGGGACGCCGATGGTCGCGAGCATGTTGGCTGCGCCCTGGACGACGGCCGCGATGTTGGCCCCTAGCCCGCCGGCGGCGCCCCACGAGGCGTAGTGGACGTTCCAGGCGGCCTGGCCGACGAGGTCCCGGCCGTCGGCAGCGTGGTAGCCCATGCCGATGCCGGCGGCCACGGCCACCAGGACGAGGATCGCCAGGGCCCCCTCCAGGAGCATCGAGCCGTAGCCGACGAAGAGGGCGTCGCCCTCGCAGGCGACCTGCTTGGCGGTCGTGCCGCCTGAGACCAGGCAATGGAACCCCGAGATGGCGCCGCAGGCGATCGTGACGCCCAGGAACGGCCACAGGGGCGGGGCGCCCGCCGGATCGAGGTTCACGGCCGGCGCGACGATCCGGAGGCCGCCCACCAAGGCCGACGCGACGATGCCCGCCAGCAAGAGGCCCATCGCAATGAAAAGTTGCCATGCGTTGATGTAATCGCGCGGCTGAAGCAGCATCGTCACCGGCAGCGTCGAGGCGATATAGCAATAGATGAGCAGGACGATCACCCAGACACCGGTCGCCGGAAACCCGAGGCCGCTCGCCTGGAGGAAGTCCTCCATCCGCAGCGGCAGATACTGGCCGATGAAAATGGTCACGCCCATGGCGAAGACGGCCGCGGCCGTGGCCCAGCCGACGCTCGCCTTCCACCGGTAGATGCCCAGCCCCAGGGCGACCGCGATCGGGATCTGGATCCAGATGGGAAAGACCGACTCGGGGAACTGGTTGAAGATCGCCGAGATGACCACCCCGAAGATCGCGATCACGATCAGGAGTTCCAGAAACACCACCAGGAAAAAGATCGTCCGGGCCCGCATGCCGATGTACCGCGCGGCCACTTCCGAAAGGCTCTTGCCGTCGTGCCGCATCGAGACCACCAGCGACCCGAAGTCGTGGACGGCGCCCATGACGATCGAGCCGACGAAGATCCAGAGGATGGCAGGCACCCATCCCCAGATGATGCCGATGGCCGGCCCGACGATCGGGCCGGTCCCGGCGATGGAGGTGTAATGGTGGCCGAAGATGATGCCCCGGCGCGTGGCGACGTAGTCCACCCCGTCGGCCAGCCTGAGCGACGGCACGCGGACCGAGTCGTCCAGCACGAAGATCTTCCGCGCGAGGAACCGGCCGTAGGTGTGGTATGCGATGATGTATCCGACGAACGTCACCAGGACCAGCGCGAGGACGTCCACGATTCGGGCCTCCGAAGTTTCTCGCCCGCTGCCGCCGAAATGCCTGGCAGCCGGACGGCAGCCCGGATACTATCGCGCGCCGGCCCGGCTCTGCAAGACTCTGGCCGCCCGGGGCGAATGCAGCCGCCCGAAGCCAGACCGGTTTATCAGACACAGCCGAGGCCGCAGGGGGCGCACCGTCGGCCGCCGCACTGGAAAGAAAGGATACGCCATGACCTGGAAGCAGATCGTCTGGGCGGCCGTCATCGGGGCCGTCGCCGCGGCCGCGCTCCTCCTCGTGCATCTGGTGGTCCTGCCGATCGACGCCTCCTGGACGGTCAACCGGGCCGTGCATCACGCGTGGGAAGTCGCGACCGGCCTGGCCGGGGCGGGTGGCATCACGTGGGCCCTCTGGCCCAGGCCCAAGGCGCCCCGCCGCGACCTCCAGCGCGAGCGCATCCATCGCCGCGCCGTCGCCATCGTCGTCATGGCCATGACGGCGGTCGCCCTGATCGTCGCGGGCGAACTCCTTCGCGACCACCAGACCAAGCGGTACCTCCAGGCGGCCTTCCCGGCGCTCGATGCGATCTACACAAGCGCCCAGCAGTACCGCACCGCCCACAACGGCGAGTGGCCCGAGTCCCTCGATTCGCTCAGCCTGGCGCCGTCGGTGCTTTACTACGCGTATCGCGGCGGGCCCGTCGCGAAGCCGACGCCCGAGGCGGCCGACGGGCCGCCCTCCTACGCCCTGGCAGGGCCGCTGGCCGGCAACGGCCAGAAGCACGAGAGCCGCGTCCTCGCCTACCTTCTGCCCGGCCAATCCTGGGCGCCGCTGATAGCAGTCGTGGACAAGGGGGGCCGGATCCAGATGACGGGTGAGGACCGCGCCAGGTCGTTCGTCAAGGCGGGGAGGTAACAGAAGTTCAAGGTTCCAGGTTCCAAGTTCAAGGTTCACAGCCACGGCCGCGAAGTGTCCACCCGTGGCACGTTGAACTTTGAACCTTGAACGTTGAACGTCCTTTGCCGCCCTCGGCGCAAAAAAAACCGGAGCCGCATCCCTCCTTCACGGCTCCGGCGCGGTCTAATACTCCCCCGGAACTTCAGAGACGCTGGACGACCGCGATCCGGCGTCCCCCACAGGCGCTTACACGACCCCCGCCGCGCATAAAGCGCGGCCTCCATTGGCGTCGAGTTAGCAGATGGTCCAAACTCTGGGGAGACGAGGGGCAGGGAAAGAATCTGCCAATCGCTCCTTCACACACACCCTTATTATACGATTCAACGGCCGAGAGTCAAATGGCTGCGCGCATTTTTTCGCGGGGCTAATAATTTCCTCGGGGAAACTACAGGAATCGGCCATGCTCAATCAAGCAAACGGCTGTCTGTCGAATTGACATGGACACCCCGCCCGAGGGCACGCCGGCCAAGCCCGTTGCGGCAAGAAGACCTACGTAAGTCAAGTCGCCTGGCCGATTTGCGCCGGATCAGCCGCCGCCGACTTTGCCGGGGCTTCGACCGCTGGCGGCTTGGGCGAAGGTGGCGGCGGCGGAGGCGCGGGGCCGGGGCGCCGCCTCAGGTCGGCCAGACCCGCCACGAGCGCCCGGCGGACGCTTCGGCCGGCCGGCGGATTCCCGGCCAGCCCAGGCCGCCCGCGCCGTAGAATGGCCGGCAAGCAAATCCGCCGGGCGAGTCGCCCGCGGCCGATCCAAGGAGGACATCGCATGGCTCTTGGACGAACGGTCTGGACGGGATTGGCGGTCGTCGCCTTGGCGGCCGGCGCAGCGGCGCTCGGGCACCGGGCGGCCGCCGGCACCGGCGCAAGCGCGGCCGTGGTGAAGTGGGAGTATGCCCGCCTTTACATCGGCGAGCAGGAATGGGTCCTTACGGAGGCCGAGGTCGAGTTGACCATCCATCCGCCCGGCAACCCCTTGCCGCGCCAGACGGTCAAGGGCGAGTCATCCGGCACCCGCTACACGGCCGACGAAAAGACGATCCACAACTTCGACGTCGGGGCGATGAACTTCGCGGGTGCGCGCGGCTGGGAGGCCGTGGCCGTCACGCCCTGGGACAAAGGCCAGATGGTGCTCCTCAAGCGACCGGCGGTACCTTGAACAACAAGGCGTTCTCGGCATGCGCTTGGGTTGTCACTTTGGCCTTTACTGGGCAGGCCAGGCCTGTCGTTGCTTAGCCATCAATCATGTGGAGGATGGGCAAGGAACTCTCTGACATAGTTGGTTCTAAACCTTCACTCTTGACAGGAGCAACACAATTTCACAAGATAGGCCGTTGGCCAACAAATGTGGAGGTCTGAAATGCCTCTAGGCACGCCGCTTGCGGTCTTGCTGGCAATTCTTTTCTTGATCCCCGGGTTCATATGGCGAAAGTCGGCCAGCGCCGCTTCGCGCTACGCCGGGAAGCGGCCTGCCGAATGGTATGAGTATTTCACGCTGAGTTGCTTCAATTACCTTTTGGCCTTGCCAGCGATGTTGGCCCTCCTGAAGTGGTGCCCCCAAAACTTGACACTCGGAACTCCTGGTACGTGGGCGGAGCATCCTTTCTATTTCCTATGGTGGATGTGCGTTGTTTTTGTTCTGCCGGTGTTTGCGGGGGTTGGCACCGCGAAACTGGCCCAAGCCTCGTGGCTCCTTGCGTGGCTGCAACGCTTCGGTGTTTTGACGCTCCATCCGGCACCCACCGCATGGGATTACGCTTTTTCACGAGATGAGCGCTACTGGGCCCGAATAGAACTTTCCGATGGCAAGTTGGTCGAAGGGATCTTTGACTCGAATTCTCTCGCGTCAGGGGCAAGGGAGCAGCGCGATATTTTCCTTGAAGCTGTTTTTGAGTTGGATGAGGAGACCGGGGAATACGAACCGCTCGAGCGAAACGAGGGGGTGTGGGTCAGCGCAGGCGCCATCAGGACAATTACTTTTTTTAGGATGCGCGCAGAGGAAGACAAAAAAACGGCAGTTGCGCCACGTGCCGAGGACGAAGGTTGACGAGTTGTGAGAAATAGTGTACCATACCAGAGGTTAGGAGGAGGAGCCCCAAATGGCCGGAAAAGAAACCACTCAAAAGTATGGCTATCAGCCTTCGCGCGAGCGCAAACCGCTTAGTGAAGGTTACCAACCAAGCCACAAGCCAGCCACGAGCGTTATCAAGCCGCCACCGCCGCCCAAAAAAAACACTAACTCCAAATGACAACGGTTTCATAAGCCCGGCGCATAGAGGCAAAGCCGCCTCTAATCTGATGTACCCTTCGTGCCAAGGCGCGAACAAGTTTCCTTCCAGCGGTCGATCTGCAGAACGATGTGGCCGTGGACCTCCTTGGGCCGGCGGACGTGTTCCCAGGTGTGGGTCTCGCAGCGGGGCCCTTCCGGGCCCGACCGGAAGAAGATCGTGCCGATGCCGAGGACCTTCTGAAACGCCGACTGGGCGACGAACGAGGTCTCGATGTCCTCCAGCCCCATGCACTCGACCCGGACGTTGATGACGCCGTGCTGCTTCAGGACCCGCCGGTCCGTCAGGACGTAGGTCCGGCCGAGCCATTGGAGGAGGGCGATGGCGACCCGCAGACCCATGATCCACATGCCGATGACGACGCCCCAGTGGCGTGCGCCCTCGGGCAGTTCGCGGATCGCGAAGCCCAGGATCGCCACGGCCGCGCCGAGCGCCAGGATCGGCAGGCCGATGAAGGCGGCGTACCAGAGGGAAGGCTTGAGTTCGAAGATGATGATCTCGGCCGGGAGGAGGAGCGACGGCGAAATGATGCGGGCCCGGGCGGGGAGTTTTTCCTCGAGGTCCCCGGAGCCGGACATCGCGGCCCGACCCGCCGCCGGCCGCGCGCCGGGGCCGCTCGCAGCACCCAGTTCGCCGTTTCGGCTTTCGTCGGCCATGCAGGCGACTCCGCCAGGCGCTCGACTCGGGTC
>Ga0315284_10003403_pt1 | contig 22604 bp, 21 predicted proteins | sample YL17G09_16_MG_FD_203696 | JGI IMG/M metagenome (GOLD analysis project Ga0315284, IMG submission 203696) | Sediment microbial communities from Yellowstone Lake, YNP, Wyoming, USA - YL17G09_16 | ecosystem: Environmental > Aquatic > Freshwater > Lake > Sediment | place: USA: Wyoming | collected... | reverse complement strand
AAGGTTGTTGGGTCATTTCTTTGGTATCGATACGATGCGATGTATGGCAGCGACAAAGCTTCATTTCTTTTTTATCGGCAGGACGAGTACAGCAGCGCGATACTCCTTCCGGGGACGTACCAATCAACAACCTTTCCCTATGCCGGTTACTTTGACTCGACCATTGTTCCCCGATATCACGCGCCGAACGCGGCAGCGGTTTTGCCGTTGTACGACGATACCACACTGCAGGTGCGGTCGAGTGCGGGTGTTCTTCTCGCTGAGCGCACCTATGTGCATGGTGTACTGCAGGGCGCGTTTGCCGAGTACTATCCCGACGGCACCATACAGTTGAGCGGAAATTACGCGCAGGGCAGGAAGCAAGGAGAGTTTCTGCAGTATAACTCAAGTGGGCTTCTGGTTTCTTTGAAGACCTATTTCAGCGACACTCTGGAGGGCCGGTCTCTGCAATTCTTCTCTGGCGCCGGAAAGATATCTGGCGCCGATACCATCTCATCGTGCAGTTTTTCCCACGGGATGCTCAGTGGACGGTATCTTGAGTTCTTTGAGAACGGGAAGATATTTCGTGAACGGTTCTTTGCTGCGGGTCAACTCACCGATACTGCGCGTGAATACTACTTCGACGACACACTTAAGATTCGATCGGAGTACCGCCGCGACACGCTCGATGGGGAGTATCTGGAATACTTCCCGGATGGCAGGTTGAAGATCCATGCCTTTTACATCATGGGCGAATATGACAGCGTATATACCCTGTATCGCCAAAGTGGCGATACAATACTGGTGCAAGAAGAGGCTGTGTACAAGAACGGACAATTGAACGGCCTCAAAAAGAAGTACCTCGCCAATGGGTCAATACTTCTCGAAACACCATATGTAAATGGTGTTATCCACGGAAATGATAAACAGTATACTGCCGGGATCCTCACGCTGATTTCTCCTTACGAAAATGGCGTCCGACAAGGACTGCAACTTCAGTATTTCCCTGATGGGGTCAATATCCGATACGCAACAACCTATGTTGACGGACGGATAGTCTCGATTATCGAATACAATCTTGCCGGCGACATTGTCAGTGAGGAGAGAAGGCCTTGATGGGAAGTAAACGTTCACGGACTTGCTTGCTTCGGTGCGACACTCGTCGAGTGGTTTGCCTCGCGCCAAGGCAGATACCTGAGAACGGTTGCCTCTCGGCTCGCTCCTGGAATCATGAGACAAGCGTTCTCGCGCAGAGGCGCTGAGGCGCAGAGAAGACAGGAGAGGGCTGGAGAGAGCAGACGTGGCATTCAGTTCGATTGTTGACAGAGGGGCTCTCGTGGGCCCTACCCGTATGAAAAACCTCTGCGTCTCTGCGCCTCTGCGCGAGTATCCTCCTCTCTTGCCGTGAATGGATCAATCGCCGAGTCGGCCAGAGGCTGTGTGACAGAACCGCCACACCGAAGCCACAACCGGCTGGGGGTACCCACTGGAAACCCGGATGACCCCGGAATATTTCTAGCAAAGAGCAGCAGACTATCAGCTTAAGCTCCGTAGGAGCGCCATATCTGGTCTTCCCGACTTCACTCAATCCACCTGAACTTCATCCCGAAAGTCGGCTTGGATCAGGTTCTGCCGTCCTTGCACAGCGAAGACCGCGTGGATGAAGATCTGGGTATAGGTGTTGGCCATAGTGCCCTTTAGAATGGGTTGATGCCGGTCCTACGGACCTTGGTAGCTATGTTGAGGATCCGTTTTCTAGAAATATCCCGGGCCTACGGCCCTCAGAACAGCGGCCCGACCATCGGGACAGTACTCGAATTTCCGAAAGGCATTGCATTTTGGGGGGCGTGAACGAATCTCGTCGATAGCAGTTCCCTTCCGATACGATCCTCATTGTCTCCAATGCTTTATCCGAGCGCAGAAATGTCAGACGACGTTGTCCCGAAGCGAATACGGCTTTCGACCGTTTATCTCCCCGTCGGCACTCGACACATACACTGCACTCAAGCAATCTCTGAATCTCGCGCCCTGGTCGTTCTCTGCAATCCCCTCTGGAATGAGCGCGCTTACGTTTCTCCCTTGTACCACGCGCTCATGAAATCCCTGGCGATTGCAGGTTTCGACGTCGTCCTCTTCGACTGGACCGGTCAAGGGAATAGCAGTGGGGAGAGTTGGGATATGTCGGCAGATACCATGCGAAGTGACATCGATGCTGTCACGGAATCGTTCCGTCCGAACCCGAACTGCCCAAGTGTTATGGTCGCCTGCAGAGCGGTTGCTTTGGTCACAGCATCGTTTCCCAACGCAACCAATGTACTGATCGACCCGATCGTCGATGCCGCGAAGTGGTTCCGAAGCCTGCTTTTGCTTGAGCGCACCAAGGAGATTGTGGCCTACCGCAAGAGCGCTCTCAGTGCGGCCGCGTTTGCTGCGGGCGGCGACAGAATCACTCTTTGCGAAACAGTCATCGGCACCAGACTCTACGCCGACTTGCTTAAGTGCTCGGGAGACTTCAAGCCGCCTCAGAACGTCGTTGAGATTGGTCTCGCCTCTCGTGCTCCGTTGGCCGTTGCTCCGGATCGCTGGATTGACCTTCAGGCGCACAACCAGTACCGGGAGGCAATCTGGCAGACTCCCGGCAAGATCACCCCATCGATGTGCGCTGCTGTGTGCGAGAGTACCCTCCAGGCACTTGACCTTCGCAATGCTTGAAACATTCGTTCTGCAAGATAGTGCGCTGATGCAGCCGGGATTCATTCACCGGCCGGATCAGCCCAACGGTATTGCGGTGATTATTGTCAACGCGCTGCACTGGGACTCTGTTGGGCCGGGAAGGTCGATGGTGGAGGTCTGCAACCGTCTGGCCGGTATCGGGATCACCGCCATCCGGTACGAGCCGGCGTACGACTGGATTGGTGCTGCGGACGCCAACGCCGTCAGCCGTCAAGAGATTGTCTTCCGCTCGTTGCAGCAGGTCGTTGCATTTACGCAGACCAACCTTGGGATGCAGCGCATCCATGTGCTTGGGTACTGTCTGGGTGCGCAATATGCGTTTCTGAACACCGCGGTGCACCCGGCGCTGGCGTCGCTGATACTTGTGGAAATCGACATTGGCATGAAGGTCACTGCGCCGAACCTGTTGTCCGAGCACACGCCTGCAAGCGCCCAACACATCGAGCCCGACCGCAGGAAGCGGTTTCGCATCTACCTGCGGAAAATGCTTCTGCCCGAGACATGGGTGAAGGCGATTTCGCTGAGAATTGACTGGCGAGGTGTGCTCAACTATCTCTTTGATCGGCGTGGTCGCAGCAAGCAGGCCACCGGAGCCGAACGCCGCTCACCCGATTGCATTGTTGACTCAGGCATCTCCTCGATCTCACCGGCGACACTGAGACGCGGGCCGTTGAGGAATGCGGTTGTTCCGACCGAGGGCGAGGCTGAGGGTCAACTTCCCGGTCTCACCATGACGACGGTTACCGAGCATTCTCCCCGGGAGTCGATGGATGCGGAGGTCGAGCGCGTTTCCGAAATGGTGCGAACGCACGTCGGCCGCTGTCCGGCCCCCATCTTGTATTTCCACAACCCGTTTGCTGCGCATGAGGAGAAGGTGCGCAGGATGCACAAGACCATCTTCCGCGACTGCAAGGTGACCTACGTCGACTGCACCACCATTTGGGGCTCGCTCAAGTGGGTGGACGAGATTGCGCCCCGGATACTTGACTGGTGTATGAGGACTTGATGGCAGCAAACGACGTAGTCTTCATTGGGTCGGGTGCATGGGGCCATGCCGCACTGAGCAGCTTGCTTAGATGCGACGCGATACGCGTGGCATTGGTGGTCACCGATGCAGCTTCGTATGCACAACTGAGCACAACGGCCAGGGGGCACGATGTTCGCGTCTTTGAGTCGTGGGAGTGTCTGGCAGACCAGATGGCATCGACACGCCTGGGTGTGTGCGCCGGCTGGAAACGGATCCCGCGCGCAATTTTCGATCTCCCCGAAATCGGGTTTGTCAATGTGCACGGATCGCTGCTGCCACGGTACCGTGGCCCGGAGCCGCTTGAGCGGCAGTACCTCGACGGTCTCACCGAGGTCGGAGTGACGATCCATCGGATCGCTGAGCAGATCGATGCTGGTGCGGTGTATGCGCAGAAGACGACCACCCTCTCGCCGTTTGCGTCGCTCAAGGACTGCATGATGAAGCTCACGCTGTGTGCTGCCGGCCTGGTGAAGTCGACGGTGCCCTCAATAGTGGATGCCACGTTCAGCCCATCGCCACAAAGCGACGTGGGTGCCTCTCAATTCCCTTTTCTGACTCCGGCAGAAGGGTACGTCTCCCTCGATCTGGACCCGGTTCTTGTCTTCCGCAAGATTGCGTGTCTCGGCGTACGGGGCTGGGCCCGGGTTGAGCACAACGGGACGCGGTTCGTGGTTCATTCACCAGTGCTTGTCGAGAGAGAGTACACTGGTCCTCTGGACATCGAGGTGACTCACGACCGTGCCACAATGCTGATCAAGTCTCCGCCGTTTGTGATTCAGGCGGCCGTTCACTCGTTTGAGAGCATGCGCTCGACGAAGTCATCGCAACCTTCCTCGGGAGAGTATGTCAATGGATAAGGGTGAGATCGAGAACCGCATGTTCGGCATCTTGTGCCGAGTCTACGGCGTTGACCCTCAGGCCGGAAACGTGACCATGGAAGACATTCGTCGAGACTTCTACCTGGACTCAACCAATGCAGTGGCGTTAGTGATGGAGCTTCAAATGGAGTTTGAGTTTGAGGTAGCGGATGAGGATGTGAATGATGAGATGCTTTCGTCGGTGGACAGTGTGTGCGCGTATGTGGCGGGGAAGTTGGGCAGATAGCGGGCTGCGGGCCAAGAGAGCAAGAAATGGACGTCGATATGGGCGAGTCTCCGTTTCCACAAAAATCAGTCGAGCTTCCTTGGAAGGGAATTGTTGACCTATGAGGGTATCAATTGCGCTTCTACTCACACTCAGTTCCATCTGTTTCTGCCAGGAAGATACGACGAAGGCACTTCTTGCATACAGGCTTTCTGCCCTCGAAGAATCCATCTTCTCCGTCAGTGACACAAACAAGTCGACCTTTTGGTCTGCCTGGGATTCTGTCGGCAATCTTAGCCTCGCGCGTTTGACTTGTGCGGACGCTTCAGGTCAGTACGGGGGCAGGTGTGCGAGACTCCTTGCAGCAACAGACGTCTGTGTTGCTGCGAAGGCAGCGTATGGGGCAAGAGGCGTCTATCTCCTCTTCGAAGTGAGTGACGATACCTGGGTAACCTACTTCGACCCCACAGACATTCACGGCGATGCTATTGAGCTTTACATGAGTCCGTCGAGCTCTCGTGCTCTGTACCAGTATCCGGAAAGCACGTTCTGCGGTGGTGGCGCGGCGAACGAACTCACTGCCGGCTTTGCACAACTGCGGTTCCCCTGCGGAGACTTCATTGACGACGGCTCGCGGAATATCGATTGGGGGACTGCACCAGCGTGCATATGGGCTCAGAGAAGTGGTATTTTGCTGCGACAAGCCGAGAGCGAGTTTGGTATTGTGGTGAAGACAGGAGACGGACCCGTATGGGACCACAAATGGATTGAACTCCTCATCCCCTGGAGAACTTGGGGAGCTGGAGGGGGCGTGGAACATACTCCCGAGCTGGGGGCAAAACTTGGCATGACGTTCGGATACAACGATTCCGATAACGATGACCGACCGATAGTTGGGCTCCGCTGGAGGGGGTGCGATCCATTCTCGAACCAGTTTCCTGCGTGGGGGGATCTGACTATTGGCGATAGCTTGGGCAACCATGCCGGCGCGGGTCCATCGGGGAGATCCCCAGAACGACCAGCCAAAGGTCGGCGGAAGTCCATCTCGAAGCAGCGATGATCACAAGAATCGTGCGGAATTTCGGCATGGCGCAGCCTGTGAGTGTGGCTGTGATGTGAATGGTAGCTCTCGAAGGTGCACACCGGCGACGACATTCCCCTGTATGGATCCGACCTCCGGGCAGACTGCCTTGAGGCCCGCAACCAGCCATCCGCACTGAATCTGAGAAGGGCGGTCAGTCCATGGTAAAGCGACATCCACACTTCAGTCTGTTGCTGCTGTCAATGTTGTACGCTGTTTGTGCAATGGAGAAGAGTTCTGAAGGGGCATACATAAGTTGGGACCAGAGCAGGCTCGTGGGTGTTGCGAAGTCTCTCGCATCAAAGAGGGGGCTAGTCGATACGAGTCACCTCCACCTGAGCTCACTTGAGTACCAATGGAAAGGCAAGACGTCCTTCTTTCGCCACACGTGGGCATGCGGCTCCCTTGTAAGCACCCGTTTTTTCAAGGAAATGCGCGATCTCGGTGAGTGTTGCGTTGAGAGGGAACTCTTCCTACTCGAATTTGACGTATCAAGCGACATCAATGAGGATCTCAGAATGTCTGAGCAGCGCAGTCATACCATCTTTGTCGTTGCATTGCCGGCAAACGGTGACACTGCGGGCGCCAGAATGGAGATGGTTACCATTGCTGGAAGCGGGAGCTGCATGTGCCCCGAGAGACCAAGAATCATGGTCCCTGGCAGGTACCCATTTCTTGGCCTCGGCAGCGACACGTTGAGAGGATGGTTCGTCCTTGCGCGTATTGGTGAGCGATATGCTCTGGATACTGGGACGGCCATTGTTCACGAGAACCCCGACCGCGAGACGGGCTATACGTCGATAGCTTGCGTTGCAGGGGCCAACGCGCAAATCAGGAACGCTATTCTGCTGCTCAAATCAAAGTCTCTGGCCAAAGGTGACGTGAAGTATGTCTACACCAACGGACCGCCAAAGCTCGAGCGTGGCGATCCGACTGACACAACTCTTTCCTTCAACGGCCAACAGTACCAGGTGAGAGTAACAGATGACTCCAAGAGGGTCGCTGTGGAGGTCGCGTGTCAGAGTGTGAAGCAGACACTCTTCAGTGTTCAGTACCTCACGCCGGTCTCCCCGAGGCTGATTTGGATCGGGGACCTGGACAACGACGGTCGCCTGGACTTCCTTTGTGATGTCTCTACTGCCGGCGAGAGAAGAGAATTTGCGCTATTCAGCTCGTCTCGAAGGACTGATGGTTTGGTCGGTGAAGATGCTATATTCCCAGCCAGAAGGTAATCGAGCTCTGCAAGAATCGATGATAGGAGATTCTGATAAGGCCGGGTTCCTCCACGACTACCGTCAACTTCATATCTTTCCTATCGTACCGCGAGGTCTGATCGATCAATACAGTCGGAAGTGGAAAAGATTGGCCTCATCACCAGCGGGAGGCTTCTTTCCCTTGAGTGACTGCTCAGATTCCGGCAGTGCGTCGTCAGATGGATATGCCTGGGCAATTGCGCGGCTTCACATCGTCTTTCTTGCCCCGAAGGCAGTTGGAACGGACTTCGGAGCGCGCCTTGCAGACGTCCACTGCGGCTCAAAACGAGGACTCGGCACTGAACGTGTGGAACTGGCCAGCGACCGTTACGCCGGGAAGACAATTATGGCAATGCTCCTTGCCGCGGCAATGCTCCTGCTGGAATTTGTTTCGTCAGTCGCCTCTCAACCAATAGTGGACAAGGTCGTTGTCATCCAAGCGACCAGTCGCGACACGGTAATCGGAGACAGCGGCACCTGCGTCCGCCAGCGTGACGGCAACGGTGTACAGTGCATTGGCCACGTGTCAAACGGCAACAAAGTCCGGTACAGAAACATAGCGTTTCCTTCAGCGCCCAGTAGCATGCAAGTCGTTCACGCCGGAACCTTCGACGGAATCCTGAACATCATATTCGGCAATCTCGTCAAGGACTCAGGCACACTGGCAGCCTCGTGCACAACGCGCGCCACGGGAAGCTGGGAGAAATGGGACACGAGTACGTTTACAGTTGCCAGAATGAAGAGTCAGAAGAAAGTGGATGTCTGGATCGAATTTGGCGGGGGAGGGTCACGAGGGGTAGGCGTTGGGTCGTTCGCCGAGTTCATCTTCTACTGCCCATTGTCGGCAGCGGCCTCTCGCCAGAAGGCTGCGGCGAAGTGACCCATGCCCTACATCGAGCGGTCGCCGGGCGCCAGTCGCCTTCCGGGGTGTTGGCGTCGCGAGTGCCAGTTGACCGACGGTCGGATCCCTGACATGCGCATAGGCATCGTCAGACCAGCCAAGGGCTACGCGCGCAGCATGGACGTCTACGCCGAGGGACTGGTCGCGGGTCTGAGAGCAGTGCGGCCCCAATGGCACATCGAGGAATATGCGCCGACACTTCCACGCGGGGGCTCTTTGGCCTCGGGCGTTGGGAAGTACGTCGAACGGTTCTGCCGGTTTCCCTTGGCAGTGTCGCGAACAAGCGCGGATCTGTACCACATCATCGACCACAGCGATGCCCACATTACCCGCTGGTTTCGGAGGACAAGGCGCCCTGTGGTTGTAACGTGCCACGATCTGGTAAATTTCGTCGATCCCGAAAACCTGCGTCGGGAGTCTCGCATTCCCGCTCTGAGCGGCCTGTCGTGGCGCTTCTCGGTTCGCTCAATGCGCAGGGCGGCGCACGTCATAGCCGTCTCTCAGAGCACCGCCTCCGACACTGCGAGATTCCTGGACATCCCACCAGCAATGGTGTCTGTGATCTCTTCCGGGGTCTCTCCTGCTTTTCGTCAACTATCCGTAGCTGAGGTCCAGGGATTTCGGGAGTCTCGAGGCGTGCCTACCGATACCGTGTGCATTCTCAACGTAGGGGTCGTCCACAAACGCAAGAATATCCCTGCCGTACTCTGTGTGGTGAAGGGCCTGAGAGACCGAGGCGTTCGGGTTCGGTTGTGGAAAGCCGGCTCCGACTTCGACCACGAGCAGAGAGTGTACATCCGCGACAATGGGCTGAACGAATGCGTCGATTTCGCGGGCACCCCCGACATCCACGAACTCGTCAGACTCTACAATGCGGCGGACGTGCTCCTCTCTCCCTCACTCTACGAGGGATTTGGGCTGACCGTTGTTGAAGCCATGGCTTGCGGCACGCCTGTGATAGCGTCAAACACCTCCTCGTTGCCCGAAATCACAGGCGACGCCGCAATCCTGACCGATCCGCATGATACGGAATCGATGGTGGAGGCGGTCTGTTTGTTGAGGGGCAACGCCGAGTATCGACAACGCCTGATTGGCCGCGGGATCACGCAGGCGAAGCTGTTTTCGTGGACAGAAACCGCAGAGCGCACAGCCGCTGTGTATGAGCGGGTGATCGAGGAACGCCGATGTCGACGAAACTGACGGTTTTGCTGTCAGCCTACTCATGCGGTCCCGGGCATGGTTCTGAGCCGGAGGTGGGGTGGCAAACGGCATTGTGCCTCTCCCGTAGCTGCAATGTCATTGTGTTGACAACGAGCGAGTTCAGAGACCGTATTGAGGCTGAAGTCGCATCACGCCGATTCGAGAATATCCAGTTCGTGTACTTCGACCTGCCTTGGTGTGTTGATTGGTTGGCGAGGAGGCACGCCATGGGCGTCCACGCGCACTACTTCCTGTGGCAGTACCTCGCGCCGCAGTTCGTCAAAGGCCATCCGGCGTGCGGAAAGGTCGATGTTGTGCATCACGTCACACTCATCCAGTTCGTGCATCCGGGCTTCTGGGACAAACTGGGCAAGCGCTACGTGCTGGGCCCCCTTGGCGGGACCGAGACCGTGCCTCGCGAGTTCGACCGACTCCTGACTATCTCTGAGCGTGTGCAGGAATCTCTCCGTCGACTGATGAAGGCATACTTCATCTCCAGTCGCGGGCTTCGACGATACCTCGGAGGCGCCGAACGAGTGCTCTTCGCTCACCAGAGCATGGCCGACCGGGTTGCATTGCCCAATGTCAGCATCATGCTCGACACGCCGGTGAATCCCGACACTGTCAAGCCCAGAAAGGATGACATTGCGCCCGATGTCCTGCGAGTGATTTGGGTGGGCGTGCTTAACTACAGGAAGGCGGCCATACTTCTGCTCATGGCGATGAGGCAACTGCGGTCACACGGAATCCGTGCGGACCTCTACGGCGACGGCCCCAAGCGGGCGGCCTGTCAGCAGTTCATACGCAGGCACCAGTTGGGCGGGTGTGTGGCCCTCAAAGGCCGGGTCCCTCGCGAGGCGCTTCTCGGACTGTACAGCACCTACGATGTTTTCGTGTTCACCAGCCTGCGCGAGACCACGGGCACGGTCACGCTGGAGGCGATGGCTGCCGGGCTGCCGATCGTCTATGTCGACCATCAAGGCGTCAGGGATGTGATGGCCGGTGCTGAAGCAGGGATTGGGATCGACCCGAGGGATCCCCAGTACGTTGTTGACCGTCTGGCAGAGGCGCTGCTCTTCTACAAGAACAACCCGGCCACGATCCAAACGCACGGCGCCAACGCCCGGAAGCGGCTCTCCGAGCGGTTCACCTGGGAGCAGAGAACCCGCGAGTTGGCCGATCTGTACGCGGGCGTGGCTGCCAAGGTCAACCAGCAAGGATGAACGTGTCCCCAGGATTCTGGGCTAGGCTCACACCAATGATACAAGTCACCAATCTCAAGAAAGCCTTCAGAACCAAACTGTCAGGCCAGGGAACCATCCAAAGCGTTCTCTTCCCGAAGTACCAGTCGTTTCAGGCGGTTGACGATGTGAGCTTTGGAGTCGCGCAAGGGGAGATCCTGGGTCTTCTCGGACCAAACGGCGCCGGCAAGACCACCATCATCAAGATTCTTGCCGGGCTTTTGCAGCCAACGTCGGGCTCGGCCCTCATTGACGGAATGCCCGCAGAGAGGCAGCGGGCCCGCATCGGCCTGGTGCTCGGGTCGACCATGATTTACAATAGGATAACCGGCTATGAGAATCTCGAGTATTACGCCGATCTCTATGGCGTCGACCGGGTGAAGGAAAGAATCGGCTCGCTTGCCGAGTCACTTGGTCTCACCTTTCGGATGGGTGAGTATGTTGAGCACTACAGCACCGGCATGAAGGCCAAACTGGCCTACGCCCGAGCACTCATTGCCGACCCCGATGTTCTGATCCTCGACGAACCCACTCTTGGTCTGGACATCAAGGTTGCCCGCGACATCCGCAAGGCGATTCTCAACAGCGGCAAGACGGTCCTGATCACAACACACTGCACCGAGGAAGCCCAGGAGCTGTCGGACCGAGTGATCATTCTGAAGAACGGCCGGATCTCAAAGACCATGTGCGACCCACAGACGGCTGAAATCGAGAGCGGAATTATCAATGAAGACGCGTAGAATCCTTGCCATTGCCAAGCGCGGACTGCTCATCAAGCTGCGGTACAAATGGGACTTCGTGGTCAAGGGCGTGCTCAACCCGGTGAAGAACGGAATTGGGTTCTTCGTTGTGTATTCCGGTTTCTTTGGGGCGGGAGCAGTGCACATCGGGCCTGTTGACAGATCAAACTACTTGGTCTACTTGATGTTCGGCATGATCTTCCACTCTTTCTTCAACAAGGCATTTGTCGATTGCTCCGAGGTCTTTCTGCGCGAGAAGTTCTGGCAGACTATACAGGGCCTTCTTGTTTCGCCGGCAAAGGGCTATGAGATACTGTTGGGCTATGGCCTTGTGGAAGTGATTGACTCGGTGCCGATTATTGTGGCCGCACTGGCCATATCGGTGGTGGTTGTTCAACTGAGTATCGTGAAGCTACTGGCAGTGGTGGCCCTGCTTGGGCTGCTCTATCTCTTGTTGCTGGGAATCGGTTTCATCAGGGCCGGTTTCATCTTGTCCGACGAGAATGCGGCCTCGTTCTTCATGCCGTTCAGTTGGGTGCTGTTCTTTCTGTCCTGCTTCTACTATCCAATCCAGAGCATTCCCACATTCTTCCATCCACTCATCCTCGCAAATCCGGTGTACCATGCAGGGCTTGCGATCACTAGTGTGGCATTGGGCGGTGATGTGCAATGGACGAGCATCGGCTATCTGGCAGTGTGCTGCGTGGTCTTTTCTACGGTGGGGGCGCTCACATGCGCCAAGGTGTGGAAGCGGGAGGGCATACAGGGGTACTAGCCGACCCGCATGGGCGGCTGGCGCATCCGGGTTTCTCGTGGATAGCCTCTGCCTGTGGTGGAAACGCGAGCATTCCCAGAGTTGTGCTCCTCGATACAGCACTCAACGAGTCGTGGGCCACACTCCGTGACAATGCCCGTGAACGACTGGCCTCCTCGCTCGCCTCTGAAATCATGAGACGAGCGTTCTCGCGCAGAGACGCGGAGACGCAGAGAGGAGAGGGCATCCGGACCGATTGCTGACAGATGGACTTCTCTCGTTGCGGCCGGCACTGAACCCCTCCGCGTCTCTGCGCGAGAATACTCCTGCCTGCCGCGTATGAACGTGTCACTCGACCTGTGTGAGGAGCCCGTCCGACAGAACTGCGGTACCGCCGCCCCAATTGGTAGGGGCTACCCACTGAGAACCCGGACGATCCGGCCAGCTATCTTCGCAGTTGAGTACAGTTTCGGAGACGAGATTCCGATGATCTCCCATCTGGCGGCACCACCCGTCCCCTCCTCCGGTAGGCATTTGACGAAGGCCCAGCCTACGCCGGGGTCATCTGTGACTCCAATAGTGCTGATACTCGCGTTTGTTACATTCTCGAGAGTCGCCCAGGTCTTGCTGGGGCTTCCCACGGCGGTGAATCATCTTCATTTCCCTGTGGTTCTCCTTGCCTTCCTTCTGAGCGGCGCCAGAACATGGCGGCGAGAGAAGACGCTTTGTGTTCTCCTGGCCTGCTTCGCGTTGGTGATCGCGGCCAGTGCTGCGGCAGGCGGCGCAGGAGCCACGAACGCGGTGCTGGAGTTTCTGCTGCTTTCGGAGCCAGTGATGCTGCTGTTGCTGATTGTTGGGGCCAATCCCTCCGTCGGATCCGCGAAGTGGCTCAGCAGGTGGCTTCTGGTATTCGGTCTGGTGCAGGTCCCGTTCGCGTATCTGCAGGTTCCATACTATACAGCTACGTTACCGGATGCAAATCAGGCTGACCTGATCCGTGGCACGATGCTGGGGATGATTGATGGTGCGCATGTTGTGGGTGCCGTTTCGGTTGTTTGTGCCGTGTACATGTTGTTCTTCTTCAGATTAAGATCCGTGGCTATCAAGACAGCCTGCGTCGCGCTCTTGGTACTCATACCGTTGCTCAGCGATGCAAAGCAGGTTCTGGTGGCCTTTGTCATTGCGTGCATAGTGGTCGCTGTTGGGCGGATGCGACATCTGGGCACTCCTCGGATGCGGGCACTCGTTGCCGTACTGCTGGTGGTCGGAGTATGCATCGTCGGCGCGGTAATCCGAATTGACATGTGGCTCTGTCGGATGCCCATGATGGTGCAGGGGCTGAGCGCGAAGCTCGCAGTTCTCCAGCTCATCGGCGAGTACCGCCAGTCGGGGCTTTCGTGGGTACTGGGGCTTGGGCCAGGGCATTCCGTGGGGAGACTCGGATTCCTCCTGCCAAAGTACTGGGATCTGCTGTCACCGCTGGGTGCGACGGTCCATCCACTGACCCAGCAAGTATGGGCACTATGGGATGAAACGTGGGCACTGCATGTTTCCAGCATCTTCAGCCCCTTCTTTGGGTGGGCGGGAATCTTTGGCGATCTTGGCATCGCCGGCATCGCAGTATACGGAGCAATGTGGGTCGTGATTTACATGAAGTACTGTCACAACAACGTGTCTCGCATATTCCTGGTATTCACCATGGTGCTCGGCGCTGTCTTCACGTGGTTGGAGGAGCCCAATTTCATGCTCTACGTGGTGTCTGTGATCGGCTGCATTCATCTGGACAGTCGGGGACAGAAGTCGACATATGAGGGGGTCCTCGCCACTGAGCTCTTCCACAAATGGCTGAGCCTGGGGCACGTTCGTCGTAGGGATGCGCAATGAACGGCTTGGTCGTGTGCATGCACGAGGATCGTGAGACCTGCGGTGTGGGCGTCAGACTCGCTGTACTGAGCATACTGCGGCATTGTCCAGGTCTGCCCATCGTCGTCAGCCTCCCTGCAGCTTCACGGGCTCTGCGGTCCTGGGTTGACGCACTGCCGCACACGACGCTGCTCGATGAACCCAGGCTGACGGGCTCTGGCTGGAATGTCAAGCCGACGATTCTGTTGCACCTCCTTTCCCAGGGCTATGAGGATGTTGTCTGGATGGACTCCGACATCATTGTGACGAGCGATGTTCGAGACCTCTTCTCCAAGTTCGACAACCGGACTCTGGTCGTTACGTCGGAGTTCTACTGGGGGCAGCAACAGGGCGGCAATCATAGAACTGTTGCGTGGGGGCTTGAGCCCGGTACAAGCCTTCCCTGCACAGCGAATACCGGCATTGTGCGAGTGACCCGGCTCCACGTGGATCTGCTCCGAGCGTGGCAGAACCTGCTGGCAGACCCCGCATATCGGGACGGTCAGACCCGTCCAACAGAGTGTCGTCCCTTGGCCATGGTGGGGGACCAGGATGTGTTGACTGCAATCCTCGGCTCGCGTGCATTCGCACATGTGCCGGTGGCGATGCTAAAACGAGGGGTTCACGTTGCGCAGTGCTACAGCATGGCTGGATACACGCTGTGGGAGCGTTTGATGAGCATTGGGCACGGCTTGCCCGCATTTGTGCATGCCATGGGTCCCAAACCGTGGTTAAGGCCGTCCGTTGTCAGTGTCTCAATCGGTGCACAGCGCCCGTTCCACCAGCGACTGCGGGCCCATTGGGATCATCTACACTTGGAGCTTTCCCCCTACAGCGCACTTTCCCAGGAGTACCGGTCACAACTTGGCGCATTGGTCGATTCCATGGCCGTCAGAAGCACTGTCGGTCGCATCCTGGTGCGGGTCTTCGGCGGACGCCCCGCATTGTACGAACTGCCCTTCTGCGTGATCGAAACCTGCGTCCGTCGCATCCGTCAGGTACTAGTCCGGTACCGAGTCAAGCCCAACTCGACACCCAACCTCGCTCCCCCGCCGCAGTAGCAACCATCGGTGCTTACCGAAGAGAGGCGTCGACGCCTCCCCCCAACCGACAGACAGATCGAGCTCCCGTCACGCAGTGAGGCCACTTTGATCGGGGACCACATGAAATACGCCAAGACCACGATCCTTGGAATTGGTTACTCCCATATCACGCTTGATGCTCTGCTCCGGGTAGTGGAGAGAGCGCAACGAGTGACCATAAGTCCGGTTCCTGTCGATCCGGTCATGTTGACCCAAAACGACCCTTATCTTGGTGAGGTCTACAATTCCTACGATTTTGTTGTTGCGGATAGTTTCCATGTCATGCTCGCCTCCCGGTTCCTCGGCAGTGCCCTGCCGGAACAGATCCGGGGAGAGGATCTCTTGTATGCTCTTCTTGACCTATGCGTGCGAAAGAGACTCTCAGTGTTCTTCCTTGGGTCCGACGAAGCGGTCTTTTCAAAGGCCCAGGCAAGGCTGCAGCAAATGGGGATCGCGGATGTTGGGCACTTCTGTCCGCCGGGGAAAGCCGTGTTTACCGAGCGAGACAACGAGGAAATGGTTCGAAGGGTCAACAATGCACATCCGGACGTTCTCTTTGTGGTCTTGGGTGCGCCAAAGCAGGACGTTTGGATCCATGAGAACAAGCATCGACTGAGGGCAAAGGCAATTGTGCCGATCGGGGCGGCCTTTGACTTCTTTGCCGGGGAGAAGAGGGTGGCCCCCAGGTGTATGCAAGCGATGGGATTGGAGTGGTTGCACCGGTTGATCCGGGAGCCACGGAGGCTGGCCGGCCGCTATGCGCGGGACGCACTGTTTCCTCTCCTGGTTCTCAGACAGAGACTGGCCGGTAGCACCGCACACGACGCAGCGCCGAAGCCGTTTGTCAATGACGTTCTCATTGTATCGCATTCGTTCCGTGCAACCAGCGGGAGGAAGACAGCGGACACGAGTGCCGGCCGCTGCCCGCTGGATGCACCTCAACTGGAGCCCGTGTCTCAACCCGAATAGTTCAGGAGTCTGTTGTGCGGAGAGCGTCAGGAATACAGTACGGCCGGCCGGCAGTGGCATGTGCCAGGATCCTCGAGCTTCTGTTCTGCCCCATGATTCTTCTGTGCAGGCAGAAGTCGCGCCAACCAACACGCAAGATCCTTATCGTCGAACCATTCAATATCGGTGACGCGGTGTCGCTGTCGGTGATGCTCGATCCTCTGCAACAGCGCTTCCCGGATGCCTCGATCCATCTCCTCATCAAGCCATCGTCTTCACTTCTGTACGCAAACGACAAGCGCGTCACCGTAGTCCACGGGTTTGAGCTGCCCTGGGCGGTTCGGGGGCGGAAGATCCGGGCCATGGCCTTGAGCGCAGTGCCGCTTCTCTTCTTCATTGGGAGATTGCGGGGAGAGAAGTTCGAGATCGGGATTGACGCGCGTGGCGATGTTCGTTCGCAGATTCTCCTCGCGCTCCTGGGATGCAGGTTTCGCGTTGGATATACCAACTACCTCTGCTCCAACATTCGCGTGCAGGGTTTACTTCTCACCCACAACGCGGGCGACCTTGCGTCTGAGCGGCGAGCACTGCTGAATTTGCGGATCCTTCGAACGCTTGGCTGCAGGGTCGAAGGCGCCAAACCGCGATTGCAGGGGATCTCGGGGATGGTCCCTCCGTCCGAGCGCCCCCTCGTGGTCTGTCACGTGGGCGCGGGTTGGGAGTACAAACTTTGGCCCATCGGGAACTGGGTCTCACTGGCGAAGAATATGCACCGGGAATTCGATGTAGACATGCTATTTGTTGGGGGAGCGTCGGAAGCGGGCCGACTCGCGATGCTGCGGGATGCATTGCCATCAACAGATCACTGCAAGCAGACCGCCCTTCCCGAACTGCTCACAGCGGTCAAGGCGAGCAGTCTGTTTATCGGCCTGGACAGCGGTCCGGCGCACATTGCTGCGGCAATGGGGAAGACAGTTGTTGTACTGTTCGGTCCTGCAGAACCAGCAATATGGGCCCCTTTCGGCAGCAACTGCCACGTTGTCAGCCGGCAGGAACTGTTCCCATGCGCCCCGTGTGCCCAGAAACGCTGTACGAGTCCGACGTTAACCTGCATGGGTGCAATCTCAGCCGATGACGTGCTCCAGAAGGTTCGGCAGCTCCTGCCTGTCCACCTCAATGCACGTTGGGCCGATGAGGAACCTGACCTCTGCGTGGAGGCCAATGCGATTCCAGCATAGCCGAATCCCATCTCCGTTGCTTGCTGGAATGGTATTGGTGGCATTCCACTGCCGCCCGGCTGGAGCCGAGAACATCGTGTATCCGCCCAACTCAGGAATCATTGACGTGGTTCGTCAATATGGTATTGACAATTCAGGAATAGCAGATGTTACTGATACGCTCAACGCAATCATCCTGAACACTGTTGGGTGGCGCGTCATCTATCTTCCCGGTGGAACCTACCGGGTGACGGGACCTGTATCTGCGGAGATCTGCGAAGAGGGCAAAGGCATCGCCGGCGGTCCTGTCATACAGGGTCAAGGGCGCAACAAGACGATCATCAGACTTGACGATGGTGTTTGGCCGTCGTCGCTTCCGTACCCAAGTGACCCACAGACGCGGCGTTCCCGAGTGGTCCTGAGCATTGGGGAATGCGGAAACCGGAGTTTCGACAAGGGTCTGCATAACCTGACCGTTAACATAGGAAAGAACAACGCAGGCGCCATCGGCGTTCGGTTCAATGCAAGCAACTCCGGCTGTATGTCTGAGGTCGACATCGTTTCTGGAGATGGCAGGGGCATGATAGGACTGGATCTTGGAGGTCAGGAGAACGGGCCGGCCTTCGTGCGAGACGTGCGTGTTCAGGGCTTTGCGGTTGGAATCCGGGCAGAGGCCGGGTGCAGTATCACAATGTCAAGCATATGCGTCGAGGCCCAGGGTCGCATCGGCATGGAGTCCATCTGGCGTACGTATGTTGACAGTTTTGTAAGCGCCAATCGAGTGCCGTCTATCAGGAATACCGGGGATCTGGTCCTCGTAGGAGCCCGTCTTGCTGGAGGCGCACCAAACAATGCGGGCATCGAGAATCGGGGCAAGCTGTATGCTCAGTCAATAGTCGCGGAGGGATACAGAACCGCCATTGCGTCCGTGTCGGGGTCAACGAAACCACCGAAGGCTCTGCAGGTGGCGGAATTCTCATCCCACGGAGTTGCCGGCAATCCATCGGGCCTGCAGGGATCTGACCACATTTCTCCGAAACGTGCACCAATTCCGGCCTGGGAGCAAGATCCCTCAAAATGGGCGAATGTAGCCGATTTCAAGGGGCGAGGGGTCGGGTATCCTGTAGTCACTGACCAGAGGGCCTTTCAGACAGCACTCTCTGCCGCCGGCAAGACATCGATCGTCGTTCCTGGTGGAATGTTCTACCACCTTCCCGACACGCTACATGTGTCAGGAGACGTGTCCCGTGTGGTCGGCACGGGCAACAACTGCGGGGTGCTCGTAGTTGACGAGGGAAGCGCACCCGTTGTCATGATACAACGCCTGAGAGGTACGGTGATAAATCGAAGCAGCAGGGCGGTCATCATCGAGTCGGTCGGGGGCACTGCAGTTGCTCAGGGGCCCGGGGATCTCTTTGTGAGCGATCACTGCGGACGGATGGAAATCCTCAACCAACAAGCACACGTATGGGCACGACAGCTCAACATTGAGTACGATCGGGTTAGCGCTGACAGCAGTTTGTTTGATATGGCCAACGGCGCAGCGTGGGTCCTGGGCTACAAATCAGAAGGCGTTTTCGGGAAAGTATACTTGTCCGGTGGAAGGCTCGAACTCTACGGACTTCTCCAATATAACAGTATGCGACCGACAGAGGATGGTACCAGTCTCGTACGAATCAAGGGTGGAACGTTTTTCGTCGCAATGGTCACACAAATTACGCATGGAAATAATATGCCGTTTTCTCGTCTGGTATCTGATACCCGAAACAATGCATCAACGGTCCTCCTGAGCTCCCGCAATCCAACAGGGCCGGACTTGCCCGCCTACTTCTCTGCCCCGGTTCAATAACGCAAGTCTTGGTTTCGTGTGGCCGACAATTGGTACAAGTGCATGCACACAGTGCAGGTCAACCATGGCTGAGCGAGATACTCCATCTTGAGGAAGCTCAGCATCATTCTCACCCATGCGGGGCCCATCGATTCTCCTGGTGGCGGCACACGTCAAGTCAAAGAGATTGCTGATGGGTTGGGAATGCGCGGGCATCGAGTGGTTCTGGTTACCATCGAGCCCCACAAGCGGTCATCGATGCTCTGCACAGGCCGGACGAGGCTCGAAGGAGGGGGGATGCCGGTCGGGTGCACATGAAGCGATTTACAGACAGCAATTCATTGGATCTGATAGAGAAGGCTCTTGGTGCTGTATGCTAAGTTGCCCGAGCAACACCAGGCAGTCACGCCCAGGCGGCATAGCGTCCATGAAAGCGAATGTCGCGTAGTGCGCGGTACTTCCATGAGACGTCGGGGTCGTCTCTTCTGGGGCGACAAACCACATTGGCAGGCAGCAGTAGATTTCGTGAACCGCATAGCATATCTGGTCAGCCATCCAAGCGTAGATTCTTTGTCGGCAACTGGGAGGTTTCTTTCCGAGATGCTTCGTCCCGCACTTCCCGATCGAAGGAACGAATGCTGATCTTCGGGAAGCACTGTGGGGGTTCAAAGGGTTCCGCCCAAACCCTTCATGGGAGTAGAGATGAGTGATCTCTTTCGGCTCGGTATCGTCTTCACGCACCCGACGCAGCACCACGGCCCGCTATGGCGAAAATTGAGCGAGCAGCCCGGAATCTCTCTCACGGTGCTCTACCTTTGCAGCGAGAACCAAAAGACGGGCGATCGGCTTTTGGGCACCGGGGGACAGCCGTGGGATGTCGATTTGTTGAGCGGATACAAATACAAGTATCTGAGAAACCTATGGGGCAGAATTCCATCGAAAACCGGGAAGCACCTGTTCGCTCCTGCACTCTTCTCCCTTCTAACAAGGCGCCGATTCGACGCTATCTTCATGCAGAGCTTTGTTAACTACTCCTACCGGTTGACTGCGTTGCTATGCAAAATCAGGGGCATTCCTCTGATCATGCAGAACGACGCCACGATCATGTCTGACGAACGATACAGCCGCATGCGCCGCATCGCGCTTTCGGTCATGTACCCATGGATGCTCAACCTGGCCGATTATTGGCTATCCTGTGGAGATCACAATGAGATTCATTTGCGTCACTATGGGGTTTCCGATAGGAAATTTGTCCGGGGATGTCATCCTGTGGACGGCGACAGATATGAGAGCACGATCAGTCAGAATACCGAGCGCATCCGCTCTATCCGCGAAAGATTCGCATGCGATAAAGATAGGGTTGTATTCGGGTGGGCAGCGAAATACATACACAGGAAGAACCCATTTGAGTTCATACACGCGGTTTCGGAAGCACATCGACGGGATCCCCGGATTCTGGGGATTATGCTTGGCGGGGGGGAACTTGAAAGAGCAATCAACTCTCGTCTTGCCGCCATGCATGGGGAAGTGCTGAATGTTGGTTTCATCAACCAAAACCAACTGCCGCTCTACTATGCGGCTCTCGATGTTTTCGTGGCAACCTCAGTAATTGATCCTCATCCATTGGTCGTTTCCGAGGCAATGGCTTCGGGCTGTACTGTGATTCTTAGCGATCGTTGCGGGAACTGGGGTTACAGCGATACCGTCATCCCCGGGTACAATGGTCTTGTGTATCCATGCAAGAACGTCCGCGCATTGGCAGACGCCATGATCTTTATGACAAACAGGAAAGTTCGCGATGAGTTCAGAAAACGAGCCAGAGAGGTCTTCCACAAGCAGGATCTTCATTGTGAGGTGCGCGCATTCGTGAAGGTCATCGAGAAGGTCAGGAGCGGTCGCCGGAATCAGGACTCCGCCGGCACAGACGTCCGCGATGAATATGTGTAACTACTCAGGTCCTCAACGCTCGTCTCGATACACTCCCGCCGCACCCCGAGTGATCCCTCGACATCTCGACAGTGCTCGATGCGGCGCTGAGACGGGCTGTATCGAGGGGCGCGGCGGGAGTACTCGACGAGCGTTAAGAGAGAATCCGTCAGATGGACATGAGTAGACTCTTTGTTCGTGACTGCTACGTTTCTTGCGTAGATGTTTCGCACCTGTCACCAGTGTGTCCGGATTCTGGCTGGCCTCTGGCATCTGGACTCCGGCCTCTCCGCCTCCGGCGGCTTAGTTACGAATGCGCTTCAATTGCTGACCGAGTTCCCGACCTCGCGAATGGTTGCGGAAGGAATGGCTCAGCCGTGGGTTCCCCTTGTAGGCAACCATCATGACGCATCCCATCACCTACCTCCACCATCTCGAAGCCACCGGCGGCGGAACTCTCCGCTACATCGAGTATCTGTTCCAGGCCCCCAGCCCCGAGGTAGGCTTCCTCCTCTTCGACAGAGGCGAAGCAGACCTCTCCCGGCTCGCCCACCATCCGAACGTCCGAGTTCTCAAAGCCCCACGCCACATCATCCCTCGCGCGGTTGTCGTGCTGTGGGAGACGATTCGGGCCATTCGTCGGCTCCGACCAACCCACGTCCACGCGCATTCCTCAATCAGCGGCTTCGTGGTGCGGCTGCTCAAGCCGCTCTTCGGTTTCACCTGCATCTACACGCCGCACTGCTACTCATTCACCTACCCGGCCAGGTTTGGTCTCGGGGTGCTCTATCGGGTGGTCGAGCGCGCACTGGCGGCTGCGACAGACCTGGCCCTGCACGTGTCTCTTGCCGACTACATGGTTGGCAAGCAGTTGAGTGTGCGGCCACGTGCCATGGTGATCCGATCGCCATACGACTGGACCAAGCCGCGCGTTGATCCCCGGGCGACATTCGAGTCGAGCACGGTCTTGCTTGTGGGCGGCAACCGGCGCCAGAAGGGGTACGGCGTCCTTGAAGAAATCGCGCAGGGCGTACGGGGCTGTGGTCTCAGGTTGCGCGTGGTGGGGTGTGACCGATTCTCCGATGCTGTTGACTGCATGCCGTGGCAGGAGGATCTGAGCGAGTGCTATGCATCGTCATTCTGCATGCTCAATGTGTCTTACAGCGAGGGATTGTCGCTGTCCATGATCGATGCGCTGTACGTAGGAGTGCCGGTTGTGGCGTTTGACATTCCGGCGAATCGGGAGATTCTCGATGGAGGGTGCGGCGTTCTCATTGAGCAACGGAGTGTCGGAGACCTGGTTTCCGCCTTGACAGGACTCAAGCAGAGCTTCGAACGATACCATATGCTTCACGCGAATGGGCAGCGTCGCGCGGAGCGGGAGTTTGGGCCGAAGCGATTCTTCCAGGCTTACGCGCGGCACTACGAGCGGTGCGGGGTGACGCAGGTGGCAATTCCCGGCCGGGGCGCGGGGACCTTTGTTGCTTGTCCGATGAATCATGAGACAAGCGTTCTCGCGCAGAGACGCTGAGCCGCAGAGAAGACCGGAGAAGACGGAGGGGGGAGTAACTCAACTGTCGACTCCACGAATCCCTCCGTCACCACCAATCCGAACCCCCTCCGCGCCTCTGCGTCTCTGCGCGAGGATCCCCCTCTTCGCTTGTCCGGTGAATCATGAGACGAGCGTTCTCGCGCAGAGGCGCTGAGCC
>Ga0315284_10003402_pt1 | contig 22605 bp, 17 predicted proteins | sample YL17G09_16_MG_FD_203696 | JGI IMG/M metagenome (GOLD analysis project Ga0315284, IMG submission 203696) | Sediment microbial communities from Yellowstone Lake, YNP, Wyoming, USA - YL17G09_16 | ecosystem: Environmental > Aquatic > Freshwater > Lake > Sediment | place: USA: Wyoming | collected... | reverse complement strand
GCAGCAATTCTGCACGCTCGGGTCTGCGAGGGGGGAGGTCATTGTTGGTTACGGAGAACCTAAACGGGCACGCTGCCGGAAACGGCCGATACAGCCAAGGGGACACCTACGGACCAGCAGCGGCTTCCTCTACTCGGAGTTACGCATCGGCGTCGGTCTGAGTGACATCCCGGTACAGGTGTGCCCGAGGCATTCCCCGAGGCGATCGATGCACGATCGTTTCCGCCATTCAGTCTGCCGTGAAGTCCCGAGGAATTGTACTTGAAGCGCGATTCGCGCAATAGTTGAAAATGGGGATTTCAACTCCAAACAGGGCTGAGGCAGCCGATTCGACAATAGCACTTTGCCTGAGCAGGTTCACGAATGAACCATTGATCTATCTGCTTGACATGGCCCTTTTTCAGTGGCGTAATTCAAAATGGGAACTGAGCGTTGCGCATTCACCACATGTTGGTTCTTTATCACCGCACGAGTTATCGTATGACGGCTCGTATTTGCTCCCTGCGGCAGTGCGGAATGTTTGGACTGCTAATTTCGCACCCCATTCCGTTCCCCCAGAGGGGACTGACAGATGGTGCAAGCGGGGGGAAGCTATGAAATCAGACTCCAATCGGGCCGCGGATCAGGGAGCCATTTTCAACATCAATGAAGGGGCTGTTTTCACGGGAAACGGCGCGCTCATGCGGTTCATTGTGTGGCCCGGTGCGGGTTGCCGCATGCTTGGCGGACATGTTGCCCTTCACCCTCCCGGTGTAGAGTTCCGGCCTCACGTACACCCGATTTCCGAAGACGCCATTTTCGCCCTAAAGGGGCATGGCGATGCTTTTCTCGTGGACAAGTGGATCGAGGTCGGCCCGGGAGACATCATTTATGCACCCGCAGGAGTCGAGCATGGCACTGCCAATTTAAAGGAGCGCAACTCGACGTTTGTCGCACACGGCTATGCGGGCCCCCCGCAACTCGAACTGTATGAATGGGCGGGCTACTGCAAGCACGGCGGATTCGACAGCGAGGCCATTCGGCAGGGCTCATCGGCTCCAGGCTGTCGCGATCTGCGGCTTGACGGGGAACTGCAGTTGGGGCAGATTCCCAACTGGGGAGGGGAACGAGCTGAAACCAAGACGGCAGAACAGATTCGCAAAACCGGCGCCATTTTCAATATCAACGGCGGCGTGGCCTACCGGGGCTTCGGGCCGTTGACACGCTTTGTTCTCGCTCCTTTTACGGGATCTCTGCTGATCAGCGTCACGGTCGTGATTCACGAACCGGGCGAGACCTTTGCGCCGCATTCCCACTATGTTTCGGATGACGCTACCCTGATTGTAAAAGGCCGCGGGCAGGCCTACCTCGGCGGCAGTTGGTCCGAGGTCGAATCCGGAGACATCCTCTACGCACCCCCGCTTGTGGATCACGGCACCCGTAACCCCAAGGCGGCAAGCGAGCCGTTGGTCACGGTTAGCTTTGCGTGCCCGCCTCCATTCGACCTGTACAGCAAGGCCGGAATTTTGGTGAATGGGAGGTTTGTTCTGGATTGAGCCATCCCCTTCAGGCCAGGGCTTTCTTGCAGTACTCGCAACATGTTTTGATTTCGGTGAGGATATCCGAACCCTGCGACACCGGGCATTCCTGCTCGATGTTCAAGGGAATCGGGTATTTCTTCCGCTCGGCTTCCACATACGAGCCGGCTTTTTTCTAAGCCGGGAATCAGAAAATCGCGCAGAGGGCCGAAGTGTGCGTGAACCGCTGATCATTCTCCTGGTCCCTGTGATATATTGGCCGTCCTTGGCGATATGGGTCCCTGGAACAGGCTGGGAAGATGACAACAGGGGAGAGTTCATCGGCAGGCCTCCGGCGAGGCCCTCAACGAGACAACCCCGCTTATTTTACCTTTCGGCTCACGGCACACTCGGAAAGAACGCAATAATTCCGGCGCAGCTTACAATGCCCTCGATCAAAATCAATCCGGATGGGCAGAGCCAACCTGTTGCGATCGTGCAAGCGCGGCCGGCGCAAATGAAATGGGGCCGGATGCGGCGCACCCGACCCCCCAGCGTCAACCACAGATCTGTCTGCCTCTATGCCTGGCCGATAGTGCTCCCTCCTTTCGTTGTTGCCGTCTATTCCGGTTTTCAGGCCTGCGCCAACAAACTTCTCAGCATGCAATGCTGCCGCCTGAGCTGAATCTGGGCCTGGAACACATCACGGTTCCCTTCATATTCGCTGCACATGAATCCGTCGTATCCTCCCTTGATTAGCACAGGGATTACCTTGTCATAGGGAATGCTGTACTCCTTGAGATCTTCCCCCATCTCCCAGAATTTTCCATGAAGATGTTTTATGTAGGGAATATACTTTGCGAGTTCCTCAGGCTTATTCCTGTTTGCGCTGTTATAGCTTCCGTGGTAGATCCCGGATGGCCCGGCGAGCCTCAGTTCCACCGGGTTGCCGCCCATCTTCTCAACCTCCGCCAGAATCTTTTCCTGCGGGACATTTTCTTCGAAGGATTTGATGATGAAATCGACAATATTCTGGCGGCCGCCCTGAGCTATCACGTTTTGCGCCGTATTGCGCCGGATGCGATCCTGGAAAATACCCATGTCCACGCACAATCCGATGCGTTGCGTTTTTTTTCTGTCAATATAATCCACGAGCCGTTTCATCAAATCCGATGACAGCCGTTCGGGGGAATGAATTTCCCCGGCAATTGTGATGTCATATTTGTCCATTAGCGGCAGCATCTTGTCGAAACAGTCTTCCATCTTGACCCCAGCCTTTGCCCATACCGAGCCTGGCGGCAGATCAAGCGCATGGTCCCACGAACTGCCCATACCGCGGAAAATCTTGAGTCCCATCCTGTTGGCAAGCTTGAAATCCCTTTCGATCCGATCGGCCAGTTCCTGTGCGTTCATCGCCCGGTTTTTATAAAGCCTTGTATCCAGAAAACCGGTATAGCAGACTGGTTTGATTTTGTACTTGTCCAACAAGCCGAACCAGGATTCGATCCATTTGTCGGACGGATTCGGATAGTCGGGAACCAGGGCCTCTGCGAGAAATTCGATCCCTTCTGCGCCGAAATCAGCCATATCGGTGACGCAGTTCTCCAGAGTCATTCGTCTCTGCTGCAAATCGCCGTTGTAGCTATAGGTGCAGACACCGAGCTTGATCTTGGACTTTGAAGCGGAACAGGCGGTGAAGGTCGGGATAGCGGCAACCGCAGCGGCAGCCGCAAGCGTTTGCAGGAATTCTTTGCGTGTAAGTTCATTGGTCATTTCATCCCTCCTTGTCGGATATCCTTTCGCTCAGATTTATCCGCCTCACATCACAAGAGTCAGTTTTTTGCTAAATGCAGCTGTGGTTGCCCTGGCTTCCATGTACGACACCCTGTAAAGATAGATCACTTGAACATCATGGATTCCTGGCTTTAATCCGCCGGGCTTGTTTACCATCAAAACGGCAGGCTCCAGCCAAGGCCATCGGACATCAATCAGACTTTCCATCTCACCGAGTGCATAGTTGCGATTGCCGACGCCAAACTTGATCTGATCTTGCTTGAAGGTTTCGCCATCAACGGTCACTTCGTAATCCTCAATGAGCGAGAGTGCGATTCCCCGGTAATAGGACGACTGGATCTTTACCTGAAACCCCGTGATCTTCCCGTTCTGGGTAACGTTTTTAAATCCCTCATCATGAATATTCCATTCGGCCATTGTATTTCCCTTTCTTTCCAGTGATGTAAAACCCAAATATCCTGATCCATACCTGCAGCTGGAATGTCAGCTGTCACAACGCGTTGGTCATGCCTGCATCAGCAAGCGTCTCAGCATGCAATGATGCCGTCGAAGCTGGATAGAAGCCTGAAACACGTCGCGCGACCCTTCATATTCGCTGCAGATAAACCCGTCATATCCGCCCTTGATCAAAACCGGAATTACTTTGTCATAGGAAATGTTGTACTCCTTGAGCTCTTCCGTCATCTCCCAGAACTTGCCATGCACGTGGTAGGTGTAGGGCACGTATTTGAGATAGTCCTCCGGCTTGTTTCTATTCGCGTCGTTGTAGTTCCCGTGATAAATCCCTGATGGGCCGGCCAGCCTCAGTTCCACCGGATTGCCCCCCATTTTCTCGACCTCGGCCAGAATTTTCTCCTGCGGGACGTTCTTCTCAAAGGACTGGTAGATGAACTCAATTATGTTTTTGCGGCCGCCCTGCGCAATCGAGTTCTCCATGGCATTGCGCCGCATGCGAAACTGGAAAATACCCATATCGGGGCAAAAGCCGATGCGCTTGGTTTTGTTTTTCAGAATATAATCCATGATCCGCTTCATCAAATCCGATGACAACTGCTCAGGGGAGTGAATTTCCTCGGCAATGGTCACGTCGTATTTGTCCAGCAGGGGCATCACTTTGTCATACACATCTTCCATCTTGACGCCTGCTTTGGCCCAAACCGATCCGGGAGGCAGTTCGAGCGCATGATCCCAGGAGCTGCCCAGGCCGCGGTAGATTTTGAGCCCCATCTTCTTCATGATCTTGAGATCAATCTCCATACGCCCGGCAATTTCCTGCGCGCTCAGCGCCCGGTTTTTATAGAGCCTGGTATCGATGAAAGCGGTATAGGCGACCGGCTTTATTTTGTATTTGTCCAACAAACTGAACCAGGATTCGATCCATTGATCGCTCGGATTCGGGTAAGCCGGCAGGAGGGCCTCCCCGAGAAATTCAATCCCTTCCGCGCCCAGGTCGGCCATGTCGGCTACGCAATCTTCGAACGTCATTCTTCGCTGTTGCAGGTCGCCGTTGTAGCTATATGTGCAAACGCCGAGTTTGATTTTGGGCTTCGGCTGCGCATACGAAGTCAAAGTTGGCATAGCCGCGACCGCCGCGGCACCCGCAATGGTCTGCAGAAATTCTTTACGCGTAATCTCATTGGTCATTGTGTTTCTCCTTCCCTAACGTTTGCATACGGGACTGCGGTTACGATTTGGACAGCGATCCAACGGACGCTCTACCCTAAATCGGCTTTCTTTCGGTCGAATCTTGCCTCCTTCCTCTCCGGTGCGACCAGAACGGAACCGTTGAGCTTTTGGTTCGGCGATTTTTCGCTGAGCGGCCGGAGACGGCGTGCAGGCGCAGGTGCGGAGCCGAACGGTTCGAGGCAGCCTCGTGCCGCAGCAGAAGAGCCTTGGTCGAGAAATCTCTTACGGCGGCATTCTGGGACCTCCCGCCGGGCTGGAGTCCTGGTCTCGGTCCCGGTCTTCAAAGGAGTTACCTTTTTCCGGGATTGTTTCGATCGCTCATGAGGAAGCGTTACCGGCGGCGGCCAAGGCCGCCGGCCGGTAACGATCTACCCAGCGCGTTCGCGCGGAGCGTTTAGAACAGCAGCTTCAACGCGAACTGAATGTCGCGTGCTGTGATGAAGTTACTCGTGGCTGTAATTTTGCCGAAATTTCCGGCTCGGGTGGGTATTGCCGTCGCTGGATCCGAACTGGTCCATCCGCTAATCCCCGAGGATGGGGCAGCGAAATTAGGTGTGTTGGTCAGATTGAAGATCTCACAACGGAATTGCAGCCTCATCTCCTCCCTGATCGGGAAGTTTTTGAAGATCGAAAGGTCGACCTTTGTCTGCGACGGGGCATAGTAGGCATTCGCACCCTCATTGCCCGCCGTCCCGTATTTCTGCAGGTTAAAAGCCGTCGTATCGAACCATTCCAGGATACCGGGTTCAAAACCGGCTCTGGTGGGCAGCCGGTTCGGACGATCCGCGCCCCCACCTGTATTTTGCTGTGGGTTGCTATTGTTCATCACCGTGAAAGGAAGGCCCGTCGACCACAGGGCGATCACGTTGATCTGCCACCCCTTGACGACTTGCCCTGCGAACCCGGTCGTCGACTTCCCGAACGGAAGCTCGTAGTTAGCCATCAAAGCCCAGCGGTGGCGGACGTCGAACGGAGTCGGACCCCAATCATAGAAGTCATACCATGCCGGCACAGTGTTCTGGCCGGTGAATCCACCCCCGTGATTCCCGGTATTGCCCAAGCCACGGGCGTATGTGTAATTGGTGGAAAATCCCAGCCCGTTCCGGAAGCGCCTCTGGAACGACGACTGGAGTGCGTGATAGTCGGTCATTCCATTGGAAAACAGCATCGAGATGGAGCTTACGAGCGGCAACTGCCCGTAGTACGGCTGGCACGGACTGGGCAAGTTGACCGTCGAGGTTACGCCGCACCCGCCGGGGCCTTGGGGAGGCAAAGGCGCGTTGACATTACCCCCCGAGCGGTTTACGTCGCGGCCGCTGGTCCCGACATAGGCAACGGTCAAGACGTTGCCGGCAATCTCCTTCTCCATGGTGACATTGTACTGGTATATCTTAGCATCCGTCAGCTTCTGGGTTGTGTTTGAAGGAACCGAAATGCCTCTGGTGGTGGCGCCGCATGCGGCAACCAGGCAGGTACTGATGCCGGTAGCGGGCGGAAATGGATCACCAAACTGGGGAAGGCTTGTTCCTGGCTGGCCCAGCGGTGTATTGATCGTGACGTTGCTGACGAACGGGAAGCTCTTCAGAGAAGCCGGAGAGGCAATCTGGTTGGGGTAAAAGGTCAGCCCAAAGCCGCCGCGGAGCACGAATCCCTTGCCCAGGGACCAGGCGATCCCGAGGCGCGGCGCAAAATTCGTATATTGATTTGAAATGTTTACCGCTTCGCTTACTCCGCCCTGTCCCGCCACCAGCACCTGGCCCCCTGCCAGGGTTGCAGGATCAGTAGGATCAAAGCTGGAAATCTGATTGTGCTTCTCATGATACTTGGTAAAGAGATCCCAACGGATCCCGAGATTCACCGTCAGGTTTCCGGTCAGGCGCCAGTCGTCTTGCACATAAGCGGCATATTCCCAAACGCGAAGTTGCGGCGCGATCAGTGTCAGATTGCGCGACTGAGTCACGGGGTACCCGAGAAGGAGTGAGGCAAAACTGTTCCCCCCGGTTCCGCCCTGACCGCCCTCGGTCGAATTGGTTTGTTGGCTGCTGTAGGAAAAGGAGCCCTTGGGGTACGAACTCTGGTAATTGCTGAACCGCCTCGAAATGAAGCTCCCACCCGACTTGATAATGTGGTGTCCTTTGGTCCAGTTCAGGCCGCCCTTAAGGAGGTAGGTCGTATCCCAGTACTGAGTGGGGAGGAATTGAGCGTCACCAACGCCCCCATAGCCGCCATTGTTGAAAAGAACCGGCGCCAGCCCGCTGCTTTGTTCCGAGACGTTGACCGGGGGGCCACCAAAGGCCGTGTTCACGTTCTGGCCGTAGTTAAGAGGCTCCGAGCTGCTGCGATATCGGAGGAATCCCAATCCCGCATCCATCACGAGCGTTGGCCGAAATGTGTGGGTGTAGCCCGCGGCGCCGCCTTGCGACCTCTGGTGGGTGGGACCGGGGAAACCATCTGCCCCTTGTGTCGCGGAGCCCTGATTGCCGCCGGGATAAATGTCCAAACCGGCAACGTTTGTTTTGGGCAGGACTCCGGGAGTGAACGTGTAAAACTGGTTGAAGGTGTACCGCACGAAAAGAGTGTCCTTCGTGCCCATGGTCGAGTCGATGCGGGTGTCGAACGAGTCACCCTGCTGCGTCCGGACCGGGCTGTTCACGAAAAGGCAAGTGCCGGACGTGGGAGTGCACGAGGAGGCCGCGGACGTCGGCCACAGTGCCGCATAGTTTTTTGAAATCGAACTGATCCGATTCAGCGGGATGATGTTGTTAGTGAAGGGCGTGGGCTTGCTCTGCGACACATCGTATATGATGGCGTTGGGCAGCAGTTCGGAGAAATTGCCGATCTGCTGAACCCCATTGCACGCCACCCTGCCCAGCATGCATGGAGTGGGCACCGGCGTCTGTGCCGTTACTCCCTGGACCACCCGCAGTCCTTCGTAGTCGCCGAAAAAGAACAACTTGTTCTTTATAATGGGACCGCCGATGCTACCGCCGAACTGGTTCTGGCGGTACTTGGGTTTCACCCCCGCCAGAGGATTCCCGGCTTGAGGGATGTTGAAATAGTTCTTCGCATCGAAGATGTCGTTGCGGAGATACTCGTACAAGGAACCATGAAAACCGTTCGTCCCGGATTTGGTGAGCATGTTGATCACGGCGCCGCCCGTTCTGCCAGTGTCTGCCGAGTAGAGATTGGTCGTGACCTTGACCTCTGACAGGGCGTCCACGGAAGGCTTTACGCCGATGGTGCCGATCGTGCGTTCAATATTATCCATGCCATCGATCAAGTAGTAATTAAACCCTTCGATCTGGCCGTTCGCGACGACACTGAACGTGACGCGTCGATCATCCGGGCGATTCCCCATCTGCATGGAACTCTGAGCCCCCTCCGTTCCGCCCGGGAGGAGCTGTGCGAGCTTCATGACCTGACGGCCGTCCAGGGGGAGGTCCTGCACAGGCCTGGTCGTCAGCACACCCCCGAGGGTAGCGTTATCGGTCTGGATAAGTCCGACGGACTCGGCATTGACTTCAACGGTCTCGCTAATTCCTCCGATCTGCATCTTGGCGTCGACACGGGTCTTGTCACCTGCTGCAAGGTTCACTTTCGGAACCGTGTAGGTCTTGAACCCATTGAGTTCAACGGTGAGGGAATAGTCGCCGATAGGCAGCAGGGTGAATACATACACACCTACTTCATTCGTGGGCGAAGTTCGCGTATTCCCGGTGTTCAGGTTCTTAAGGGTAACCGTCGCCCCGGGTATGACGCCTCCGCTGGCATCAACCACCGTCCCCATGATTTCGGCGGTTGAAACCTGTGCTGTGGCGTAGGCAGGCCACAGGAAAGCCAGGCTCACCGCCAACAGGCAAACAAACATACGCAATGTCTGATTCATGCTTGGGATCCTCCTTGATAAATAAACTTTTGTCGAGCAGATCCGGACGGTGGTACGGGCCAGGGTTTCCTTTCATCCAATCCGGGCCTGGCTCAGTCGTTTCGTGTGCCCCCATTTCAAGGCACTGCTTCTGAACCGGGTACTACTTATGGACTCTTGGTTCCTGCTCTCGATCTACGCATTGTGGTGCCAGCATACGCATCTGCCCAAATCCTGGGAAATCTATTCTATTGATCATGGCTATAAGCGATGCCGATACCTGCGGCTGTTTCATGATGGGCGAACGGAACCGTAACTATAGGTAGTCCCTATGGCGCCAATCAAAACAATCGATTTCCCAATTCCTCCGGGAGGTCGTTATGCTGGCACCACTCAGAAACAGCACAGACACTTCTTCTTGATAAGAAAAGGAGAAACCCATGCCCGTACAATACAACATCCTCGACAAAGGATTTAAAAACATACGCCAGAACGGACAAATCACCGGATTTCAGGTTGCCGTCCGGGACGCCTATTACCGCGGCATCTACCTTCCGATCATCGACAGTTTTGAGGTGACGATCGACGGGCAGACCTTCGCGGGGGATCAGGTGAAATGCAAGTTCCGGGACAACATCTATACGCAGAAGGATCTGCAAAATCATCCCAACGAGCGCTGGCAGTGGCTGGAGCCCTGTACCCTTATGGTCGCCAAACCGGGTGGACTGAAGCCAGGCTTTCATGACGTTAAGGTGGTCGTCAAGGAGAGGATATCTTACATGCCGGTCATCCCAGCCGTCCGAACCTTCACCGCAAAGTTGGCCCTGGTGGCCTGAGCGGAACTAAACCTAAACAGGATGAGAATACAGGAGGATATATGGAAATGACTCGTAAAGCCTTCATACAGACTCTCGCGGGCGCCGCCGCCGCTGCCTCGATTCCGATATCATCGGCATCCGAATCCACACCCGCTCCGGCTGCCGCGACCAAAATGAAACTTGGCGCGACCGTGTATAGCTATGGAGCTGACATACGATCCGGCTCGATGACGTTGGAAGATTGCATCGCCGACATCGCCGACATGGGCGGCGAGGGCATCGAGATCCTCGGTGAAGCCCATGTCCCGGATTATCCAAACCCATCCGAGAAATGGGTCGCCCAATGGTTCGGCTGGATGGAGAAATATAAGGTCAAACCGAGCGGTTACGACACATTTGTAGATTCGATGTTTTACAGCAACCGCATGCTGACCACGGATGAAGCCGCGGAACGCCTGGCAGTGGATTTCAAACTTGCCAACCGGCTGGGATTCAAGGCCCTGCGGCAGCAGTGGCCGCCTTATCCTGCGGACAATAAGGCCGACGAGATCAACGCACCCTACGTCAAATCCAAACAGGCGATGGAGACCATCATGAAAGCCCTGCCCGCGGCGGAGAAATACGATGTCCGGATGGGCATCGAGCTTCATTCCCCGACTCAGCTAAAGTCAGGCTTCGTCGACAGCATCCTGGAGGTGATCGCAAAGACAAAGACCAAACATTTCGGATTCTGCCCCGATTTCAGCGCATTTGTGAGACGGCCGCAACGCCGCACATTGGCGGGGCTTGTGCAGCAGGGCGCGCGCAAAAACATCATCGACTATATCGCGTCGGCCTATGAACAGAGACTCGGACCGGAAAAAACGGTGGCAGAAGTCAAGAAGATGGGCGGCAACGAAATAGAGTTGAGGTATGCAGGGATCGCCGGGGTCTATCACCTGAGCAATAACGATCCCAAAGACCTCGCCCCGCTCGTCCCCTATGTGTACCACGTGCATGCCAAGTTCTATGAGATCACGGATGCGCTTCGTGAATACAGCATCCCGTACGAAGAGATACTCCCGGTTTTGGACAAAGGCGGTTATACCGGGTACCTTTCCAGTGAGTATGAGGGACCGCGCGAGGACCATACCACCTCAGCGGCGATTCGCGCGCATCATGCCATGTGCAGGTCGATCCTCGGCATAACGGCGTAAAGCGCCGTCTGCGCAGTGGCAGCGTGGGATCGTAAGCCAGTTCTGGGGAAGCTGCAGCAAGGGAATATCGGCTGGTGAGGCGGTGTGATTTGGTACATCGCCTCACCGGCATTCCGTGCTGTCAGGCAATGGCAGGTTTCTGCCTGAGCGGCGCACTGCCATTTTGGGTTGGATCCTGCGAAGCGTTTTGCAGTCCGCAAAAAATGCAATCCAAAAGGGAATAGGGATCTGTTTCGACGAACAGGAGAATTACGATGGCACAAAACGATGAGGGCTGGATCTCTCGCAGAGGGCTTCTGAAAATCCTGGCCGGGGCCGGCGCCGGCACGATATGGCATACTGCCCGGCTGAAGGCTCGCAGCCACGACCAAGCCAAGTCTGGCGGGCGTGGACGCATTGACGTGCATCATCACATGCTGCCGGCTTTCCATTTCCCGAATTCCAAATGGACGCCGCAGACCTCCCTGGAAGTCATGAGCAAGTATGGCACCGAGATTGCGATCCTCTCGTTTGTGGTGCCCGGCACCGTCATTCATGACGGATCGGAAAAAGCGCGATCCCTGGCGCGGCAAGCCAATGAATATGGGGCGAAAACCGCAGGAGAGCATCCGAAGAGCTTCGGGTTCTTCGCGGCGTTACCCTTGGGCGACCCGGACGCGAGCCTGAAGGAGATCGAATACGCATTTGACACTCTGAAGTGCGACGGCATCGTCATCATGAGCAATACGGGTAACAAGTGGCCCGGCGATCCCCTTTTCGCACCCGTTTTCGACGAGCTGAACCGGCGCAAGTCTGCGGTCTTCATTCATCCTGCCACGGCGAATTGCTGTCTGAATCTCGTTCCCGGGGTTGCCGACAGTGTGGTTGAATATGATTTCGATACGACCCGGGCCGTCACCAGTCTCCTGTTCAGCGGCACTCTCGCGCGCTGCCAGGATGTTCGCTGGATCGTTAACCATTCGGGCGCAGCCGTGCCGACCCTGGCCGGGCGCATCAAAGATCGTGTTCCGGGCGTTTCGAGCAATCGTGGGATGGGCCCCGCTGACGGCAAGAGCGACAAGATCCCCAACGGCGTGTATTTTGAATTGAAGAGGCTCTATTACGAATGCGCCCATGCGACCTATCCGATGCCGATGGCCGCACTGAGGGCCTTCGCGCCTCCGACGCAGTATCTGTTTGGCACCGATTACCCGGTTGAGCCGTACGAGACGACCGTCGATCAGATTCCCGGGCTCAAGCTGCCGGCGGACGTCCAAAACGCACTCGATCGCGGCAACGCCGAGCGATTGTGGCCGCGCTTCAAGTGAGATTGAGACAGGCTGCACATTCCCGGCGGGCCTTGGTCGCCCGCGCCTGGCATTGCCCGCGGAGCCATCGCGCGCCACTTCTTCCCTTCGGCTCTCCGCAGTGGATATCTCCTTCCCTGAAGCCTGAGCCGGCTTGTGCTTCAGAACTGAGGGCAAGCTTCAGCCCACTCCTCGGTGTGCGCCTTTCGGGAGGATGACGCCGTTCCGGCTACCCAGTTACCCTTATCAGGCGATCACCCAGCCTTTACGCATGGTCGGTTTCAGAAACTCATTGGCTTTGGGCCGGTTGGTAAAGCGCATCTTGGCGGCGTCCCATTCCAGTTTGCCTTCGAAGCGCTGGGCAATAAGACCCAGCAGCGCCCATTCGGTAAATGGCCCGGCAATGGAGAAGTTGGAGCATGCGGGATCTCCGCCTTTGCATGCCCGCAGCCAGTCGTTGTAGTGTCCTGGCGAGCGCGTCAGGACCTGCGGTGGCAGTTTGTAGGCCTGGTGGCGGCTATTCGGCAGAAGGCGAACCCTCTCGCCGTAACCGTCTGTTGTTATACAGCCCTTGTCGCCTACGAAAACTGCAGCATTGCCGAATGCAAAGTTAGCAGATCCGGGCCGCGGCGCACCGCCCGCCGTCGGAGCGGCAGCACTCAGCTTCTGTGCTGGCTTTGGCTTTGGCGCGCTCACGCTCCGTGGTCCGAAAGCATCACGGCCGCCGATAAATGGGTCGTCACTGGGAAGTCCTTCGGGACGGTACGGCGGATCCGAGATTCCTTCATACCAGAACACTTTCACCGGCGGCATCGCTCCTCGAGCCGGAAAATCGTAGCGTGTCACCACCTTTTTCGGATAGGAATAGGCCGTTCTCCCTTCCTGATTGACCACTTCCACGCTTGTCGGCGCGGTCAGTCGCAGGGCCATGTTTACCGATCCCATGCTGTGGCAGGCGCCGTCGCCCAGCGCCCCGGTTCCGAAATCGATCCAACCACGCCAGTTGAAGGGCAAGTAGGCGGAACTGTAAGGCCGCGTCGCCGCCGGTCCCAGCCACAGGTCCCAATCCAGGGTCTCGGGTACCTTCTCTTCCGGGGGAAGTGTCGCCATGCCCTGGGGCCAGATGGGGCGATCGGTCCAGGCATGCACTTCCGTTACGTTACCAATTTCGCCTGACCAGATGATCTCGGAAGCAATGCGCTCGCCTTCGCTGGAGTATCCCTGATTCCCCATTTGCGTTGCCACCTTGTACTTCGCTGCCGCATCGACTAGAAGGCGCGTTTCCCAAACGGTGCGTGCGAGAGGCTTCTCGACATACACATGTTTCTCGAGTGCCATGCAGGCCAAAGCGGCAACCGTGTGCGTATGATCGGGAGTCGTGACCATCACGGCGTCAATGTTCTTGGCTTCCTTGTCCAGCATCTTGCGGAAGTCCTTGTACTTCGGGACCTTGTCGTACCATCCGAAAACGTTTGCAGCACGATCCGAATCAGGATCGGCCAACGCTACGATGTTTTCAGAGTCAACTCCCTGAATATTCATTTCAGCCCTGCCGCCTGCGCCGATGGCAGCGATATTCAACTTTTCATTCGGCGATTTGTAGCCGAGCTGCTTCAACGATGGCGTGCTCCCAAATCCTCGGGCCGGGATTGCTCCAGCCAATAGCGTGCCGTAGAAAAAGTGCCGGCGCGAAAATCGCAGATTATTCATGACATGATCCCCTTTCGCTTGGATACTATCGATCGTTGCAGCGCTGAAGGCCGCTCTGCCGGCGTTCCTACTTTGAGGATGGAATGATTTATTATGATCCCAAGATTCGTTTTAACATGAGTTGGTGCCGGCGAACCTCTTCTATTTCATCCACATCTTCCACACCACCAACGCGCTGCCCTTCAAATTCCGTGGCGATAAACCCATCAAACCCATTCTCCATCAACACGGGAATCACTTCGCCATACAACATTTCTGTGTCGTTGAATTCATCCCCCTTGGTCATTTCGTGGCACTTGCCGTGCACATGCTTACAATATGGGATCAGCGGTATTAAATCCTTGGGATTCTGGCAAGCGGCACCGGCTCGGTAAACCGCCTCCACATAACTGACATCCCCTGGTTTTGGCTTCATCCCTTGTACCTTGCTGGCGACCTCAGCCTTGTCAGCCCCTTTTCTGTACGCATCTTCAATATACAAGGCTGTGTCACGCGTAAGCGTCCCGGCTCTGATCTGCAGCTCCCGGGTAAATGGCCGGGGATATTTCTGGAATATGCCCATGTCCGGAACAAAACCAATTGCATGTGGATGTTTTTCCGCCTGCTTCACTACCCAATCAATCAGCTCAGATTTTAGGGGCATAGGCGCATGGATTTCCCAGCCGATCCAAATGCCATATTTTTCTGCAACGGGAATGGCGTGTTCTATAACCCACGCCGGCGGCCCAAGGCGCACTTTCGTCAAACCCAACTTTTTCGCAATTTTAAGATCCCGTTCCAGGAACGCCACGTTTTCTTCGATCGTCATTGGCTTTAAGCGCCTGCAACTGTCGACAAAGCCGGTCAGACAGTCTGGGATGGTTCCGAACTTATCCATCATTTTCCACCATTCATCGACCCACTTATCGGATACGTTGGGATATTCGCCAGACATTGCCTGGGTCATAAACTCAACGCCATAAGCTCCGATATCGGACATTTCCTCAAGGCAATCCCTGAGGGTCATGCCCTTTTCCATCATGGCCCGCTGATAACTGTAAATGGAAACACCCCTCTTGACCTTATGGTCGAGTACAGTCTTTGCGGAAGCGGACGGTCCCGCAGCAGTTGCTGAATTATTACCCATTGCACCGTTCGTTGCGAGAACGGTAGTCGCTGTTGCGCCTGCCAGGATTGATATACATTCTCTGCGATTCATAGCTTTCCTTCTTCTCGAGTTGTATGGAGTTGATTCGCCAATCAAATTACGAGAACCATGTCAAGGGAACATGTCATCAGACCTGCCATCACAGGATCTTTACCGGCGCTTGCTCCCATCCCTGCCGGCGGAGCCCCTCCCTGCGGTGCTGCGCCTCGACTCGGCGGGAAAAACCCAGCTGAGAATTGAAAGTTATATCCTTCCGGTGGCGTTTCCTTTGTGCCATATGATTTTTCGTAAAAAATACCACATTCCACTTTATGCAGGCCGGGTGTCAAACCACCTGGTTTTTCAACAATGACGGTAGCCGGATCGTGAAAATACCAGAAATCGTCATAGGCCTGGTCTACTTCCGTGAGCGGAAAAGTCCTGTCCCCGATTTTTAAGGATATTTTGTTCTTGGGATATACAACCCCATCCACTCTGACAGCAAAACCCTGGAAGGCCGCAGATACCCAAAGCCCGCGATAATACGGAATGACAATCTTGAACTGGAAGCCAGTGATCTGGCCTCCCCTCACGACATTCCTGAAACCTCGTTTCAGCAAAAAATGTTCCCACATGATTTAAGAGTCCCCCTTTTCGGAACTTGCGCCTGTCGCAACATCGAAAACTACGCCGCCGCTATTCTGAGCTTTAAGGGCGGCGCACCCTGCTTCGTCGGCTCTCCCATAGATGGCGTGCTCCCGGACCCTCCGGCCGGGATTGCTCCCGCCAACACGGTGCCTTAGAAAAAAGTGCTCTGCGGTCATATTTTGATTTTTCTCTCTCTCGGGGAAACCGCAGGCGGGCTTCGCCGCACCCGCCCTGGGCTATCCTGTGCCGTGCTTTCAGCGCTCCAATTCACTGGTTGCCACACCATCAATTCAGCTGTTACAGGCCACAATGATGCCGCGGCCGCGCGTTTGCCGGATCAGATCCTGTGGCGATGGCTCATGCGATGCGCATTTCCCATCCCTTACGGATCTTCGGCTTGATGTATTCGTTGGCCGCGGCGATGTTGGTGAATTTCATGTTCGCGCTGTCCCACTCGAGCTTGCCTTCGAAGCGCACTGCGATGGCGCCTAGCAGCGTCCATTCCGTGAACGGCCCTGAAACCGCGAAATTCGAACTTGCAGGGGTTCCCCCCTTGCACGCGCGAATCCAGTCCCGATAATGGCCCGGCGACCGGGTGAGAAACTGCGGCGGGAGGTTGTAGGCCTTGTGACGGCTCTCCGGCAACAGCCTTACATGGGCTGCGTAGGAGTTCGTGGTCAGAAAGCCTTTCTCGCCAACAAAAATGCATCCGGTCGGAAACGTAGGAGCCCCATACCGGGTTCCGCCTGAAGCGCCCTGGGGCTGTGCGGCGGCAGGCCTGGCCCCGGAGGAGAAGCCGCCGGGATCGGCACCGGGCCACGGCGTGCCGAATGCACCCGGGCCGCCGAACAATGGCTCGCTCTCCGGAATTCCTGGGGGGAGATACACGGGAGCTGTCGCCCCGTCGGTCCAGATGATCTTGACCGGAGGCATCGATTTGCGAGCTGGAAACTGGAAGTGGATCTCCGATTTTTTCGGAAATGTGTACGGATTCTTTCCTTCCTGCCGGACCACCTCCACGCTGGTTGGCGCACCCAGCATCAGTGCCATGTTTGCCGCACCCAGGCTGTGGCACATGCCATCGCCCGGTGCGCCCGTACCGAAATCGAACCAGCCACGCCAATTGAAGGGCAGATAGGCCGAACTGTATGGCCGCATCGTCGCCGGCCCCAACCACACATCCCAATCCAGCGTTTCGGGAACCTTTTCCTCGGGTGGCAGCGTCGCGATTCCCTGCGGCCAGATCGGACGATCCGTCCACGCGTGCAACTCGGTCACGTTGCCGATTTCACCTGACCAGATGATCTCGCAGGCAATCCGCGTGCCGTCGTTGGAGTACCCCTGATTCCCCATCTGGGTCGCTACCTTGTATTTCGCGGCAGCTTCCGTCAGCAACCGAGCCTCCCAGATTGTGTGAGCCAGCGGTTTCTCGACATAGACATGCTTCCCGCGTTCCATGCACCACAGGGCCGCCACCGTATGCGTGTGATCCGGTGTGGCGACAATTACAGCATCGATATTGTTAGCCTCTTTGTCGAGCATGCGCCGAAAGTCTCTGTACCGCGCTGCCTTGTCATACTTCTGGTAACTTGGCGCTGCGCGCGTCTCGTCCGGATCGGCAAAGGCAACAATATTCTCCGTGGCGCAGCCCGCGATGTTGGAAGATGCGCGGCCACCGGCTCCGATGGCCGCAATATTCAACTTTTCATTTGGCGACTTATATCCCAGTTGACGCAAGGATGGAGCGCTGCCGAATCCTCCCGCCGGAACGGCTCCGGCAAGCAGCGCGCCGAAGAAAAAGTGTCGTCGCGAAATCCCTTCTCGTACCATTTCAATCTCCTACCGGCCAGGTCCCAGCTCGGCCCGATTCAGAAAGACGTTGATTGGGATCGTCATAGCACTGGTTTTTATATCGAGCCAGTATAGCCCTATCGATTTCTTCTCGGGAAATCTATAACGTTGATTGCGGCTATAAGCATTTCCGATAGGGAGCCGCCCGGCAGGTGCGCCGGCAGCATCGCATGATGAGGAAATTGTGGGATCAAGCCTGAAATGGGATTGTGTCACGCCGGCTTTTCCGGATCGCTTTGGTGGTATCGAAGATGCTCGCGCATTCCCGTGCAATTACCTCCGCCGGCGTAGGGATTGCTCAGCCGGTCATAGGAGAGGCTCTCTCACGGCAGCGCCGCATCGGGCACGTCCGGTCACCCAAGGCGGCACGCAGTTCCGGTTCCCGACCGTGTTCGTACAGGCAACGCCTATAGCTGCTATCAAGACAATAGATTTCCCAAAACTGCAGGACTCGGCTAGGCTCGTTTTCCAAGGTGACATCGTGTGCATTGGGAAGCAGGTGTTTTCAGCTCATAGCCGATCCTGTCGCAATGGCGGGTCCGTCGACGTTGCCACCACTGCGGGTACAGGCAAATTTTCTCACCATTGTTTAATCCGCTCCTTAGTCATCCAAGGGGCATCGCCTGCATCCTCGAGCTTCGATGAGTGCTAGAACGATATTGCATCGCGCCCGAGTCACCGGATTGAAGTTGCGGGTCTGTTCGGTCTCATGATCGACAGGTCCGAGAGCAGCCAGATTCCAACAAATCTCAAAGGGAGAACAACATGGTGCCCGAGCAAGACGTTCAGAAAAGCCGCATCAGCCGGCGATCGCTCCTGAAAGCCACGGGCGTGGCCCTCGTGACGGGAGCCGCCTCCTGTACACCGGCACAGCAGCAACCCGTGCAAACATCTGGCGGCATCGCTTTGCCCCTCGTTGGAGCGGCGAAGCCGGCGCCGAAAGATCGCAGTTTTCTCGATGACGGAGGATTTAGAAATCTGACCGTGGACGGAAAGAAGGGGTATCAGGTACAGCTGAGATGTACCGGTTACCGCGGCATTCCACTCTGGTCGGTACAAAGCATTACTCTTAAAGTCGACGGCAAAGACGTTAATCCCAAGGACATCGTTTTCATTCTCGACGGCGGCCGTTACAAAGTGGATGAATTGCGGAATCAGAAGGGGATCCAATGGTGGGTGCTTTCATACGGCAGGCTTTTTGTTCCCAAAGCCGATGGCATGTCGCCCGGCGAACATGAGGTGGAGGCGAGCATGACCTATGTTTCAACCTACGGTCGGAGGTCCATGGCTAGCGGCCCAACCGGCATGCAGACCCAACAGGGCAAAAAACGCCTGACACTCGAAGCAGATATTTTATAGGGAGGAAAAATCATGAGTGCGGCAAACACTTTTCGTCAGGGCACCTCGCTCTATTGTTTCTCAAGCGAGTACTGTAGATTCCAACTATCCTTTGAGGACTGCATGCAGCTGGCTTCAACGCTCGGAGATCGCGGCGTCGAAATCGTCGGTCCGATGCATATTCGCAGTTGGCCCGAAGTCTCAAACGAATTTGAGCGCCAGTTCAAGAGCTCGTGCCATAGGTTTAGTTTGACACCGACAGCCTTTGCAGCCTATGGGGATGATCCGGTTCTCAAGAATTTCGACGAGGTTTTTGAATTCTATCTGTTGCAGATGAAGGGCGCCAGCAGGTTGGGATTTCCCCTGATGCGGGGCCCGAGCGGTGACTATGAAATGATTGAGAAATTGTTGCCGTATGCGGAAAAGTTAAACGTCAAGATGATCTTCGAGATTCATGCCCCCATGGCACTAGGCAAAGATCCTGCGACGATGGAACTGGTTGAGTTTGTCAAGAAGAAATCCTCCGCTTTTCTGGGATTTAATCCCGACGGCGGCAGCTTTAGTAACAAAATAACGGACCGCCTGAAACGAGCGGCGCAAAGATATGGTGTGTCCGATACGATTATCAATCGCTGTGTTGCGTTATACGATGCGAAGATTCCTCTGCCGAAGGCGCTCGAGGAAGCCAAAAAGATGGGGGCAGATGAAACGGCAATCTGGGCAGTCAATATGTTTTATGGGCAGGCCCCGGCATCCGATCCGGAGGAACTCAAAAAGATCATGCCGTACATATTGCATTTTCATGGGAAATTCTGGACCTGGGAGAACGGACAGGAGCCGTCAATTCCTTATGAACAGATAGTACGTGCGCGTGTGGAGGGCGGTTGGACGGCAGGGTGGCTGTCTACCGAGTTTGAGGGCGGCAGGCCCGAGGTCGATTCATACGAGGTCGTCAAAGGATTCCAGGAAATGGTTCGCGGATACATTGCCAAATACGCGAAAGCCTGACCTGGGTCAAGCCAGAAACCAGGAGACGGAAGAACCACGCCCGCGCGGCTGCTTCGGCAGCCAAGAGCAAAGGAGAATACAATGGCTGCAGATCATCATATTCTCGAAAGAGGGTTTAAGAACATCTCCGAGAATGGAAAAATCACCGGATTTCAGCTTCTCGTCAAATCGGGCTATTACCGGGGCATATGGCTATGCCTGGTGGACGATTTCGTGATCACGATCGACGCGGAGACTTTCAAGCGGGAACAGATCAAATTTACCACGCCCGATGGAGCCCACACCTATTCACTGGACGAGATGGCGAAAGTGACCGATGTCAGATGGCCGTGGCTGGAACCCGCAAAACTGACGGTCAGCAAGCCCGGGGGCTTGAAGCCAGGGGTGCATGACGTCCAGGTGGTACAAAAAGACATCATATCTTACATGCCGGTGATCCCGAGCGTTCGGACTTACCGGAAAAAAATGACGATGATGGCATGACCCGGATCAACGCGAAAAGGACGCAATTATGAAAGGAGACATGCAATGACATTCGAAATGACACGCAAGGGCTTCCTGAAAACGGTCACCGGCGCGGCTGCGGGTCTGGCTGCATCTGCCATCGTTCCGACATCCTTGGGGGCTGCAGCGCCGGGCGTTAGTGCCGGCGTCGCTCCGGCTGCGAAATCCAAAGTCAAGCTGGGCGCGTCCGTATACAGCTACAACGGCGACTTTCTGATGGGGACGATGAATCTGGAAGACTGCATCGCCGATATCGCCGATATGGGCTCGGATGGTGTCGAAATCCTGGGGGAGGCGCACGTTCCGAACTATCCAAATCCGCCGGACAAATGGGTGGAGCAGTGGTTCGGCTGGATGGAAAAATACCACACCAAACCGACTGCCTATGACTTGTTCCTGGATGCGCGGATGTATCGGGGCAGGGTAATGACAGTGCAGGAAGCAGTGGACAGCCTGGTTCGGGACTTCAAGCTCGCCCACAGGTTGGGATTCAAGGTTCTGAGGGCACAGAACTCCATCGCACTCGCCTTCGGGGCCGGAACCGATGCCGCGGCGCTTTATGGAATGGCTGCCACTGCGGTGCCCGAAGGGAAGCAGGTCGTCGAAAAAGCCCTCCCCTATGCAGAGCAGTATGACGTCAAGATGGCCTTCGAACTGCATTCCCCCGCCCTTTTGAGGGGTGGATGGGTCGACCCAATGCTTGAATTCGTCAACAGGACCAAAACAAAGTATGTAGGATTTTGCCCGGACATGAGCATATTCACAATGCGGCCGCCGGAAAGCACGGTAAAGGGGCTGATTCAGCAGGGGGCCCGCGAAAACATTGTCAACCATATCATCACTGCCTGGCAGAACGATCTCGGGCCGGACAAAACCATCGCCGAGGTCAAGAAAATGGGCGGCAACGAGGTGGAACTCAGGTATGCGTCGGTGGCCGGGATTTACCACTCCAGCCACAACGATCCCAAGGACATCGTCAAGCTGATCCCATACATGTATCACATCCACGCGAAGGTCCACGAGATGACGGAGGATCTCCGTGAGCCCGGGATCAACTACCAGGACGTCGTCCCGATCCTCGCCCGCGGCGGATATGACAATTATTGGTCGACCGAATGGGAAGGAAACCGGGACATTTTTGAAGCCTCCATAGGGATTCGCAGGCAGCATCTCATGATCAGAAAGTTGTGGGAGGCCGCGTAACGAAGGCGCGGCCTGGAAGGTGTCTTCCCCGATAAGACGGCCTTCCATATGAATGTCGTAATGCTCAGGCCGGCCGAGATAAAAGATGGCTGTGTTTCCGGCAGAAACGCAGCCGCAGGGGCGGCGAGGAGCCTGTTGAGTCTTAACGATAATCTCAAAAGGCGGCAGCGATTTTGCTGCCGCTGTTATCCGAGGAGATCAAAATGAATGACCCGATTGGAAGAAGAGGATTTCTTGGCAAAACCGCCTCTGCTGCTGCAGCGCTCCCGCTTTTGTTGCGGGGAGAGTCAGAGGCCGTGACCCCGGACAGAGGACAGCCTTCGGCAAATCCGCAAGCCAAGCCGAAGGTCAAGAGAATTGCCGTTGAGGAACATTGGACCCGCATCAATGTCATCGAGGCTGCGGGGCGAACGGTGTCCGCAAATGCAACCCGGCAGGCAGACCTGGGAGATATCCGGCTAGGCGAGATGGATGCCGCAGGGGTCACCATGCAGGTGATTGCCAACAGCTCTTACCAATTCATTACCGACACGGCGAAGGCCGTCGATCTGGCGAAAATGAACAATGATTACCTGGCGGAAATGATCGCCAAACACCCCGATCGTTTTGCGGGCCTGGCGGCTCTGCCCACACAGGATCCGAAGGCGGCTGCCGATGAACTCGAGCGGGCCGTGAAACAACTCAAGCTCAGGGGTGCGATGATCGAGGGTCAGGATCATGCCCACTGGGAGTTTCTCGACTCGCAAAAATTCTGGGGGCTCTGGGAGCGCGCGGCGGCACTGGAGGTGCCCATCTATCTGCACCCGAGCACGCCAAATCCCGATTCTTTCAAGCTGCTGGAAGGACATCCTGAGATCCAGAGTCTCATGTGGGCTGGGGGAGTCTATGCCGCGACACAGGCTCTGCGCATAATCGGCAGCGGCGTCTTCGATGCATTTCCCAAGGCTACGCTTATCCTAGGGCATCTCGGCGAGTTGCTTCCATACTGGCTTGGCCGTCTTGACGAAAGTACCAGGGGATGGAAAAACACCAAGAAACCACCCTCTGAGTACATCCGACAGAATATTTACGCCTCC
>Ga0315284_10003401_pt1 | contig 22605 bp, 23 predicted proteins | sample YL17G09_16_MG_FD_203696 | JGI IMG/M metagenome (GOLD analysis project Ga0315284, IMG submission 203696) | Sediment microbial communities from Yellowstone Lake, YNP, Wyoming, USA - YL17G09_16 | ecosystem: Environmental > Aquatic > Freshwater > Lake > Sediment | place: USA: Wyoming | collected... | reverse complement strand
CCAATCAAATTAGTAATATTCACGCTGAATACTTGATCTAAAGAATTTAGATATATCTTTGCATTAATAGCCGTACTTGCATCTATTTTACCTTGATCTATATCGCAACGTCTAACCGTTGCTCCTGAACTTATTATTAAGTCACCGACAAAATCACATTTTTCGATAAAACCAGCATGAACACCATAAGAACCTAATCTTTTGCAATTTATTAACCTACCAGAAGATGATGTGCTACCAAATGATAATAAATTTGCCTTGCAGTTTTCAATTACTCCTTCGTTAATAACAGGGCCTGTTGTTGTACTTCCAAAACTACGATCTGTTGCGGTACAGTTTTTTATTGTACCATACAAAGATACAGAACCAGAATAAGAGCATCCAAAAGATACATCTGTTGATGTGCAATTTAAAATTAAAGAATCAGCATAGGATACAACAGCGATTGCACCAAGACCAAAACTTGCACCTTCTGAGTCACAATCAATTATTTTAGAGTCATTAAAATATGTAACAGTACCGCTTCCTGTAAATCCATAATTGCTATTCCCTGAACAACTGCAATTTTCGATATAAGCATTCATATCTACATCTAAATCGCCTGCTCCAAAACAATAAGTTACGCCTGTGCTATTTTTAATAGATCCGCTTAATTGGACTGTTACGCTTGTAGAATATCCACAGCTTTTCGACATGAACCTGCAATTATCAACAGTTGCATTTAATATCACTCCATTTAATATATTATCTGAATTACATACTAGATTAGTGTATGTCCCTGAATAAGTTACGCCCTCGTTAAATCTTGAATTTATAACAATACTGTCCATTATTGAGTTATCGGTTTGTCCTGTATTCCATCCAAAAGACTCACCTGCGCCTAAATTTTCAATAGTAAAATTTTTAAATACATTATCATTTGCATTTTGCAATTTTATAACAGGCAGTGAGCTATTTGATCCTATATGAATAGACTCTCTATTCCCTATCCCTATAATGTCAACAAATTGCAAAAGCTGTAAAGCGACAACTGATGATGCTGTTACATATCTTCCATTTAATAAATATAAAGTAGCTCTGTTTGTTGCACTCCTAGCTACTCCATTAGGTGTCAATGCGTTAACCAATGACAAAGCCCCAAGCAAAGCAGAATAATTCTGCTCATCTGTTCCTTTTGCATTTATAACAACATAATTTTGCCCTATAAACGGTATCTTAGTTTCGTCCATTGAGAATAAAACCTCTGGAGTTATTCTCTCTGTCCTATCTGGTGATGTTTTATCTAAAGGCAAATAATCAAGCGTTGTGCTTGAGTTTATTTTTGTCGCAATATTTGCTAAATCTTTTATTCTAATATCTGCCATAATAAATTATTGTAAGTATATCATTCTATTACCTAAACCATCTTCTAATATTTCAGGAACTTCATTTATAATATAGAAAGTATCCTCAATAGCCCCGTTTTTCTCTTCTATACGGGCGTATACGGTGAATTTTTTAACGTTTGGCAATTTAGTGAAATCAAATAAGCTTTCACCAATATATAAATTACCTATATTACTTTTTGTAACTGGTAATTTAAAGAAAGTATTGAAATTAACATAATCGGTTGAGGTTCTTCTTATGTCGCTTATCCCTCCTTTTTCAAATGTTTCAATCCACATTCTAATACTAATGTCATTAATATTAGGAAGCATACCTGTAGTTTTTGTAAAATTACAAATAACCTTAGTATCCTTGTATCCTTGGATTAATTTATTACCTCCGAAATTTAACTCTAAATTAGTATCAATATCAAATGTTTTGATTGAGTTTAAAGTCCAATCTGGATTACTATCATAATCGAATGAATTAAAATCTTTTGTAAATGTTTGCCCAAATAATTCTCCGTTTTGCTCAATTTCAAAAGATAATTCATATTTTAAAGTCCATCCACTTACATTTGCAAGCCTATTCCAAAAGTGATTTATGCCATTTAAAGGCTGTAAACTGTCAAATATTCCGTCTGGTTGGTCATCTATGTTTAATAATTTAACCCAATATTCCCATCTGTGCATAAATGGGAATATGCATTTATATTGCCTTATGCTTCCTACATCATTTGCAAAATCTCTAAAAATCTGTATAGTTTTCTTTTCTGACTCTTGAACCTTAAATACCCTATCCTGTTTAAAATCTATATTTTGAGCCTGTTGACCAATAATAGGGAAATTTGCAGTATTTGAAATAAACTGATCTAAAATTATGTCTGACTCTGTAGCGTGGGTTATTTTAATAGTATTTATTACGGCTTGAATGCTTATATTTTCGAGTTCACGACCTGTAAAATCAATACTAAAATTAGATTGTACGCTTATATCATCAGTAGGGAAAGCATCTAATAAATCAACACCATCAACAAAATCACTATATGAGTGCTTTACGAACTTTGTTTCATTGTCAATTAAATCAATAGTTGTTAACTGCTTGTAAAATCTTGATACTTGACAAAGTACATTTGTCTTATCTGACAAACTAGCTGTTAAAAAGTGATTTTCAGTTATTACCCAAAAATTATATCTTTGAAATAATGTTGCTTCAATTACTTCTTTACATCCAGTACCCACCGAAATAACAGCAGTAACTTTTAAATCATTTCCTACTTTATCACATTTTACCTCTTTAATAATTTGCCTATCAGTTCCAAATTTAGAACCATTAACAAAACCAGCCCCTTCTGTTATAAGTTTTGAATCAATACAAAAATTTACGTCTTGACTTCTGCCATTAAATTGATATTGGCTCTCTTCATCTGGTAGGATATTAAAACCAAATACGGCTTTTGTATTACCTAATGAAAAAGGGAGGTCACTATTTGAGATTACAATCTCAACTTTCATTTCATTATCGACCTGTAAATCATCCCATACAGTAGAATCTGAAACTCTTGTTATAACTAATGAGTCTAATTTGTATTTTGTTACACCCCCGTTAAAGTTCTCATTAAACCAACCGACATTTGACTTTACGGTAGGATTTGTAAGTATTAAACCACTGTTCGGATTTCCTAAATCTTTGAATAACTGTATCTTATTAATATAGTTCAAACACCTAGATCCAAACCACATTTCATTTGGCGCTATACCATTTAAAAGCTCTTCGTATTGATTTAATAAAAATAAAGGTGTTACCCTTGTTTTATGCACTAATTTAAATCTTTGCTGATAATTAGCGCTACCATCTAATCCGTATACATCACAAGCAACATCATTTAATTGATATGGGAGTGTTCCTGTAGCTTCTAATGGTTGTGGTGTGTTACTTAAATAATCAACAGTTGCAATTTTGAAGGCTTGCTGTTCGCCATCAATAAGAGAATTAAATGAGGATCCAACATCAACAAGGTTATAAAACATTCTAATGCCCTTTCTTAGCGTTGTGTTAGCTAATGAACCAAGCGAAATAATAACATCAGGAATAGACGGGAATGTGCCAGACGTTACTTGTATTCTAACCGCTTGATCTGATATTTTATCTAATACTATACAAGTAAAATCATCAAATGTATTATGGAATGTAAGTTCATCCCCTACAGCGGTATTTTCAAAGAAGTTTTGTAAGCTAGTGTAAATGGTGTTATCTGTGTCGGTTGTTGTACCTATAAGTGTAGATGGGTTAAATACTGCAAAATTATCTGTAGAATAAAATACAGTAACATCTTCATAAAAGAACTCAGTCTCTATTATTATAACCTCGCCTATACATGAGGTTAGAAACGGTAAATCTTGACCGCTTCTAAACTCATTATTATACTTAACAGAAACTAAATTTACACCCATTTTATAAACCGCTTAAATCAATATCTTTTAAATCTTGTGATATTTTTACGAAAGATTTAAAAGCCTTTTCTGAATCTTTTTCAGCTTTTGCTACTTGTTTTTTTTGTTCTTCTGTAAGTCCACTTTTTAAAGAATTTAAAGTATTCATAAGCTCGAATACGGTTTTATTTCCTTCTTTTACAAATGAATCAAGATTTAATTTATTACTCAGGTTCATATATAAACTCTTTTAAGTTGGTTGCGTATGCTTTTTGTTGCTTATAAGTACCTTCTGCTGTTCCCTCGTAAGAATTGAAACGTAAAGATAATAATTTTAATTCATTACCTTCAAAATCATACATTTCATTATTTACTCTTACTTTTTCGTAATCGTCAAATGTGAAAGGTATATTTTCAAATCTTTTTATTAAAAATTGATTTCCTATCCAGTTTTTTCTCCCTATAAAACTACTAAAATAATGATTGTTATCAAATAGATACCTTGCATTAATAAATATTTCATTTGTAGGTAATAATGTGTTTGCTCTCGCATTTCCATTATTAATTAATATTAGTTTTGGTATATTAACAAAGTCACTTTCCATTACTAACATATTTATTCTATCCTCGACTAGATTTTTAAAAGCTTCTACTTCAATAGGTTCTATAGTTTTAATTTTAAAATTCAACTTAAGACCTATAGTTGCAACCGCTTTTATTAAGGCTTGTATTAACGCTATCAACACATTTATAACAATCAATATAGCGTTCACAACGGTTATTAAAGCTTCAATAGTCGCTCCCATTGCTTTGTAAAATTCATTAATTAATTTTTCAATAGTATTTAATTCTTTTTTTCGTTTACCTAATGCAAATGGTATCCTAACCTCTTGTAATCCATTTAATAAATTTAATTGTTTATCAACAGTACCACTTAATGAAGTTGTAACCTGTACAGATGTACCTTTATATTCTTGAACTGTATTTTTATCTTGGTTATCTGTTTGAAATGTTAATAGAAAATTTGATTTACATTCGTCTATATTTTGCGTATACTCATATCTTGCATCCCACAAATCAGGAAGCGTATATATCGGTGTTGAAAGTTTGAAATCAAATTTTTCAAAATACAAAACATTGTCTTGTATTATTATTTTTGCGTTAAACATTTGTTTCATGCTTCTTAAAAGCTCTCCAAATGTACCGTTATAATAACCTTTACCTTTTAATTTAGTTGAATCGATTACGCCTTGTATGCCGTCAAATATACCTGTTTGCTCTGTTTGTTTATATTTTTCAGGCAATATAGCCATTTTATTGTATGGTGCTTTTTGTAAAATAGAGCTTGATAATTTCAACCCGAAATATTCTAAGCCTTTTTCAATTTGCTTTCCAACATACATCCCATAATGATATTTAACAGGTTGTATAAGCATATTATACAGTTTAATAACTAAGCCAATAACACTAGCCAATAAAGCTAAAATATACAGAATACGCAATACTAGCTTAATAATTACAGTTGCTTCAAACTGGTTACCAGCAGAAGATGTCATTTCTGATATTGTTGAAATCTGTTCTTTGATTTTATCAGCGACAACAAAAAGAGTTAACACCGTTATGATTATTTCATAAGCATTTTGTTTTTTATTAATACAGTAAGGTATTTTAATAAAATCAGTATCTTTTATTTTACCAATACTTTCAAGGTAGGCAAATGAAATACCGTCAGACACATCATTTAACCAATCGAGCTTACCTTTTTCGGTTGATGGTGTTGTAATCTTATCATGAAAAAATTGAGCCTTACCAACATCCGTATATCCATCAAATAAAACATAAGAAGTTCCATCCTCATTATCTAATTCAACCCTATGTGGCAAACCAACAAAAGACAATCCATCATCTGAATGTTTTTTTACTCTTAAATAACCATCATTTTGTTTATTGCGATCACCAACACCCCAATCCCAATTATTTACGCTTATAGCTTGTGAATTACCATCAACATCATAATTTAATTCAATGGCTAAATCTGCGTAATTTAATGGTGTTTCAACCTCTTCACCATCTATAAAATGTCTTTGTTTCATAAATTAGAATCTGTTTTTGTGAGTTGTTTTTACTTTCATTCCACCCTTGTAAACTGTTTCAATGAGATTATTCATCTTATCAACATCAACCATCTGTACAGGCTTATTTGCAATTTGTGTTAATAATTCTTTTACCTCATAGTCTGAATAAATAGGCATCCCAACCACATCAACATTTGATTTTCTTGTAAAAACCTTATCAAATACGCCTGCATTTAAAGCCTTTACTGCATCATTATGTTTAATATTTTCAGATGCTTTTATAACAGCTTCTTTTTTTGAAAGCATGAAAGGTATGGAATCGCTTGTTGTTGTGCCTTGACCGTCAATCATATCATTACCATCCTTGGCAAACTGAACTAAACCCTCTGCAATACCTTTGCTTAATAAAGTGTCTCCTAATGCCCTGAGTGGTGCTGTATTAGGGTCTGCTCCTTCTTCGTTAAGCCTTGCAATAAGAAAACTATTATATTGTTCAACTAAAGCTAGAATTTCTTTTCTTCTTGCTTCTCTTTCTTGTGCATCTCTATTGGCTTGTTCCCTTTTAGCTAGTTGAGCCTCTTCAAATGCTAGTGTATTTGTTGCTCCTTTTTCGGCTAATTCTCTTTGCCTGTCAATATTAGTTTTTGTTTCATCAATTTCCGTATCTCTGCTTTCTTGTCTTTTTGCATCTCTTTTTTCTAGTTCATCACCTAAATATTGAGATACCTCAGATATATCTTTTAATATCTCAACAGTTTGTTTTTTTCTTAATTCTTTTAGATATGCATTCTTTTTATCTTGGATAGCAATTTCATCATCTGCTAAGTTTTCTAAATCAATTAAATATTGAGCATTTAAATTTTGCAATTCCGCATCTGCTATATCTGCTTCTATTTTCTTTTCATTCTTAGCTTTTAATATTAAGTCTCTTTCTTGTTTGTATTTCTCCTCTAATAATGCATCCTCTGCTTTTATTGCTTCGACTCTTGCTTTATTCTCATCATCATAAGCCTGTTTAGTCGCTTTTATTTTCTTTGAGTTAAAAACATTATCAGATTTAAAACTATCTGTTTTATATTTTTCAGCTTTTTTAGAAGCGGTTTTAAATGCTTCATCTGCATTTTTAGACTCTTGTTTTAAAGTAATTAATTCGAGTTCACCAGCTAATTTTAATAGCGTAGCTTTGTTTTGTATTTCCTTTTGATCTAACTTATCCTTTTGTGTCGCTCTGTCAAGTTCATTTTTTTGGACCTCTAATATAACCTTAGCCAGTTCTTGCTGTTGCCCCTCGCTTAATCTATCAACTGACAGGGCTTTTAATTTATTAGCCAAGATAACAGCATCTTTAGTATTTATTAAATTAGATATTTCAGATTTCTTTAAACCAAATTTAGTTAATAGTTCTATTTCTTCATTTTGTGCATTTAATTGTGCTTCTGTTAATAATTGAAACGAAGCCCTTCGACTTGCTAGTAGATTTTGTTCGTCTTCAACTTGCTTTTTAAGTGTCTCTACTTGACTATCGGCACCTAGTTTTTTTGATCTTAACAGTTCTATTTGTGATATTGTTTCATTCTCATTAAATAACCTTGTTTCTTGTGCATTTGTTCTTTCAAGATCATTAAGCCTATCTGTCGCATCAAATAGTTTTTTCTTTGCTTCTATTTGTTTATCATAGAAATCCTGTATTGCATTACCAGCACCTACGCCCGTTCTTGACTCCTCTGCTTTTACGGCTAAATTTGCTAAATCTATTTCTCTTTGTGCTATTTCTAAATTCTTTTTACTTGCTTCTATCCTTGCTTTTTGTAAGTCCTCAGTTGCTTTTCGTCTTACTCCTAAAGCTAAAGTTTCATCGCTTGCGACTTCTCCTAAGTCGCTTTGAGTGTCTTCTAGTTCTTGTAGTTGTAACTGTAACAGTCCAACTTCTTTTCTGTATTTTATTGTTTCACTTGCTAAGTTTTCAAAGTTATTAGCACCTGTTAACCATACTTTATCTAAAAAAGCACCTTTTGCTATTTCTTTTAAATCTTGTAAATTTTGATTTACATCGTATATTGATTTAGCTAATGCAATAAGTACCGCTCCTGCAATAAGTAATAATCCAACTGGAGACGTAACGGCATTTAATACCCTTTTTGCTAATGTTAGCTGTTCAGTCGCTACTGTTTCAGCTTCAATTGCTGTTGTATTAGTTACATGAGAAACAGCACTCAATTCAGTTGATACTGTTTCAGCTTTTGTTGCTGTTGTTTTTGCAAGTATAATACTTTCGTATGTCTCAACAAATCCTGTTAATTTACCAATAATACCACCAAATAAAGAACTCTTTTCTAAAGCCTCTTGTATTGATTCAGAATAATTACCTACGTTTAAAGCTTGTTGTTTTTGCCTGTCGCTATTCTCTTTTATAATAGCATTGTTTTTGTCTAGTTCTGAATTAATAGCTTTTAAGCGTTGTAAATAATCGCTTTCCGTTCCTAATAAAGCTTTTCTTTCTAGTCTTAATTTAGCATTTAAAGCAAGTAACTTCTCTTCTCTTCCTATTGTTTTTGATTCCTCTACTGCTTGTATTTTTAACCGAGCAAGCCTATCCTTTTCTTGTCTTTTTAAAATCTCATTCTGCTTTATTTCATCGTCAGTAAGTTTTTTTTGTTGTTTCTCAATTTCTGCTAAAGCTTTACGGCTCTTCGCTTCATCTTGAATAGCTTTATTTACTTCTTTTATTTCCTTTGCACTTTTTGGATTCTTATTTGCTTTTATTACGTCTGCACTTTCTTTATTGACTGCCTTCATACCTATTTCTAAGTCTTTTAGAGCTTTCTTTAATTCGTTTGTGCTTTCTATTGTATTTTTAAAGAGGTCTTTTTGTATTATATCCTCGCTTGTTACTTTGTCGCTTGTTGCCATTATTTAACCTTATTTAATGAGTTTGCAAATGAATAAAAATCAAAAACTGTAATAGTATTTATATCTGCTTGTATACCTTGTTTGTTCATCGCTATAATGCTATCATGCAAATTATGAATAGAAGGTTTTGAATCAAACTTTATCAATTCTTTTTCTAAAACATAAGCCTGTAGTTTCAAAGATTTATCACTAGTTGCTACCATTTTGGCGTAGATCAAAGATATGTTAATTTTTAGTTTTAATTGCTTTTGATAATTATCAGAAACACCAAATACATCAATTAATTCATCCTCTAATCTTTCGTATAGTTCTTTTACTCTTGTGTCTGGTTTGCCATATCGACATAAATTAATAAAATCGCTTTCTGTTTTTATGTTACTCCAATTTTTCATTGGTAAGTTAAAAATACTATCGAAGTATTTCCGATCTAACGAATGAAATAATGTAAGGTATAATTTCAATAGATAGTTTAGTTTTGCTTTCATCAGTTAATCCTATTATTTTCGCCCCGTTACCGTATGCTTCTGTTATGTTTGTGTTCTCTTTTTCGTCATTTGCATAAATAATAAATCCATCTGTAGTTACAAAAACTTTAAACGATTTATAAAAATCACCAGTATCTAATAGTATATAAGGCTCACCTTTGCGTTTAATATTACTTTTACCTTCAAACGTATATACTTTATCGTAAGTATGTCTATAGGTTGGTAATGAATCACCATCTACATTTATACCATCGTATAATATTTGATCTATTCTGTTTAAATCTATTATTATTTTCTGTACTTTATTTTCAGAAAACACAAAGAAAGCCACCTTTTTAACTGATAGTTTCTTGGTATTATCACAAATTTTATACAGTTCATTAAACATATTCAAATATACAAAAAAAGCCCTTATTCGGGGCTTTCTTCTTTTTTAGGTTTTGCTTTAAATTTGTATTTCTCTTTTTCAGCTTCAAATAATTTCCAAGCTTCTAAGCGACATATTCCAATATCAACGCCCTTTACAAGATTATAAAAACTTTGCTCAGATAGTCCGAGCAAAGCCTTCACATTAAGGTATAATTTCCCTAGTTGCATTATGGTAATATTACTAAATTAGCGATTACTTTCGTAAAATCAAAACCATTTTTAGACGGTGTTAATCTCAATTGCTCTAATGTTCCTTGTGCAGGTATTACAAATGTATAAACGCCTTCAGGTGACTCTGTTACACTTGTAATTGTTACAGCTAATGAATCACTTACATTATATAATGAAAAATCGCCAATTAACAATCCTTCTAATACTTCACGATCGTTTATCGCACCAAAACCAGTCGTTAATTTAGCTTTAAACCCTGTTAATGTAATGTTTGTATATTCTGAATAAATATCAATCAATCCATTATAAGAAGTTAAATCCACACCAGCATCTGAAAACATATAGTCTAGATCTTGATCATTTTCTCTTGAGTCCCAATCAAAAGACATTGCTAAGAAATCAGTTTCAGCCCCATTATTAAACATTGGTTTAATATCGAATGTTGATTTTTGAATGTTGATAGGATAAAGAAACCCGTCTCCTCCATTCATACCAATAAACTTACCATCTGCATCAATTTGAAATACTGCGATATCTACACATCTACCAGCTTTTAAAGCTTTCAATAATGGAATACCACCAGACCAAATCTCAGCAGTAAAAGAGCGGACACCTTCTTTAATGAATTTCTTAGTACCTCCGTTTGAAGTTTTAAAAGTACTTTCAGCTCTCTCGCCTCCAATGTTTTCAAGTGCATTTAAAGGATACCAACGTAATGAAATATCACTTTCATTGATTTTATCAGTTACGTATGCATCATCAATAACCTCAGTAATAGCGATTTTATTTTTAACACCTAAAGAGTTATACGTTTGCACAAAGTACAGCCCTGTAACCTCCTTTAAAGGTACTTCACAATTTGGGGTTCCTGTATTACCAAAACCAGTTCCACAATTACAGCTCATATCTTACAATATTTATAAGTTAAATCAAAATTTAATTTTAATACATGAAAACTAGACATATCAACATATTCAAGTCTTGTTTTATCAAAATCAGAATAAATATTTTCAATACCTGTTATCATTTCATTTATATCTATACCACTATAAGCATATTTTAAAGCATTAAAAGCGTCCTTATTGAACTCTTCGTCTGCTCTGTGTGTGATGCTTGGGTATAAAGCCTTAAGATTACATTGAAATATTAATGAAACATTTTGAATAAATCCTCTAGCGTTTTCTTTATCGTAATTCCTTTTATCATCGACAACAAAAAAAGATGTTATGTTAAATTTATCATTAAACAAAACCTCTTTATATTCATTTTTTCCGACATAAACCTCTGGTATTTCGCTTGTCCCTTTTGGGTTAACATAAGCACGCTCATAAGAATCATACTTTGTAAACCCTTTTTTAACGGTCAAGAAATCATAAACCTTTTTTTGTACTTGGCTTATAACATAATCAATACCTACTGGATTACTTTTTTGAATTAACATAAAGTTTCATTCATTATTAAATCACCGAAATAACCTTTTTGAAGCTTTTCAATTTCGTTTCTTAAAGTTCCTATAGCTCTGAATAGCTGAGGTCTTAAACCTGTTACTTTTTGAGCCGTATCGCTTTGTTGTCCTTCAATCTCTGCTAACACTCGCAAGGCTACCCTGTCGCCATTTCTTTCATTTGCGTTACTTCTTAGGCTCGATAAATAAGTACTTAAACAACTTATTTGTAAATCTAAATTAATTGCATGGGCAAACAATTGTTCGTTGTTTAATACTAAATCTGTAAAGCTGTCAAATGTTGTAACGTCAAAATTTAGTCCTGTATAATCAGATAAGCCTTCTTGTATTGTAAGGTCGAATAAATCAGCAGTTAAATGATTAGCATATATTGGATAAATCGCAAAATCTTTATAACAGGTTAATACATTTGAGTTATTATAATTTCTTTGAAAAGGCGTAACCGTTAAAGAATTATTAATATAACCTATGTAATATTCACCAGCGTACAAATCAGATGAACTATCTAAAAACCAATCTAAATCTACTGCTTGATGATCTGTTGTAATGGTAATTGTTTTTGTGTAAATAGGGGCTTTTTGACCTGTATTAAAGCACAATAAATCAAAACTACCAGTACCACTAAAATCTAATATTATTCTTTTTAAAAGTAATCCTAGATTCTTGTCATCATTTGGTTTTATTCTGTAACCAACAAATCCAATAGGTAAACTAGATAAGGCCGTTTTATTCATCGCGTTACGATAAAAAACGGCTCTCTCTCTAAAATCTGCTTTATTGAATACTTGATTACAAACACTTACAATACTTTCTTTCTGCTTGTTAGCTAAGTAAATATTAAAATCTGCATCCGAAATATCATTATAATCTTGACTATCTTTAAGAAATTCGACTTTGCAAAATTCGTTGTCAGTCACAAAAAGACCTGAACGGCTCGCTTGGTTGTCGGTGTCTATTATTGCATAGTCAGGATTAAAGGGCTGTCGAAATCCGACAACCCCGTAAATCTTTGATGATATTTTTAATGCATCAATCATTATTATACTAAGCTAAAAGCCTGAAAAGTAGTAGTTGATGATGTTGATAAAGGAGCTTGTACAAAAGCTACATCAAGCGAAATTTGAAACTCAGTCGAAACATCTTGTGTATATCCACCTACAGAGGTCCCGTCTACTCTAGTCTCGTAAGTATGTACACCATACGACAGCCCATCAACAGGGTTTTGAATCGTAGAATACTTATTTACTGAAGTATCTACACCCTCTCTGTTTTGTTTTGGAATCCAAGGCAATACACCATAAGTCCCAACGGGAACGGCAATTACAGAACCTTTAACATATGCACCAACTAGGCCAGCAAATGAAGCGTTAAAGTCTGGACAGTGAATAAAGTTCAAACCTCCAAATTGGAAAGTTAAATTTGTACTATTCGCTTGACCTTGAGCCATTTGATAAACGAATTTATTAAATGCTACAGTATCACAGAACACATCTAGTTGACCAGAATATTTATTAATATCCATGTTAGACTTAATAATCTGAGCAAAACGGGCGCCGTTTGTTGATTCAGTTACTTTAAAAACTTTATCAGTTGCGTCATAAGTACCCTCAACTGTTGACAAGTTAGCACCTGAACGTCCTGCAAATAAGAATGAAGCCGAAGCCGTTTCTAATCCTTCTGCAAAGTTTGCTATAGTATTGAAAAGTTCATTATTAAACATTTCTTGAATACTATATAAGTTTTTATCTGCTTGTTTCAAAGACATAGCGAAAACATCCGCTTTTGTTGCCCATGAAGGCGTTAAAATAGCAGAATCACCATGTGCGCCCGTGTGGTTATGGGAACGTGCAGAACCTAAAGCCCTTGATGTTCTTTTTGTGTATGATGCTTCTACCGTTCTATCGTCTCTCGTTTTAAGTACGTTAAAATCTGGAAACATAATGTTTGAGCTTTTCAAGAAAGCCTCAAATGTTGCTGGTCTTCTGTATCTTAATTCTGCTGTTTGAAAAGCACCGAATAGTTTTGCCTGACCAGTTACAAGTAATGAACCTGCATAATTTGCCATTGTATATTAAAATTAAAGTGAATGATTATTTGGGTTTCGGCTCTGCCAAAAGGTGGGCTTGCAATTCAATTGCAATTATAAAAACAAATATATAAAAAAAAGGTTGCATGATACAACCTTTTTTATTATTAATATGTAAGTGTTTTTTCTTTTATTCTTTTTTGCATCTCGTTATTAAACTCTTGCGAACCTGATCGAATGCCTTTTTTGTTCATTTCATCAGTAAAAGCGTCAATTGTACCAGCTTTATAAGATCCTGTATTGTCTCCTTTTGCTTTGCCTCCTGTCGCTTCTTTTGCGTATGTTGGTAGAAATTCATTAAAAATATCATCAACATTTAAAGGGTTAAGTGTTGTTTGATTTTTCAATACTTCACCGTCTTTTTTGAAAACCATTTTATCGCCTTCTAAATCAATTTCATATTTAGACTTTAGAATTAATAAAACATCCTCCTTAGGTATGCTTGTTTCAATATTGATTTTTGAAAGCAAAGCATCGTTAATACTTCTTTGTGTTTCTTTCTTTTTAAAAGATTCATTAATATTTGAAATCGTTACATCTTTTTCAATAAGATTAGCACGTAACTTTTCTAAATCTGATTGAAGTTCCTTAACTCTTGAATCGGGCTCTATGCTTGATTCTTTTAAGATTTTAGCTTTTAAAGCATCAGCAAACTTATCAATAGTTTTTCCTTCAAAGTCCAAGCCGTATGCTTCTCTTGCTTCTTTAATCTGAAAATCTCGCCCCTGTGTTTGAAATGTACCTTTTAGGTTTTCAATTCTGGCCGTATAATCTTCTTTCTTGAATATTTCAAGTTCTGGCAATTCTATTTTAATTACGTCCTGCGATTCAATCGCTGTTTGTAAGCTTCCTTCTGGAAGATGCAATGCTTTTTCAATTGCGTTTAAATTTTCTACTGCCATATATTAATTAGATTGTTTTTTCTTCTGCTTGTTGAAATTGTCCTGATCTTTTTGCTTGTGCTTCATCCCACAATTTCATATACGCTTTTGTGGCTTTCACATCTTCAATATATTGAGTAGTAGTATGTTCTTCGTTATAGATTTCAAAATCTGTTTTTAAAATCGTAATTCCTTCTCGTTCTACTCTCCCTTGTTCTTTTGATACTTTCCCGTTAAATGTTGGGTATTGTACCAAGTTGCAAACTATCATCATTGTTTTGTATTTTAAATTGTTTATAATCTGACTCAAATTTTTTCTTTAACTCTTCTTCTGACTTGGTTACAATATCTTTTTTATTATCATTCCACCAATCCTGAAAATAGTTTTTCTTTTTAGCTTCTTGAACTCCAAATATAGTACTTGTTTCTAAAATTGACAAATGTAAATATGGCTCAATACTAGCTTTTATATTTTCTTCACGTAACCACGAAGGATCATTTTTATACTTGCTTGTTAAATACTCATTAAACAACCTATCCAATATGGTTATATTAGCGTTTTCTCTTTTCGCTTTATTATAATTCTCTAGGATAACATCTGGGCTATCAATAATAAATCTACGGCCGTATACGATTAATGAAATACTTTCGTTTTTTACTTTTGTAGGCAAAACAGCATTTGCAATAAGCTCAGTTATTTTCCATTCTACAAACTCAGCAGTATCTGCATAAGAGTTTAAGCGATTCATTACAGGTTGAATGTCTATAAATCTGCCTGTAGCAGTTTCATTTGTTGCATTTTGCACATTAGTCCCCCAATGCGTATTGTATGCAATCTTTTCTAATATGTCAAGTTCTTTTGTGTATTGATCCCATGTTTCAAGGTCTGGACTAATATATCCAGCGATATCAGGTGCTAATTTAACCCCATCATTTGAAGGGATTGGAAGCGTTACCATGTCGGTAACATCTTTCTTTTTATAATAGCCATGCCCGTCACAATCAGGACATGATTTATTGTCTTTCTTACCTGTCCCTTGGCATGATCTGCATTGTGTTACATACCTCCAATGAGTAGGGAAACCATTCAAGAACTTATAAATAGTTTTAATAGATTGATCTCTAGCGTACTCTTTTGATAATCCGATAATTGCATCAAAAGGGGATAATCTTATTTTGTTCTTAATGTCGATTATGTCCGAAATAATAATAGCAGGAACTTCGCCAAATGGATGTATAAAAGTTTCATCCGTTGATACTTGAAATAGTTCCCCACTTTGGTATATTGTCCAATCTGTTAAGTCATCAACTAAACGCCATTCTTTAGTACCGTTTTCTTCTGTTTCTGGTTCAAATAATACCCATTCGCATATTTGACCATTTGGTTCATAGTTACGAATGCAATTAATATTTTTATACGTAGGTTTTATCTCTAGTCCTTCATCGGTTGAGTATTCAATAAATATTAATCCATTAGGATCTGAATGGTAAAGATTAACCCAATAATCTTGAATGTACTTAGATAGGCTTTTACCATCTCTAACATTAGAAATAGTAGCTAAAAATTCTTTATATTGGCTTTCGTTTGGAATGTTGAATTTAACAATACCGCCAGCAGATGAAAATATATTTTGAATTGGTGACAATAATCTACTGAAATAATCTTGAATGTTACGAGCATATTTTAACCTCGCTTTTGCTTTGTCTTCACTTTCAATATGCTCAATTCTATTTATTAACTCTTCTGCAAAACCGTCTCCATTAATAAGAGCCGAAAGTTCTTTATTATAATCACGAGCCTTTTTTATTGATTTACAAACAGTTTGATTATCTTTAACTATTTGTATCGCTTGTTCTTCTGTAAGTATCATAATTCAAATTTACCAAATAATACCAATATTGTTATCTTTTTCTAACATTTCAATTATACCCGTTAAACAGTCGGCACCGTCGTCATTTTTATTTGAGTTGAACTGTTTTTTAAATTTCGTAATATGTTCGTAAAAATGTGGAAATTTTTGTTTCCAATCATTAGGGAATAGTATTTTATTATTCACCTGACTACTATGTGATAATATACGACTTTCTTTATTATTAGATTGATGAAATGCGTTAACGTATGCACTTGTATTATTTTCTAAGTAACGCCCAAAAGAACGCCCCCCGTTGTTGCTTTCAATATCCACATGGTTAACTTTGTTTCGCTTAATCATTTCAGCGCACCAAACCTCCGTTTGTTCCATGCTTTCATCTGAATAAACCATATCAATAACATAAATAAATCCATCAGTACCGACATCGTAAGTTATTGAACACAGAAAGTCTTTCCCTTTGTCTGCTGTATCTGTATAGTTTTTCCGTGCTACTTTGTTAATAGGTAATGAATTGTAAGTATTGAACGGCTTATAAAGAAGTCCTTTTTTACTTAAAGGATTACCTTGATACAAACATTCAAAAACCTCTTCATCAATTGTTTTTGCTTGTATAAGCTTGTTTAAGTCGTGTTTTTTAGGATATAAAGGGATGTTTAAATCTCTATTGTCTATTTCTGTTTTATCACTGTTTTTAATCGCTTCAAAGTTAACTTTTAACCAAGCATTTGGGGGGATATTATTAATTTGATTCCAGTCTGTTAGCGTTATAACCTCTTCGCTCTTTTCTATACGTCCGATTAAATCGTCTTCATTCCAACGTGTGAAAACTATTAACTCTTGGCTATCGTTGTGTAAACGTGTTCGTACTACTGAGGTGTACCAGTCCCATGCTGAATCTCTTATCGTTGGTGAGTTACCTTCACTATAATCTTTATAAATATCGTCTAGTATCGCAATATCAACGCTAAAGCCAGTTATACCACCGCCACGCCCAACAACCTTTAACCCTCCTTTATTATTTACGATTTCGAATTCGTCTGAATTTCTTAAATAATTATTAACAGTAACAATATTTTTCGAGTTTATTGATGTACTAGGGAATACCTGAGAATATGTTTCATCTGTTATAATTCTTTGTATATCTCTATTGAATTTTCTAGCTAATGTCGAAGCGTACGAACAAACAACTATCTTTTTATTAGGGTCTTGACCAAAAATAAAAGAAGGTAAACGCCTTGTACTTATTTCTGATTTACCGTGCTGAGGTGGTGCACTTATTATCAATTTTTTAATCTTACCTTTTGCGAACTCATTTAAGATTCTGCAGTAGTTTATGTGGAATTCTGTAAAGTCGTACTTAGGAAACGTATACGAAACAAAGCCTTGCAAATCTTTTCTTGCAAGGCTTTTATTGAGTTCTTTTATTATAGTTTCTTTACTTACCAAGTAATTCTTTTATTTGTTCTGGTGTTAAATTATCAAAATTAACATTTGAATTTTCATTCTTATTAATGTTTTCCGTTTGGTCTTTTATACCTTGTAAACGTGCTACTAAATTAGAGTTAAATATCCCAATCATTGCTCCCTCTATTTGATTATTATCAATAATATCAAGTGCATGAGTTGTGAGTTCAAAATAGTCAATATACGATCCAGTATTAGAAGCGTAATTAATTAGAGTTTGATGACTTATTTGAGCAAATATACAAAGAGACTTACGGCTTAATGGTGTTTGTATTGGGACTGCTATTGTTTGCCCTGCAAGATCTCCAGATTTTATAGATTCTTGTTTATACCAAAAATTATTAGACATAAAATCAAAGTATTCTTTAAGCTTTAAAGCCCATTCATTTACTGAATAAGATTTTAATTTACCATCTGTTAAACGGAATAGATAGTTTTTGTTCCCGATCGGTGCGCCTGCCATTATTTATAATTTTCTTGTGCTACCCATGCAAAATAAACACTATTGTTAATAGTTTCACTAAAGGATGACTTATTTAAGTAAACACCCTTAATACTTAAATAGTCTCCTTGTTTCCCGCTTGTTTGCATTGTTACTATATTTTTATAGATACCGTTTGTTTTATCGTACGGGTCTTTGATTATTGTATCGTTACTATTTATTTGAGTTGTTTTAAAGAACCCGTTAACACGTCTATAAAACCAGTAAGGAGTACGGCTTGAATGCAATGTAAAAGAAACGTTTAAAGAGTCTTTTTGTTCTGTAATTATCATAGAAGGCTTAATATCTTCTGACTTTTTACAAGATGATAATATTGTGATAATTGCGAAAATAATTGGTATAAGCTTTTTCATGTTATGACCTTTGGTGTTTAAATTGTTCAAACATATCATTAAATGTTAATTGTACAGGAGATAATAAAACTTGAAAATCAAACTCAGGTTCATAACCTCCTGATGGAATTACGTTTTTAAGTTGGTGAGGTGTTGGATTAACTATGTTATAATCAGTAACTAGTATTTCATCAGCTTGTAGAATATCATACTTAATCATGTTATGAATAGTGTTTGGTATTGGATCTATTGTTAATGTATATTCATTAATTAATTGGTCTTTAATCCAAACTTTTTGACCGCTTTGGTATTTTACAAAGTCTCTTTCTGCTACTGCTTTATCGCCCCCAAATATAGCAGGTAATCGTAATTGATTAATCCAATTTAAAGAACCAAAGTCTAATCGTCTTTCGAAATTATCTGGGTTACCGTTGTTCCCGTTTCTTTTCCAATCAATTCTGCATGTTGTGTTTGCTCTGTAAATAGTGTATTTTCTTAAACAAAGCTCTAAAGAGTATTCTATTCTTACATTTGTAAATATATCTGTCGCTGTTGATTTTATTCTATAATCACCCTCCCCTAATAAATTTATAATAAGGTTAAAATCTAATAAATAACCTTTTGCATTTTCATTATAAATTGTTTCGTGAAATTGAAAGGGGAAATTAGTACCATATGTATCATCAATAAGAGTTGTAACATCTATTCCATCTTTTTGTAAAGTAAATACTGGAGGCGTTACAAATGATAATTTATCAAAGAAACGAATATATGAAAATTTATCATTATACAAATCATCTGTTTTTGTTTCTTGTGCAAGTGCGAATATTTCAAAACAGCATTCGCCAGTTTTTGGAATTTCAAACTCTGGTACAGTCTGATTTGGATCATTTTTAAGGAAAAGAAAATCTGATTTTATACAAGTACCGTTCATAATGCCAATTTACGTATTTTTACTTAAACTTCAACTTTGTAAGGTCTGGTAATGGTTGCCAAGCGAGAACTCCCCATGATTCTATTTTAACTTGACTATAATGAAGTGGGTGTATACCTCCGCTTTTACAATATACTAATACTTTTTGTAATGAATTTGTATCTTTTTCCTCTGGCAACCTTTCGCCAACTGGAATCCATTTAGGTTGATTGGCGTATTGATAAAGTATTCTAGTTACTTCAATATAAAATAAATCCTCTTCTATATCTTGAATTGCTAATAATTCTAATTTTTCTAAGAATTCTTTAACTGTCATGTTATTTTTTTTTTAAAATGTTACAAATATGCTCAGTATATGGCTTTGCGTTATTATCTTTTCCAGCTTTTAGTATTTGTTTGATAGTAAATTTACGCTTTTTAAGTTGCTTTATCGCTTCATCTATCAATATACCTAATTCGGTTGGGTCTGGTTGTGGTGTTTTTTCGCACCCTCTACGCCATTTATTGTAGGTTTTTAAGCCATGAATTATTTCATCTCTTTTCATTTCAGTAACAATTTAGAATTTTTATATACTTTAACATATTTTTTTTTGACATGATTGTAATAATACAAAATATCAGGGAAATACTTTATTCCAGTGTATGGTGAGGTCATATTTTTAACGCTATTTTTAACCCTTCAAAATATTTAGTTGGTATTTTTCGGCTTCCTGAAATACATTGGTATAGTGTATTTTTAGGGATATTTAACAAAGCTTCAATCATAGTAAGGTTATACTTACCAGTTTTTAACTCTTTAATAACCTTTTCGTGGTCTGTCATGCTAGTAACAAACGCGCCTTTACATTTTGTATTTTCAAAATTTATTACTTTTCTCATGAGTCTACACGAAATTTTATATCTCCAATTATATTACCATCATTATCAAATATTCTTTGCCATAAGAAAAATATTCTTTTTAAGTTCAATATTTCTTGAAATGACAATTTACTACCAAATGAATCATCACAAATAAAATTTGTTTCAATAAATTCACCTGTTTTTAATGTATAATTAAATGTAGCACATGAATCAGCATAACAAACAAACTTTGCTTTTTTATAGTAAATTTTCCATAAAAGCATTTCTTCTTTTATTTTTGATTTTACTTCATTTAGGCTTTTTTCTTCCTTAGGTGTTAATTTTCTCATTTTGATTTATTATTTCTCAAATATAGAAATTATTTCTTTAAACTGCAATAAACTTCTAACAATATAATAATCGAATCCGTTTTTTATTATTCTGCTTTCAAAGTCTTTTTGAAAATCACTTTGCGACCCTGTAGGAGTTTTAAATTCAATAAACAATACTTTGCCTTTAAAAACTATTACAGTGTCACTACACCCCCTTAAAAGCCCTGTATTTGATTTTCTATTACTAACAACACTTTCGTTTGGTACGCTAAACATTATGCCCCTTTTTTCGTGGTGTTTTAAACAATAATTATTATTAAACCACAATAGGCAATCCTGTTGTATTTTACTTTCAGTTTCTGTTTTCATAATTTGTAACCTGTAACCTGTAACTTTTGTTTTTTTGGAACTCTATTAATAATATAAAAGCTGAATGACCCTATACAGCTTTTATATAATAATAACTATAAGTTTAAAATTTAAAGGTTACAAGGTTACAAGTAGGTTAACTAGTTAATTTACAATAACTTAAGTGTAACCTTTTTGTAACTTTTGTAACCTAAAAGGGCTATTTGTAACCTTTAAAAAGGCTTAATGTACATTTTTACGCCTTTTTTCACCCCGTTATTAGTTCGGTAGGATTGGTAAATCAGATTGTTTTTTGTGAAAATCTCCCTAATATCATAAATTGTGACATTGAAATTTGCTAGACCTGCTAAGTTTTGAAGTATTTCCCCTTGATTAAAAACGGCTTCATGTGTGTAATCTTCTGTTTTTGTTCCCGAGTAATGAGAGAAAAACAACTCCTCAATAGGTCGTATCATTTCGTTTTCTTGGGTGTTTTGTTTTAAATACTCAATATCCTCCTCTTTTCTTACTGACCAATCAAAACCTGACTTATAAAGGTTGTATGCACACGCCCATAATTGAGACTTATCAATAGAAATCATTTTTTCATAGTCGATATTGTCGACATTTATTGAAAGTATACGCCTGTTACCTGTAACATCCTTTAAAATGTCTTTTTCGTTGGTAGTGCCTGCAAGTATTGCACGTCTTTTGAAAGACTTCGAATTTTTAGTGTAAGCCTGTCTACAATCAATAAAGTTTTTATCTGATAGTGCTTTGTATTCCTTAGCATCCTTAAAAGCTTTTCCCCCAAATTCATCATCTAGTATAATAAGCTTTTTTGACATTAGTATTAAACTATCTTTGTCCGCTCCATCTATACGGCTTTCTGCATAGTATTCTTTTAGTTCGTATGGCATTAGATTACGAATGAATGATGTTTTGCCTATACCTTGCTTTTGTCCGCTTAAAACAAGCGTTAAAGGGCATACAATAGGATCGTTTTCATTTGCTACCCAGTTATGAACCGCCCCGACTATCCATTTTTTAAACGCCCATAAATTGTATTGACTCCAAGGCTGTAAACAAGCCCCGTAACGGTCAATTATTAATTCATCTTCACACTTATTATTTATAAAGAAGTCTTTTATTGGGTCAATTATTGGAATAGCGGAGGAGTTTAAAACCGCCCTAATATCAGAAACTTTTATTTTTTCATTTATTACTCGATGCGATTCTATTAATATATCGTTTTCGTGCCTATCTTCAATTTTTACACCATTAAGACAAATATCATGCGTAAGGTTGTTAAAAGTCGGCTCGTACGCTTGTAGTATAAACTCTTTAAGTTCGTCAAGTTGTGTTTTGTTTTCGTTTACGCTGTCGCTATAATCATAATTAGAAGCGATTAATTGATTTATTAAAGCTTCTTGATCTTGGTTGACATCCAGCCCGTGAACTGTTTTAAGGTGTTTCTTTTGATCTTCTAATATTGCTTTTCCTTGACTTTTTGCAATTTTTACGGATGTTATTATTTGCTGTGTTTCACGGCTGTAAAGTTCTATTCCAGCTTCTTTACAATAATAGTAAAAAGTATTAATTCTAATACCTGAACTGCTTGATTTTAGAAAATTAGAATAGTCTTTAGTTGCTTTCTTGTAATCATACTTAGAACCGTAT
>Ga0315284_10003400_pt1 | contig 22605 bp, 16 predicted proteins | sample YL17G09_16_MG_FD_203696 | JGI IMG/M metagenome (GOLD analysis project Ga0315284, IMG submission 203696) | Sediment microbial communities from Yellowstone Lake, YNP, Wyoming, USA - YL17G09_16 | ecosystem: Environmental > Aquatic > Freshwater > Lake > Sediment | place: USA: Wyoming | collected... | reverse complement strand
ATAATTAATAATATAATTATAATTAAAATATATATTTAAAATGTCATTTCAAATCACAGTTTTATGGGTAGCTGTTTTTATATTTCTTGCCGTTCTCGCATTCATAGGTTATAACATTTATTCTTCACAATACAATACTGTAAACTGGCCGCCATTCGTATCCGACTGTCCGGACTACTGGAGTTCCGACGGAACAACCTGTACATCAGGAACATTTAATTTATGTTCAGGAACAACGAGCTTTGCAATAAAAGATTATCCAAATTTATGCGACAAGTTCGACTTTCCTACAAAAAAAAATTGTGGTGCGCAATTCAATTGGTCTGGTGTTTCAAACAGTTTATCATGCAACTCTTAACCTAAAACTTAAATTATATAAATCGCACGAGCCATATTGATGTAAAAAATCATTTTCTAAATTCAGATTTATCAATACTTTTCATAATGCGTTGGTAATCAGTATATTTTTTTTCAATATCACTGTAATCCGGTTTTTGAACAACCATGATTGGAATCAAAAGCATCCACCGGTCTTTTTTTTGAAGGTTCAACCAATATTTATCGATTGCATAATAATAATGATGTTCGGGTTCCTTCATCAATTTTGCAATGCCTTCCTTAATATTTGAAATGAGTGCATCGTAATAATGGCGTTTTACAATGTATCCGGTTGTAGTTTGACAATGCGATACTCGAATGCTTACACCGTCGTTGGTTTCAAAAGGAGGCAAATTATTTCCTGCAAGAAGAAGCACATCCCATTTATTTTTTTTATTTGAAAAAAATGAATTTGCATTTTCAACAAAATCATCTGGCAACATGAATAAAATATCATCTTCTACAATCATTACACATTCCAATTTTGCCTCTTTTGCCATTTGAAGACATTTCAAATGACTCAAACTGCATCCGATGCGCCCATTTGCATTTTTTATCGCATTTAACCTTGTAATGTTACCCGTCATTCGTATTTGTTCCAGTTGATTTTCTATATGCTGTTTCCTATCTGTTCTGTGTTCCAAATTAATATAAAATCCTTTAATTTCAAAGAGTCCGTTGATATCTACATCATCGTCCCTTTCATATTTCCACGATTCGTGCTTATAAATCGAACACATAACTTATTACTTTATTATACGCTATCGTTATCCCTATCTACACTAATTTATATAGTGTCGAATGTTTATATTTGTTTCATTTATTTTCTAATATTTAGAACTCGATTTGGACCTCGATTTGGACCTCGATTTGGACCTCGATTTGGACCTCGATTTGGACCTCATTGTTTTTCCATTGCATTTTTTACGACCCCCGCCGCTTTTTTTTGATACTTTTTTAGAGGCATTTAGTTTATTTCTCGATTTTTGAACCATGTTAATAAATGATTCGTCTGAAATATTACGATCGCAATTTTTAATGTATGCGTCAATATTTCTTTGTAATGTATTTATTTTTCTCTCACACAACGGTAATACAAATTCTCGTTTTTTTCTAACATTTTTATTTTCGATTTCTTTTTTTTCAAAATCAGCCGCGCTTTTTCTAAAATATTCTTTTAATGGAACAACCGTTTTTCCAATCTCTCTATTTTTTTTAAACGCTTCTTCGTTTATTTGTGGAATGTTTTCATCTGAAACCCCGTAACGCGACGCAATTAGATCTGCTGCTTTATCTAGTGGATTTTTTTTTTCAGCAGCTTGTTTAAATGCGTTACTAGTCGGCGGCGCACTTGTCAATAATGTTGGAATAACTTTTCTTTTTATAGTAGACATATTATTACTTAATGTATTATTATATAATAATAAATTATTAAACTTAATAATATAAATTATTTTTATTATTTTAATTATTTTAATAATTAAATTTAATCAAATCCGACAATGGTCATTCGCAGCGTCGTAACAAGCTGATTGTCATAATCTTCATTGTCATTGGTGGAAGATGTTGAAATTGCTTTTTGATAATCTCTCACCACTTTTGTTTCCGTTTCTACAATCTTTTGTAAAAGATCGTGTTTTTTATAACACGATGCAATCAATTCAGCGAAATCGTGTTGTGTCGCTTTCACTTTGAACATGTCTAGACCGTGTCCGTTCTTTTTCATACACCATGACAAAAAATCGCCGCGACTATGTAATAATATAGACGTTAAAACATAATATGCAAACACGTGCGTATTCTCTCTATAAAATGTACGCATTATATTTCTAGAATGTTCGGACTCGTCGATGAGAACCTGATAGTTCACCCCCATAAAATCAAGAATCTTTATACACTGGTAGAGAGAAAATACACTTTCTAAATTCAAATACATTTCGAAATTTTTCTTGAATTGTTTTGCCGTTCGTGATTCCAGTGACGGCGGATTCTTAAAATACGTTTGAAATGCAACATTCATGATTCGAGCCCATATCTCCGAATATGTCTCCGACATTCGAATATCAATTTCTTGCGGGAGCGAAAATATCTTCCTCAAAACCGTAATCGAATTATCATCTTCTTTATCGAAATCAATACCAAATGCGTGTATTGTTTCATGTAATAATACTTTAAACCATTCTTCTTCACGATAAATAACTATTTCATTTTTTTTTTCGCAACGATATGTGTATCCGGTATTTGCATTCACCGGGCCGATGACTTCGCTCTTATTTTCAGGAAGCTGTTTTTTAAACGGGGTCAAATAGATGTAAATGTCGAGAGATTCAACGCAACTGGACTTTAGAGAAATCATGTGCAGCCACATGAAGACGCGACGCGCGTACGTTTTATAATAAGAAGTCACTTCTTGACAAGGAGTATGATGTTGAAACAAAACAAAAAATATTCGAACGTCTCGTTGGTTTATTTTACATTCAAATGTTATTGTTTTTTTTGAATCGTTTTTTATGGATTCTCTCATTTCTCTCGAGAGAAATTTATCAGAAAATGTTTCTGGACGAGGGACTTGAGATTGAATATCGATTGCGCTTTCCTGAAATTTGAAACATCCGGCATTATTTTGATGGTTGAGTTCCGCATTGGCGGCATTCATTTTTTCATAGAGCGCAATGATTGGGTCATGTCTGGACGACACTACGGAATGCGACAACGACATTAATTTTAGTTTATTCGTTTTATTCTTTTTTTTTGAAGTTTTTTGACGCCGGCGTTGGCTACTACGATTGTGATGACCGTCACCTGTTAGTGATGCAACATTTGAAATATCAGGTGTCAACACTCGGGGTGCAACATCTGTTAATAATGACTGCATCGTTTTTTTAACAATGTTGGAATCCAAATTCATTTTATTAATGTTATTTAATGTCAACAGAAAATAAAATGGAGAGATTAATTTTAATTCTAAAATAAATATATATTAATATTATAAGTAAATAAGTAATTAATAAAAATGAAAGTAAATTATTTGGGTATTCTTCTTATTTTATTAATGATTTTATTCGCAATAAAAATATATAAGGACTCCGATTCTTTCAATTTGCGGTGCATTATTTCAAAAGTGGATGGAAACACGTATTGCGTGAGAGAACGAAGCAAGGTTGAATTGGCGGCAGATTTATTAGCAGAAGCAACCAAAAAAATGAAACGTTTGGTCGAACACATGAATTTGAAACACGCGTCGAATCCAGCAGTAAAACGCCTGGTTGAAAATTTTAATCCAAGTAAAATAAGCGAAACACTGCCTACAAGCGAGCACACTGCTTACAGTGAGAACAAGGGCGAAAAAATGGCATTTTGCTTGAACGAAGACAAAGAAGGAACGCGATTAATCGATTTGAGCACGCTAACATTTGTCGCCATTCATGAACTCGCGCATTTAATGACGGAAAGTATTGGACACAAGGAAGAGTTCTGGGATAATTTCAAATTCTTGCTCGAATCTGCAAAAAAGGCGGGAATTTATGAACCGATTGATTATGCGAAATCTCCAGTTCAGTACTGCGGAACACGAATTGACGAGAACCCGCTTTACAAATAAAAATAAAATACTTATAAAAGTTAAATTTTTCGAAAATAATATTTTATATGATTATATTATAATCTATATTTTAAACTATTTACATGAGCACTATTAAAAAAACATTTACTTATGATCCTGTTACACAAGTACTAAAAAGTGTTGAAAAACCAGATCTAACAGACCCAACATTAACAATAACTGTAAAAATAAATTTAAAAGATTCAACGGTCCAATATAATAATGATGAACCTAAACAATTAACAACTGGTGAAGATTTTTTTCTATTTTTGGATTTTATGAAAAATGTTAAAGCAACGTCAGCACTTATGGATGTTTTATTGAACAACTCATATTATACGAAACAATTTTTAAAAACAACTATGGGTTTTTTTAACACACCAAATGAAAATAATTATTTTCAATTATTTCCTTCATTTATTTTACCATACGAAGCGTTGTATAGAGAACGTGTATTGAAACCAAAATATGCTAAAAAAATATTAGAAGTATATGATAAAAATAATAACGCATTTATCCGAAAATTAAAGCAACTTGTTCGAAATATTTTAATTGTTCCTGGAATTTTTATTTCTCCGTTTATCATTCTTACTTCAGTGTTGGCACTGAATAGATGGGGTAAATAATAAAATAGAATAAAATAAAAATAAAAATTGATTTTTTATCCATGTGACAAAGTCAGTAAGAGACAACAATACAATATAATGGTTTGGACAATGTGGCAAGGATGGCATGACGAAAATCAAAAAAACATTCGTCTAGAAAGGCAACTCGAACATTTGAGAACCACTCTTAATAGAGTCGTAGAAGAACGCAACAAATTAAAAGAAGAATGCAACAAATTAAAAGAAGAACGTGACAAGCTGGAAGAAGAAAATAAAAAATTACGAAATAGTTAAAGAATATATAGAAGTATTATCAAAAAAACGAAAATCATTTTTAAGAAAACAAGAATTTTATTTTTTAGGGATATTTTAATATTTCCAATTTTTATTTAAAAAAGTATAATAAATAAAAATTGAATTAAACTTATCTCATTCTATTATATCAACAAGCAACCATGAGCATGGCGAAGGCGAATGGAACCGGAACGTATAATTTCGCATCATACTTGTCGTCTCTTTATATAAAACAGGGGGAAAAATGCACTCACACGCGACTCAAAGATGTGGAACTAGGAATTAAGGGTGGGGCGTATCTAATCCCCGAATCTGAACTTGACGATTTTTATAAAAAATATTATAACAATGTATTTGTAGAGGGAAAACAAGAATATCTTACAGAAATTCAGCATGAAGACGGCGGTCCGATTCTTGTTGATTTCGATTTCAGGTATGATGTCAGCGTTGAAGAACGCAAACATTCAAAAGATCATGTTGTTGACATGGTACTACTATATATGAACACGCTTAAAAAATTATTGGACATTGGTGCCCACGTTGAAATACCAGTATTTATTTTCGAAAAACAGACCGTGAATTGCAAAAGCGACATGACAAAAGACGGCATTCACATGATTATTGGAATTCAGATGGAGCGAAAGCAGCAAATGTTCCTTCGGGCAAAAATTCTAGCAGAGCTTCCAACAATTTGGGGCGAGCTTCCCATTACAAACTCGTGGGAAGATGTCATTGACAACTCGATTACAAGCGGAAAAACAGGATGGCAACTCTACAACTCGCGGAAACCGGGATGCAAAGCGTACTTGCTGAAATATCACTTTCTGCTCAAGCTCGGAAACGGCGAATGGGGGTTTTCCGAGAAAAAGGTAACCGACTTCAAGTTTGACCGCGATTTTAAACTCCTTACCGCTCGTTATCGTGGTCATGCGACGTTTCCGTTGATTGATTCGTATAAAGCCGAAATCGAACAAATGTTTAAAACAAAAAAGGCGCATCCTTCTTCTACAACAGCTTTGACGACTGGGTCGGGAACCTCTTCATCACGTGTGAGCATTGTAATGGTTTCCTCGTCCATTCCGACGATTGATTACAGTTTGATTACAAACAAGGAACAACTTGAATACGCCGTGGGAACCGTTATGAGTTTGACGGAACCGCGAGAATACGAAATTGTTGAAACACACAAGTTTACCATGTCGCTTTCCAGCAAATTTTACCAGCCGTATGAAAAGTGGGTTCAGGTGGGATGGGCGCTAAAAAATACCGGCGAAAAACTGTTTCTCACGTGGATACTTTTCAGCGCGCAAAGTGAAAAATTCGATTATTCTAAAATCCCCGAACTATTCAAACAGTGGCAAAAATTCAGGGTCGGAAAAAGCGAACTTTCAAGGCGCTCCATCATGTTTTGGTCGAAACAAGATAATCCCGGCGAGTACAAGAAAATTCGTGAGGAAACGGTGGATTATTACATTGACCAGACGCTCATCACACACGTTGGAAAAACAAAAATCAATGAAGCGTCGGACGTCGACCTTGCAAATGTGTTGTATCACTTGTTCAAGGGGCGTTTCGTGTGCGTCAGCATCAAACACAATGCGTGGTACGAATTCAAAGACCATCGGTGGACGGAGTGTGACTCGGGAACTTCGCTTCGTTGGCTGATTTCAACCGAAATGCTTAGCATTTATTCCGAACGAAGCATGAAACTGTTGGACAGTTTGAACGAACACGACAGCACATCGGAGCAATTTAAAAGCATTCAAGATCGTTCGAAACGCATGACGGAGATTTGCAACCAACTAAAAACCACGAGTGTGAAGAACAATATATTGCGCGAAGTTCGTGAAATGTTTTATGACAAGGACTTTATCGAGAACTTGGATTCTAAACCGTATCTCATGGGATTCAACAATGGCGTCGTTGATTTTAACGAAAAAGTATTTCGTCCTGGTCAACCGTTTGATTACATTTCAAAATGCACCGAAATCGACTTTTTGGACACGTATGCTCCCGGATGTTTCGAATACATGCGCATTGAAAAAGAACTGGTCGGTTTCATGTCGCAGTTATTTCCGTCGCCCGAACTACGCGAATACATGTGGGAACATCTCGCATCTTGTCTCATTGGCGTGAATCGCGACCAGACGTTTAATATTTACAATGGTTGTGGAAGCAACGGAAAATCGAAACTGGTTGAGCTGATGTCACACTGTTTCGGAAAATATAAAGGCACTGTTCCGATTACACTGATAACAGAAAAACGAAATAAAATCGGTGGTACTGCGTCGGAAGTTGTGCAGCTGAAGGGTGTGCGGTATGCAGTAATGAATGAACCGTCGAAAGGAGACCGAATCAATGAAGGTCCTTTGAAAGAGATTACTGGTGGAGATCCGGTGCAAGGTCGTGCGCTGTACCAAGAAATGATTACATTCGTGCCTCAATTTAAATTGGTGGTTTGCACGAATGTCATGTTTGATGTGAAGAGCAATGACGACGGAACATGGAGGCGCATTTGCAAAGTGGACTTTGAATCGAAATTCTGCGATGATCCCAAAAGCGACGACCCTGATATGCCGTATCAGTTCAAGGTCGACAAGCATTTGGATGAGAAGCTGGAAGGATGGGCGCCTGTATTCATGGCAATGCTCGTGTTAAAAGCTTACCAAACTGGCGGAACTGTGAAAATTTGCGAAAAGGTTCGACTCAGCAGCAACAAGTATAGGAATAGCCAGGATTACTTGTCAGAGTTCATTCGCGACAAAATCAAGATTGTTCCTGGCATGAATGATCAAACTGGAAAGGCGTTTGCAGTAAAGCGCGACGAACTGAATCAAGAATTCAAAGAATGGTACACGAGCAATTATGACAAGAATGTCCCGCGATTCCAAGAGTTGCACGACTACATGGACAAGAAGTTTAAAAAGGTTGCCAAAGGCGGTTGGAGCGGTTGTAAAATCATTTATCCGAATGACGACGAAGATGCCGAATTTGATGAACTTGTTGAAGAATGAATGAATGAATGAAAAAGTTGTAATGCGTTGTTCAGAGTATAGTAAAAAATGATTTAAAAATATTTTTTCAATCATTTTTTATTCTATTCATTCATCTATTTTTTTTATTTTACTTTTAAGTTCATCTAATACATTATTCATTTGAAAATTGCCATTTGATTTCATTTTATTCAAGGGCGGAAGAGGGAGCGGAGGGGGAGGAGGCGGGGGATATGCGTGCGAAACATGTTCTTCATTCTTTATACATTTAAACGAGTTATTATTACCATTACCATTACTATTATTCAACGATAAGGATGACCCGCACATGACATTTTTATAAACTTTATTCTCGATTTCTAAATTATTTTTTTTTAATTTCAGCGATTTGATTTTTTTAGATTGAACACGAATCAATTCATTTGCTAGTTCTAATTTCATTTTTAATACCGTATTTTCTGACCGCAACTCATAACATGCTTTTTCTTGGGTCCTAAAAAGTATTTTAAATTCTTCCAGGTTGTTTGTTATAGATGCAGTGTTAACATCGGCATCATGACAATTTGTATTGTTGACATTGACATTGGCATGATTAATATCATTATTATTTCCAATTTCACGTTGGTCTTGACCTTGACCTTGGTGTTCAACCAACCTTTTAAATCCGAAAAACGAAGAAGGATACATACAACACCACATAAATTATAATAAATAATAAAATACCTTTATTATTTATTATTTTAAATTATAATCATTTATTTATATGACCGCCACCAACAGTTTATACCTTTTTGGCGAAATAAATCCGTCATCACAATTTTATTATTTTTTTAAAACAGTATCATAACCACGAGTAACTAGATAATAATCTAACGATTTATATAAACTGATTATACTATCTATAACATCCGATTTTGTATTCTCATTTGATTCAAATTTTATTTTCTTTGGATGAAAATTATCTGGAAGGTATCTTAAGTATTCATATAACCCTCTTAAAATAATACAGTCATGTCCCTCGGTATCTATTTTTATGTATTCTACCCCCTTAATATTATTTAAATAAAATAATTTATCAACAGATATTAATTCTACCGTATCAACACGAACAAATTTTTCTACATTATGTTTTTTATGTAATGGATGATAATCACTAATCGTATTACAACCTTTAAACCATTCTGGTAAATTATTTTCTTTAATTACACTTTCTGGTATATAATACATGTTTATATTTTTTGTTTTGGCGACATCGGTCACCGCCATGTTTATTTTTTTTACATTTTTTTTACTAGGTAGTTGATCTAAATACATTGACAATGGTTCAATACTTAAACCATAATCATTTTCACTTGCGGTTTCAATCAATGTATCAAAATTACTTGTTCCTATTTCAACAAATTTATAATCAATTAGATGAGTCATATTTTCAAATGACTTATCAATGAAATATTGCAACGGAGTGTTTGATACTGTTACTGATTCCATTGATTCATATGCTTTATAAACAGAATTAACCAACACAATAAACGGTTGATATTCTCTTATTAAATTTTGGTAGTTATCGTATGGTTTATCCAAAAATTCTATATAACAATAATTCCAATTTACTGGATAAACCGTATCTAATCCATTAAATATCTCGTAGTTATTAAAATAATCAGTCGTCTCATATTTATATTGTAAGTATTTATTTCCAATTTCTTCCCACTCAATATTCTCACATTTTGTTTCAAGAATATTCTTAATGTCTTCCTTCCACGATTTCATGAGCATTGTATTCGGTTTTGTTCCAAAAATTCCATTGAATATACTTTCATTATTCTGTTTAATAAAAAATCCATCTTTTTTTTCCAATATATCAAATAGTGTATCTAAACTATCCATTACAATCGTATCACTATCTAACCAAATGCCGCCAAATTCACACAATACATTCACTCGAATATAATCTGCCTGATGAGCTGGACATAATTTTCCAAAATAATCAGGAACATCGACGTAATCGTGTTTATTCTTTTCATTAATAAATACCAAATTATACCCTCCATCCTTTGTTGAATTCAATTCCATTATTCTCCTCAATATCTTTATTAATTTATACTCGTATCCAACCCAATATATAAATATATTTCTCAATGTCGTTGTTTTGAATCGATTGCCAGTGTGATAGTAATCATATTTTTGTAATAATCCATCCGGCGTATCAGATAAGTCAATACTGTCGCACATATTTTGAATATCGCTATCAATCACCTTACCTCCTTCATTCCATTCCGCAAATGAAATATGTGGTCGTGTTTCAAAACATTCTAATTCTGGAATTTTAAATAAACAATCAATTGCACGTTTTATACCATTTTTATTAATATAATCTAATAGTTTCCTAGCTCCATTCTTATTAATAGAATAACAATGTGTTCCTCCAACAAAATAATCCATTTGTAGTCGATCAATCGTAAGATTTACATCTTCATTTTCATTTAAATTTCTATATATGTGTTTTACATTTTCAAGCGTTTTGGAAAACATGTGATATCCCATCAATAAAATGTCATATTTTTCAAAATTTATTTTTTCGATTTCTTCTTTAAATTTTTCAACGATTGTAAAATCATCTTCCATAATAATGAAATATTCAAAATCGCTTTCCAATAATTTTTTCCACAAATTATAATGCGTTAATGCGCATCCGATAACCCCCCTCCTGTTTCCAAAATCATTTCCTTTAAATAATGAAATCAATTCGGAATTTGGAGTAAGAGCTTTTCCGTCAACCGCCTCAATAAATTCATAATTTGTTACATTTGCACATTTAAAGTTCTTAATTGAACTGTCTCTTCTATCCATTCTTCTAAGAAGATTTACTACTTTTATTTTATTAGTATTCTCGTTTACATGTTCTACACGAAATAGTTGATTTTCCCATTCCTTGCATCTACTTTCCCATGAACAAGTATTGGCATATCTTTCTCCCTTCTCAATGATGGTTTGTTTTTCATCTTCTGTTATATTCATAATTTGATTTACTTCTTCGTCTATTATAAGTTGAATTCCGTTACCGTTTATTGTGTCAACCAGTCCTCCAATCGGATAATACAAACAAATCACACGTGATTTTAACATTTCCATTGCAGTGATGCAAGATGTTTCCAAAAAATTAGTTGGATAAATCCAAAATTCACTTTTATTCATTAAATCATACAATTCTTTTTCATTTAATTTTCCCAAATGATCAACATTTGAATATTTTTTAATTTCACGTTCGAGTATAGAATCATTTTTATTGTTGGGATCGGGAAACACATTATACGAAGAAATGCTGAGATGGGCATCTTTAATATTTTTTGAAATTGATTCCCATATTTCCAAAACTCGCTGCAGTCCTCTCTCGCTTCTCGACGTATAAACAAATGTGTTTTTTATTTTAGGTTGTGGTTTCGGAAAATGATTTAGTTCGATTCCATTATTGATGATAAAAATTTTATTTTCCAATACAGTATATTGTTTAGAAAAATATTCTTTATGCCAATTTGTTAGACAAATACAACCATCTATTTTATCAATGCAACATCTTATTACTTCATTTGCATCATTGTATTTTTCGGATAAAGACCGAATGCATGTATCATGAGCCCAAATATATAATTTGTAACATTTAATTTTATAATTTACAATAAATTCAATATATCTTGACAATATAACTGTATGAAATTCATTTTCTTCAACTATATTTTTTAGTTTATTGAAGTTTACAAAATGAATATTATCATATTCTTCTTCAATAACATCTCCACAAACATAAATATCATATTTTTTTGGAAATTTTTCAATTAAATAACTCAATGCTTTTTCTGAACCACCCATTGCACTTGATAAACTCAATGTTTTATTCCATCTATATTCTAAATTTGAGTAACCAACATAAAACAATATTTTTTTTGAACTTTTATATTTTTCACATTTACTAATATTTTTTTTTATTTTATTACAACCGCTATTTTTTTTTTCAAGTAAATATTTTTTTTTCACATATAAATTGCATCCATTTAAATTCTTCACCATATTTACATCCATTTGTTTTTTAAAGTATCCAAGTGTATTAAAACAAACACAATCTGTCATTTTTTCCGCAGTCAATAGTTTCTCAAATAATGATTTATTTCCAATGTGTAAAATATCACTTCCAAAAAAATCTCGGTCCGGATAACAATCATATTTTTGTAGCAATTCATCCATAATAATAATAGATGCGTCTAAATCAACACCAACATTGTCGTGTAACTGAACAGATTTAGAAGAATCAGAAGAACTTGAAAGCGGTGCAAATTTGTCTTTCATTTTGTCGGTAATGTCAATAATGTTTTTTTTTAAACTTCCAGTTTCCAAGTAAATTTGTTTTACGAATGCAATGTAATCATAAAAAAATGGTAGATTTTCAGTGATACAATCAATAAAATTGATATAAAACTGAAGATTATAAACAATATTTTCTTTTAAATTAATACTCAGTGTATTTGCACATTTTAAAAGGGTATGAAACGACGGAATGACAAGTTTGTGTTGATTTACGTAACAAGCAATGATTGTAAACTCATAATCGAGTAAATATTTATAAACATCTTCCGTTACAAAAAGTTTATCAAGAAGGTTGCGCGTCTTGTTCTTTTCAATCCACTTGTAATAATGAAATGCCAGTTGAAAACGGCCATTTTCACGACAATGTTTAATAATATAATAAATTCCTTCGCATCTCTCGGGGTCCGCATCGAAAGATAACGCCCAATAATAAAAAGCGGATTCTATATTATTCATTTTGGCATAGAGTTGCCCAATTGTAATATACGAATAGTACACTTCTTGATTCCACCCACCATGGCTAATCCTTTTTTTATACCATTCAATTGATTTTGTGTGTTCTCCTGCATCTTTATAACTTTGAGCGCAATAAAAAGAATATCGCACCATTATTTCATCTTTATTTTTTTGTGCTTCACCATACGCCTTTTCGAGAATTAGCGCATCGTCTCGATATTTATTTGGATTTTTACTTCTTGCGCCGGATTTACCCGAAATAAGATGATAATTTCCTTCAATATTTTCAAATTTACAGCTATAATTTTCATTCGTGCAAATAATGTATTCATGCAATACGCCCATAAATTTCCAACGCAGCGCATTATTGACGAGTAAAAGTCGAATGTATGAAAAATTATCACCGAATTTAAAGTGGTAACCATCCAGGTTCAACTCTTTTGGTAAAACAAATTCTCCAACAATTCGATCGTCCGCATCAAATATTAATAAATAATCTGTTTTATTAAACGCTTTTGATAATGCATCGCTTCTATTAAATCCAAAATTTTTCCACTCGGTTTCATGCAGCTCTCCTTTTATATTTTTATCTTTGAAAAAATCAGAAATAATTTGTCTTGTATTATCAGTTGAACCTGTATCAACAATTACCCAGTAATCGAAATCAATGTAATGACAAAGGTTTTCAAAAGTAGAAGCAATAATGTCAGCTTCGTTCTTGACAATCATATTTAGACAAATTGTTTTATTATTGTGCATTTTTATACAACTATAACTAGTAAATGTTAGAAACATGTTTTTAAATATATTTCTAACATTTTCATCTTATGTCTATTTAATAATTATTAAATAGTTACTTATTATTCATTATATTTAGAATTATGGATTCCCTTTAACACATTAAAATTTTTAATGTTTTTTTTAACCAATTTATAACTCCAGATTATACCCATAAAGTGTAGTATTATAATCACAACTCTAGTAGTTAAATGGAACTGTAAAAAAAACGTTTGATTCGTATAAATAAAGGAAGATAATTTAATAATCCTAAAATAAGAATACCACAACAGCTGACAAAATTCAGAAATAATATTCAAATGCAAATAATTGGCATACTTTTTGTGAAGGTGATAGGAAACGTATAGCATAATATTCGATGTTTCAAGAACGTTGTATCCGTATAATATATGATACTTACTTTCTCCTGTTTGCGATGCATTCAATAAATATATTGCAATGAGATGATGAAGAATAAACGGGAATCGTCCTTTTAATTCGTCTTTTGATTTGGCTCTATAAATGCATGTAAAAATGTATAGTAAGTCATATGTATAATATCCTATACTCATGTGAACTGCATAATCCACATTGTAATCATATTTATGATGGGCCGTAAATAGAAGACAATGAATCAAACTAATGATGTTATTGGATATTGATTCTTGATTGTATTTTGATATTTCATTTGTAATGGTCTTCCAAAAACAAATGAGAGGAATAATGTAGCTAATGTTCAACATTGGTGGGGTGATTATAATTATTAATTAACTAATAATATTTAAGTAGTGATTTTTTATATTAAAAAATTATGAATAAATCATGGATAAATTATATATATATAAGTAAAGTAAATAAATAAATAATAAATAAAAAATGGCAACAGACCCTGATGGAAAAGCTTGCAAAACAAGCTGTTGCGTTTTCAACTACTATACACAAACCGTCTACAATCCAAATCCACCGCGTTTATGGTCACGATTTAATTACGTGTGTCCGTGTCCTTCTGGTCAAGGTCAAGCACAATGTTCCACCGATTTTCTCAAACTGGATGAGCGAAGAAAAGCTGAAATATTAAAATATAAGGCGAATAGTAGTAACATCACAAAAAAACAACAGTATGCAAATGCCGCAAGCAACCGTTGGCTCACGGGTCGAAAACGGTCCTGGGCAACACAAACCGACACATATACGAATCCGAATACAAGCGCGTTGCAACGAGTTGGAAACGTTCTTGTATGCAATAACAATAACGTAAGCTGCACATTGACGAGCGATGCTGATGTTCCTGGAAAAGTTCAATCGCTTTGTTACGATCCGACAGTTCCGTTATATAATTATAAAGTAACAACAACGTATTCCGATGGAGGAGGGAAATACGGGCTATATGGGCGTGTGCAAGTAGTTTCATTATCCAATTTCAATAATATTACTAAAACTTTTACAGATCCGCCGTTTGATTTAACACCACCGACTTCCAACAGTCCAGGCGATTTTACTTATACCAGTAGCAACGCGTTAGTAGCCACCATTTCAGGAATCACCGTCACCATAATTGGTATGGGAACATGCACCATTACAGCGACACAGGCGGCGTATAGTAACTATACATCAGGCAGTATTTCGGCATTATTAACTGTAAATAAAGCGACTCCAAATTTAACCGGATTTTCAATTCCTCCTAAAACTTATCAGACACACACTACATTTCTTTTACCAGTGCCGCATTCTAACAGTACAGGTGCTTTTACTTATACCAGTACCAACACTTTAGTGGCCACGGTCGACAACAATTCAAGAATCGTCACAATAATTGGCGCGTCGGGCCCGCCCCCGTCATATGGCAATTGCATAATTATAGCTACACAGGCACCGACTGCTAACTATACGTCAGCTAGCATTTCAGCATCATTAATTGTAAATAGATTTACTACATTACTAACCGGTACCATCGAAATCAGCTCCCCAAACCCCGCAACCTATCAGACAAACACTTCGTTTACTATTTCTAATCCGCCAACATCTAATCGCACTATGGATACTCCCCCGACGCCCATTATTTATACCAGTAGCAACACTAATGTGGCAACCATTTCGGGAACCACAGGCACTATAGTTGGCGCGGACAGTAGCATTATTGCAGCCACACAGGCGGAAACTGGTAATTATACGTCGGGCATCACCACCAATAATCCAATATTAAATGTAAATAGATATCAAACAATACTAACCGGCTTTGCAATCCCCTCCCCCAATACTAAAACCTATGGCGAACCTTCATTTTATTTAACAGCGCCAACATCTGATCGCACTAGTCCACCAGATACAGTATTCACTTATGTCAGTAGCAACACTTCAGTGGCCACGGTGGAACCGAATACAGGATTAGTAACCATGGTTGCCGCAGGAACTTGCACATTTACAGCCACACAGGCGGCGACTAATAATTATCTAGAAGGTACAAAAACAACAGACCCACCACTATATGTAAATGGAACAACGTCTACAGTGTATGACTGGAATAGTATTATTACTAACAATCTGTATACATTTGAAACGACTCCTGTCGACTATAATGAAGGCGAAAATCTCGTCATTACGTATACTCGGTCGGATGGCAGCGGTTCAGACACTATAACAGGCACAGTTGCTGCACCGATTAGTGGAAGCAGTGTGACTCTAAATGTTAGCGCCAGCACTGTCGCAGCACTATACACTCCTGTTGTTCAAATATATACAACAGGTCCTCAAAGTTCCATGTTTGGTACTAATGTAGCATCCCCGATATTTAAGTTTTATAAAGACAGCACCACCCCTAACCCACCTGATTTACTAGCAAACACCATTCTTACAGACGGAAACATTTATGTGTTCGGAAACTTCGACTCTGGTGCTGCCACGCCATTTAGCATCACAATTGAAGGCACACCCGATATTCAGCGCCCCATCTCATCAACACAACTCACCCCACCATATATCGCCCCACCACCCACCGTCATTAGCGCTTTCAACTGGAATTCAACGGCTGGTTGTTTTGTCCCGACTTCACAAGAAATCGCTCTTATAGTAAACACCTCAATACGAATCGACTATGCTTTACCCATAGGTGCTTCTGAGGAACCAAATCCTCCCCCTTTCTTTAATTTGTGTGGTTTATTGAATGGTTATCAAGTAAAATATTCAAGCGGAGTTGTAAAATTTCAATGAATAAATAATATTTCTTATTAACATTAATGCCTTAATGTATATTTAAGAATTATGATATGAATTAAAAATTAGTTTAAAATACAAGTAAAATTTATTTTTACATTTTATAGAAATCGTAAAAATAATGGGAAATAGTATATCTTTAGAAGAAAATGAGAACGAAGACCAAGGCATTGAAAGTAGTGGTGACATTGAAATGAAATCATCGGTTTCTCAAAATGAATCTGGAGAGAATTCGTCAAATAATGATATTCCACCAACTACTGTAAAAAAATCGAAAAGGGCTTCAAGTGATGCTATAAAAAAACGAAGAACAACATCTAAAACTGGCAACGCGAGCGCATTAAAAAAAACAAAGAGTGTAAAACGGCGACCAGTGCCTATGAGAATGTCTATATAATTTTTTTATTTTTAAGAGATTTTTTATTTTTAAGAGATTTTTTAAATCGTTTGTTCATTATGAAACGATTTAACAATTTTCACCACATCTTTATATATGGATTTGGATACTTTTACTCCAAGCAGCGATTACAGCAGCGGCACATGGCCGAGTTGGTAAGGAGCAGTTCGAACAAACACACAACACAATCCGATGTTATCCGATGTTATCCAATGTTCGAATCCGACGACTATCACTGTGAATTTTCCCCTTCAAACAACCTGAAAAAAATTCAACAAAAAATATAGGGGTAAATAAAATCCTTTAGTAGCTTTACAGAAACTACTCGTCATAGCGCAAGCGACGTCAAAACATGAGCAACCCACCCCCTGTAGCTCAGCGGCAGAGCGTCTACAACATCGTCCTCTATCACCAAGACATGCAAATGTCCGAATTTGAAGATGGTTATCGCCTTATAAGCGGAAGGTCACAGGATCGAAACCTGTCGGGGGGATTACTACATCACATCGCACCGGTGCATCAAGGCACTAGAGCAACCGAAACCGGCATGGCGCAGCGGCTAGCGCGCGGGGCTCATAACTCCGAGGTCACTCGATCGAAACGGGTTGCCGGTATCTCATCCTTTAGTAGCTTTACAGAAACTACTCGTCATAGCGCAAGCGACGTCAAAACTTGAGCACATTTAGCCCTTGTAGCTCAGCGGAAGAGCAAACACCGTTCGTCTTCAACACGACTTCATTGGAGTCCGACTTGACGAATGGTTATCGTCTCATACATGAAAGGTCGTGGGATCGAAACCCACCGAGGGCATCTAACATCACATCGCACCGGTGCATAAAGGCACTAGAGCAACCGAAACCGGCATGGCGCAGCGGCTAGCGCGCGGGGCTCATAACTCCGAGGTCACTCGATCGAAACGAGTTGCCGGTATCTTATCCTTTAGTAGCTTTACAGAAACTACTTGTCATAGCGCAAGCGACGTCAAAACTTGAGCACAATCCCTCGTAGCGCAGCGGAAGCGCGCCGTAAAACGCCGTCCTCTATCGCCAAGACATGCAAATGTCCGAATTTGAAGATGGTTATCGCCTTATGAGCCGGAGGTCACAGGATCGAAACCTGTCGGGGGAATATATATAAACGGGGATGGCGCAGCGGAAGCGCGCGCGGCTGATAACCGCGAGGTCCTAGGTTCAAGCCCTAGTTCCCGTATCTACTACATCACATCGCACCGGTGCATCAAGGCACTAGAGCAACTTTAGCCGGCGTAGCTCAGAGGAAGAGCGCCTAAAAACCCGTCTCTTGCACCATGACTAAAAAGTCCGAATTAGAGATGGTTATCCGCTCATAACGGGGAGGACGTAGGATCGAAACCTACCGCCGGCATATATTCCAATTCGCCAGCTTTACAGAAGCTGGTACTACTTATCTTCAACCTGCAAACTAACTTTTTCATCATACCAGTTAGTTGACAAGTATGGCGGCAGATTGTTCTTCAAAGTTGACATGTTGATATTTGTATTCGGACCGCTTGAAACAACCGAGTTGATTTCAGATGTTCCAATCGATGAATTGTAGTATTTCAAGTCGGCAATGTATCCATTGAACCCACCATTTTGGCAAATATAGACATCATCGTAATTTTGATTAGGAACGCCGTCGGAAATTGTTGCTCTATCTGTTAATCGCCCGTTGATATAAACATCCAGGTTATTGTTTGTGAGACGAATGATAACATTAAACCACTTATTAATCGGCATATTATCAATTGTAATCGGAGTATTTGTATCAGTTTTGCAACCGGGCGTTGTAGTTGAATCCATTACAACTGTCAGCGTGTTTGCATTACTCAAATAAAGACCGGGAGCATTATTGGAAAAAGGAGTGCACTTACCGGTTAGAGAACCTGCATTGAACATGCCTTTACTAAAAACGTGGGAAAAATTCGCGTCATTTGAACTCGTCGTTACCGGTTTAAGAAACATCCAAATTGACCATGTAAATTCCATTCCTTCTGATTCATTGACGGAACGAATGATTGGCATCGATGATTGCGAAGACGGGTCTTGGCTGATTATAATGGACTGCGTAGCATCAGCGATTCCACTTACCAGCGTCATATTTTGGCTCGGAGCTAGCAACCACGATAAGAGAGAAATGGAAATACGTAAAAGAATAAAAAATAAAATAATTACCAGCAATAAAAATGCAGTTTTGGCAATCAGCGTATTTGACTCCAGAAAATCTCTACTTCCAGACACATCAGTTGACGATCCAAAAGAAGACGTAAAACTGGATAGCGACGGCGAAGACCCGGACGAATTTGAAAAATAGCCGCCGTTACTCGGCGATGAAGAATAAGATGGAAAACTAAAAGACATTTATATTTTCTTATCTATTAAAATATCAATATAATATTATGAATCGAATTTTCTTAATTAATTAATATATACCTAGAATATATTATATAAATTTTAATTAATAATATATTTTTTTACAATTTTTACCACGTTTATTTTTTATTCCTAAATAATTATTCATCATTTAAATGAATTGGGTTATTTAAATGAGTTAACGCTTTCTTGTATATTTTTTTACTTGCACCGACAAAGGAGAAAATGTAGTCCATGGTTGAGAAATTCTGTCGTGCAAATATGGTTTTAATGGTTCCCACTGTAAATTTCGTTCACAAAATTCATCCTTGTAAAAGGGCGTTCCGCACGATGACCCCCAAATCCCCATAAATTTCAATTCGCGCGCCAAATCGCTGGTAATGACTTTCCCGTCTACTGCTCCTCTCGGTGCATATGGTTTGGGACGGTCGGCTTGCGACATGAATGCGCGGTCATCCAGTTCATAATGCGAACATACCGTGCGCGAACATAAATTTATTTTATTCAAATAGACGTCGTAATGGTCTGCTATAATTTGTTTTGCCACAAGTTCATCAATTGCGCCCTTGTGTTCGCGCATGAGTTGTTCTAGGCGAACGCGGCGCGCACCTTGGTGTCGTCGAATGTCGTCATACCCACTATTCACACTTTCCAGGTTTCGTATGCGCGGATCGTATGCGGCATTGAAACCAATAAAATAACCGTTTTTTGTTCTCTCGACTGGCGTATATTTAAGTCCAAGCTCTATTTTCATAATTTCATTCGTGTTGGTGTCGCCGAAATACCAGGTAGAAGCATAATCGCCCGAATTATTTTTCGTTAAATACGCCACATAGTCATCCAGCGTGTTTCCGTATTGCATGGCCTGACGAATTCGGCAACAAATCGGATCCTTATTTTCATACGCATTGAATCCGCCCAGAGTTGTTTCGGTCCCAAAAATGCCGCTACTGGATGTGAAAAAATCAGTGCCGCTAAATATATAACCCGGCGCACATTGAAACATTATGCGATGACCACTTGACGGTACAATTGTTATAATTATGTTGAAGTACTGACCGTCAATAAAATTATCAAATGTATTGTGGGCGCAAACAATCTTTCCATCTTTCGTATAAGAACCAACCGCAATAAAAGAAGAACAGCGATCGTCGGCACCTTTACCTTTCCCTTTCCATTCGGACCTCATTCTCATGACTTTAGTTTCATCGCTTCCTCCCTCTCCGCTTCCTCCCTCTCCGCTTAATTTTGAAAGTTGAGAAGACCCATATGACCACGTTTTTAGCCCATACATATGAATATCCAGTAGTTTTTCGTACTTTTCATTCAGCGCTTTATCGTTTCGAGCTTCCAATATTTGCGATAAAGACGCATACAAGTAATCCAAACTAACAAAACAGTTCCACATGACGATGAAATCGACATTCTGACCGGACCCTTTTGCAATGCCCTCCATTTCTTCATACAGCTCTGGGAAATTCGTTTTGATTTGGGGTTTAAAAAAATCATTCGATATTTCAATAAACGTTTCAAGGGGTCGCCCATAATCTTCATACAAACTGTATTTCAACATGTCGCGTAGTTCCTCTAATTCTTTTGCAACAAGGTGTCCGTGAGCATACCCACGAGCATACGGCGCGCCTTTTATTGTAATGCACGTCCAACCATTTATTTCAGATTTTACTCCATTTTTTATTTTAACGACATTGCTTCTATTTTTTACAGATTTAGATTTTAACGATTTCTTTATTTTATTATTGTTCATACTGTTCGATTTGTTGTTCTATATACGTCGTATATATACTTATTACATTATTTTATTAGATTTAAAAAATAAATTTTACTTATATTTTAAATTTATAATTGTATTGTAATTGTAATTAAAGTTTATAATCCAAACTGGCTAAAGTCCGACATGACAGGTTGCGGCAAATAAGAGTCGTTTTGTCCAGAATAGTTTGGAACTTTCTTGCATTCAAATGCCGGTTCTGGGCACCTTGCGCACGGCGGACAGGGTGGACATTTCTTTTGTTCGCTTGATGGACACGTGGTTACAGCCGGGCACGCTGGGCAAACGGGTGGTATCACTTGAGATTTCAAAATATATAAATCTTCATCACCAGGCGGAATTTGAGAACTCGATACATTGTTTTGAAAAACTCCCGCCCCTCCTCTTCCGCCTCCGCCCCCGCCTCTTTTTCCGCCTGTTCCTGCCATTAAAATATTATCATTTTCAACATTTGGGTACTTGTTCACGTTTCCATAACTGTTTATGTTGTTGTCATCGTTGTCTTGATTGTCATCATCATTATAATCTTCTTTACTGCGATGAGGGCCGATTTTTTTACCTTTTGCAAGTTGCGAGTTTGAATAGTCAATAGTTTCTCGATCTAAATCTCGGTACATGTCGCTATACCCATCCTGATAAGTTTCCCCCACGGGATTGCGAACAAATGTATCGTCGTGTTTTTTATTTCCATTTTTCGCTTGATCTACATTAGGATCGCTAGGATCGCTGTCGTTACTATTTTCATAACCTTCGCGCATAAAACTTCCTAAACATGAAGAACACATTAAAGCCAACATGAGTATAATAAAAATATGAACACCATCCATTTTCATTTTTTTCACTGATTACTTATGATTATTAAATGAATATATATTTATAAATATATATTTATTAGGAAAAAATAATTCGTAATTAAAATAATATTATAATTCAAATTTAATATTATTTTAATTATAATATTATTTTAATAATATTAAAATTGAATTATAATGGCATAAAGCTATCCGCTATAAAACCAAACTCACTTTAGGTAATATACAAGAGACAAGAGACAAGAGACAAAAGACATAAGAAAATGATTGTTATATGCTTTGATACAGAAACAACCGGATTACCTGAAGGGAGAAACACTTCGATTTATGAAACAAATAAATGGCCACACATTGTTCAGTTGAGTTTCATGGTGTATGACACAGAACAAAAAAAAATAGTGCAAGAGTATGATGAAATTATAAAAATAGGAGAAAATATTGAATTAACTCCTAAAAGTGTCGAAATTCATGGAATCACGAGAGAAATTATCGAAAAACGAGGAATACCGATTGCCGAAGCATTGTATGCATTCAAGTCCGCTCT
>Ga0315284_10003399_pt1 | contig 22606 bp, 33 predicted proteins | sample YL17G09_16_MG_FD_203696 | JGI IMG/M metagenome (GOLD analysis project Ga0315284, IMG submission 203696) | Sediment microbial communities from Yellowstone Lake, YNP, Wyoming, USA - YL17G09_16 | ecosystem: Environmental > Aquatic > Freshwater > Lake > Sediment | place: USA: Wyoming | collected... | reverse complement strand
CTGGAGGAGAACTGGAACGTCTTCTTCCGCAAGACGGGCAAGGGCCTCGGCACCGAGTACAGCGAGGTGGACCTGCTCGACCGCCGCAAGGAGGACCGCCTCGGCGACGCCGACATGGAGAAACTGCTAGAGAGCGCGCGCGTGCTGGACGACATCGTGGAGGTGAAGACCTACAACGAGTTGTACGAGCTGCTGCATGGCATCCCTCCAGGGGAGAAGGCCGTGCCGAAAGCGGAAGAAGAGGAGGAGCGCCCGCGGGACCGCCGGGGCAGGGATGAAGTGAAAGAGGAGCGCCCGCGTGACAGGGAACGCACCGGCAGGGGCAGGGCAGAAGAGGCGCCCCCGGCCAGGGAGCGGGAGCCGGAACAGAAGCGCGACGAGGAGAAGAACCCGGAGTGCTTCGCCCTGGAGTTCAACCAGCGGCAGGAGTGCGAGGAATGCCCCGCCGACACCTTCAAGACCTGTATGAAAGCAAGCGACGAAGCCACAAAGACAAAGCGCAACGAGCGGGGCAGTGAGAACGCCGGGTCAGAGGGCAAGACCGGCAAGGGCCGGGAAGAGCGCTCCAGCCGGAGCGGTAGGAAGTAACCAAATTAGTTTCATGCAGTCAAGTCTGCGGTAAGGACCTGTGGCTGACATCGGGAAGATCGGGCAGACGGTATGGGGCCAGGGTTACTGCGATATAATTTCTTGGAGATTTTATGACACCAGAACTCATCAGCTTCGAAGACCTGCCTGGCTCTACTCGCACCAGCACCAAGCGCTTCGCCCCCAGCGAGCTGCTCCTGCCCACGGGGAGCACGCTGCTCAACCTGGCGCTGGCGGAGAACCCCTACGGCGGGTGGGCGCGGGGCAGCATTGCCAACGTGATCGGAGACAGCCACGCGGGGAAGAGCTTCCTGGCGTGGCAGACCCTGGCCGACATAGCCAATGGCGAGAACTTCGACGAGTACAACCTCTTCTACGACGACTGCGAGAGCGCCATGCGCTTCAACGTGGACAAGCTCTTCGGCAACGCCACGGAGCGCGTACGCTACGGGGAGGACTTCAACAGCAGCCTGGTGGAGAACTGCTTCTTCCGCATCAAGGACCTGCTGAGGGGCAACAAGAGCCGCAAGCCGCTGAGGATGGTGTACGTGGTGGACAGCCTGGACGGGCTCAGCAGCAAGGAAGAGGTGGACAAGAAGGAGAGCGAGATCGGCAAGCGCGATTACCCCGATAAGCCCCGCATCCTCAGCGAGCAGCTCAAGCAGGTGGCCGCGCTGGTGGGCGAGACGCAGAGCCTGGTGATGGTGATCAGCCAGACGCGCCAGAACATCGGCGTCATGTTCGGGGCGAAGAAGCGCCGCAGCGGCGGCGACGCCCTGCGCTTCTACAGCACCCACGAGATGTGGCTGGCGGTCAAGGGGCGCATCAAGGTGAAGAAACGGGATGTGGGCACCAACATACGCATCCGCGTCAGCAAGAACAAGCTCACCGGGAAGCAGCGCGAGGTGGAGCTGCCCATTCTGGTGGACTACGGCATAGACGACCTCGGGAGCATAGTGGATTGGATGGTGGCGGAGCGCTTCTGGGTCCCCGTCAAAAAAGAGAAAGACAAGGCGGCGACCAAGTCGTGGACCCCTGATGACGATGAGGAAAAGAGACAGAATGAACTCAAAGTCTACAAAGCCGCCACCGACCTGGGCTTCAACGGTACGCGCGAGGAGATCGTCAGGGGCGTGGAGGAGCGCGGGCTTCAAGACGACCTGCGGCAGATAGTGGCGGATTGCTGGATGCAGGTGGAGGCCGAGCTGGCTTCTAACAGGAGGCCCCGATATGGCTCAAACAGTTAACATCATAGTGGATGCCACCAACGTGGCGCACATCGCCAAGCACGCGATGCGCGGCCTGAGCCATGGCGACAAGGGCGACACGGGGACCGTTTTCGGCTTCCTGGTCAGTGTGCTCAGCCTACATAAGCGCTTCGGGCACGACGCCCGATTCCTCTTCACGTGGGATAGCAGGGGGAACCTGCGGCGTAAGGACTTCCCCGACTATAAGCAGAAGCGCCGGGCGCGCGCCACGGAACGTACCGAGCAGGAGGAGCGCGAGGACAATTCGTCGCGCGCGCAGATGCTGCTGCTGCACAAGGACGTGCTCCCACGCATCGGTTTCCGCAATAGCTACCTCTGCTTCGGCTACGAGGCGGACGACGTCACGGCGGCCCTGGCCGCGCAGCTGGCGCCGCCCAGCACCATCGTGAGCACGGATAAGGACATGTTCCAGTGCCTACGCCCTGGGGTGGAACTGTTGAATCCAATCTCCAAGCGCGTCACCACGGAGGGGGACTTCAAGGAGGAGTGGGGGCTGGACCCATCGGACTGGGCCACCGTGCTGGCCATAGCGGGGTGCGACACGGACGACGTGCCCGGAGTGGAGGGGGTGGGCCTGATCACGGCAGCTAAGTACCTTCGCGGTGAGCTCAGCGACACCGCCATCGCGCGACAGCGCATAGGCGAGGGACTGACGCTCATCGAGCGCAACCGGCGCCTGGTCACCCTGCCATACGGGAAGCTAAGCAGCAAGGCGCTCCCCGTGGTGAGGGACGAGTTCAACCCGGAGGGAGCGGCGAACGTGTTCAGGGAATACGGCTTCGAGAACTTCCTGCGCGACCCATTGAAGACCGCGTGGGAAAGGCTGCTGGTGTTTTGACATGACTGCTCAAATTCAATTCCATCATATCAGTTATGACCCTGAATGGAGCGTGGAGATCGGGAACCTCATGCACCGCACCGTGAGCCGCATTCAGCATACGCGCGCCACCCAGCAGCAGTACGCTGACGTGACCAACTTCGTTCACTCCGTGGCAGCTGAATGGAATAGGATGCGGAGAGAATTAGACCTCGGCGGAGACCTGCGCGTTACGAGCAATGGAGCGGGCAAGCTGGTCAGGGAGCTGCGCCGGGAGAACAGGGAGCTGAAGAAGAAACTCACCGAGCTCAGAAAAATACTCATAAAGATCAGAGCGCAGGAGGCAAGACGATGAACGGAGACGAGCTGCTCAAGCTAGAGGGCAAAAGACTCATAAGAGTGGTCTGCCATAATTCAAACAACCCTTACGGCTATGGCCTTGGGTTCGACCTGGTCGGCGAGGACGGCATCACGGTGTGCGTGGAGCCACTCAGCGTCGGGGAGCGCAAGGCCGTGATGAAGATCAGGGAACTGCAAAGGGTCAGGAAATGAAAGGAGAGATGAATCATGGGAAAAGCAAGGATATTGGTGGACGCCGCACCCGGCAGGCCGGAACGCCAATGGTGTAGCTCCAGAGAAATACCCCCATATAGCACTATGAAGAAGAGCAGCGGGGAGAGTCGGGCGAAAGCCCTGGCCAAGCTGACCGGGGCGACCATTAACATCTTCTCCGGGGTGAAGGCTTACACAGCGGTGGAGCGCTCGGCTTTTTTCAATGAAAGTCACGCGTTGAGCATGGAGCAGATAGAGACCGGGGACTTCGAGGTGCTGGTGCTGGAGTGGCCGGACAGAGTGGCCAAGAAGCACAGCGGCTCTTCCAAAAGGATTGTCATGGAGGCGGGGCAATGAAACCACTTGGACACCGGGACACGGCGGGGACAGTATTCACATTTGGCAAGCACAAGGGCAAGGACGTGGCCGAGATTCCGGACGGCTACCTCCGGTGGTTTGCCGGCCAGGATTGGGCAGAGAACGAGCACGAGGAACTGTTTGAAACCGCACAAGAGGAGCTCCGCTGGCGCAATGAAACTGGACAGCACTGGGAGGAATAGAGGGATGATAGATGAGGAACATTTGAATAACTGGCTACAGAAGCAGGTGGCGCGCTGTGAGAGGGAGATTGATAGAGGCGGTGACTTCTACAACCTATCTACAGAGAAGGAAGCATACGAGAAAGTGACTGAGAAGGTAGACTCCATGAGGAAGCGATGATACTCAAGAAGTTGCGCGTTCTAAATTACCAAAGCCACAGGGACAGTGAGCTCACTTTCTCTCCGGGCGTCAACATTATTTTGGGCGACCCGCAAAGCGGCAAGAGCGCCCTGCTGCGCGCGTTCATGTGGCTCGCGACCAACCGCCCGCTGGGTGCGCGACTCCGCAGCACCTTCGCCGGAAAGGGCGAGGACACCGTGGTGAGCGCCGAGTTCGGCGACCACGCCGTGACCCACACCAGGGGTCCCGGCGGGTCCACCTACTATGTGGATGGGGAAAGCTTCAAGGGCTTTGGCGACGGGATGCCGGAGACCGTCTTGAAAGCACTGAACCTGAACGAGTTGAATGTGCAGCCGCAACTGGAGCCCTTCTTCCTAATCACGAGCAGCCCGCAGGAGATTGCCCGCGCAATCAACAGGATCACACGGTTGGAGAAGGTGGACGACGAGTGGATGCCAAAGCTCACGCGCCTCATCGGGGAGTTGCGCACCCTGGGCAGGGCGCTCTCCGAGGACGTGGCCACGCTGGAGCGGCGGCAAGCTGGCTTCGTGGACCTCCCCGCCCTACGCGAGGACCTGAACAAAGCGAATGACATCGCAGCCGATCAGGTAGCCACGCTGCGCGAGGGCCTGCGCCTTGAGGCGCTGATCGTCAGCGCCTACAATCTCAAGCGCTTGCTCAAGTCCCAGGAGGGATTCACCGCGCTGGCCGGGGCCATAAGAGAGATAGATTCCCTGCGACAGAGGGCGGACGAGCTAGGGGCCGAGGGCCAGATAATAACCCAAGTCCTGATGCTGGACCGACAGGTGAAAGCCTCCAAAGCCCTTGGGGAGTTGGGGACGACCGTGGACGAGATAGACCGCCTGCTGGAAGGCAAGTGGGAGCTACAAGCGGAGTGGAAGCTGATTGACCAAGCCAAGGCGGTGAAAGTGGATCTGACAGCGGCGCTCAGGGAGTGCGACGATAGGATGGGTAGACTGGCAAAAGCCATGCGCAAAGCGGGGCGCTGCCCCATGTGCTACAGCAAGATCGACGACGCCGCAATCGGCAGATTGGAAAACGAGTTATTATTATGACCTATGTAATCGCGATACTGTTGGCGTTCACGGTGGGGATGCTCATCGGCGCATCCAAGTGGTTGCGTAGAGTCGGGAAGAACATAGACTCCTACTTGGACGAGAAGGGGTGGCTATGAAGCTGGTGTTGCTGAGCGATCTGCATCTCATGTGGGACAACCCCGTGGCGCGACTCGACGTGGTGCGCGAGACCCAACTGCGCAAGATGGGGTACGTGATGGAGTGGGCCGACAGGGAGCGCGCCACGGTGCTACAGGCTGGGGACTTTTTTGATACCCCGCGCAGCTGGTTCCTGGCAGAGCAGTGGATCGCATTTTTCAAGTCCTGGGGAGTGGACATTAAGGCCATCTTTGGCCAGCATGACACCTACATGTATAGCGAGGCCACGCGGCACGCCACCATACTGGGTGCGCTCAGCGCGGCGGGTCTGGTTGATCTGCTGAGTGAAGAGCCGGAGATAATCCCCACCGGGCCGGGGAGGCCCATCGAGACCCACGTCTACGGGGCGAGCTACAGCCAGCCGGTCCCCGAGCCGGACGACGCCGACGCGCTGAACATCCTCGTGATCCACGCCATGATCGTGGACGCGAAGGCCTGGCCCGGTCAGGAGGAGTTCTGGTACGCCCCGAAGTTTCTGGCAGACCACCCGGGCTACGACCTGATCCTGTGCGGCGACCTGCACCGGCGCTTCCACTTCACGAGCGCCTACCGCCACATCGTGAATGCGGGGTGCCTCACGCGGCACACGGCGGACAAGTACAACTTCACCTACAGGCCTGGATTCTACGTCTACGACACGGAGAGCCGCGCGGTCTGGTTGGAGGAGGTGCCCCACGAGCCCGCCGAGCGGGTGCTGAGCAGGGCGCACCTGGAGGCGGCGGCGCGCACCGAGCGCATGCTGGACGACTTCATCGAGGCGATGGAGCGCGTGGAGGCCGGGGAGGAGCAGGACGTGAGCTTCTTCGACAACCTGGTGGCGGTGGCGCGGGAGAGCGCCCTGAGCCAGAAAGCCAAGGACCTGCTGGCAGAAGTGATAGACGAGGAGGTAAAATGGAAGTGAGACTAAATTGGCTCGGCGAGGCCGAGGAGGTGGTCGCGGAGAGCGACGGGAAGCAATTCGAAGACTGGCAGAGGGACTACTACGAGAGCCACAAGACGCCACTCATGCGGTGGCTGTGATGTACGGGGAGATAAGGAAAAATGACAGCCGATCAAGCGAGGTGTAAAATTGACGTATCGGGAGAGGGGCGCTTTGGATGGGTTCACCCGCACCAGTGCCGTAGAAAGATCTGGAAAGACGGCTTCTGTAGGCAGCATCATCCCGACACCGTAAAAGACAGGCTAGCTGAGGCCGACAAACGAGAGCGCTGGAGGAGCTGGTCGACAGACTGGAGGCGGATTTCCTCGTGTCGCCATCCAAGAAACAGATGAAGCAGGCAAAAGCGGTGATCAAATCCGCGAAGGGAGAATGACGCATGGCAGCAGAACTTGAGGACATCCGGCACACCGTGGACGCGGCGAAGCAGGAGGCCCAGCGCCTCCAGGGCGAGTTGGACGCCGTGCTCAGGCGGCTCAGCACGGAGTACAAGCTGGAGAGCCTGTCGGCGGCGGACAAGCGCCTGAGCGCCCTGCGCCGCGAGCAGGAGGACCTGGAAGACAAACTGAACAAGCGCATCGGTGAGGTGAGGGAACGCTATGCAGAACTCATTGGAGGAGTTGACGTCCCTGCTACAGCGCAGGGAGGCAGAGGCCAGCCTGGTGGCCGGGGAGCTGGGGGAGAAACAGTCGCGGGCGGCGGACAACGAGGAGGACCTGGCCGCCGCGCTGTCCGCCCAGCAGGCTATCACAGAGGCTAGTCGCCTCACGCAACGCAAGGTCAAGGGCTACATCGAGGCGCTGGTCACCAAGGCCGTGGCCCCGATCTTCGACCGCCCGTTCCGCTTCGTGCTGGAATACGACGTGAAGGGCCGCAAGACCGTGGCCCAGCCCCTGGTGGTGGAGGGGGAGGACGGGGAGCCGCAGATACCCAAGGAGGAGATGGGCGTGAGCATACTGGACATCCTCAGCTTCGCCATGCGCGTGGTGCTGAAGCGCCTGGAGCGCCCGCGCACGCGGGAGCTGATGATCCTGGACGAGCCGATGCGCGACGTGGGCAAGGGGCGCTTCCTGGAGCGGGCGGCGGACATGCTGCGCGAGATGAGTCAGCGCCTTGGGCTCCAACTCATCATCATCACCCACGAGGCCGAGTTGGCCCGCATCGGGGACGCCGTGTTCACCGTGACCCACAACGGAGTCGAGAGCAGGGTTGTAAAAGAGGGCGCCCCCGCGAGCGGGAAACCGACCTTTAACAGGATAGAATTATGAACATCCCACGACCATTAAACCTGAAACTCACCGCCGAGCTTATCCCAGAGAGTTGTTTCTATAGCAATTGGCGCACTGCGGTCAGCGGGGACAACTGGGACATCATACGCAAGCGCGCCTACGCGGATGCGAAAATGCAATGCGCCGGGTGTGGGACAGCGTCAAAGCTCAACTGCCACGAGGTGTGGGAATATGACGACGAATTCCTCACCCAGACGCTGCGGGGGTTCACGGCATTGTGCGATTCATGTCACCACGTGAAGCACCTCGACTTCACGCAGATATTGTCCGCCAAGGGCCAGCTTGACTACATGGACGTAGTGGCGCATTTCTGTCGCGTCAACAAATGTACAATCTCTGACTTCAGAAAGCACGAGGCCGCAGCATTTAAGCAGTGGCGGGAGCGCTCCGCAAAACAGTGGAAGACAGATCTCGGCCAGTGGAAGTATCTGGTTCTGCTGGAGCAGCTCCCAAAGAGGACAAATTCCATTTCACCAAACCCGGCCAAGCGACCGGACAACAAGAGAAAGAGAATAGTGGAAGTCAGCCTGGAGCGAGACATAAACCTTTAACAGGATGAAGAGGAGACGAGATGGCAAAGAAAAAAGGAGCAGCAAGCGATTACGTTCAATTCAGCGCGGTGAGCGAAGTGGAGTATCTCGCGAGCATGGTGGAGGCAACCAAGGAAGATGCAAACAAGTTCGACGGCGGCAACAAGACCGCGGGCACCAGGCTGCGCGCCCAGCTCAAGTCCATAAAGGACAAGGCGTTCAGCATGCGCAAGGAAGTGATCGAAGCGCGAAAGGCGAGGGAATAGGATAATGGGCGCGCGCCGGGAAGGGACACAGGGCCAGGGAGAACGTGACGAAATTTGTTGAAAGAGGATTTCGCAAATTAGTGAAGACGACTTGGACTTCACAGTCACCAGTTACCTTTCGAGGGCGGGAACTCGTAGAGGGATAGGAACCCTCATCCAGTGAGCATGGCCAGCTGGCGAGATTGCGCCGGGCGCGCGTACCCCCAAAGTTATGGTCGAAGTAGAATTCTACATAACGCCCAGAGAGGCGGCAGAGCATGCCCGCGTGAGCGAGGCGACCGTGATCAACTGGTGCCTGGGCCGCTACAGATCGCTGGGCATAAGGGTGGGCGGTCGGTGGCGGATTAACCCGCGAGTACTTGGGAGAATACTCGATGGCACCATAGGGGCCGGGCGAGAAAGCGGGGCTGGCACAGCCCCCAAAAACGCCAAATAAGGGGCCAAACCGGGTCCCGGCTGGACTTTCACCCCGGACCCCCTGGCTACCTATTAAAAGGAGAGGATTTGATGATAACGAAAGGGTTGATAATAGTGTTGGCCCTCGCTCTCGGCGCGGGGTTGTGGCTGGTGAATCTTGAGAGCGGGAATCCGAGACGGGACATGGATCAGCTTCAAGACCAGATGGACAAACTGAATAGGAGATGCGACGCGCTGACGGAAGTCTACAGGAGTGTGGTCGGCGTCGTGGGAGACATTGACGACTGGATGGAAGAACAAAAACTAGAGCAACTGCGACTCAAGAGCAGAAAGGAACGGTGCGGAGATGACAAAGAAAAAAGTGGCGGCTATAATTCAAGCAAGGCTGGCAAGCAGCAGATTCCTCAAAAAAATCCTGACTCCCCTGGCGGGTCCCTCCGCCCTCCACCAACTCATAACCCGGCTAGGGATGGCCCGCCTGTTGGATGATATCATCATGGCTATACCAGACAACGAGCCGGACCTGGAGGCGTACTGTAGACTCTCCACCATCAACTACACCAGGGGGAGCCCCGACAACGTCTGCGAACGGGTGCTGAAGGCGGCGGCGGAATATGGGGTGACCACCATCGTGGACATCACGGCAGACTGCCCGCTGGTGGACCCCTACCACGTGGACGCCCTGATCTGCATGTCCGCCAGCTATGAATACTGCTCCAACATAGATCCGCGCAGCTGGCCGGACGGATTCGACGTTCAAGTCTACGGCACGGAGCTGCTGAGAACCACCCACGCCCAGAACCCGAGCGCCCCGCACACGGGATGGCAGATACTGAACCTGCTCTACAAGGGAGAGCTCATGGGGATAAACACCTTCAACCTGCACGCCCCGCCGGAGATAGAGTGCCCGGAGATGCGGCTGACGCTGGACACCCCGCAGGATGCGCTTGTCCTGAACAGGGTATTCAAAGACCTGGGGCCATACGCCTCGGCGATAGAGATCATCAACTACATCACGGAGCACCCGGAGGTGCGCGCGCTTAACAGCAGCATACGGCCCAAGAGGCCGGAGGAGGGATAGAGACCATGTACAATGTGGCTATCATAGGTTGCAGTTCAATAGGTGCTTTGAAGGACGACAACATCGACTATCCAGACGGGCCAAATATCTTCACCCACGCCCATGCCTTCGCCGATAACCCGAAGACAAAACTGATGTGGATGATCGACACTGATGAGGAGAGAGCCAATCAAGTGGCGGACAAATGGGGAGGGATGCCCTTCACGAATATGCGAGTGGGCTTCGAGTACCTGATCAACGAGAGACCGGACATCGTGGTCGTGGCGGTGCCCACTCACCAGCACGCCACGGTGCTCACCCAGGTCCTGCTCTACAAGCCCAGATTGGTCATCGCGGAGAAGCCCTTTTGCGACTCCCTGTGGAAGGCCAGGATGATTGACACGGTCTACAGGGAGGCGGGCGTCCCCATCATGGTGAATTACACCAGGCGCTTTGTGCCGCAGATCAGGCAACTGAAAAGGAGTCTCGACGAGGAGACGATACGCTGGTGCGCCGTGAAGTACACCAGGGGCTTCGTGCGGGAGGCGAGCCACGCCCTGGACCTGTGCGGGATGCTCTTCGGCAACTTCACCACCGGGCAGATAGCGAAGAGGGAGGTGCATCTCGTGGACTACGGGCCGGACGACCCGACCTACGGCGCGGTGCTGCAATTCGACCGGTGCCCCTTCGTCTACTTCTGCCCTTCGAGCGGCGCGAATTACAACATCTTCGAGGTGGAGATATGCACCAGCAGGACCATCGTCACCCTGCTGGACAACGGGGCGGTGCTCATGGAACGCAAGATGAAACCGTCCCCGTATGGCAACTACAAGACCATCGACTGGCAGGAGCAGACGGCCTCCCACACCGACCTCCACCACGGGCTGACGCTGTTGGTCCAGGAGGCCGTCCGGTACCTCGACTCGGACGGGCGCGAGCCCCTGTCCTGCACGGCGAGGGAGGCCGTGGCGGTACACGAGATCTACGACAAACTTTTCAGGAGGATGGAATATGACAACGAGTGAGCTTGCAATAAACGGTGGACCGAAGGTCAGGGAGCTCCCATTCCCGTCGCAGAACACCTACGGGGCTGAGGAGACAAACGCGGTCGCGCGGGTGGTGAAGGGAGGGAGGCTCTCCTGGTACCGCGGCAACTGGGGGCCGGGGTTCTACGGAGGGCCGGAGATACAGGGACTGGAGGAGGCGTGGTGCAGCAGGTTCAATGTCAACTATGCCATCTGCTGCAACTCGGCGACCTCGGGCCTTTTCATAGCACTGGGGGCTTTGGATATATGTCTTGGCTCCTCTGTCATCGTCACCCCCTACTCGATGACCTGCTCCGCAACCATGCCCCTAGCTTGGGGGGCGGAGGCGATCTTCGCGGACGTGGAAAAGGACTGCTTCTGCCTGGAGTACGAGTTCGTGAAAAGGCTGCTGGAATACATACGGCCCCGGCCAAAGGCCATCGTCGCCGTCTCCCTCTTCGGTCAGCCCTTTGACCCAAGGCTCAGGGAGTTCGGCATTCCCATCATCGAGGACGCCGCGCAGGCGCTGGGCTCCATCGTGATGAGAAATGGGCGCGGCGTCCACGCTGGCAACCTGGGGGACATAGGGGTCTACTCCTTCAACTACGGCAAGCACCTGACCTGCGGGGAGGGTGGGATGATTGTGACCAACGACGATGACCTGGCCATGAAGTGCCGCCTCCTTATGAATCACAGCGAGTCCGTCCTCAACGACATGAGCGACTTGTCAGACTCGATAACCCGCGCCCTCCCCCCAATGAGCTTTGGCCCAGGCTTCAATCTGCGCATGACGGAGATCCAGGCGGCCATAATCAGGGAGCAGTTGAAGAAGTTCCCCCTGCTACTGGCTCAGCGGCTCAGGAACGCGGCTTACTTGAACGAGAGGCTCGGGACCATCCCTGCGATAACCCCGGTCCCCGTTCGGGAGGGTTGCTCGCACACCTACTACGCCCTGCCCTACCTATGGGACAGCAACAGGGCGGAGGGACTTCACCGGGACAAATTCATAGCGGCGGTGAAAGCGGAGCTTGCCCCCAGGCAGGACCGGGACGGGGAGGGAATTCAGATCGCCTGCGGGTATACAAAGCCCATCTACAGGATGCCGATATTCAACAAGGACCTGGCCCTACACAACGTGGAGTCCCTGTGGAAAAATCGTTTATTTTTAACTTTATATCATGCGCCAACTTCCACGCTAGAAGATACGGAGGACGTTGCCAAGGCTTTTCACAAAGTGTGGGACCACCGGAAGGAATTAAAATGACCATTCGCTTCATCGCTGAAATTGGCAGTAACCATAACCAATCCTGGGAGCGGGCCGTCAAGCTTATCGGGGCCGCATACAAGGCCGGGTGTTGGGGAGTGAAGTTCCAGCTCTTCAAGGCGGACAGGCTGTACGCCCCCGGCTTCGACGCGCAAATCAAAGAAAGCAAGCAGAGGGAACTGCCGGAGGACTGGCTGGAGTCCCTGCACAACGCCTGCCAATCCCTTGGACTGAAGTTCGGCTGCACTCCCTTCGACCTGAAAGCGGTGGCCGCGCTCGCCCCGCATGTGGACTGGCTCAAGGTCAGCGCCTTCGACATCCGCCGGGAGGATCTCATAATGGCTTGCATGCGGACGGGGAAGCCCCTGATGCTCAACGTGGGGATGGCGCGGGGCCGGGACATCATCAAGCTCAAGGAGCTCACGGACAAGGCCAACCACGCGGAGCCCCTCACCCTCATGCACGGCGTCTCCAACTATCCCACCGCCCTCAAGGATTGCCACATGCGCGAGAGCCTGGGGCGCATAGTGCGCCTGGCGGGCTCCGGGCAGATAGATCCGCCGGTGCTAGGCTGGAGCGATCACACCGTGAGCAACGCGGCCATCTATTCCGCCGTGAGGCATGGGGCGGAGGTGGTTGAATGCCACTTTGACATGCGGTTAGAAGACTTTGACATGCGGTTAGAAGACATTGATTCCGAATTTGACCGGGGGTCAGAATCTGTCTACGGTCACTGCTGGAGTTACGGGCAACTGAAAGCGCTCATCTCTACTGTCCGAGACTTGGAGAAGGCTTCCGGCCCGGATGGGAGCTGGAAGCATGACCCGGAGGGAGACTGGGACAAGTGGATGGCGGACCCGGAGGACGGCATGAGACCACTGAAGGAGTACAGGGAGGTGCTGAAATGAACTGGGAAGGCAAAGAAATACTCATCACCGGCGGAACGGGCAGCCTCGGTAGCGCCCTGGTGCGCAAAATCCTGGACAGGATGCCCAAAGTCAAGGGCATCAGGGTCTACAGCCGGGACGAGGCCAAGCAAAGCGAAATGCGCAAAGGCTACCAAGGCAGGCCAGTGGCCTGGATCATCGGCGACGTGCGGGACCGCCGCCGCTTGCTTCGCGCCCTGCGGGGGTGTGACGTGGTGCTCCACACCGCGGCTTTGAAGCACGTGCCCGTGGCGGAGGAAAACCCGCTGGAATATATACGCACGAACGTGGACGGCACCCTGAACGTCATCGAGTGCTGCTTGGACACGGGAGTGGAGCGAGCCATGTTCATCAGCACAGACAAGGCAGTCTACCCCATCAACCTCTACGGAGCCACCAAGATGTGTGCGGAGCGCGCCTGGATACGCGCCAACCTCTATGCCGGGGGCCGACCGCCCCTGTTCAGCACCTGCCGCTATGGCAACGTGTGGGCGAGCCGTGGCAGCGTCATAGGGTTGTGGACGGAGCAGCTCAGACACGGCGGGCCGCTCACGGTGACAGACCCAGGGATGACCCGCTTCTGGTTCACCATCGATCAGGCCTCCAGTTTCGTGCTCAAGAGTCTCACAGAGATGGCGGGCGGGGAGATCTTCGTGCCCAAGATGCCCAGCATGAATATACGCGAATTGGCCTGGACCATCATGAGCCTGTCCGGCAAGGTCGTCACTCACGGCCCTGGGATTATAACCACGGGCCTTCGCCCCGGTGAGAAGATGCATGAGTGCCTCATCACTCTGGAGGAGAGCCGGTCCACCGTGCGCTCGGCGGACGGCTACATCATCCTGCAGGACTACCGGGACGAGGCGCGGGAACCCTTCACCCTGACCAGCGCCAACAACGACTGGTGGCTGGAGCCCACTGACGTGAGGAGGATGCTGCCGTGAGACTCAATGCAGAAGCCTACCAAAAAATATCAGCCACTGTGAAACAGAGATGGGGAGAAGGCGTTTATAAAAATAGGGTCCCTGGAATGCTTGGCAAAACACCATGGAATAAAGGAAAGACCTTCGACAATAAAACGCGCAAGAAAATGTCAGAAGCTGCGCTAAAAAGACATAGAAGAGAAGGCAATACGGAAGGAGGATTGGATAAGAGGGCTCACGCTATTTGGAACAAATACCATTCTGATAATCCCATTGAACCAAATGATGGATTTGTAATACACCATAAAGATGAAGATCATTTCAACGATAGTCCTGAAAACTTGATGAAGATGACTCGGCCTGCGCACATCAGTCTACATCACAAGGGTAAACCCTTTTCAGAAGAAATTAGAAAGAGGTTTTCAGAAGCTCATAAAGGGAAACTCCCATGGTGTACTGGAAAGAAATTATCAGAAGAGCACAGAAAAAAATTATCGGAGGCCCACAAGGGGCAGACCTGTCCATGGAAAGGAAAAGTTGGGCCTACAAAAGGAATAAAACACAGTGAGGAAACAAAAAGGAAAATTGCGGAAGCCATTAAAAAATGGCATGCCAAAAGGAGGCTTTCTAAATGATGCCAGTGGTTGAAAAAACTGAGCGTCTTATATTGGTAAATCTGATTGACCTACTTGATGAGAACTACCCTACAAACTATCGAGCGTGGTTTTCAGATCGTTCTGTAACTCGCTACAATTCTCACGGGTTGTTCCCCTACACGCAAGAGGCGCAAAAAGCCTTCATGCAATCGCTGAGGGACAACACCGCTGTCGTTTGGGGCCTACTGGCAGGGGGAAAACACATCGGCAATATTACCCTACAAAGAATCAACTGGATCTATCGCTCCGCTGAGATGGCCATAGTCATCGGGGAGAAAGATTGCTGGGGGGCTGGCTACGCCACGGAGGCGCTGACGGCGCTCTACGACCACGGCTTCAATCGCATGAACCTTCGCAGGATATGGAGCGGGACGGCAGCGACAAATGAGGGGATGAGGGCGGTCTTTGTAAAGCTGGGGATGAAGGAGGAGGGGGTGTTCCGAGAGGCCATGTTTCTGAATGGCTACTGGACAGACGTGTTGGAGTACGCAATCATCGAGGACGAATGGAGGGAGAGAAATGGGAAAAGCCAGAATACTAATGAATGCAGCACCAGGGAAGAGTGAGAAACACTGGGATTCTAAACCACCTAAACACCTATCTGTATGGATAGAGCCCGGCAGCGGGGAGAAGCGGGCCAAAGCTCTGGTCAAGCTGACCGGGGCGGTGATCACGGTCGTACCCGGCTTCGAAGCCTACACGCCGGATGAGCGCCAGTTGATCTTCACAGGTAGCAGGGCGCTCACCATCGCGCAGATAGAGAGCGGGGACTTCGAGGTGCTAATGCTGGAGTGGTCCGACAGGGTCGCCAAAAAGAGCGGGCATACCTTTAACAGAATCGCCGTGGGGGAGTGATATGAGCCTAAGAGACCAGGAGATCATGGCGCAGATCAAGACCATCCGGGTCAAAAACAACAGCCCCTGGATGGAACTGATGCTCATCGCCCTGGAACACGACCGGTCCCGCGCCTTGGAGTGCGCTCGACAGATACTAGCGAATGATGCACAGATAAACAGACTGCTCAATATACTTTGTGAAGAGGGGGGGTGAAGAATGCCTATCGTCTATGTCAAATTCAACGTGTCAATTCACGGTTTAGAAATAAGGGACAATGAAGCCCTGGTATTCTTAAAAGGAGAAATAATCTAATGCTAGACAAGAACCTCAAAGCCCTGGAAGAGAGCGTGCTGCCCGCTTTCATAGAGAGGGTCCGCGATGCCCAGCGCCCGGACTGGATAGAGATCATCCGCAGCTATGACGGCAAGGAGAACCTGCTCATCACAGAGGGGTCCCGTAAGACCACTGCCTGGAACATGGATGATCCGATGGAGAGGATAAAAGCCCAGGCCGAGGCCATCCCCACCAAAGACCAGGATGTCTCCGTGCTGGCCGGGATCGGGCTGGGCTACCTGCTGAACGAGCTGATGCAGAAGAAGGACCGGCACAAGGACCACAAGACGGTCGTCATCGAGCCGGAGCTGTGGCTGATAAGGGAGGCCCTCAGCCGCTACGACTTCAGCGACGGACTCAAGAAGAAGACCATCTTCGTGGCAGCGGACCTGGCCGACATCTCCGTGCTGCTATCCATACTGGACCTAACCTTCATCGTGGAAAGCTACACCATGAGCATAGAGGAGTACGCCAACACGAAGCACAGCATCTACAGCAAGTACATAGACCACGCGGCCAACCTGGTGAACCAGATGCGCTGCAACACGGGGACCGTTATGAACGCGGGGGGCATCATCGCAGACAACGACATCGCCAACCTGCCCTACATCATCCAGCACAGAGGCGTCAACGAGCTGAAGGACCTCTTCAAGGGTAAGCCCTGCGTGATAGTGGCCACCGGCCCGAGCCTGAAGAAGAACATCCCCCTGCTCAGGGAGGCCCAGGGCAGGGTGCTCATAGTGGCAGTGGCCCAAGCTCTGCGCGTGCTGCAAGCCTACGATATTCGCCCAGACTTCATCACCACGGTGGACTTCGGAGAGGTAAACATGGTCCACCTCAAGGGACTCATGGACTCGGACGTGCCCCTCATCTGTCTCAACAAGACGTACGCCCCGCTGCTCCACGCCTACAAGGGGCCGCGCTTCATCGTGGCCAGTCCCAATCCGGGCTACGAGGACAAGGCGCACGGCATACTCACCGGGAAGGGCGCGCTGGACAGCGGGGGCAGCGTGGCGCACATGAACTTCAGCGCGGCTTGCCTGATGGGCTGTGATCCAATTATCGTCGTGGGGCAGGACCTGGCCATGAGTGGCGGGGAGAGTCACATCGCGCTGGCGGACGCGGGAGGGCGCGTAGAAGTGGGGGACAATGGCGTCATCATGTGGAAAGTGCGGGACCAGCGCTGTCACCTCAAGAACATAGAGGGAGGGGAGTTCAGCATGGGCTTTGAGCACAAGGTGGAGGGATACTTCGGGGAGCCCGTGCTGACCAACATCGGACTGGCATCCTTCCTGAGCGTATTCGACTCCATGTTCCTGGCGCAGAAGGGGGCGCGCACCATAATTAACGCCACCCAGGGCGGCGCCCGGATCAAGGGCGCCCACCAGATGTCCCTGTCCAGCGCCCTGGCCGAGCACGCGCCGGAAGACATAGTCAAGATTCTGCCGGAGCACCTCCTCCGATTGGCCGACGACGGGGACGCCCTGATAGACAAAGTGATCCCGCTGCTGGAAGACGACATTGCTGTGCTCAAGGACATTTTCAAGCACACCCAGCAGGGGTTGCGCAGCAACAGGAAGATGCTCGTCACCAAGCACTGGGACCTGGTCAAGAAACTCATGGCCAGCAACGAGTACCACTCCAACAAGGCACACGAACTCTCGAAGGCGCTCCCCCTAATCTCCCTGGCGATCTTCGGCGCCAGCCGGAGAATAGAATACAGCGACCTGAAAGTGAACGGGGACGCCAAGCACTTGGAGGGGAGCCGCAAGGATTTTGAGACCCGTGTCAAGCGCAACCGCCTCATCCTGGAGGCCGCGATGAACTCCGCGAAAAGTCTCAAGGACACCTACGAGAAAACTCTGGAGCGACTGAAGAAATACAAGGCCGGGAACAAGGACATCCTCCGCCCGCAGATGCCGGACGAGAAGCCCAGTCTGGAGGACGCGGAGCAGTACTTCGCGGAGGGCAACTGGGCACGCCCCCTGATCATCGCCCGAAAGCTGTTCGACTCCTTGACCTTGAGCAGCACCCGTATCGCCAAAGCCAACGAGGGGCTCCTATATCCTGTCACCTCCACCATCTGCAAGGCGCTGGCCATGCGCGACGCCGCGATAGCGGAGGCCGAGAAGATCGACGAGGACGCCCTCATAGAGGCCAACGAGCTCCTGTACGACGCGCAGCGGCTGGGCAGGGAGGAGAAGGACTTCGAGACCGCGCTTGAGATGCTGGAGAGGGCCAACGAGCTGAACCCGAAGAACGAGACGGTGCTCTGGGGGCTGGCCACCACCTACCACCACACGGACCGCGTCCAGGACGCGCTGGACGCCTACAGGAGACTGCTGGAGACGGTGAGCCCCACCTCCTCCATCCGCTACCGCTTCGAGTACGGGCAGGTGCTGATCAAGGCCGGGGAGATAGAGGACGGGCTGAAGCAGATACAGGCGGCGATGGAGGGGACGGACGAGTTCGACTCCTTCCTGTGGGTGGTGGGGGACATCTGCCGACAGGCCGGGCTGCTGGAGAAAGCGCTGCTGGCCTACGACACCTACCTGGAGAAGTTTCCGGCGGACTACAAGATCATCGAGAAGAAGACCGACGTGCTGGAGAGGCTGGGCCGGACGGGAGAGGCCGAGGCGCTGATGAAGAAGGCCCTGGGGATCTCGGGATGAATCGTGGCGGCCGAGGGTGAGAGACTGCCAATATATTGCGAAAGGTAGATCACCCAAAGCCGCCACCTAATGCGTGGCGGTGGAGGGCACGGTGAAGAGCCGTAAGAAGCCAAGCGTGGATGTTATGTGCAAACCATACATCTTTACCCAAAGCCGCCACAATCTAACAGGAGAATGACAATGGAAGATAGTATGGAAAAAGATTATGCAAAGCGAATAAGTACATATTTGTGGGAAAGACATTGGAGAGAAGTCAATCCCGATTGGAAACCACTTAATACCCTAATGGGAGTGCTAACTCAAATTGACAACATGATCGCAGGACTAGAACAGCCTTGCTACATCTGCCACAAGACCGAAGGACACGAAGTCTGGTGCTCAAGAGGGAAGGCACAGGAAGTACAACCCACACGCAAGGAGAAAGATCAGCCTGAACCAGAGGACATTATCAAGATGAGGAAGGAGTCAAATGAGTTTGCCGCGATGATTGACTCTCATCTGCCTGAGGCGGCAGTCAGGAAAGCACGGAAGCATGATTATGTAGAAGTACAACCCACACGCAAGGAGTGGATTGAGTGGGTGGAGTCTATGCCGTCTCACAGCAATCATACGCGAATGGAGTGGGAACGGGCAATGCAGGCATGGTTTCTTACTTCGCCGGGAGTGCCGAAATGACAAAGACAGTGGGTGTGATTCACTGTATTGCGCAGTGCGATACCTGCGGAAAACAGTGGGAGAATTATAAAAATGCTCAGGCTATCGAAGCAAAACATGCGAAATTATATGGTCATATAGTTCGTGTCGATGTTGGTATTATAATTACCTACAACGGCACAGGAGTGCCGAAGGAAAGCGTTGGAGGCCGTGCCCCCAGCCAAGTCGAGTTAGATGCAACCGATCCTCAATGAGTGTGGTTGATCTTTTATGGCTTGGCCGAGGGACACGGGCTACTTTGAACGAGTTCCGAGATATCTACAAAAACAACTTTATAAACCGCTACCTGAGTGATCCAGGCTGTAGGGCCAGAGCGAAGGGTAACCTGCAAAGGGGCCGTGCATTTTGTCAGAAGCCTGTCTGATTATCCTACAGTCCAGACCCACCACCGTTATTAAATCTCAACTGCATCACCGCATCTATCTCAGCCCATGAGAACAGGGATAGCACTCTATCCCGCCGCTTCTGCACATGAACGGAATCGCGCTTCTCCCAGAAGTGCCCGGCCTCCAGCCCAGAGAGGTATGCCACACGGGCATACGCGTAGTAGCCGTCATGCTTGGCGTCCCATATTGCCTGCCCACCACTCCCCACCACGAAGCAGTCGAGCGCCTCACCCCATTGATGCCAGGAGAGGCCGGGCAGGGCGTTGGTGGCCCACTTACCCCACTGTGGTCCCACCGAGGACAGGACCTCCGACAGGAAGGACGCCCCGCCGCCGCGCATTGCCTCAATCGCCGAGTTAACTTGCAACTCCGTGCGCGACTGCCGCCAGAGCCGCGCCTGACCCCAGGGGTCCCTCACGCCGAAAAAGGGCACCATTTCATAGCCCAGCTTCAGACACTCGGATAGCAAAGCAAGGACCTTGTCCTTGAACTCGGGTTCCAGCCGCTTGAGATCACAATCCATTGAGCTTCTATACCCCCGCTCTAAAACCCCAAATTAGGCTCCAAACCTGGTCCAGGCTGAACTTTCTCCCCCCTACCCTGATAACCCCCTTATGGCCTGGGCATATACTCGGAGGGGTGCTTGAGCTGGAGTTCTAATTCATCAAGATCTGCCAGCGTGAGTTCTGCTTTTGACTTCAAGGCTTCAATCCCCGCAATCACCAAAGCAGAACCATAGATTCTAATAAGTTCAATCAATTTCACAATGAGCAACGCGGTTGCTGGGTTCATGGTCTCCTCCCTACTTCTTCAGACCGGCTTCTGCCGCCTGCAAGTCATTGATGTAATGTTTGGCCAGGAATGGCGCCACAAGGGCGATGAACTTAGTCAACTCGTCTCCGGCCTTGACAATGGCCATATTCAACGCCCCCTCGCTCTGAGCTGTCTTGACCTCCTTGTAGGTGCGGAGGGCGGTGATCGCCCCCTTCTGCGCCAGATAGAACGCCTCACCTACATCCCACGCCTTCTGTGCGGTATCCTTTGGAATAGTTCCCGATGCGTATAGGTCCTTGAGAGCCAGCATGGAAGCATCATAGGCACTGACGGAGATCTTGAGGGCCTTCCAGACCTTCACCTCTGTGGGCTCTGGCACCGTCTGCTGGTTGGTTGTTCCCGTTATAGCGCAACTATGAAAAGTCATGGGGGCAAACAGTAAAAGGGGAATGAGTATGTAGACTATAGCCGGAGGCTTTGGAGTTCTTCTGGCGACCACGTCAATAGTCCCGCTCTTGTTCAGCCAGGAATAGAGGCCACTGGCACTGCTGGCTGCGGCGATCCCCACGAGCAGGCAGTTGACTATGTTAACCACCGTCCAGGGCAGGGCCTGATACGGGATGGCCAGAATGCCAAGGCTGACCCCGCACAGGACCATGATTGCCACCTTCAGTCTCTCGGTTATACACTCCCCGCAGATCTTGAAGATGACCCCCGTCACCATGGCCAAAACGACACTCAAACCAAATTGCCCGAACTGAATCTCATTCATGACTCTCTCCTCCTTTCATCAGCTAAATGTTTTTGATCAGCCGCTTCTCTTCGCACTCCAGGCACTTCCTCGCCTGGCACACCTCTATGTCGTGAATGCACGACTTGATGAAAATCCAATCCGCCTCTTCAATCCCTCTCCTGTCTTTATAGGGAAGCAGGGTTTTCATGATCCCCCTGGTTGGGCTGATGTCGTCAGGCGACTGGCGCATGAAGAATCCCCCGCACTGCTCATTTCACTTCCCGTTGTTATCTTTCATAAACTGTTCCACCCTGCCTATGAACTTATCCGTCTCCTTCATCTGCCCTATTACAGCGTCCCTGTTGACTGAAATCTGCCTTAAGATCTCCGCCAGCTGACTGTTAATCCTGACGGTGCACTCATCCCTCATATCCTTGCAGCGCCCGTAGCCGACCTGCGTGTCGATTTTTCCCTCTATCCGGGTCAACCGGTCCTTGAGAGTAGTATCCCTCTCATTCATAGCAACTGTAGAGGCTTGTGCCACGGCGGTGGCGGCATGCGCCGCAGCAGTAGCGGCGAGAGTGGTGGCATCTTTGTAATTTATAAACTCCTTAGCAGCGTTCTCCGTATAGTTTTTGAAGTCATTCTTTTGAGACTTGACTGCTTCCTTGAGGACCGTCCAACCGACCCCAACACCAAATGCCCCAAACAGTGCAGTGATGAGCCATGTAACGTAGAGTTGCCAATGTCCAAGTTCATTCATTTTAACCTCCACTGTCGTAAGAGCGAAATACCGGTTTTCACCACCTTTTAATACTTTATACACCACAGGACGTTAATGTTTACTGAGCGAGTCTCATTACCTCCAGTAGCCGAAACAGTACCAGTACCCGCGCCTATACCACCGTCATAGCCACCAGCAAATAGACCACTAACACCCCCGGCCAGCCTGAGAGGCGTGGTGTGCGTATGGGTTTTTAACTGATCCGCCTGCTTACTGCCCACTACGTTCCCGCCAGTCCCATCCCCCCTGTTTGTTCTGGTCGCCGCATCTGGGTCAAGGCCTACCCCGTGGTCCCAACCCCTGGGGAACCGCCCGCGAAAATCGGGCAGGGTGAAGTTGCCGCCCGCCTCCCCATAAATGCAAGTCGCACCGCCGTCCTTCAGGAAATTGTACAGCGAGGCGTAGGTGGTCTTGGAGATCGAGGCCCCGTTGAGTTCCAGATACCCGGTCGGGGACGTGCTGATCGGAAAGGAGAATATGGCGCCCACTGGCACGTCAACAGCGGCCTTGGACTTGTAGAGCAGGTCCAGTGCCACCTTGAGCTGATCCCTGGTCTCGGTGGCCGCCGTCTTCAGGGCGACCCCGGCCTCCTCGATGACGTGCGCTATCTCCTCCTGCACCGCATTGAGCCACTCCTGCTCCACCACCGTCCCCGGCGGCCCATTGGCGAACAGGTTCAACAAGTTATTATTGCCTTCAGTCCTGTGCATATTGTCCCCTCCCTTTTTATGAGACGTTAAACGCCGAGCGTCCCGACGGCCCAGGAAGGATTAAACCTCAGCACCCCGTTGGTCTCGTAAAGCCCGAGGACCTGTACGCTTACCTGCAACTGATCGGAGAGACTTCCCGGAAGACCACTCATGAGAAAGATCCGCTTCCCGATCTTCTCGCTCCACCTT
>Ga0315284_10003397_pt1 | contig 22610 bp, 15 predicted proteins | sample YL17G09_16_MG_FD_203696 | JGI IMG/M metagenome (GOLD analysis project Ga0315284, IMG submission 203696) | Sediment microbial communities from Yellowstone Lake, YNP, Wyoming, USA - YL17G09_16 | ecosystem: Environmental > Aquatic > Freshwater > Lake > Sediment | place: USA: Wyoming | collected... | reverse complement strand
CCTTGCGCATTCCAAGGAACGTGGCATAATGGTCTATCCGGACTATACTGTCATCAGGGACACCAGAGAGCACGTCGGTAATGGCTGGAATTTTGAGCCCAGCCGTCCGAACAAGAATCCTCCCAAGTGTGCTGGCCAGATTATAGATACCCTCAAAACGGGAGATTATTCAGTAGTTGGTTACGACAGCGTGGTGGTTGTCGAACGAAAGAATGACTTCTCTGAGTTGTGGGGTAACTTCCTGGAACGTAAGCGGTTCGAGCGAGAGATGGATCGTCTTCGTGCGTATAGGTACAAGCTCGTGGTGGTAGAATCCGTTATGACTCCAGAAGTTCTATCTCTGAGCCCGGCCAGCATGAAACGCAACGTGCCTGGAAAGGCACTCACCAGTTGGCTGATGTCACTAACAGCAGAGTATGGCGTACCATTCATGTTCGCTGGGTCTTGTGGCCAAAAGCTGGCCCAACAATTCTTTGAGGCAGTGATCAAGCTCGAATCGAAACCAGACATAGACGCGGGCGAACAGGAAATATGATGGTTGCTTCTGCCGAAAAACTTGATTCCCTTCTCTCCCGCGATGAGATAGACTATGGATACTTATTCCCATATCGCGATGATGTCCCGGTAGTTGGGGATAACCATCCGTTCTTCAATATTGAACATCTGCTATCCGATGTCATGTCTGCGGTGACGAGCGAGCGATACATAGGCTGGGCTGCCAAGGTGTTGCTGAATCTTGACCTGTTTCCAATGCAGATTGCTCAGTTGAGATTTTTGTGGCGAACTGCTCGTCCAATCTTGGTTGCATCTAGGGGGAGCGGAAAGTCATTCCTACTTGCGGTCTATGCTCTGATGCGAGCCATGCTTGACCCAGGAGCAAAGATTGTCATTGTCGGCGCTGGCTTTAGGCAAGCCAAGGTAGTGTTCAACTACGTTGAAAGTATCTGGAACAACGCACCAATTCTTCGGGATATCTGCGGAGGGAATCGTGGACGCCCAAAGACCTCGGTAGATTCGTGCTATTGCCGAGTTGGGCCATCGTTTATTTGTGCCATTCCAATGGGCGACGGTTCCAAAATCAGGGGACTGCGCGCTACCGTTGTAATTGCGGACGAGTTTGCGTCGATTTCCGAGGAGATATTTGACACCGTAGTCCAGGGATTTGCGGCAACGCACAAGAGTCCCGTTGACGAGGCTCGTCGCCTGGCCACCGTCGCTCGGTTAAAGGGTCTTGGCATCCCCGACCAGATGGGGCAAGTACTGGCTGGTGGAAAGATTTCATACAATCAGATTATCTACTCCGGAACAGCATCGTATGCGTTCAATCATTTCGCCAAGAGACACGATTTATGGCGAGCGATCATCAAGAGTCGTGGCGATCGCCGGAAGTTACTCAAGCTATTCGGCAGTGACGTTGGTGTACCGGAAGGTTTTGACTGGCGCGATTTTGGCATCATGCGAATTCCGTATACTTGCGTACAGCCCGGACTACTGGACTCTAAACAGTTAGCTTCGGCTCAGATGTCCATGCCGCGCAACGTGTTCTTGATGGAGTATGCTTCGGTTTTCGTCAGCGATTCAGATGGTTATTACAAACGGAGCATGTTGGAGTCCTGCACGCCGCGCCCCGGTATGCCGATCCATACGGTAGATGGTCCCGTAGAATTCACGCCAGCCATGAATGGCGATCCAGATCGCAAGTACGTGATGGGTATTGATCCGGCATCCGAGATGGACAATCTGGCTATCGTCGTCGCGGAGGTGTGGGGGAACCATGCTCGTATCGTCTATTGCTGGTCGGTGAATAAGCCGGAGTTTGAGCGTCGCAAGCAATCTGGTCTGGCCACCAGCGACGACTACTACGCCTATTGTTGTTCAAAGGTGCGGGAGTTGTGTCGAGCTTTCAAGATCGTGCGCATCGAGATGGATAGTCAGGGGGGTGGATATCCTATCGCCGAGATGTTGCGCAATACCCGTATCATTGCTGCTGGCGAGCGCCCCATCTACGAAGTCGTCGATCGTGAAAACCCGACATCACTCGACGGTGCGTCGGATGGTCCCCATATTCTACATCTAGTTCATCCTTCGACTGAATGGAACACTCAGGCCAACTATTCAATGCACAAGGGGTTCGAGACACGCAAACTATTTTTCCCGTGCTTCGATACCGTAAAGATGCAGGCTTCTCTGAGTGCCGAGAAGGCGGTCGGTCGGACCGTCGATACCTACGAAGACTGCGTTATGGAGATAGAGGCGCTCAAGGATGAGATTTGTCTGATCTCTATCACGGAGACAGCCGGTGGTAAACCGAAGTTTGGATTGCCCGGACGCAGCGAGGCAACCTCCGCTCATCGTGGTACCCGTCTGAAGAAGGATCGTTACAGCGCCCTGCTTATGGCCTATCGATATGTCTACGACGAGGACATTGCCGGTCAGTCGACACATGGTATCGATTATGACGATGTTGTCGGTAATATGGGCAAAGTGACTGACGTGCCGGGCGGTCCCATGTATCGTGGTCCGGGAGTCGGTAGGATGCGAAATGCTGCCGAATATTTGACAGGAGAAATGGGCTTTGGTTATCTAAAGCACAAAGCTGGGTCATAGTGCCCCGGATGGGTATATGAATATAGGGGCCTGGTCCCTTGCCGTGTTTTGGGGAGCATACTGTGGATGACATGTACGTAAGTGCTTCTGGCGAAAAGATTAACAGTTTTGGTAGTGCCACGGCGAATGTCTGCGTACGCGGGGTGACGCGAGCGGATGTTGTGTCGCAGCGTCCTGGGTTTTCCCGCGAGGACTATTATCGCGCGCGTCCCGAGGAACTGCTTCCGACGAACCACGAAGGTATAGTCGTGGCGTGCCAGGAACTCTATAAGAAGATCGGTCTTGTGCGCAACATGATCGATTTGATGGCAGATTTTGCTTCCGATGGCGTTCAGATCAACCATCGATCGAAGGCGCAGCAACGATTCTATCGTCAGTGGGCGCAACTTGTCAATCTACCGGATCGCATTCACACGTTTCAACGTAATCTATTGCGTGATGGGAATGTCATTTGTCGCAGGACCATGGGGACCATGTTGTCTGATCCAAAGCGTCGAATGGTTTACGCCGCAAGGCGTCCGATGGAAATGTCGCAAGAGGATTTCCCCCTCGATCAACCGGGGGATGTCCGTATCCCAATTATGTATACCTTTATTTCTCCAGCCATTGCTTGTCGTACCGGCGGCGGTCTCGGAAGGTTCGTCGACTCTAAGTCGATAGACGTTCGTATCCCCCAAGAATTACTTTCCGCAATACAGCAGGCCAAACAGGCGAAGAACGCCGCGTTACTGAAGAAGATTCCGGCCGACATTATGACCGCCATCGACAGGGGACAGAGATATGTCACCATGGACGAGTCGGTGGTCTGGGTCGATTTCTACAAGAAAGACGATTGGGAGGCGTGGGGTACGTCGTTCCTGTACGCTGTCATGGAGGACATCGTATTCAAGTCGAAGATGAGACTGGCCGACATGGCTGCTCTTGACGGTGTTATCAACGCGATTCGCATCTGGAAGTTGGGCAATTCGGACAAGGAAGTATTGCCGACCAGCACGGCCGTCAACAAGCTATTGTCAATTTTGCAGAACAACACCGGTGGCGGGATTATGGACCTGGTTTGGGACGACATGATCGACCTCCAGGTAGAGTATCCGCCGCTGGACAAGATTCTTGGTGGCGATAAATACAAGGGCGTCAACGCGGATATCGTACGCGGACTTGGAATTCCCGATCTGTTGGTCGGCGGTAGCGATACTGGTACCAAGTCTTCGTCTAGTACGTTCGTCCAATTGAAGACGTTATCCGAGCGGCTGGAATACGTCCGGATGAAGTGCGTGGCGTGGCTCAAAAACGAACTGGATATGATTCGGCGCGCGATGGGGTGGGTCGAACCGCCATCGATTTCATTCAACGTCACAGCGTTGCGTGATGAAGTCGGCGAGAAGCGATTGCTGATCCAGCTTTTAGATCGTGGTATCATAACTGTTGAGACGGTCCATCAGGCGTTTGGTAGGGAGTATCTGTACGAGATCGAGGGGCTCAGACAGGAGGAGGAGCTTCGTCAGGCCGAACCGCCCATCCTTGAGCGTGCTGGTCCATATTACCGTCCCAAAAGTGTTATGGACATGCAGTTTGAGCAGCAGTTGCGTTTAGCTGCCACTAAGACTGGTTCGGGCGATACTGGCGGTGGGGGCGACAACCCACTTGGCGATCTGCCGAGACAGGACGGAGATGGCGATCCTGGTCGTCCATCTTCTACGCCCGATGGTTCGCCGCGAGAGCGTAACACGAAAGTGCTGGGTATGCAGTTTCTATCGCTTATCTACCCACTACTCGACGATATAACCGATGAAATGCGCGACGCTGTGGCGTGGACCATTCTGTGTGCTATGTCCCCAGAAGACCCCGTAACGCCAGAGTCGGTTAGTGACCACGGTGGTTATGTCGACGATGCCCGTTTGTCACGATACACACAACTGTACAACAAGATGGCGGAGACTTTTGCGGCGGTCACAAAGTCTTGCCCGGTAGGTGAAGACCGCCGTTTGTTGATGTCAATTGCTTGGTCTGAGGGGCACGCCAGGGGGCTATAAGGTATGGTTCCAGATATCACGATCTGCATGAGTTATTTCCGTCGCGCAGACCTTCTCCGCAGGACATTGCTATCCGTTCAGTGTCAGAACACAGAAAAGGCCATAGAGGTTGTTATTGTTAATGATGATGTTACTTCTTCTGAACTACTGACAGTATGTCGCCAGTTTATCAACCGACCTCCATTTATGAATATCAGGGTGTTTTCTACCAATAGAACATACAGGTATCGGAATCAAAATTGGGCCATGAATTGTGCTATTCAGCGGGCTAGCGCGAAATATCTTATCATACAAAATCCGGAATGTTTTCATGTTGGTAACGTCATAGATGGACTATGGTCACAATTGGTCGCGTCGCAGGTTGATCCGTTCTATTGCGTCAAAACTTTAAGCCTAACACCAGATGATAATATATGGCTGTCGCAACGCGAACCAGAATGGCTGCAACGACTCGACGTATTGACGAGTGAGTTCGCGGGACGATCGGAGTTTGTCGGTCGCAATAATCCTAGATTGTTGTGTTTTTGTCTTGGCTCCACTGCTGCGGCTATCGGGAAAATTGGCGGGTTTGATGAAGACATAAAGGAGATAGGTTATGATGACGATCTACTGGCTTTTCATGCACAAGTGAATCATTTTGACTGCCGCATATTGGACCTCGCTGATTATTATGTTTTGCACCAGGACCACCAAAAGGATAATCAGATCGACCCCGGTGCCGTTTCTGCTGTGCAGCAGTCCAGGTCTGCTTATACCCATATCGTAAGTGAGACGCAAGCAGGTATCAGGCCGCCGATTGCAAATCCTGGTAGGATTTGGGGACAAATTTCTGACTCACAGGAGGACATGATCTAGTGCTCCAAAAGATCATCGTTACAGTAGCTGGTATTCGTCCGGACTTAATTCGACTTGCTTATCTGATCAAAAGACTGGATAATAATCCATTGTTTAGGCATATTTTTATCTGGACAGGCCAGCATTATCAGCCGGAACTCAAGGACGTATTCTTTCGCGATCTCCAGATTAGGCTCCCAGACTATACGCTACATGTTGGGGCTCCTGGACGTGGGCATGTTGAGCAATTGAGTGTTTTGCAAATGGAGCTAGTCGGACTGTTGCTCAAGGAAGATATACGTCCGGACATGGTTTTGTTGCTAGGTGATTCTAATTCCGTCCTAGTATGTCCAGTACTGAAGAAGATGGGATGGCGAATTGGTCACATCGAGGCGGGAATGCGGTCTGGCGATGGGTACATGCCAGAAGAGATTAACCGCATAGTATGTGATCATTGTTCATCCTTGCTCTTTGCGTATCATGCAAACAATGTTGCCAATTTGATCCGAGAAGGCATTGGTGTCGATAAGATATACTTGGTTGGTAATACGATAGTAGAGCCGGTCAGACAGTATTTGGCTAATAGTCATTCGATAGCCGGGCGTCGTACGGGCATCTTGGTTGATATTCATCGGGACGAAAATATCAGGAGTTCATCCAGATTAGCGGCAATTGTCAAGCATCTAATGTCCCTGCAAGACCTCTTGAAAGAACAAGTCACATGGATTTGTTTTCCAAGGACGATGGCGTCATTGGATGAGGCAGGGATTAGTGTGGAGAAGTGTGGTTTTTCCTTAGTTGGACTCATGTCCTTCGTCGAGTATATGGACCGTCAGCGAAGATCGGTTTGCCTGGTGTCGGACAGCGGAACGTCACAGGAAGAAGCCGCTTTGGTCGGCACGCCAGTTATTGTTCCAAGGTCATCAACCGAGCGACCGCAGTCCATCGAGCATGGATGCTCAATCATGCTAGATGTGTTTAGCCCCGAATCCTATGGTTGCGCCGTTGGTTATGTGCAGAACGTAATGGCTGGCCGCATTGGGCCAGATATCTGCTGGCTTGGCGACGGTCGGACCAGTGAGACCATAGATGGTATTTTGTCAGATGCGCAAACGTGGTAGTTTATTGCGCCATTAAGCGGGGGTACTATTTGTGTCTGATTGCGAGCTTTTTGATGGGCAGAGGATCGCCGACGATCGAGGATTTTTACAATGCTTCAATTCGTTCGATTTTAGGGGGTCGAATATACGGCGATTGTATGTGGTGACTAATCATTTGCCAGGCTTTATCCGCCCATGGCATGGGCACGAGAGAGAGACTAAGTGGGTGACTTGTCTGCGCGGAACCGTTATCATTGGATCGATGCCCCTGTGGGCTTTGGCGGATGCGGCAGCCGGGCATGGTTCCGGCGTACTGATGCAGCGCGGGTCTTGGCAAACAGTGGTTGGTGCTAAACGGGTAATTCTTAGTTCAGACCCAAATCCTAGCTTGCTTAAAATTCCACCTGGTTACGCCAACAGTAGCAGGATTCTTACGGCTGACGCACAACTGTTGTATTTTTCGGACATGACGACCGACGAATCGCTTGGCGATGACATAAGATATTCGACCAAATTCTTCCCCGACATATGGGAGGTTGTAGAGCGATGAGGATTATTGTCTTGGGCGCAGATGGAATGCTTGGACATGTGGTTGCGGCCACGTTGTCTCGTGCCTACGATGACGTTGTTCCACTGACCAGAAAACAGTACGGTGATCTATCGGAGATGGCAAACATCGACTTGTTATGTGACTCATTGCGCCACGCTATTGTTATAAACTGTGTCGGGATGATCCGACAGCGCTTGCCGAAATTGCCAACCGCAGATGGAATATTGCGTGCGATAATGCTTAATTCGTATCTCCCACATCGCTTGGCGGAGAAGAGTCGCCTTATCCATGTGTCGAGTGATTGCATCTTTTCTGGTCGAGATGTCGGTAATTACGTTGAGACAGATTTGCCAGATGAACCGGACATTTATGGGCGGTCTAAGGCGCTCGGCGAGCCAACGCACAGTGCGCTGGTGCTTCGTACTTCAATTATTGGGCCAGAACTATCGAGGAGTTTGTCGTTATTTGAATGGTTTATGGCGCAGGAATCGGAATGCAACGGTTTTACTAACAGTATGTGGAACGGAGTTACGACGACTACATTGGCTGATTGTATCCTTTTGCTGTTGCAAACTGCGCAGTATCGAATTGATGGCGTGCGGCATGTTTTTGGGGAGACGGTTAGCAAATATGATTTGCTGATGAAGCTGAATGCGTTGCGCGCGTCGCCGTTGCGCATACGTCCCACCGAGTTGCTGGGTCGCATCGACCGCACATTAAGTACAATTTTCCCAGATTTTAACAAAGCCATGCCAATCCCCCCGCTCGACGAACAGATCGACGATATGCGCCGAGCATAGGTACGTAGGGCGTGCGAGGGTGGTTGGGTAATATGGCGGGAATTTCACACAGCAAGAACTCGCTCTGCGATTCGGAGTACATCAAAGAACGGTGTTTATGATTGTCCGGCGACGGTCCTGGAAACATATAAGATGATCCAGGGGGATTCTGATGGCAGAGTTGCGTTTGGCATAATGGAGAGAAAAATGGACGAGAATGCTTTTGTTTCATCGTTGCAGCGGGCGGCGGAAATGGCGATGGCTGGATATGGCGATGCTACATTCCCGGACGCTGCTTTTATCATTGAGAGTGGCGCTGAAAAGGGCGAGAATGGCCAAACGTTGCAGAAGTACCGACACTTGCCGCACCACACAAAGTCCGCCACTGATCCCAACGCCAATGGCACAGTGGACCTTCCGCACCTACGGAATGCCCTGGCTCGTGTTTATCAGGTGATTCCTATCAAGGAGTCGCAGGAATCGTTCGCCAAGAAGGCCCGAGCCCATCTGGTTCGGCACGCGAAGGCATTGCTGAAATCCTACCAGGATGCGGCGGACGATCTTGCGGCCATCTGCAAAGACCACGACGAGAAGAATAGTAAGTAGTTTTGCTACAATCGTGGTGCGTACTGTTAAGTAGTTGCGTGCGATTTCGCAATTCTGCGTATAGATACTTAGAGGAGTTGCTGTGAAAGTCTATCCACTGGAGGCCCATCTTGTCGATCTGGGCAACCTATGCCGCGCCAGCATGGTTGTGTCAGAGATTAGGCGAGATGTCATAAATAAGGCGGTGGCAGATATTAGCGACCCCGACCTGGTGCGGTTCACTGGGATTCTGTGCCATACTGGTTGGAACCTCAATGACGATGTGTTTCTTCGGGACGAGCTTGTCAAGGGCGTGACGACTCCGGTAGACAAGCCGATTAGCCTTGAGCATGACTCGGCTAATCTCGTTGGACATATCGTTAGCGCTTCGCTGTGCGGCGACGACGGGGTGCCGGTAGGCATGGGGCCTAGCGGCTATTCTGATTCTCCCGCCGATGTACGAATAGACATTGGCGGTGTTCTATATCCGCTGGCGGCAGCGACAGAACAGCAAGATGTGATCTGGCGTATCGCGGCTGGTCAGATGGCTCTGTCGATGGAGTGTTTTTTCGACGATATTGCCTATGCGATTCGCGACGAGACTACTGGAGTTTTTAGCGTTCTTGCTCGCACGCCCGCTACGTCGTTTTTGACCAAGCATTTGCGTATCTACGGCGGAAGTGGTTTGTGGGGACAGAGACGTTTGGGGCGAGTGCTATTGAACTTAACATTCGCCGGAGGCGCAGTGGTGTCTGATCCAGCAGACCCGCGTGCCGTGATCATGAGCATTGGAAGTTTCAACGGAGGTTCTACGATGGATGAGTCGACTGCGGTGGCCGCTGAGGTCCAGAGGCTGACGGACGAGGTGTCGGCATTGACGACCAAATGTGGCGAACTTACCAGTTCACTTGAGGCGTCGGCGCAGGCTTGTGCCGAAGCGAAGAGTGCCCTGGAGGCGAAGTCTGCTGAGTGCCAGAATTTGCAGACGAATTGCGATGCGGCTGCTGCTTCGGTGGCTGCGATTACTGGTGAGAGAGATGCTCTCACGGCCGAGCGGGATGCGTTGGCCATTAAGGTAACGGAGTGCGAGGCGATGGCGTCCGAGCTTGCTATCCTCAAGGCTGCTGCCACAGAGGCCAAGCTGGACCAGGCGGCGAAGGATCGTTTCGACAAGATGCTGGTTGTCCGTCCGGTTGCTGACGATAAGGTCGCCGAGACGATGGCCGAGCTTCGGGCTATGACCGACGAGACGTTCGCCGTTGTGTTGAGGTATGCTGGTTCTGCGTCCGCGACTGTCACGGTTCCAGAACTGACTGCTGAGTCCGTAGTGTTGCCACCCGAGGGCGACGTGTCGCTCGGGAACGTGACGATTGACGATCAAACGCAAGAGACTGCTCGGGCCGTAGCGCAGGCGCTGTTGCCGCGTCCCAGCAAAGAGAGCAAAAACTAGGAGGTGTGGTTGTATGTTGAAGCCAGATTTTGACTATCATGTTGAGGTTGACCTGACGCGCTTCTACAAGGTTGGCGCTGTGACGGAAGCCATTACGACGAAGGGGCACTTCGCCGTTCTAGCTACTGCTACCAGTGGCGTTGGTCTTGATGACATTGGCGTGTTGCCCACGTACGAGCCCGGCATGGGAAATGGTAACACCGTTGAGGTCGTTGTCAATCCCAGCGGCAAGGTACCCATCGGTGTGTTGTGCCAGGATGTCAAGAACGAGCAGACTTCCGAGCCGCGACGCTGGGACGATTCGGGAAATACGTCCTATCCTGGCCGCAAGGTTGGGATCGTTCGCAAGGGTTGGATTGTAACGGATGCCATCGACGGTAGGCCGGGCGCTGGTGATCCTGCTTACATGAGTTCCAGTGGCACTGTCGCTCCGACTGGCGCTACGGGTTGTGCTCTTGTTGGTAAGTTCGAGACTTCAAAGGACGCCGACGGTTTCGCCCGCGTCTACGTGAATCTGTAAAGGGAGGTAACGGTCAGTATGTTTAAGCCAACTGAGGAAATGAGTAAGCTGTTGCGTATGGCCGGTGCCTCGGACCCACGGGAATCCGAGCGCGGCATGAAGGCCCTGGCGGCTGCGTTGATTGAGCCGTTGCGGTCGGTCCCGCTCGCCGGTGACATTCTCGGCGGCATTTTCGTCGAGGAGCCTCTCGGCCCTGGTGCTACGGCCGAGTATCCGCTCGACTTCTACCAGCCGGGTCGCGAAGGCGATTACATTGCCTACACGATTCCGTCTGAGGGTGCGATCCCCTGTCGGAGCATCACCAGCGACAAGGTGACGGTCCCGACGTACTCGGTGGCGAATGCCATCGATTGGCCTCTCAAATACAGCCGCGACGCCCGATGGCCGGTTGTGTCGAAGGCCCTGGCGCTTCTTGAGGCGGGAGTCGCCCAGAAGCTCAACACCGATGGCTGGCGGACTCTTATCGCCGCTGGCGCTGGTCGTGGCGTGTTGATCTACGACGCCAATGCCGCTGCTGGTCAGTTCACCAAGCGGTTGGTCTCTCTGATGAAAACCCAGATGCGTCGGCTTGCTGGTGGCAACAGTACGTCCATCAAGCGCGGTCGGCTGTCTGATCTGTTCCTCAGCCCAGAGGCCCTTGAGGACATCCGCGAGTGGGGCAGTGACACCACCGAGGACAATATCGATCCTCTCACGATGCGCGAAATCTTTACGGCCGACGGCGAGAACGAAGTTCTCAGTTCGATCTACGGCGTGAAGTTGCATACCCTCGACGAACTGGGCGAGGGACAGGAGTTCCAGAACTTCTTCGACATCACTCTCGGTGGGTCGATGGGTTCGGGCGACAAGGAGATTTGTATCGGTCTCGACCTGACGAACCGCGATTCGTTTGTCATGCCGATTCGCGAACCCCTGTCGGTGTTCGATGACCCCCGACTGCATCGTCAGCAGCGGGCCGGGTTCTATGCCTGGGCCGAAATCGGCTTTGCGGTCCTGGACGATCGTCGCGTGCTGATCGGCTCGTTCTAGTCGTGAAGTGTTGTTTGTGACCCAGAGGGGGCCGGAGCAATCCGGTCCCCTTTTCGTTTATGGGGGAAGCTATCGTGGCTACGAGTCCCGCCGAGCTAGTGCAACTCAGCGTTCCTATCTGGAACTGATGCGGCGTCCCGATTACAGGCGATTAGTAGCGAAGTATTCTATAGTTCCGCCGTCCGACGATCGGTCTGGCAGCGAAACTGTAATGCGCAATTCTATTGCTAGTATCCTCGTGATTGTCTCCTGTCTTTCTCGTTATCGATCAGTCGTTCTCTCGAACATCAAGCTAGCCAACGACGGCACATGGGAATGGGTCGGTGAGTTCCTGGATGTTGGTGGCGAGCGAATAGGAGTTGTCAAGATTCCAGCACCAGTAGTTGTCGTTGAGGGGGATACGGTCGATGTTTAGTTTCACGACGATTACTCTGCTGGAGAATATTTTGTGATACTTCCTCTGGCAATTGCGTCGATCTGGGGGGTATAGTCCGAGTTGCGTATAGTATCGTAGCGGATGTTGTGCCCACTGTTAAGGTAGCGGAGACGCATTTTGGACAGCGACCAGGTCATCTCAATGTATAATTCCGGGCACAGTTGCGGTGACATCGCCGAAGTTGATGGTCGCAGCCGTGTGGCTATTTACAACTGTCTGCGTCGCCATGGTGTTCCACTTCGGTCGCGTTCTATCGCGGCTCAAAAAGTTCCCCTAGAAGTAGTCGTGAAACTTTATAATATGGGGTTGTCGGCCACGCAGGTTGGTCGGTTGGTCCACATTGCCGCTTCATCTGTCGTGCGCCGGTTGCGGTCAAACGGCTTTGCCATGCGTAGCCGTTCGGTAGCTTCTCGTATCGCATATTCTGATGCCGAGATCGAGCAATACTTCGTGTCGTCCGGTGTGCTTAGCTTTGTTGCGGGAGATGCGTAAATGGCGACACCATGTAGTGGCATGACCGGGCTTTTCGTCGATGGCAGTCCATTCCGGCGGATCGTAGTTTGGGGTACAAGTACCTGGGGGCAAGCAGTAGCGCCATCGGGCAATAGCGATTTCGTCGCCATTGGTGTTGGTCCCTATCACAACCTGGCGGTAAAAGCGAGTGGTTCCGTAACTGCCTGGGGACACACCAGTAGCGATCAGGGACTTCCTCCAGCCAATAATAGTGGTTTTATTGCCGTCGCTGCTGGTGAATATTTTTCCATTGGACTTAAAACTGGCGGTGTGTTCTACGGATGGGGCGAGAATGCATATGGTCAACTGACCGCTCCGTCTGGCAACAGTGGTTATGTCGCTATTGCTGCTGGTCAGGCCCATAGTGTGGGTCTAAAGTCTAGTGGCTCGATAGTGGCCTTTGGACAGAATGTCAATGGTCAGACGACCGTGCCGTCTGGCAATAGTGGGTATATCGCAATAGCCGCCGGTTATCAGCACACTCTCGGTCTCAAGGCAAATGGTTCTATCGTGGCTTGGGGGTATAATGGACAAGGACAGATTACTGTCCCATCTGAAAACAGTGGGTATGTTGCGATTGCTGCTGGTCAATACCACAGCCTGGGTCTAAAGGCCAGTGGTTCGATCGTGGCCTGGGGATATAACCTTAATGGTCAGACGACTGTCCCGTCTGGTAATAGCGGATACATTTCGGTCGGCGCTGGCGTATCTCATAGCATGGGTGCGAAGGCCGGAGGGGTCTTAGTAGTTTGGGGAGATAACACATACGGACAGCGCACTATACCATCCGACAATAATAGGTACCGAGTCTTCGGTGGTGGTGCGCGCCATACCCTGGGATTGAAAGACGATCTTGCATACCAGACGCTCACCATCTACACGTCGGGTCACGGTGGAATCGTCGCAACATGCCCTATCATGCTGTGCGGTGGAATTGTTCGCACTCTGGGTGTATATCTATATTGCAGTGGTATTGCTTGTGACGGTTCGTCGACGCTGTATTCGCGAGGCCACTTGCCACTGAGTGGGTCATCTACGATATTCATGAGGGGTAACGTCCTGCAAGAGATGGGTGTTACCGCTAGTGGGCATGGGTATGATCTATGGTGGTTAAGTAGGAATCATATTCATGCTGGCAAGACTAATCAGCCAGATCGTTACGTAGAATTGCCCAATCGCTTGGCGGATTTGACTGCCGGTGATATCGTCGGATATGATGTGCCCACCGGAAGGGTGATCTGGACCGATGGATCAACGGTTCGTTCGTCCGGAGCTTTTAACGGCGCATCGGGCAAAGTACTGACTGCGACTTTTCCGTGTTTTGATCCATATGATCATCGCGTGTATGCCCTTAGTGGTGGTACCACCATATGCTCTTATAACGTTGAGCTAGGCGATGGGCGGACAATCAAGACGATTCCGATCGTATCCATACCGCGTGGTGTTTTCGCGGATGTTGCAAATGATTATATATATGTTCCTTACTACATCGCAGGGTCCGGCGGATATCCGATTATGCGGACTCGCATTTCTAATCCCAGCGAATGGACCATGGTTGTGAGTGGGACTACGGTCAGATATCCATATTACTATGGGTTGTGCTTTGATCGTGTCCAGAAAATGTTGTATTGTGCTGGTTTTGAGTATTATGATATTTATTACACTAACCTTGTGACTAGTGTTCGCGATGTGGTAAACACGCCGCGAAATACGAAAGTACTTGGTGTGCAGCAGGGGGGTGGTCTGATCGATTCTCCTTGCCAACGCCCCGGTATACCACAAATTGTTAGGACTCTGTCGTCTCCGTCCGGTTATGAAAATCCAGTAAATAGTGAATCGGTATATTCAGACGGAGGGACTATTGTATCGGTAACGGTCGCCGAGAGCGAGGTCAATAGTACCCCACGATTTACGTGTTTCGTAACCGGCCCGAGGTTGTTCGCGTCTGGCGTCACTTGCACGGTGCGCGGCGGTAGATATCCCGATCATGATGGCTATTATCAGTCTCAAATTAAGTCATACTGGCCGTGCGATGACCGATTTGAATATATCTCGCAAGCGGCCGGTTCTGGTAGTCGCCAGTATACCAGGTCTGGTTATATCGACGGTGCTTTCGGCGATTCATCCAGCGGAATCTTGTCGCTGATTGCCTCTGGGAACATCCCTGGCTGGACACAGAGAACGGAATATTACGGCCCGGCGATGATTTGTCCGTTTGGTGCCTCTGGATTTCTTTGGCTTGCTCAGAGTGGGACCACGGAACCGCGCGTGTATTATGGCACGATCAATCCATCCAGTGCGGTCATAACATACATAGCATCTGCGATATCTTATGTCAATGCGCGGCTAGTCTCATTCGATGATGGTAAGAGTGTCCTCGCCAAGTATTATAATGGTGGTCCTGTTCTGATAACTCCGAAATCTGGTGGTCTTGATTTTGCTTATCTAGGTGGTGGCAACGTTGGAGGTATTCTGAGCGGTCGACGCATTTTGTTGGACGCATATCAGGGGTTTATGATCGGTACCGTGGCCGGGTCTGGGGCTGCGGCGACAATGCCTATGGGTAGCATATATTGCCCACCAATGTTGCCCGACATAAAAAGTGTGGTTACGCAAGCGGCATGTATGCTCGACGATACCCATGGGGTATGGGTCATCGGTGCCGAGGAGGGTCGTGGCCTATGGGTGGGTACCCTGTCAGTGTCGGGGAGCACCATCAAATTCGATGATCAGGTTTGTTCCGGAACGCGATATTATGCGGGTAGTAGCATCTTGTGTGTAGCAATCAGCGATGACACCGCGATCGTGATGTGGGATTTTCCTGGCTCTGCTGGCTATTATGAGTCCAAGGCTCTTGTCGTTCGTCGCAATGGCGACGGTACGGTTCGTACGAGCAAGCTATATGGGTCTATTGCCACCCCATGGATAGCTGCGGTCCGGCAGATCATCCCACTGAGCCTTGATCGTGGTGGTGGGTATCTTAGCCACCAATGTGAAGCGGCATACGTGAGCCTGGTCAGTTCTGGCATTGCTATATCTCGATTGACTGTTGACGAGAACGACTTGGGTATGTCGATCTCGGATACGGTAACACTGCCAGCTTCACTTACTGGGTCCCAATACCCAGTAACGTTGGCGTATAACTCCACTGGCGACTACCATCTGGGAGGTCATCCGTCTGGTGTCTTGGTTTTTCGTACCACCAAGGGTTTGCCCCCCCTGTCCTTGACCCGTGCGCCGTCTGGAGTCGCAGCGAAGTCCATTACGGTTTCGGCGTGGTCAAGCGGTACCCTAAACTCTAGTGGAACCATTCGGGTATCCGATGGATTTGTGCATGAGTTCACGTCGTCCGGAATGAGGTTGACGGGTACCAGTGGGAGTATCTGGGCACCATCTCCTATGTCCGGAGTAGCCAGCGACCAGTGGCACATGACGATGGCGTCATGGCATCCGTCCGGAGCCTTGTCATATACGCCAAGAATCTCGGTGGACGGTACGTCCTGGGTAACATTAGTCCCAACTGGAAGTATTTCTGGCGTCACAGTTGGCGGGACAGCGTCCATATTCGGAACGGTTCCCAACGCTGTTACGGGGGCGGCACTTGACGAGGTGGTCGTATGGTCTCGCACGAATCTGATGGAAGATCAGGTTTTGGCGAACTTATACAACCTTGGGGCCTCCGGATACCAGGTAGTTGAATACTACGATTTCTTTGAGAAAGATCAAGCGAGTGGGTCGGCTACGCTGTTTGTCCGGGGCCATCTGTCTATCGCAGAGTCGAGCGTTGCGTATACGCTTGGTGGTTTTCCATCGCAGTCCGGAACTTATGCGTCGTTTATACGCGGCCATGAACCCCTTGACTCGTCTGGTGTCGCATACCTGTGTGGCAGTGAATTGGCGAGTGGTACAGGTACGGCATATGTATTGGGTCACGAGTTCGTGGATAACGCAAGTATTTTGTACATGCGCGGCCACGAACCAACCTATGGCGTGACAACGATATATCTGGCTGTTCCAGAACCGGCAAGTAATAGTGGCGTAGCATATCTGCGTGGACATGAGCCGGTTGGCTCTTCGAGTATTTCATACCTACGTGGGCACGAGCCCATCGATTCATCGGGAACCGTGTATTTGCGCGGTCATGGGCCAATCAGCTACGATTGCACATGCGTCATTCTGAATGCTCATGAGGTTACGTCAAATGATCGTTCGATTTATCTGCGCGGACATGAACCGCTAGATTTGTCGATCACCGAATATGTTCGCGGCCACGAGCCCGTTGACTCCTCGGGCGTCGCATATCTATGCGGCCATGAGCCACTCGATGGTTCGGTAACTGTGTATATGCGAGGTCACGAACAGCCTGGGCTTTTGGGTTCCCTGTACGTGCGCGGCCACGAGCCAGTTGATTCTTCGGGTGTGGCATACTTACGTGGGCACGAACCGCTAGACGCAGACTCCACCGTATATCTGCGTGGTCACGAGCCCCTCGATGATTCTGACACAGCGTATCTGCGCGGCCACGAACCACTCGATGGCGACATCACGACATACGTGCGTGGCCATGAATCGCCAGATGCCTTGGGCACACTATATCTACGCGGACATGAACCACTCGAAGAAGATACGACCGTATACTTACGTGGCCATGAGCCGCTTGATGACGATATCACGGCGCATCTGCACGGCTACGAGCCGTTCGATACTTCATGCCCCATGTATTTGCGAGGCCACGAACCACTCGATTCTTTCGGCGTTGCGTATCTTCGCGGGCACGAACCCATTGGCGACAATCGTCCATGCGTCATCCTATACGCCCACGAAGTGGTAGTCAACGATTGCGATTGGTACCTGCGCGGTCACGAGCCGATCGACAGCGACACTACGGCATACATGCGGGGACACGAAGCACCTGGGTCTTTGGGCACATTGTACCTGCGTGGTCATGAGCCCCTTGACGGCGATACTGTTGCGTATTTACGTGGCCACGAGCCGGTTGGCACTTCGGGTTCCGTGTATATGCGTGGCCGTATGCCCGCCGGGAAGTTGCCGTTTGACGACAACGTAGTTTTCTACCACGAATGCGATGATCTGATTGAGTTCACGCACGACCAAACATGGGACGGAACAACCGTTGTTGATGACGGCAAGATTCTATCCGCGATGGTTGGCGAGTCGTCTTTGGACGCTTCGTCACCGTTAGTATATCCGTCGACGACCAGTGCCACTAGGCTGACGGTCGGACTGTGGTGCATGAATCCGTCTGTTGGTGGTTCGCTAATCACGGCCGGAGCATCGCTGTCGGCCTCGATCTCCGGCAGTACGGTTTGGATGAATTCCGCGAGATGGAGTGTGCCCGCACTGTCGTCTCTGAACGACGACCAGTGGCACTTCGTGGTACTGGATTTTGTCAACTCGGCCGATGGTTGGTGGACGCTTGGAGCATCGATCGACGGCAGCGCCCTAGACCCGATAGGTGTCCAGGACGCCGGTTACGTTCCGCTTCCGGTCGCGCCGGTCTCCCCAGGATTATCTGTGGCTGGCGACACGACCCGGATCGATGAAGTAATCGTTTGGCGGAACCTGTCTCGCCTTGATTCTGTGGACCTAGTTCGTCTGTATTCGCTTGCCGAAACGTACGATCGGCCGTTCTCGGTGTATCGCGACTACTTTGATGATTACGCGACGCAGTCCATGGATTGCTACCTAGCGGCCGATACGTTTGCCGTCGGGACGACCACTCTGGTAATGCGTGGGCCTATCGCGACTAGCGGTGACACTACGGTCTTCGTTGGTGCTTATGAAGTATTCTCTGGTTCTTGCACATTGGCGTTCCATCATCCGTCGATCGCGACATATACCGCGCCGTGCTTCCTGAAGGTTCCCGAGCCGATTGAAGTTTCCACGACCGCTTGTCTGTGGGGCAACGAGTCGATAAACAACAACCGTCCGTGCGTGCTGCCGAAGGCCAATGATGTTTTGGCAAGCGGTTGTACGGCAGTCCTTTGTGGACACGAGTCGCTAAATCGCTCGACCTCCGCGTACTTGCGTGGCCATGCGGTTGCTAGCGGAAATTGCACATGCGTTCTAGCAGATGTGCATGGGGTGGTATCGGGTGTTCGGACTGCACACATTGTTGGATTCGTACCGGCCGACGATAGCCTGGACATGTTCATCCGTTCGCATGAGGTTGTTCTTGGCAATCGCTCGGCCTACATCCATGGACCCACGGCGATCAGTGGCGATACGACGGCCTTTGTCGGTGCGTATGACGTTCTGCATGGCACTTGCACGCTGGCATTCCACTTCCCGTCTATCGCAACCTATACGTCGCCATGTTTCCTGAAGGTTCCGGAACCAGCGGTGCAGAATTGTCCGTTGGTCATGGTCGGTCGCGAGCCGATTACCAGTACCAAGACTTGCGTATTGGTTGGGCATGAGTCCACATCACCAGCCGGGACGTTGTACGAGCGCGGGCACAAGGTTGTCGTCGCGACGATGCCTTTGATGCTGCAATCGCCTGGTTTGGCTAGCGGTACGACCTCGCTCTATATGTCGACCAAGACAGTTGGAGTTGGTACGACCACCGCTATGATTCGTGGCAGCATCTCGTATCCCACCAAGGTTTGGTGGTGCGACGCCTCGAATCCTCTGAATGTTGTTCATAGCAAGCGCGTGAATGGTGACGATCCGTGGGTAGTTTCGTCTGGTGTTGGTGATCCGCGCGACATTACGGTGAACATCGAAAGCGGTTTCTTGTTCTGGACCAACTCCGCTCCGTTCAGCGCTATTACTCGCTCGGAACTTGATGGTCGCAATCGGACGAACATTCTCTCTGGTGCCATTCTTCCGATGGCCATGGACATCGACACGTACGGAGACAAGGTATACTGGACCGACACGGTTACGAACAAGATCATGTCGTGCGGCCTCGATGGCAGCAACGTTACGACGGTGGTTGCGATGACCGGGGCTTCCGATCCGGTTGGGCTGCGGTATTACCACCCCGAACGGGCATTGATATTCGCCGATCGTACGGATGGTACGATCAAGAAATTCAGCATTCGATCTGGAATTCTGCGAACTCTGGTAACTGTAGGTTCCAACGTGGCTCGTGTTGATATCGATCCTCGTAAGCGTCGAATCTATTGGACGATGCGGTCGCCGATCAATAAGATCATGTCGTGTACTTTCGCGGGCACAGCAGTCCAGGATTTGTATACGGCCTCTGATGGTAGTGGTGCGATAGTAGCGTGGGGCGGTAATCTCAATGGCGAGTTGAATGTCCCAGAGTCTCTGTCCGGAGTTACCTCCATATCTTGTGGTGGTAGTAATTTTTGTCTAGCTCTTGACAGCAGGGGGACCATCACTGGGTGGGGGAACAATTTCTATGGGCAATGCAATCCGTCTTTGCCAAACAGTGGTTATATCGCTGTAGCTGCTGGTGGAGGTTTTGGTCTGGCGATTCGTCCCGACAGTTCCGTAGCGTACTGGGGAAATACCGTAGGGAGCGGATCACATGGCTGGATCATGCCGTCTGGTCCGTCGACCTATTCGTACGCTATACCATCGCCAAATAGCGGATTCATAGCTGTTGCTGGTGGTGCCGCCTATTGTTTGGCTTTACGGTCGAATGGTTCTATCGCTGTGTGGGGCGAGAATTTTTACGGGCAGTGTACAGTTCCACCGGTAAATAGTGGTTTCGTGGCGATCGCTGCTGGTTCCTATCATGGTCTAGGTTTGAAGGCGGATGGTTCGGTCGTGGCGTGGGGCAGGAATGATTACTTGCAGTGTAACGTACCGGCACCAAACAGCGGTTTCATCGCCATAGCTGGCGGTTTTGTGCATAGCATGGGGTTGAAGGCGGACGGAACTATCGTGTGTTGGGGCAGTAACGGCAGCCAGCAGCGTGTTGTGCCATTACCAAACAATCATTATGTAGCTATTTCGGCAGGAGCGCACTTTAATTGCGCCCTGAAGGACGATGGATCGCTAAGGGCCTGGGGAAATAACGCTAGTGGCCAGCTTAATATCCCCGCACCCAACACTGGGTATACGTCTGCGTCGTGCGGCTTCCACCATGTGGTGGCATCGCGATTCCGTGGCGTATCTGACCCCCTTGGCATCGCAGTTGACTGGAAAAACAACAAGGTGTATTGGACAAATCGTGGAACTGCTCAGGTGTGGTGTGCTCCGTTATCGCATGGTGCAATTGAAGTTTTCGCTGGTGGTTTTGGAGCTACGCTTGATGGAATTACCCTCGATGTGCCCGCCGACCCAGCAGTAGGGTATGCGTGGGTTCTTTCGGACCTGACTGGGTCTTTCGATAATGCTCCGCAATTGGTCGGCAATCTGGATTACGTCGGAGTATCCGGAGAGGTTACAATAAAGGTATGGCGGTTAGACCATGATGGTCCCGTCGAAGTTACGCCAGTTGGTGTGGCTGGATGTTATCCGATTGGCGACACTGGCCGATGGGCATGGTCGACGGCCGGATTGCCGGTCGCGTCGAACGTGCGGACCATGTACTACTACGAGATGTACGCATCAAGTGGGTCGGTGTTCAAGGGTGAGTTCGTCTGGCAAACTCGGCCGGACTCTAAGGTAAGTAAGTCTCGGCGTCGTCGCCGGAAGGAGAAATAGAATGAGTACGATCGGACCTGGAATTCCTTGGTATATCTACGACGAAGCGTCGCCGCCATCAATCGTCGGAAATCTGGATGCGACTGGGCTGACGGTTACGGTTCGCCTCTGGTTGGATGCTGTGGAGGTGGTCCTTCCGACCAGTGGGGCCACGGAGATAGATGGTACGGGCTCGTACTCCTATTCTCTTGGCAACTTGCCTCGCATGGAGACGAATCGTCAGCAGTACCACTACGAGTTCAACGATGGTGGTGGTAACGTGGACTACGGCGACTTCATCCTGGAAGCGCCAGAGTCTGACTACATGCCGTCGCTGTGGGACCTCGCGTCGTTTAGGCACACCATCTAGTAGGAGATGTTATGTCCACCTGGGATACTGATCTTGTGACGATGGTGCGCGTTTTGATAGGTGACGGCCTAGAGCCCTATCGGTACGCCTCTGGCTATCTCAAGCAGGTTGTTGTGACCGCCGGGATTCTAACGACTCCCGACGTTGAGATGATGTCCGCCTACACATTCGACCTGGGGGACGTATCGATATCTCCCGACCCAGTGGTAGCTGGCGACGCGGTCGCTCAGTCCTTGCTAGTACTACGAGCGGCTTGCGTCTTGACTACTGGCGAATTTCAGATGTCGCTTGGACAGGGCATCAGGGTACGTGATGGCGATTCTTCGATCGATACGAGCGTTACGTTTGGCGGGTACAACGACCTACTGACACTGGGGCCATGCAAGGCGTACGAGAAATTGCGATGGCAGATTGTCGCCTCGCCAGGCGCTGCGGGTGGCGCTATCCTTGGTCCATATCGTGGGCCTTATGATCCTGCGATCGGGCAGTTGGAATCGCTTATGAATTATGTCGCCAACGTGTTTACTACAGAAGCCGGGCAGCGCGGCGATCGAAGACGATAGAGGGACTGGACCATGGGACCTATCACGGCGTGGGAATTTAACGAGCATGGACAAGCAGAGGTCCCTGCGCCGAACATGGGTTTTGTATCCATTGCGGCTGGTGATTATCACTGTCTGGGTCTCAAAGCCAGTGGCTCAGTCACGGCGTGGGGATACAACGACAACGAACAATGCACTGTTCCTGAGCCAAATAGCGATTTTAGCGCCGTTGCTGGCGGGTACTATCACAGTCTCGGACTGAAGTCCGACACTTCTGTCGTGGCTTGGGGACACAACGATTATGGTCAGTGCAATGTCCCCTTGCCAAACAGCGATTTCATCGCCGTTGCTGGTGGTTACTATCATAGCCTTGGTCTGAAGGCGGATGGGTCGGTTGTCGGCTGGGGGTACGACGGACAGGGATTGGCCGATCTTCCAATTCCTAACACCGGATTTATAGCCATTGCGTGTGGCGCATTCCATAATCTCGCTCTGAAGGACGATGGTTCGATTGTCGGATGGGGTGATAACACCGAATTCCCATGTGATGTGCCAGCACCAAACAGCGGTTTCATTGCAGTGGCGGCTGGTGCCTATCATAGTTTGGGATTAAAGTCAGACGGCTCGATTATCATATGGG
>Ga0315284_10003396_pt1 | contig 22610 bp, 25 predicted proteins | sample YL17G09_16_MG_FD_203696 | JGI IMG/M metagenome (GOLD analysis project Ga0315284, IMG submission 203696) | Sediment microbial communities from Yellowstone Lake, YNP, Wyoming, USA - YL17G09_16 | ecosystem: Environmental > Aquatic > Freshwater > Lake > Sediment | place: USA: Wyoming | collected... | reverse complement strand
TTCCTGATCGACAGGATCTTTTCCGATCAATAGAGGCCCGACCTCACGGCGGATCAGCTCCACTGCTGATACGACGCCTTTCCCTCCGTACCTCTCGCCGCCATCCCTAAGCTCGACTGCCTCCAACTTACCCGTCGAAGCTCCGGAAGGGGAAGCGGCTCTGGAGACAGCTCCCGACTCAAGTACCACATCCACCTCGACGGTGGGGTTTCCCCTTGAATCTAGGATTTCCCGCACCAGCACTGATTTGATTTTCTGCCGCATTTCGGTCGCAACGATATCGCCATCGAGGAACTTATATCCCTCGCTGCAAGAGGCTGAACAAAAACAAATGGAAAGGCTCAAAAGCGACTTCGACATATCCCAAAACGGTGATGAGGCTCACCATCAACCGCCAAGTGCGAGCTGATAGCTTCTACTTCATAATCGCACCATATGGCAAGGTGAGTCGATGGGCGAAGAGTTCGATGCTGCTCGAGAAGGAGCAGTCTCATTGGACAAGTTCCTGGCGGAGAAGAGCCTGTGTCTTGAGGCTATTCAGGACCTAAAGGTTGTCGCAGAGAGGATGGGGTCATCTGCAGTATCCGCCTATCTGTCTGGTTTGGGAGAGGAGTTGTCGGCGGAGCGTTTCTACCTGGCGGTCCTTGGAAGCTTCAAGCGTGGCAAGTCCACCCTCATCAATGCCTTGCTCGGCAGAGATATTCTGCCAACAGGAATCATACCTCTCACGTCCATTGTCACTGAAGTTCGGTACGGTGAAAACACCAAGACCATCGTTAGATTCCTGGATTGTTCTGAGATAATCTCGGAACCGCCTGATCTTGAGTTTTATGTGACCGAGAGAGGCAATCCCGGGAATATCAAGAACGTGGCGGAGGTTGAAATCGCCGTCAACTCAGATCTCCTCCAGAAAGGCGTCGTCCTTGTCGACACCCCCGGCATTGGGTCAACGCATCTGAAGAATACGGCCGTGACTTACGACTTCCTTTCAAAGGTCGATGCGGCGATATTCGTTCTTGGGGTCGACCCACCGATCAGCCAAGCAGAGATTGAGTTCCTCATAGACATTAAGGATCATGTGGAAAGGATATTCTTCGTCCAGAACAAGATAGATGTGGTGAGCAAAGGGGAATGGGAAGAAGCTATCAGTTACAACGAATCGACAATCCGGAAGGTCGTGGGGAGCGACGGAGTCCATATCTATCCTCTTTCAGCCAAGAAGGCCCTTGAGTCGAAGCTCGCTGGTACCGAATATGCGGCCAATCAGAGTGGACTTACGGAACTCGACAACGACCTCAGAGAATTCCTATCAAGGGGACGAGGTGAGACAGTAATCAGATTGGCCTCGAAACGTGTCACGAGAGAGGCTGCGGATCTTCTCAATACTTTGCGCATTGAGCGGAGCGTCATTGAACATCCGGTGGAGGACCTGGCAAGAAGATTCAAATGGCTGAATCAGGCAATCGCCGACGGTCAGAGGAGGCTGAGCGAAATCGAGGCTCTAATTGACAACGGTGTTTCAGGAATAATGACCAGATTTGATGATGCCTTGAATGAGCTCAAGGCCAGAGTATCTCCAATGCTTCAAGATGATCTGGAGCGGTTCATCGATGGAATGGATCGAGCTGTCGGACCTAAGGAGTTCGCTGAGCAAATAGAGAAGTACATATCAGACATGATCGTCGAGACCTATTCCCCTTTTGTGGTTGATCAAGAAACGAAGGTTTTCGAGGAGCTCAGATCACTCTTGCACAGGTTCGGAAGTGAATTCAACGACCTCTTCAGAGATATTAGGGGCCAAGTCTCCTCGGCATTCGACATTCCTCTGCAGGATTACCCTCCACTGGAACCTTCTGTGGCGCGGAGTAGGATGCGCTTCGACAGTGCTGCCATCCTCAGCTACGAAAGCATACTGCCTGCTGGACTTCCATTTCTTCTGCCGAAGCCGATATACCGGAGATCGATGAAAGCAAAGGCAATAAGCGCGATGATCGAAGAGCTTGATAAGCACGGAGGGAGGCTGAGGTACGATATCCTGTACAGACTCTCTGAAAGTGCGAGAAAAGCAAGGTCGGAGCTGGTGGATGAGATGAAGGCGGCTCTTGATTCTATGCAGAGCGCCGTGAAATCTGGCCATGAATTCAAGGACAAGGCCATAGTTGAAAGGAATGCTCATATGCAGAAACTTCGCCATTTTGAGGAGGAGACGACCGCGATCGTTCGGAGGCTGGACCTGCTGCAACAGGCCCAGCTGGTTGGTGAGGCGATGAGGACAAATTCGCTCGAGAATAATGACCAAGTGGCTGGATCAGGACGAATGGATCAAAGAATCCGGGAGGAATATGAATCAGGTGCTGGATTATCCTGGAAGCGAATGGACCCTGGAATGTCTCAAGGTGGGCGATCATGATGGATGTGCGAATTCCTCCGGCAATCGATGCAGAAGGGCTGACTGCCGGGAATCTTGATGATTGCAAGTCACTCAAAAGGAGCAGAAGGCTGGACAATGGTATCGATCGTTGAAGCTGCCTTAGCATCGATTGTTCACAGGCTGAATGAGGCAAGGGACAGGATACTCATGGGTTTTGACCTTGATAGGGAAATGGATGACGCTTTGAGAGACATTCTGACGGCAATGGAGGAGTTGGACGAGGACGTCAGACTTTTGATCGACTCCTATTGGTAGGAGATTGAAATAAGCCAGACGAGATGGAAGGTGGCAAGCATGGATAAGAGGAAAGGGGCAAGACGTTCACTGCGCAGACTCGTCAGGTTTACTGGAGCTCAGCAAGACCAAAGCAGCGACTGCTTGTTGGTTGATTTTCTTGTTTCTTCGGAAATGGAGAAAGCCTACAATGACCTCCTACGGGCTGGAATCCCATTCGATATTTCACGGGAGGTAATCCTCAGATTGGGGGCAAATGTGCTGGTCGGGAAGAGGCAATCATTGGTCCCAACAGTCTCTCCGGAGGAGGAACTCCAACGGCAGACAAAGAAAGCTCAAGAACTTGATAGGGACATCCAGAAGGCAATGAGCTCCCTTGAAGAAATGCACCGGAACAATCTCTGTTATCAAGAAGACAACGCTATTCTGGACTTCTACGCGGATATCCTCAATCTCGTCGTTTCAAGGATGAAGGCGATGCTTCAGGATGTGACACCCCGCCGAGGAGCAGACGAGGGAGACAACGGCAATGCGGCTTAAGATCGAAAGGGAACTGCTGGACCAAGTTCGTGGCCTGGCCAAGAAGCGAAGGATTAGGGAAACCGAAGCGCTCACCATCTGCTTTGAGGCCGGAATCGTCGAGGTTAGCAAATCATATGAGAAGTGGATCGCGGACGCCGAGAAGAAGGGTTTGAGGAAAGAACTGGAAGACTTCCTGATGAGCAACGTGGAGAAGATCCAGCGATTGATGGATTTGAACGCGAAAATAGCTTCGGACAACTTTGAGAGTTACGAAATGTTCAACAGTGTCACTACCAAGCTCATTCCCTACCTGGGAAAGCGGGCGATAGCGAAGCGACTTCAGAAGACGCTCGAGGAAAGGGGGATTCATTTCGACATCAGCCCAGGCGAGGTGCCGAACGTCGATGATATGACAAGAATATATCTCTTCAAGAAACAGGTTTGAGAGTCTAAGTAGGTTGGGGTTCAAGTTTATGGCATTTTCCTTTTCCCGTGACCAAGGAGGTTGCGTAGGCCATTCGCCTTCACTACCTGGAGGCCGATCAAGGGTATCCGCCTCCGAATAGGCCATCTTGATACGTTTTACGTCGGCTGTCTCGCTCAAATCGATTCGGTTAGGAACCAGGACCTGTTCCGCGATGAATTTCTCAGCCAGCGTAGTCTCCTTTGAACTCCGAGCTGAGATCTCGAGTGAGTCATCGGACAATTCTGAGCCGGGACAACCAACCGTGAATGGTGAAGAGAAAAGACACCGCTCGCCAACCCGTTTCATCGAACTCAAAGAGTGGAGAGCGGTTTGGAAAGAGGTTTCTTGAGCTGGTACCACTCTATTGTGCAGGAATTGAATTTTGATTTTGAGTATCTGGTTAGATCGATGCTCGGTCTCGGCTGAGCCCGCAAGAATCGTACTGAAGCACCGACTAAATCAATCCGAGGCGTGGCATATGCGTCAGATAGGACAAGCGCAGATCCTCAGGGTCGATGTGGTAGTAAATGTCCATCGCATCCGGCCTCCAATCGCCCCGGAGCTCCTGGATATGCTCCCTCGGCATCCCGCTTCTTCTGAGGTGCGTCGTGAACCAGTGGCGGCAGCAGTGCGGCGTGAACCGATCCTCGAGCTTGAGAGATTGAGGATCGTGGAGCCCGACGCGGGCGGCGTGCTTCGTCACGCTGTCGTAAACATGATTCCTGTTGATCCTCCCGCCAGACTCGGTTACGAAGAGGGCGGGGCAGTCACTCCTTGCGTACGCCTCCCTTGTCCGGAGCCAGTCGGAAAGGACACGCCTTGTCTCGCTGTCAAAGAAGACCCTACGGTTGGAACGCTTTGCAGCAGGCTTGAGATTGATGCATAAATGGTCCATGTCGACATCGTCCATGTTCATCCGCACAAGCTCCCCTCTTCGGACGCCTGTCTTTGCCAGGACCACAACGATCGCCCTGTCCCTGGAGCTTATGATGGAATTGACCAGGCGAGCCATGTCCTCGACCGAGATGAGCTTTCGTTCGCCGCTCCCGAAGCCTTCTCCTCCTTTGTACCTCTTGAGGTACCTCTTCCTGACCGCTAGAACTGGATTTGCCGGAAGCTCATCCTCGAAAACGAGCCAATCATAGAAAGCGGACAAAGCGGAGAAGTGCGACTCGAGGGTCGGATACGACACTCTTCTCTCGCTGAGCAGATAATCGATGTACGCTTTCAGATCGGACTTGTCTATCTGGATGATATGTTTCTTTCTCCTTGAAAGGAAGTCTGAGAATATCCGGATCGAGGAGAGGTAGCTCAACGTCGAGCCGTGACTCATTCCTCGCAGCCTGCACTCGTCCTTGAACTGATCGAGTCTAGCGGTACTGCACGAGCACGTCCGCGTAGATCTCGCCGTCATCTCTGCGGGCCTTGTCGACGCTCCCTCCAACCTTCCACCTCCATTCCATGAATCCCGCTTGTTCTATGAGGCCGATGCTCTCCAGGAATGCGCCGGTATCGCGGAACTTGATAAGCCTCTCTGTATCGTCATCTTGGATCCCCAGCTTCTCTATCATGGACATCTTGAAATGGTTCTTGTCCGGCTCCTTCAGAAAGATGCTGATCATCCCGCGGGCGATATCTGGATCGACCGATGACTGCGAGGCCTTCACCAAGGCATCGGAGACCTGCCGCAGATCCTTCTCCTGCTTCTCGAAGGCGCCCCGGAGATTGTTGTATTTTTCCTGCAGCGTCCCGAGTTCCGCCTGGAGCGTCTTAAGTTGCTCCTCAAGCTTCCAGCTCGGGGTTACTTCTCCCGAGTCTCCTCTTCGGTGGCGCTCGACGACCTCATAGACATAACGCGATACTGGCATGCCAGCCTTCTTTGCTGTCCCCTTCCATTCTTGGACCAGCTCTTTCGTCGGAAGATAGACGGTCACGCAGCGTTCCCGGATCGTCTCGGTCTTGCCTTGGTTGGGGCGTCCCCGCGGCCTTGCCATGAGTGGCAATATGCCACCAGAGATATATAATTATTTGTTAACAAATTAAGTGCTCCCGTCGGGATTTGAACCCGAGTCATTGGCTCGAGAGGCCAATATGATTGACCGGACTACACTACGGGAGCCTTCTTGCAGCAATAAGATGGTCTTTATTAAAGTTTTTGCAGTATGGAAATCCTTCCTGATTCGCATGGATAGGAGAAAAAGAATATTCTACTTGAATCTCATCGCTCACGCGAGATGCTCGTGAAGAGTTTCGCATACAGCAGAAAGTCGTTCTCGATGGACTTCATCATCATTTCCATGTCAGCGATCATAATAATCGCACTCCTGGCTTTAACCGCCAATCTAGATACATTATCCATCATTGCTGGCGTTCTCGTGGTCGCGGTCGTCCTGTTGGTGCTCGGGGTCTCTCCCCTTCTTACGGAACATGAAATCCTCGGTGACAAGATAGTGCTGAGACAGGGATGGTACTTCAAGGCCGAGATCCCGATCAAGAATATCAAGAGGATCGAGATGGTCGAAAGAGGACCGCTGAGGACCGGCGTATTCTTCCGTCTCTTTCAATCGACTCTCTTCGTCACTTCAAAGAGATACGACCTGATCATGCTGGAGCTCAAGGAAAAACGACGATTCGGTTGGGCTCTTGGAAAAAAGGCGGACAAGATAATGTTCGATGTGCTCAAGTCCGAAAGGTTCCTGAGAGCGATAGAGGATATCAGGACTTCACTCTCTCCAATCCAATCCTAACGTTCTGATCCCGATCTTCGGTGCAAGAGGCATCTTCCGTTTGTGGACGCTGGTGCGATGTTTGTTCCAGACCGAGTCGACAAGCTTCGGGTCAAGACCGGTCTTATTGACGATCTCCTCGCTAGTGAGGCCCAGCTCGATACCTAAAAGGATTGCGTCCAGGTTCTCGTATGATATCCCCATCTCGCCCTCGTCGGTCTGCCCTACCCACAATCCCGCGGTCGGGACTTTCTCGATCAGATTCTCAGGAATGCCTATCTTCTTTGCTAGCTCTTTGACCTCCGTCTTATAGAGGTCCCCGATCGGATAGAAATCCGCCCCTCCATCCCCGAACTTCGTGAAATATCCTATCAAAAGCTCGCTCTTGTTGCTCGTGCCCATGACGATTCTGTTCATCAGCTTCGCCTGGTGGAAAAGAACGATCATCCTTGCCCTCGTCATCACGTTGCCGAGCGTTTCCTTCCGCTCCGGGGAAGGCAGCATGCTCTGGTAGGCTTCGACCACCGGTACTATCGAGACGACCTTGAACTCCATTCCGAACTTCCTTGAAAATTTCTCCGCATCTTTGTGGTCCTCTCCAGTAGAGGCACGCGATGGCATGAAGATGTTCAATACCCTCTCTGGACCGATAGAATCGGCGCACAGCTTCGAAACGACCGCCGAGTCGACCCCTCCACTGAGGCCGATCACGACCCCACTGGCACCGCTCTCCTCGATCTTCTGACGAATGAAGTCCTTGATTATCAGGTCAGAGTGCTCCTTCAGACGAGGGCGCATGATTCCCCCATATGCAACTATGCTCTCTTATGTGTTTTTTCGTCAGATATCGTATCCAAAAGTAACTTATCGGGCGAGCTAGATTCCCTGGAGAGATGACATGAGAATCGCTCTCGCGCAGGTACGGTGTGCACTGGGTGACAAAGAGGAGAACCTCAAGCGCATGCAGAAGGCGCTCAAGAAGGTCGACGCAGACCTCTACGTTTTCTCGGAGACCTATCTGACAGGGTACATGTGCAGGGATCTCTTCTATCCCCTGGCCGAAAGGACGGACGGGAAGAGCGTGAAGAGGGTCGCGAAGATGGCGAAGGACAAGGGATGCAGCATCATATTCGGCATGCCGGTCGAGGACGATCAGATCCCCGGCATCCTGAGGAACAGCGCGGTATGCGTCTCTCCGGATGGAGATGTCCGACGGTACGACAAGCTTTTCCTTGCCAACTTCGGCCCTTTCGAAGAGGAGCTCTATTTCGGACCGGGCAAGGGGCCAGTGATGTTTGACGTTGATGGCGGCAAGGTCGGAGCCGTGGTCTGTTTCGACATCTTCTTTCCGGAGATCACAAAGTGGTACGCACTCAACGGAGCTGAGACGGTTGTTTGTATATCGGCGTCTCCCTCGACGTCAAGGACATTCTTCGAAGCGCTCGTTCCCGCCAGAGCGATCGAGAACACTATCTACACGATATATGTGAACCAGGTCGGGACGCAGCTCAATCAGGTCTACTTCGGCGGGAGCATGGCGGTCGGGCCGAGAGGCGATGTCCTCGTCAAGAACAAGTACTACGAGGAAGAGATTACGGTCATAGAAACGGATCCTTCGCAGCTCGAGGTCGCTCGAAGATTCAGACCGACGGTCGCCGACACCCTGACCCGCGTGCCAATCGACATGGAGACTGCAAAGAACAGCATTAAGAAGTGATGCTGGGGCGAGGGAAGATTTAAGTTCATCAAAGCGGTAGGGAGCCCCCGGCGTGCCGAGGTGGCCCAGCCTGGTAAGGCGCGAGCCTGGAACCCTTGTTTAGGACAGCTAGCTCGTGGCGCTCAGCGCTTCGGGAGTTCGAATCTCCCCCTCGGCGCTCATAGCTTCTCTGGTCTGAGACTATGGTATCTGGAAGGTCGCACCATCCTGTGGCATGTGGACCTTCACATCCAGATCGGAGATGTAGTCCGCGTAGAGGTCCGGGTAAGATGTGTGTATCGGGATGACGATCTCGGGGGATATCTCCGCTATGATCTCCTTTAGCTCATAAGGTCTGGCATGACCCGAGGCGTGTATCTGATACAAAGGCACGGCCAAGTGCTGCAACCAGTTGCATAGCTTATCGTAGCTGATTTCCATCTCCTCATCAAATGGTTCGCTCGAAGACAATATGTATGAGCTTCCAACCATGGGCTTGATCTCGAAGGTCTCGTTCATGTCGTAGAGAGTGAACGCCATCAGGATCTCTTTCTGCCTCCCTCTGACGTCATCGGCCTCCATGATGTGATATCCGCTCTCCGACTCGAGCTCCAACTCGAATGGACTGCGCCTCTTCTTGCTCTTAAGGAATATGGCAACGTCGTCGTTCTTGAGAGACAGGAAGTCCTGGTCTTTGAACTGTCTGAGGGAATGTAGGATGTAGGCCTGCTTCGCAGAGAGAACGAGAGTCCTGCCGGTCGCTTTCGCCACCTCGTAGAAGGTCCGGGCTCTGTCGAGGTCGGCGTTCGAGAATCCGGTCATGACCAGACCCTTGGTTCGGTTCACCACGTCGACCGCTTTGGATTGAACATCGCCCTCGTCGTTCATCCTTCCCTCCAACATGTTCGTGCCCTCTATGAGGAGAACGTCCGGTTTTGACTTCTTCGCGGCTTTGATAAAGCCATCGGTCAAGCGCTGACGTCGCCCATGCATCCGAATGTCGCCGGTATACACAATCGTCGAATCAGGTGCTTCGAGTATCGTCCCGCAGGCTCCAGGGGTTGAATGATCGACGCAATGCTGCACGACCTTGAGATCGCCTATCGATTGCATTTCACCGCTCTGGATATCGTGAAAGTTTTTCAAACATCTCCTCTCATAGAGGTCCTGTCCCTTGACCTTCAGGCATTTCCCAATAGAATAGTCGCCCTGAGATATTCCGGAGAATTCCCTTGCGAGGATGATGTGCTTCGTCACGCTACCACAGTACACTGGCAGTTGGTCGTTGAGATACCTTATCGAATCGCCGTGGTCGGTGTGGGCATGCGAGAGGACTATTCCGTCGATTCCCTGCTCCTTCTCGTCCCCCTTGTAGATACCTGGAACGTTCGGGATTATTCCTAGCGAGAGAAGATGCTCCTCGTCCTTGGGTCTTAGGAACGGCTCTTCGAAGAACCTCTTCTCCCTGGCATAGTTCTTCCCGAAATCCAAGAATATCGAGGTCTTTTTCGATTTCACAAGGAACTTGTTCCCGCCGACCTCTCCGACCCCGCCATGAAATGTGATCGATGTCAAGTCCTTCCCTCACCTGCTGATATGAAAGAAGAATGTACGGGTATATCAGAATAATCGATGCGAATGCTATTTATTATCAAGGACGAATATCGAGAGACGAGAGTTGCGCAAGGCTGGAGGAATTCGATTTGAAAGTGAATGCCGACCTGCGATTGAAGGACGTACCAGGACAGCTGGTCTTCGCGCTGGAACCGATATCCACCAACGACGGCAATATTGTTGGCGTGGTACACCACAGGGATGTCGTGATTGGCGGGCACATCACCGTGAACGTCACATTCGAGGTAAGGTCCGATAGGATGCTTCAGCGCATACTCGATACGTGGAAGGAGAGGGACATCGACGTCGCGAGGATGGGCTCGCTCTACGAAACGTTCCCGATCGAGTGTCTTCTGGTAGGAGATATCTCATCACAGGAATTGAACAATATCATGGAGGAGATCGAGTCGATGGAGGACATGGAGTCCGTCGACGTTCGATATTCTGTCTCTGCCGCGTCAGATGGCAAGGCTGCGATCCTCTTCGGCAAGGTGAGGAAGAGAGAGGCTGTGGAGAGAGTGGAACGATTCCTAGAGGAAAGGGCGGCGGATGGGGGATTCCTGCTCGTCCGGGGTCTGGGGGACTGATGCATGGACCTCGTGATAGTGGGATTCGGGGTCGTCGGCCAGGGAGTGGCAGAGGTCATACAGCAGAAGAGGGATCTGCTGCACGACGCTTTCAGGAAGAAGATACGCATCGTCGGCGTCTTCGACTCATCCTCTTATGAGACCAAGAAGACGGGTCTGGACCCTTCCGCGTTAGTCAAGCGAAAGGCCTCGGAGAACAAGGTAGGAAAGAGAAGGTTCGACGGAGACGCCTGGAGAATGCTGATGGACCTGGAGTATGACACTCTTATCGAGGTCACCCCGACAAACATCGTCACAGGAGAGCCTGGGTTCACGAACATTATCACGGCTCTAAGATCCGGAAAGAACGTCATCACCTCTAACAAAGGTCCTCTCGCACTTAGGTTCAGAGAGCTTTCAGACGCTGCGAGAAGGAACAACGTCCAGTTTAGATTTGAGGCTACTGTCGGCGGGGCCATGCCGATCATCAACCTCTCAAGAGAGTTGCTCAAGGGCGAGAAGATACTTTCCATACGTGGGATATTGAACGGGACCTGCAATTTCATCCTGGACAGGATGATGGAGGAAGGACTGCCGTTCGCTCAGGCTTTGAGAGAGGCCCAAGAGATGGGGATCGCTGAAAAGGACCCTTCTTACGACATCGATGGTGTCGATAGCGCCTGCAAGGTCGCTATCCTGGCGAACGCGATCTTCGGATTGGACAAGAAGTACTCAGACGTAAAGAAGACAGGCATCAGAGGCGTGACTGAAGATGCCATCTCCCTCGCAGGGGAAGAGAAGAAGGTCATCAGGCTGATCGGCGAGATATCACCGAAAAGGTTGGAGGTCGCGCCCCGCCTGGTCCGTATCGGACATCCTCTCAGCATTGGCGGCACGAGGAACATCGTACAGATCCATACAGATCTCGCCGGAGAAATCACCGTCGCCGGGAAGGGAGCGGGTAAGTACGAGACAGCGAGTGCGATCCTTAGCGACCTTGTCGCCCTGCTCAATGAAGGCGGGAAGTCCTAGAGTGGTCCGGCAGCGTCACAGAATTCCGAATGTTTCAATATGTAGAGCCACCAATCCGATATCGAGGCGTGTGAAATGGCATACGAAGTGGAGCTGATTTCTCCAGCTGAGAAGGATGAGCTGTTCGATAAGTATCAGGACCGGTTCCTGTACACGAAGAAAGCGGAGGTCTACGGTTGTTGCATAAAACTGCTGACCGACCAGCAGTACGTCGCGGAGAGGTGGAGCGATAATTTCTACACGATGGGAGAGAACATCCGGTCCCACGGAAGGATTGTCGTTCTCACAGAGCCGAGCGAGGGGCTGAAAGTAAAGTATGACCCAGTAACGAAAACGGCCTTCCTGTACAATTTCGACTATTACGGTTGGATAAAGAGCCTTGCCCTCGCTGTGACGGGAGATGTACTGGAGGACGAGCACAGGATCTATCATGTCCATGGAGCGGCGATCGACGTGATGGGGAAGGGAGTGTCGATCATCGCACCTTCGAGGACCGGGAAGACGACTCATGCCTGGGGCCTGCTGAGGATGAAAGAAGCAAGGCTGGTCACGGATGACTGGTACTTCGTCAGGCTTTCCGACAAACGTCCACTCGCCTTCGGGTCGGAGAAGAACTGCTACACCGAGGGAGACATCGCGGATATTTGGACGGAATATAGAAAGCTGATCGACAAGGCACAGTTCGACAACAAGGGTCGAGCGATAGTGAACGTGCGATGGATCGTCGGCGAAGGAGGGGTGATCCCGATGACGACGATCTATCATGTGATCATGCTCAAACGAGACACTAGCGACAGTAGGATCGTAAGGCGACTCAGCCCGGAAGAGGGGCTTGCCTATCTGATGGAGCACGATTTCTGCAACCCCCACCAGCTCGTCAGAGACGAAAGGAAAATGGACATTCGGAAGAGCTTCTACAGGAGACTGCTTGAGAACTCAACGGTGCACATGGTGAACACGGTCCAGACACCGCAGGAGTCACAAGAGGCAATAAGGGACATCATCAGGGAATAGACAGTCCATTGTCCTTCCGAAGAGCACGAAAAGAAGAACTACTCTCAAGTCCATCAATAGTGGTAAGTGGGCTATGGACCTCAGACAGATGGTCCACAAGTCGGCTCGATGCGCTGCTTGCGGGGATCTGAATCGGGAAACCTTTTCATATCTTACATTTTTCACTTCCGGAAACATGCCCCGACTAGATCTATGAAGATATGATAATGGACTTAAACAACTCGATTCGTACGACAACAACAAGGCATGAGTTCCAGGTCATAGGAGTGAGGAGCCCCCGAAGATTAGAATTACGGTGGGGAAGTTGGAGAAGGTCCACGGGGACTCCCCGCTTCAATATGATGCAACGGTTAGAAAAAGGTTTTGAATATCTGTTAACTTCGAACGAATTTCAATTCAGTGGAAATGATCTGCCAGCATGACAATGCTTCAAGTTTTATTGAAATCAAGTTAGATAGTACGTCTTAACATATTTGACCAAGGTCGGGTTTCAGATTATTGCCTCGAACCGCAGGGCTATCACGGTCACTCGGACACCCGAATTCTCTCAGGAGTGCATTGCCGCTCTGTCTGATGTGTTTGAACTCCGCATCCCGATTGACTCCATTGGATTGCTGCCATCATCAGTTCGAACCAGTCTGGAGTAATTGTCCGCGAGTATTTGCCCAAAATGTCCACTTGTGGAGTCTCAATGTGTCGCGGAAAAACTCAATCGCCATGAAAGGAAGAGCATGAGAGTAATGTGGGGGCGCTGGGATTTGAACCCAGATCAGCGGGTTTCCACCACGCGGGGAGCGACCCCGCGCGAATTAACGGGTCAGCGCTCCAGTTACTCATCACCGGTCAGCAACCCGTCTACAATCACACCCAATTAACTGGAGCCCGCGAGGATGCCGTGTTACCCCACACCCCCATGATGATCGCTACACCTTCCGCATTTTCTGCGCGCGCTTCCGGCGACGCATCTTCTTCTTGCGCCATTTCCATCGTTGTTTACCGCGTTTCTTCCATGCGCGTGAGCTTCGTTTCATCCTGATGACTCCTCGTGTCTCATGCCGTCATCATGTAGGTATTTATCAACCTTTGGATAGTGTGGCGGGCCCGTCGGGAGTTTCGCCTTAACTCGAAGGTTTCGAACCCGAGACATCTGGCTTGCTTCCGTCACAAGACCTGTGAGCTAGAAGGCCAGCGCTATATCCAGGCTAAGCCACGAGCCCGCAAATCCTCGATAGAAGTGCTCCCATTTAAAGGTTTAGCGGTCCGCGAAATAAATCTGGGTCATCCTTCTTCTAGCCAAATATCGCCCACAGGGATGAGTCCAAGAAGAGGAGCACGCTCTCAAATATCGCGACAATTCCAAGAACGAACAGTATCGGACGGAAGCTGAGTATGGCCCCAAAGAAGCTGACTGTATCCTCAAGGAACTTCAGAAGGAAGTAGACGATGAGCATCACGATCAATGCGGCGACTATGATCACGGTAGGAGTGAGGACCGAGGCAAGAGCGACCTTGGACAACAGGTAGAGACCGTAGCCGACTCCCCCTCCGACAATCCAAGCGATTATCGCCGCCCATTTTACCTTCCTAAACACTCTCATGAACAGTCCGAGACCGAGAACGACCATGACGATGATCGTGGACGTGGGCCAGTCGCCCTCGGAATACAACACGATTCCCAGAAATATCATGAATGCGCCGACGATAAACCCAAAGAACAGTGCGATTTCGTCGATCGAAGTCTTGTCATTCTTCCCGACGATTCCGAGCAGAATGGCGATGAATCCTCCGACTAGAAGCGCCACCTCGGGAATCGGAGAGGAAGCTAGCTCGCTGAACATATCAATCGGACACTATTCGATACTCAGATACTTATAACTTGATGAACGGGTTCAGACAGTGAATCCGCCTAGATTTGGGAAATCGGCCTGAGGATTTCGAACCGTAATAAGACTTATGAATAGATGGATTCAATAATGACCTTGAGTGGTTCGATGCAAGTAGCAGAAGCCATAGCCTCCAGAAGGGCTCGGAGGACGCTGGACAATCGACCAATCCCTGACGAGATCGCTAAAGAGCTCGTCGAGGCGATGAGACTGTCAGCGTCCTGTAACAACAGTCAACCTTGGCGAGTCATCGTGGCGAGAGAGACTGACACTTTGACCCAGGTGAAGAGCACGCTGTCAAAAGGGAACGCTTGGGCCACTACATCGCCCCTAATACTCGTCGTAGCGGCGAGACCGGACGATGACTGCCGCCTTCCCGATGGCAGAGAATACTATCTGTTCTCGACTGGACTTTCCGTTGGTCAGATGCTACTGAGAGCTACGGAGCTAGGGATCATTGCGCATCCAATAGCCGGATTCGACCAGGCCGAGGTAAAGAGACTCCTGGAGATACCAAATGAGTACGTGGTCATCACTTTCGTGATATGCGGTTATCCTGGCACCGACCAGTCGCTTCTCTCAGACAAACAGAAGGAGAGAGAGGTCACCAGACCAGAGAGGAAACCTGTCGGAGAGAACTTCTTCAGCGGGAAATGGGCCGTACCGCTCGCGTTGTAGGCTCGCCGACTCCAATTTCTCCTATCCGAGGATTCTTCTCAGCGTCTCCCCGAGCGTCTTCTCTTTGATCGATTCGGATGCCCAGTCCGTCTCCCGCACGAATCGGACCCACTGCATATGGGAGTAACTAAGGTCGAACAGCGGCCAGTCGGTCCCAAAGATCAGTCGGTCAGGCATATGCGCCGCAGCCTCGACAAGTCGATCCCTTGCCACTTCAGGCTGTGAGGGCAGCCATCCTTGAACGGCAGAGCAATCAGCATACAGGTTCGGACACTCCTTCGCGAGCTCATACGTCTCTTCCTTCCATTTGCCACCAAGATGGGCTATGATGATCTTCAGGTCAGGGAACCGATTGAGCACTTCTCTGAAGAAGATAGGGTGGTTGCACTCCTCATCCAACGGTCCCCAACTGGCACCGGAATGAGCGACGACAAGCATCCCCAGATCATCCAGCAGATCCCAGAAATCGATCAACCTATCCTCGTTGGGCCTGAACCCAGTGGCGGGATACACCTTTATCCCTTTCGCATCGTAGTCCTTGGCGAACATCTGGATGAGGTCCGTAGCTTTCTTCCCTCTGTTTGGATCTACTCCGACAAACGGAATCAATCTTTCCGCGTATTCTTCGCAGGATTCGAAGACGAAGCGATTGTAGTCCTCTATCCCTGTCTTCGGTTCCTCCACTAGACCGAAGTCCAATGGCAAGATAACCGTCTTATCCACACCAGCTGTGTCCATTGCCTCGATCAAACCCGGGGCGAACACCTCGGTGATCGGCCAAATCTCCTCTATGTCCTTGCTGAAATCGATCAGACCGTCCAGAGCAAGAAGGGGCTCAAGGTACGCTTTCAAAATGGAATCCGGAAGCATCTTCCTTTGCCAAAGATGGGCGTGGCCATCGATTATCATGCAGTAATACTCGAATCGGCAGAGGCAGGGAATCTATATATCTGTTTTCTCGAGAAGCCCGAACGTCTCCCGCATAAGTTACACTTGCGAAGCGGTGAGCTCTGATGCTATAAGAGGGATATACCGATCGTTCCGTAGACACACGCTTGGTAGGGAATTCGATTAGAACCGCGACTTTGGGTCCCTAACAAACATTAAGTATCAGCATCGCGTCCACCAACTCGGAGCGATAGATTTGGCGTACACCCGCAGGAAACCTCGGAATGCTCATAGGGACTCACAGAGGAACAATCGAAAAGAGACTCCGAGATCGGCAATGCTGAGCATTGCCAGACTTGGCGGGTTTAAGTACGATCTGAAAGCGATAATGAGAGATGCTCATTTGAATGAGAGTTTCGCTCCGTCCTTCCTTGCCAGCGTTGTGGCCAAAGCGTCTAGGATGTCGATTCAAGATGCGAAGATCTATGTCAAGGAAGTAGAACAGAACGGAGCTTACTCAGAAGCCGTCGCAAGGGAGATCTGCGGCCTCCTTGACCACTACTCGAAGTATCGGTGACTAGTGTACCGATTTTCTTTTCGCTATGTCGTGAAATCGTGATATTCGTCTGAGATCTAGGTCAAACCTCCCTGAGCTCTTATCTCCTCAATCCTCGATGTCGATGGGTCCTAGGAGCATCCATAGAGTTCCTCCATGGTGAAAACGGAAGATCTCAATTGAAAATAGAAATGGACCACTTGACTCTTTGCCATTACTGACTATGACCTCTCACAAAGAGGTATTCTTTTGTAATGTGAGTACAATTGAGTGCATGGCATTTGAGATGAAAGATGTTTCCGGAGCAAGATTGCGACGCGGGGGGACGCCACTCGCACATACTTATTCGATAGTCGCCTTTGATCCCAAGACCAGGGACATCGGAGTCGGTGTGCAGTCCCATTGGTTCAACGTCGGGGCGATCGTCCCATGGGGGAAAGCAGGGGTAGGTGTGGTAGCTACACAATCATTCGTCAATCCATCATTTGGTCCGCTAGGCTTGGAGATGATGAAGAAGATGAGCCCAAAGGAGGTCGTTGATAGACTGATCGCAGCGGACAAAGGAAGGAATCTCCGTCAACTTGCAGTTCTTGATTCGAAGGGAAGAGCGGCAGCGTATACCGGCAGAAGCTGCATACCCGCGGCCGGACATCTCGTCGGCAAGACATATTCCGTGCAAGCGAATATGATGCTGAACGACAGTGTCTGGCCTGAGATCTCAAAAGCTTTTGTGAAGACAAAGGGACCTCTCGCAGAGAGAATGGTCGCCGCCCTTGAAGCCGGAGAGAAAGCTGGTGGAGACATACGAGGAAGACAGTCGGCCGCGATCCTCGTGGTGCGTGGAGAATCGACTGGAAATCCTTGGGAAGATCGTCTTGTGGACCTGAGAGTGGACGATAGTCCAGAACCGCTCGTTGAACTGAAGAGACTGCTAAAGGTCCATCGCGCTTACGAGCACATGAACAATGGCGACCTAGCGTTGGAGACAGGCGACGCGGAGCTTGCTCTGAGGCACTACTCATCTGCGGAGAAGCTGTTCCCAGATAATATTGAGATGAGGTTCTGGCACGCTGCGGCCCTCACGAACAATGGGAGATTCAAGGAGGCGCTCCCTCTGTTCGGTAAAGTCTTCTCGGAGGATGACAACTGGCGGGAGTTCGTTGTCCGAATCGCCCCTTTGGGGCTTCTAAGAGTCAATGACAAACAGCTAAAAAGAATCCTGAGAATGTAGACCTGATCTCAAGCGAGTTCTCCCAGACGCCTGAAAGGAGAGGTCTGCAAAAGACCGCAGATGGTAGTCCGACTACACCGAAATAGAAAACCCTTTATCCCAGAATCGTGTACGACTCGACCCAATGAGAAAGCAGAAGGTAGCACTGCTATCTATCTACAGCAATACGTTCTTGGTCGTCCTGAAGTTTGCAGTGGGATTCTTCATGGGATCCGTGAGCGTCATATCTGAGGGGATACACTCTTTACTGGATCTGATGGCGGCTATCATTGCGAACTACTCGGTCAGAAGATCAGACATACCAGCGGACAAAGACCACCCTTACGGTCACGGGAAGTTCGAGAACTATGCCGGTGTCATCGAGGCGATCTTGATCGTCGTCGCCGCCGTCATCATCATATATGAGGCGACGAAGAAGCTGATAGAAGCCGCTCCAGTGGAGTTTCTTTATGCCGGCATCATAGTCATGGGGATATCGGCGGTCGTCAACATGATCGTATCCAGAAAGCTCTACAGAGTGGGCATAGAGGAGGATTCGATCGCCCTGCAAGCTGATGGTTTGCACCTCAAGACGGACGTCATCACCTCCTTGGGGGTTTTCGTCGGCCTGATCCTGATCAACTTCACTGGATTGACGATCCTCGACCCGATCGTCGCTCTTCTCGTTGCTGTAATAATAATCAAAGCCTCTTACGATCTGACGAGGGAAGCGAGCAAAGGACTCGTCGATCGGAGATTGCCGGAGAAGGAAGAGCTTGAGATCAAGACCATTCTTGCGAAGCACAGCAAGATGTTCGTGGGATTCCATGATCTAAGAACGAGGAAGTCCGGCGCTCATCGGTTCGTAGACCTTCATCTGGTGATGAGGCACGATATGAAACTGGAGGAGGCGAGCGGCGTCGCCGAGCACATCGAGAAGGAGATCGAGGAGAGAATCAAGAACACCCGCGTGATGGTCAAAGTGGAATCCTGCGATCCAGAGGATCTCGACTTCAAGAGAATAGACCTGACGCGATTGAACGGTCATTGAGACCAGCGTTTCTTTGTCAGATGGGACGACCGGATAAGCTGGAACGGACTGAGCGTACAATGCTTTGCCCAAAAACAAGTCAAAGAAAGACTCTTTCAGAACATAATTGGCGACTTTACATTCTGCGCTCCTGCCGGGAGGTTGGAAGGAAGTGAGTCCTTCAGTCTTCTCCGAGATGCGTGGCAAATGAGACCGATGCATCGAGGTCATTTTAGTCGGGAAGCAAAGGTTTATTTGGGTCCATTTTGGTTTGGGGATTCCGATGGAAGACCCAAACTTCCAGATTCCCAAGTACATGAACACTCAGCATCCCGACAATGTCAACGCACCGTTCTTCGCGCACGACACCGAACTGGCTGGCGAGGACGAGATCCAAGAGGCCTACTACGTGTTCTCGCACCTTGGCTGCGATGAGCAAATGTGGGAAGCTCATTCTGATAAGGGACGCGATTCCTCCGTCGCAGCTGAATGAATTCAAAAAAGATGCCAGTTTAGGAGGAATGACGCACTGAGCACTACAAGAATGATCCCAATCAAGAACAAGAACAGTATCATCAGTCTGCCGCTCCATTTGCCAATCGCCATATTGATTCTGTTCATGAGAGGTTCAGACCGATTCTTGGCGGTCAAGTAGATGAAGAGAATCAGGACTAGCGGAAGAATGTACAGAAGGTTGTATAACAGCAGGAGGACGATCATCTCATATGGGCCTGTTCCGGCTTCGATGATTGATGCGATTGCGACAAAGTAGAAAGCGGAGGTCGGGAGATCGAATGCAGTGGTTCCCATGCCGAAAAAGAACGTGTGAACTGGGTTCAGCGTCTTGAGCATGGCCAACATTGGGGCCATTGCCTTTTTCATGTAACCTTCGCTCTTTGAGCGCCCCCTTTTGACGACATAACGTCTGAACACCAACACTGTCCCGACGGCAATCAGCATCATCCCTATTGCAAGAAGAATGATGTATTCGGTCGAGCCCATATCATAGATGTAACCCTTTATAGGCTGACCAATCACAAAAACGACGATAAAACCGAACACAGTATACATCACAAATGTCCCCAGGATGAAAGATACCACGCGCGACACGGGTTTATTCACACCGAGAAGAAGAAACACCTGTGCAGCAATTGTAGAAGGGTTCAGACTATCCATCAGGGCAAGAGTGATTATCGAAGGTAGAAGGAGAAGCATGGCCAGCAACACTCCTTCAATAGAGGCAACTCATTGCCTCGGCTCATCCGTTTGGTTTCATAATAAATCTTGCCTCTTCGATCGCCAAGTAGTGTCAGACTTTGCCCCTTGTGACACTCGTTACTGAATCGACTTGATGCGGCGTGTAAGCCGAAAGGTCGCAGATCAAATGGATCTCTGCACTGCAGATTCCTTCAAAGAACGGAGAAGACTCTGTTGTCTTTGTGTGATCCATGAGATACTGGAAATCGAAGACAGAATTGGCCAGATACTTCTAGATAAGGTTTTTGGGAAACGCACTTACCGAACTTCTAACACTTACCTCGGTCCGGGTCTTGTAGAAGAAGGGATGGGACCTAGGAGGTGAAATCATGGCTAACAGGAAGACTACTGGAAAGAAGGGAAGGAAGCCCAGAGCAAAGAATAAGGTGCTTGAGCAGATAGTTCCGAAGCCGGCCCAAGTTGAGGCGATCGTGTTGTCTGAACCCATTTCGGAGAGCGTCGAGGTTGTCAAGCCAATGCCGACTCAACTTGTACCGCAACAGGAACAGACCGCTATTCTGACGTCAAACCAAACGACTCAGCGGACGTTCCAGGTCGAGACGGCTGCATCAGAACAGTCGACTGTTCAACAGGCATCGTAAGGGAATCGTTTTCATCTTTCGATCAAGGAAGCGTGGACCCTGAACTGCGCTTTCCTATCTTTTTCTTCCATTCATGAGCTTTCTGCAATTCGGGCTTTCTGGAATGCAGGAAAGTGCTATTGTCAGGATCAGACCCCAGCTTATCCAGAAATTCTTTTTCTGATCTCAGTCAAATGGATAGAGCAGGTTCATTCTATCTTCGAAGCCTGCTTTTTCATCAGGTTGATGAACCATGGGTCTGTCAGTGGAGTGCCTTCGAGATACATTACGCCTCCCGTGACGACAACGTTCGCCTTCCTGAATAGCATCGCCTTGCTTTCGTATCCTCCAGTAAGATCCATCGTGACCATCTGAGACTCATCCCCGATCCCTGGGTTTGAATGCTTCGCGCCTGGAGGCAATGAATAGGTCGTGAGCCAGCTCTGGTTCGACAAAGCAAGTTTCGCACTCTCTATTGAGACGAATACCAAGACGGTGATCGTAATCCTCGTCTGGTTGAGGAACGTATTTTGGTACATCCTCAATGCGCCACTGCTAATATTGTCGCCCCATGTCGGATAATCTGTAAGGGCTATGACCGTCCAATTCCCTAGTATGTCTGAGGCGGTGAGGATGAATTCACTTGCCTGTCTTGTGACAAGCTTCTCTCCTCCAAGGCATCCTGAAAAGGAAGTTGCGAATAGCAGTATTGTCGCAACGACAGCTATGACCTTCCTCATGTCCTCCCCACTAATATCAGTAAACTATCTGAGATTAAGACTTTTTGTCGATTTATCGAAACGGCACGATCTTCGTCGTTTCTATCGTCACGCCCTATCTGCCCTCCCTAGCCTAAGACCTGATGCCAGCGTACAGACCATATCCCCAATAATCCGAATACTTCCGGAACAGCTTCTCTTGGCGGCTCACCCAATGGCGCACCTCTGAATCGATGAGATACCTCTTCGTTACCCTGAGCATCGATCTTAATCCGATGCTGCTTATGACATTGAAGGACGCGCTCTTGTATCGATACCTGTGGTCCACCACGTCGCTTATCCCCGCCTCCTGCATGAGGCTTGTCCAGCCATCATAGGTCAGCGGTCGAACCCCCTGTAGGTCCTGGACCGACCTCTTGATCAGCCTCTCCGGGGGGTCCTTCATCCAGCTCAGCTCGTTCAGCCCTATGCGACCTCCGCTCCTACAGACCCGGACAATCTGCCTCAGGACGGTCCGCTTGTCAACGAAGACAAGCATCCCCTCAGAGACGACCGCATCGAAAGTGCCATCTGGGAAATCCATCGTTTCGGCGGACATCTGATGAAGGGCGACCCGATCGTCCAAACCCTCCTCCGATATCATGCGCCTTCCCTGCGAGACCATTTTCCCGGAGATGTCGATTCCCGTGACCCTGCAGCCGAACTTGGAGGCCAGGAATCGACCGGTCCTGCCGTAGCCGCAGCCCACGTCAAGCACATGGCAGTCACCAGTGACATGGCACATCCGGGCCAGCTCCTCGCTCCTCTCCATCCCACCAGGATGCAGCATGTCCACTCCCAGGTTGGCCATATAATCCTCCACATCGAGGTGATCGTGATTCTGGGCCGCCATATGGATGATTAGGAAACCTCGCCTATTTATCGTTCGTCAAATACCGGATTCTCCAGATTGGATGATGGTCTGTTTCCGCCCGAATGCCTGGAGTCGTCCTCGGTTTAGAGCTCGATGCTCACCCAATGCACAGGTCGAATATCTCAGATGCTGACGATCGTTCCTGCCTTACCCGACATCCCCTCACTCGCCGAATGGGGATATTGATCATCCCGCAGAATGTCTCATTCTTAAACTGTACCATTGGGCCAGCTGGTAGTAAGAGTTGAGAATATCATGGGAATGACCATACTGTAATGAGATTAGAGTAGGTGTGTGAGAATGGGAAATGTCACGGACCCTGAGCAGTGTGGCAAGAGATTGCGGTACCCTCCATGTTCATGCCTTCCTATCTGCCGTCAGAAGCGTCGGATTGCGCGAATCCGGGTGGATCTGCTCTATTTTGCCGGGATTTACCAGATGTGAATCGTATTGAACCAGAATAACAGTTGTCTGGATACGCGTGAGTGTGGACCGGGCGAGATTTGAACTCGCGGCCTCTACCATGCCAAGGTAGCGATCTTCCAGCTGATCTACCGGCCCGTGCGAACCGTCCCAAAGTGGTTACTACTATTA